>Ga0163144_10008944_pt1 | contig 21585 bp, 15 predicted proteins | sample OliLak19BULKMAT1_FD_123175 | JGI IMG/M metagenome (GOLD analysis project Ga0163144, IMG submission 123175) | Freshwater microbial mat bacterial communities from Lake Vanda, McMurdo Dry Valleys, Antarctica - Oligotrophic Lake LV.19.BULKMAT1 | ecosystem: Environmental > Aquatic > Freshwater >... | reverse complement strand
CCTCGTTCTGGTGCGTTAACCCTCGTATGAACCTCGCCCGCCATAGTCTCGTTCTAGCTTGCGTTTTATCTGTCGCGTCGTGCGCACATGCTCAAGTTCCATATAATTTTTCAGAGGTTACAGCCCACTGCCAAGATGCCGTGGCTGGCCTCAACGTTGAAGTACCTGTTCGCGGCTTTGAGCTGATCCTGCTCAAGAACGGCGAAGTCGTGTATCACCGCGCCTTCGGGCAGTGGACAATCGGGCGGGCAGCCAACGCCGACTCGGCGACGAAAACGCTCTCGGGGGCGTTGATTATGTCGCTCACTGAGCAGAGTTCGTTACCGTTCTCGCTCGATAGCCAGCTCTCCCAGTTCATCCCCGCGTTCAACGGATCAAAACAAAATATTACGATTCGTCAGTGCTTCTCTCATACGGCCGGATTCGCTGAATCTCAAGCAGTCGCCAGCCGAATGCTTACACTTCAACAGACGGCGGCCTGGATAGCTGCCTCAACGCTCGCCTTTGCTCCGGGAAGCACCTTCGCATATGGGGGCACTTCGATGCACGCGGCAGGAGCCGCGGCGGAGCTCGCGGCGGGGATTCCCTGGAACACCGCTTTCTCACAGCGGATCACCGGCCCCCTCGGATTAACAGTCACACGCTTCGTACTGACATCGCCAGCGAACCCGCGTATCGCGGGCGGGTGTGAAAGCGTCGGCACCGAGTTCGCCCGGTTTATGGAGATGCTACGGCGCGGAGGAGAGATCGACGGTACCCGAGTGCTTACATCCGCCTCGGTACAGGCCATGTTTACCCGGCAATCACCCCTCGGCGTGCCGATCGCGAGCAGCCCGCTGGAAGGCAGCAGCGACTATGGCGTAGGTGTTTGGCTTGATCAGCGCGATGAGTCAGGGAACTTAACCGGCGCTATCGCCGCGGGCGCACGCGGCTTCGCATCCTGGATCGACTTTGACGATGAGATGGTCGGCTGCTTCGCGACCGATCTGGCCACGCCGGGCAACTGCTTGCCACTTTATTACCTGCTTCGTGACTCAGCGCAGGATGCCGTCCGTGCTGCTTGCATTGGTGACTTCAATAAAGATGGCGGCGTTGACGGAGAGGATGTCGGAGCATTCTTTGCAGGTTGGGAAAATGCAGTCCCCGCGGCGGATGTAAACCGCGACGGCGGCATTGATGGTGCGGATGTAAGTGCCTTTTTTGTCTTCTGGTCCGCGGGTGCGACCTGTTGATGAAAAGCTGGGGCTGGAAACGCCCCTAAAAGATGGGTCACCAGTTCAGCCTTCTGTGAAAAGCGCGCGAAGATCGCGCCGCAGCCAGCATCCGCGGTGCTAATACGCTGGAGATAAACTCGGGTGAAAGCTGGCGATCGGGCTCGTACTCATCGACTGTAAGTAATATATAAGTGTGATTCCGCGCGTGGCTCCCTCGCCGCTAGCCGCACTATGGCACAGCCGTTGCCCTCCCCACGCAGGGTGGATATAGTTACGTGTGCGAGTTGTTAAGTTAACTTATCTCTACTGCATCGCCGCGCCTTGGCAACTCTTGCGCCTTGGGGTGATCTCACGGTTTCGGTTTCGGGGGCCCTACTGGAAGTGGCGGATGCACACCGCGTTCGGTGCAGGAGTCCCCAAAAGTCGATGGGAGCTGGTCAAATCAGTGATGGATTATGGCGCGTGGGTTCACCGGATGCGAAGCCGCTGACCCAGACGCGGGCTGTGAAGGCCACCCGCCGCGATTCTCCTACACGCCCAACGAAAAAAAACCCCCGCGTACGCGAGGGTGGTGGGAGAGGCAATTTGTATCGGGAAGGGTTCCAGCAGAACCGCCCGAAGGAGGCGGACCATAAAAGTGCCCGCAACCGCGGCACATAACCGCAGTCCTTGCTTAACGCTTGCTGAACTGGAAGCGGCGACGAGCACCGGCCTGGCCGTACTTCTTACGTTCGACCTTACGGCTGTCGCGTGTCAGGAAGCCCGCATCGCGCAAAGCGGTCTCAGTAGTAGGGTCGTAATCGCGAAGGGCGCGGGCGATAGCCAGACGCAGGGCCTGAGCCTGTCCCATGAATCCGCCGCCGCTCATCTTAGCGACCACGTGCATCTTATCGAACATGTTGCACAGCTTGAGGGGCGAGGTCGCATCAACTTGGTCGCGTTCTTCGCAGAAGTAGACTTCGACCGCTTTGACCTTACCGGCCTTGGTTTCGATCGTCAGCCCCGCGGCTTTGTCGCCCGATGCGGGCTTAAGGCGGATGCGGGCAACGGCGGCCTTGCGGCGGCCTGTTCCCCACCACCAGCCACGCTTATCAGCGGGCTTAGCGGCACGAAGAGGACGAGGTGCGGGGGCGGCCGGAGCCGACGGGGCAGCAACGAAGCCGACATCGCTGAGACTTAAGTTGGTCAGATCTGCGGGGATGTTCATCTGAGACATTGTGATTCCTGGGTCTGTTATCTGCCGTCGCGGGGTGTGTTACACTCGCCAGCGATCGGATTATCTTGTTACGTTTACGGGGGGAGATTGATTGTGCGAGCGACTCGCGAGGTTTTCCTTTGGCCTTGTCATTGGCTCCGCATCCCACGCTTGCGAGCGGGTTGCGGTAAACCGCTGGTCAGGGGAGCGGAACTTCCAGCTTTTGAGGATTGTGAGCGGCGAAAGAGTGTTCGGCTCCTTCGACGATGTGAAGCTTCTTCAACATCACGCGGGCGATGCGGTTCTTGGGCATCATTCGACGCACCGCGTCTTCAATCAGCAGTTGGGGCTTATGTTCACGCACCTGGCCGTAGGTCTGGGTCTTTAAGCCACCGGGGTAGCTCGTGTACCGCATCTTCAGGCGCTGCTCAGCTTTACGACCGGTCATCCCAACCTGCGAGGCGTTGAGAATGATTACGTTCTCGCCGGTATCTACGTGCGGAGTGTACGTGGGACGGTGCTTACCCATCAGCACGTTAGCGACTTCAACGGCGAGGCGGCCCAGCGGGATACCCGCGGCGTCCACAATATACCACCCACGCTTAACCTCGCCTGCCTTCGCGAGATATGTACAACGACGAGGACTTACTATACCCATCTGGTGGAACTCCAATCGCGGCGTCTAACCTGTCCACTCCCCGCTGATCGAAACGATCAGCCGAGAAGGCAACAAGCGGGAAGTCCGCTTCGTACGCCGCCTACCGGGCGGGGCGGGCCAGAACTGCTTATCCAAGGCAGACCGGCAAGATTGTGGAAAGTGTGTCTGGCAATGCCAGTTGGACGCCCAATGATAGGCAATCGACCGCAACCGAGAGTCTTAAGAACAGTTCCTCTAAGAAAGGTGAGCGTCGGTAGGGTGGGCGTACTTCGGCCTGAATACCGTCCCCCCATATGCTCAAGCTCGATTATTCAAACTGCCTCGCGGAACGCATCGGACCCTCTCACGGGCTTGACGCGGCGTTTTTAGACAGCCGCGGGGAAGCCGCGAAGGCGATTTTGGCCCTCACGGGAAAGCTGCAGGCATCCCGCGGCAAGGGTTGGGAACGCTGGCGTGAACTGGCCTTTGAACCAATGCGATCCGCCCATCTCGGCGCGGTAAATGATGCAGTCGCGGCGTGTGCTGGGAAGTTCGACACCATGGTGGTGCTCGGAATCGGCGGGTCAGCACTCGGCAACATCGCGCTGCACCATGCTTTAAACCATCCACTCCATAACTATCTTCCAGCCCGAGAGCGGCCCGGTCCGCGGGTCTTCATTGTGGACAACGTGGACCCGGTTCTGTTCGGGAGCGTTCTGGATATGTGCGAGCGGCAAGAGGGCGGGCTGGGCCGGACGCTATTTAATGTCGTCAGTAAAAGCGGTGAAACCGCGGAGACCGCAGCACAGTTCATGGTGATTCGCGATAAATTACGATCGCTCTTCGGCGATGCACACCGCGACCGCGTGGTTGCAGTGACGGACCCGGCACGCGGCACGATGCGCGAGATCTGTGAGAGAGAAGGTTATATTACGATGCCTGTCCCCGACGGCGTGGGCGGGCGGTTCTCGGTCCTGAGCCCGGTGGGGCTGTTCTCGGCGGCGATGACGGGGATCGATATCGACGGCTTGTTGCGTGGCGCAGCGGACATGGATGTCGTATGCACCGGTTCGGATTTATCTCAAAACCCCGCCGCGATGCTGGCCATCCTTTTGGTGGAGTTGGGGCAGTCCAAGGGAAAGACCAACCATGTGATAATGCCCTATTCCAACAGCTTATATTCGCTGGCCGATTGGTTCCGTCAACTGTGGGCGGAGAGTTTGGGCAAACAAAAGGATCTTCAAGGGAACACCGTGTTCGCGGGCTTTACGCCCATTAAAGCGCTGGGCACCACTGATCAGCATAGCCAGGTTCAGTTGTACCGCGAGGGACCCAATGACAAGGTTATCGGGATGCTTGAAGTTGAGACCTTTGATCGTGATGTGAAGATACCGGCCGGCCTGGGCGTTCCTGCGCTAAGTTACCTGGAAGGAAAATCGTTTGCTGGTCTGATAAACGCCGAAAAGCGCGCGACCGAATACGCCCTGGTGGAAAGCGAGCGACCCAACTTTACGTTACGCTTCCCGTCGATTGATGCGTATCATGTAGGGCAGTTTCTGAACTTGTGGCAGATAACAACCGCCTACGCGGGCTTGCTACTTAACATCGATGCGTACGACCAACCGGCGGTGGAGTTGGGAAAGCAGGCGACGTTCGGGCTGATGGGTCGAGAAGGCTACGGCGAGTTCCTGGCGAGCGTCTCTGCGGCGCTAGCACCCACCGACCGCCATATTCCATAATATAGAGTTTTCAGGGGAAACCCCTTGGCCGTGGCGAATCGAGCGAACTTGAAAAGGTTTTCACGTCGCGTAAGTCTCGCTCTACAAAGAGGTTGCGTTTGTAAGTCGGAGGAGTTGGCCGCACTTGTGGGTTCAATGATCGCCCTTTGATTAGGATTTTTAGTTGAAGTCCGTTGAAGAGGGGTGGCTATACTCGTAGTGCGCAGCGTTCGTAAGCGAGCGGCGTTGGGACTCAAAGGTATGGCAGCGTCCAACGAAACTTATGAATCTCCGCTGACTTGGGCGCGCCGGTGGAGGGAAGTAACTGATCGTGGCGACTGGCTGACCGCCGCGGTATGGGCGGCCGCATGCGGCCTGTTGATAGTTGCTTTTCACGCTGGCGTCAGGGCGCTGTCGGTTCCGCCGCTTTACCTCACACCGTTTTTTCTACCTGCGGGTGTCGCGTGCGCGTTTGCATGTGCGTGCCGAAATCGCGCGTGCGGTGTTGGAACTCTCGCGGGGATAATTATTGCCACAAGCGGTTATCTGCTGGTGCGACCGGCCGAGTGGGATCGATCCGCCGCGCACATCAGCAAAATGCTGCTGGAGGCAGGCATCGTTGCGGGGGTGTTCTCGTGGCTGTCGGGGCAGGATCGCTACATACGCACTGTCCGGGGAATGGTGATCTTCCTGACGTGTGCGGTGCCCGCGGCATGTATCGCGGGAGTGGCAATTACTTTCATCATCATTATGGCGATGCACGAACCTGCCGTCTCGCTGGGCGGGGCGATGCAGGCTTCGCTCGACATTGTCCGCGCCGACTTTGTGGGTATTCTCGTCGTAGTGCCCTGGCTGCTCTGGTTACTTGCGGGGGCACCTACGACGCCCAACCATGGGCGGCGTCGGGCGGAAGCGGCACTACTTCTGTTCCTGGTAGCAATTACCTCTATCTTCCTATTCAGCCGCCAGTGGAGCGGCACTGGTCTCGCCTTACTCGTGGCATTCTCACCCGTCCCAATCCTGCTGATCAGCGCCGGGCGCATCGGTCCGGCCAACGCCGCAGCCAACCTCACCATCATCAGCATTTGTTTAACTTTTGCTTCCTTGCGTAACCACGGGCCGTTGGTGACGTTATTGAACGACCGCACGCAACTGATGATCGGCCTCCAGGCTTATATCGCCATCCTTGCGATATCGAGCCTCTCTTTGGGCGCTGTATCGATCGCTAGTCGCCGGACTACTCAACTTCTCGTGAAGAGCGAGGTACGATACCGGGAGTACCTGCGGCTCGCCTCCGAGGGTGTGTGGCGGGCTGAGCTGCGCAAAGCTGTTCCGACAGGGCTCCCCCCAGATGTGCAAGTCGCGATGATTCTGGAGCACGGATATCTGGCTGAGTGTAACGACTCGATGGCGCAAATGTACGGCGCTCAGAAGGGCGCGGAGCTCGTCGGAATGCCAGTCCGCCAACTGCTCGTACCCTCGGACCCGCGAAATGTAGCTTATCTTCGTGCTCTCATTGAAAATAACTACACTTTGGTGGATGTTGAATCTTTCGAGAAGGACCTGAACGGGAACGATGTCTGCTTTTCCAACTCGTTGGTGGGGATCGTTGAGAACGGGTTTCTGATCCGCGCCTGGGGCACTCAGAGGGATATTAGTGCCAGGCGGGCTGCGCAGCGAAGCCTGGAAGTAAGCGAACAACGCCTCAGAACGCTGATCGAAAGTGCCCCTCATGTGGCGGTCGAGTGCTATGCCCGCGACGGCACGATCTTGTTTTGGAGCAAAGGCGCGGAGAAACTCTTCGAGCTCTCCGCAGCTCAGGCGCTGGGTAGCCCAATATCCATAATCGGAATGTCGGAGCAGAGCACCGCTTCGTTTTTTAACACGCTGCAACGAATCGACCAGTCCGGAGAGGTAGTCGGCCCCGTTGAATGGGAGTTCGTAACCGCCGCTGGCGAAGCAAAGACATCCCTGGGATCTTTGTTTGCAATGAGCGGACCCGACGGTTCCCGCCAGTATGTCTGCGTTGACTGCGATGTAACTTCACGAGTACGTGCCGAGCACCATCGACAACGGGCTGAAGAGCAGTTGTTTAACGCCCAGAAACTCGAAAGTTTGGGGGTGATGGCGGGCGGGGTCGCCCACGATTTCAATAACTTACTTGTGGGCATCCTCGGGAAAGCCGCGTTGGCCGCCTCCCAGCTCCCCGCCGATCACGCCGCGGCGATCCCACTTCGGCAAGTGCAGGCAACAGCTCAGCGCGCTGCGGAGCTCACGAAGCAACTGCTCGCTTACTCGGGCAAGTCGCGCGTAGAGATACAGCAGTTGGATATCCCTCTGCTCATCAGCGGAATCGCGGCCCTGCTTCCAACCATCGCTCGTGAGGCGGTTGTGCCCGCGCTCGAGTTTGAAGCCGGTTTGCCCCGTATCGAGGCAGATAAGATCCAAATTGAGCAGGTGCTGCTTAACCTTATGATCAACGCTGCGGAGGCGTGCGAGGGGTCCGGGAAGACCGCCGTTCACGTCGCCGCACGCTCGCTCAAGGTGCTGCCAGAAGCTCCTCCGAGCGGATTCATCCCCGGACCGCCGCCCCCCGGAGCCTACGTTGCCATTATCGTAAGTGATAGCGGCGGGGGTATCGACCCTGCAAGCATCGAGCGACTATTTGAGCCATTCTTCACCACCAAGTTTACCGGCCGAGGTTTAGGATTAGCCGTTGTTCTGGGCGTGGTACGTGCCCACAACGGGTTTATCCGGGTTCAGTCGACCGTGAATAGAGGAACAACTTTTACGGTTCTACTCCCTGCTTTAGCTGGAACAACTTCACGCAGCGGACTGGCTCCCGTAGGCACAGATTTGCTTGGAGCAGGAACAAAAGAAACCAGATTAGATACTGGTTTTGCCCACAGCGGCCTCATCGCGCCAACCGCCTCCGCGACCATCGAAGGGAAGAACGTAAACAACATGGCGTTGCAGAAGGGGCAGCAAGGCAAGGTCCTTGTCGTTGACGACGAGCCGCTCGTGCTCGATGTACTCCGCAGAACACTGGAGGCTCTAGGCTGGGAAACACTCGGTGCTCCAGGCGGCGAGGAGGCCTTGGAGGTTCTCAGGACTGACCCCGCCGTCTCGATGGTGGTGATAGATGTCACGATGCCCCGAATCCGTGGTTCAGATTTGGCCAAGCAGGTGCGTGGTCTCTGGCCCAGCATGACCATCCTTCTCAGCAGCGGTTACGCAAGCGAGTCGCTAGGAAACCTCGCGGCGATGGGGGTGGACGGCTTCGTGACCAAGCCGTTTACTCCTGAATCTCTTTTAGATTCGCTTTTGGCCGCGCTCTCAGGCCGCGAGGTTCAGAGTAAAACGCATTAAGTGTTGGCCATCGGCTGGGCGACGCGGAAGATTGCTGGCGTCACCTGCCTCAGGAGCGGTTTCCGACTTGGCATGCGACTTTAAATGTACACGCCCCCAACCAGCGTCCTACCCTACGACTAGGTTCTTATCGGCCTGCAGCGGCTCACGCCAGCCGTTGAAGGCGTTCTCGTGTAAACACTGGGTCTTATTGTGGCCCATATCGTGGTGAGATTTTCTCTGGCAAGGAGTGCCTGACCCCGTGATCTTTGAGCGACTGGTCGGATTATTCAGCGTGGATATGGGTATTGACCTTGGAACGTGCAACACGCTGGTAGCGGTGCGCGGTCAAGGAATCGTTCTCAACGAGCCCAGTGTGGTTGCGGTTAAGAAGGGCACCAATCAAGTCTTAAATAATGGCGAGGCTGTCGGATGGGTCGCGAAAGAAATGCTCGGGCGCACCCCGGGGAACATCACGGCAATCAGGCCTCTTAAGAACGGCGTAATCTCCGACTTTGAGATTACCGAGGCGATGTTGTCCTACTTCATCCGCAAGGTCAACGGCCGCAACAAAATTATCGGCCCTCGGGTAGTTGTAAGCGTGCCCAGCGGCATCACCGCGGTCGAGAAACGGGCTGTCTTTGATTCGTGCGAGCGCGCGGGAGCCCGGCGCACTTATCTCATTGAGGAACCTGTCGCCGCGGCGATCGGGGCCGGATTGCCATTCTCAGAGGCCACGGCGAGCATGATCGTGGATATCGGCGGGGGCACCACCGAAGTTGCGATTATGTCCTTGGCCGGTATCGCCACGTGCGAGTCGGTGCGGATTGCGGGCGATGACATGGACGAGGCGATCATGAACCACATGAAGCGCACATACAACATGATGATCGGCGAACAGACCGCCGAGAAAATTAAGATTGAGGTCGGCAGCGCAGCCGTCATGGTCGGCGATATTAAAATGATCGTCCGCGGTCGCGACATGATCTCCGGCCTGCCCCGCGCCGTGGAGATCACCGGCGATGAAATTCGCGACGCACTGCAGGAGCCGGTGCAGGGGATTGTCGAAACCGTGCTCCGTACCCTGGAGCACGCAGAGCCCGAACTCGCGGCGGACCTTGTGGAAAACGGAATTACGATGGCGGGTGGCGGCTCGCTTCTGCGGGGGCTCACCCAGGTGATCCAGAAAGCCACCGGCCTTCCCACCAAGCTCGCCGACGATCCGCTCACGTGCGTCGCGCGCGGTACGTGCATCTATCTGGAGCACCTTGAAGAGTGGAAGAACACGCTCGAGAACGACTCCAATAGCTGACTCCTCCGCCGGGCCCTTTGTAGGTGCTTTCATGATTCGGCAAGAGGGTAGTTTAGTTGTGTTACATTGCCCGGTGTGATCAGCCCAACCTTTACATCCCGGCTGCTGCCCACGGTAATCGCTGTTTGCGCGCTGCTCGCGCTCGCCACCCCGGTGCGGTGGCAGTCCTGGGCGCGACCCCTGGGCCAGCTAGCCACCGCCGTGATCGCTCCGGTCAGTCACCCCTTCGCGGCATTATCGCGCTGGATCGCCCCCGCCGACGACTCGCCCGCGCAGACCGAGCGAGTCCGCGAGCTCGAGTCGCGGCTCGAAGAGGCGCAGCGCGAGCTTGAGCGTGTCCGGTTTGAGAACCGGCGATTAGTATTAAGCCTTGAAGAACTCAACGTGATGGCGGTTGTTAACACTTCGCCCGTGCGGCAGGTGTATGCGCCCATCTTCGCGTCATCCAGCGACTTAAGTTCACGAATCGTCCGAGCTAGGGCCGGCCGATCGCAAGGCGTGGAAGTGAACTCGATCGCGACCGCTGCGGGGCTTCAGTTGCTCGGTCGGGTAGTCGCCGTTGATGCGTTCACATGCGACATTCTTCCATTTAACGCCAAGAGCGCAGAATCAATTAATGCAATCATAATTATTAAGGGCTCCGATGGCGGCCTCTCCTGCCGGTTGACTCCGGTGGGGAACGGATCATTAAAGGGGCCGGTGCACGACCGGCGCGACCCCACCAATGCGCTGGCCCTCGTGCCCGAGGTGGGCCAACTGGTCCGCCTCTCCGACGGCCGCTGGCCCAGCGTTGCGCAGATGATGCTGGTTGGCCGGGTGGTGGCCGTAGAGAGTTCGCCCGATGGACCGCTGCGGCAGATTGTAACAGTCAGCCCCACAGTCGAACGCATCGAGCGCGTGGCGGAGGTTGTAATTCGAACCAACGCGACCTCGCCCGATGTAAGCGAGAAAGACAGCCCAAAGGCGGGCCCAGGGGTGGGGGGGCCGCGCTAGCGTGAGCACCGCCGCCTTTATCATCACCGCTTGGGTCTGCATTGGCCTGGAGCTGGGGTTAAAAGATGCCATTGCGCTTGGCCCAAACTCCATCGCGCCGAGCTTTGTCTATTGTTTGCTTACGTTTCTGGCGATGTTCTCAGGCGCACCCCGCCCTACCTGGATTGCCGTCGCTTTGGGTTTACTGATGGACCTCACCGCCCGTGTTCCGCTGCAAGATGGCCTGGGTACCGCCACGCTCATCGGCCCGCACGTGCTGGCTTACGTTCTTTCCGTGCAGCTGATTACATCGCTGCGGGGCGTGGTCATTAAACGTAACCCTCTTACGGTGGGGTTCCTGGCCATGCTCGGCTCGCTCGTCGCGCAGGTTATGCTTGTCGCGATCTATTCCTTCCGGCTCTGGTGGGGCGATGCAATCATGGCGGGCGGCGGGTCACCCTCGGGCGAACTGGTGGCCCGAATTACATCAGCGCCCTACACGGGTTTGCTAGGTGTTGCGCTCGCCTTCGCCTTCTTCCCGTTATCAGGCTGGCTGGGTCTTGCTGCACAATCTCGTAAGCGCTAGATTACCCTGCTTTCCTCGGGCGGGTGGCTGGGAGGTCGGGCCATCGGTGATCAAACTCCCTACCCTTGCATCATGCAACTTCGCGCCATCGGAACCACGGGAATTCGTGTCTCGCCAATCGGCTTTGGCTGCTGGACTATGGGCGGTCCCAACTGGTCACCCGCCAATGGCCAGGCTATCGGCTGGGCAGATGTAAACGATGACGATATCGTCGAGGGCATCCGCGTGGGGCTAGCCGCCGGCGTCAACCACTGGGACAACGCGGATATCTACGGCAACGGAAGAGCCGAACGCTCCCTCGCACAGTCGTTCGCGAAGCTTAACGTCGCACGATCAACGCAAGTAATCGCTACCAAGGTCGGCCACTTTAAGGGGACCGCCCCTCACGGTTACGACGCTGATCACATCCGAAATCAGTGCGAGCAGTCGCTCCGCAACCTGCGCACAGATTACATCGATATATATTATTTCCACCACGGCACTTACACCGGCCCTGGTTACGACGGTGCCGAGCACGATTATCTGCCAGAGGCCGCCGCGGTCATGCACGCGCTGGTGAAGGAAGGCAAGGTACGAGCGATCGGTCAGTCAGCCTACAGCGACGATGATTTCGAGCGCGCCGTGCCGGTGCTCCGCCCCCACGTACTTCAAAACAAAGCAAACCTGCGCTTTGATGAATCCATCCGCGCGAGCGGTCGCGTCCAGAAACTCATGGAGAAGTACGGATGTACTTTCGTTGCTTTCGGCCCGCTTGATCAGGGAATCCTGCTGGATAAGTTTGACCCCGACAATCCGCCAGCTTTCAACGAAGGCGATTATCGCTCCGGCCGCAAGGACTTTAACCCGGGCACGCTCCGTGGGGTGCGCGACAAGCTGCAAAGTGCGCGCCAGCACTTTCAGTCCGCCGCAAAGCCCGGATCCGCCGAGGATGTCGCGTTTCTTTCATCGCTCGCAAGCCGATGGGTCCTCTCGCACGCGAATGTAGCAGGCGCAATACCCGGCTTTCGCAACGCCAGGCAGGCTCAATGTAATATTACGCCAATGACGCAGGCGCCGATGAGCCAGGCCGACGCCGCCTGGCTCCGTAATCTCTTCGCTGCCTGACACTCGGTCGCCCGGTTCACGGTCCATCCACCTCCATCCGAGCAGTCCGTTCGTATTATGTGTGATCGCCCCACACCGCTGGCCGTGCCCCTCGTCCGCAACACCTGTCTGGTTTAACTCCCGCGGCTTAAGAAGTAATATCGCATGTCCACGCTGCTCTGCGTTCCCATTACCGTGCAAGACGTGGACGCGGCGATCGCTGATGCCGTTGCCGCTCGCGATGGCGGAGCCGACTTGGTCGAGTTTCGTGTCGATGAACTGGTAACCGGGCAACTGCACGATATACAGGCGCTGCGACGCCTGATTAATCACTCGCCCCTCTCCTGTATTATGACGTGTCGCATCGCCCAAGAGGGCGGGGCTTACACGGGCAATGAGGAATTCCGACTTGCCCTCTTCGCGGCCCTCATGGATCCTCAACGCGACCATCGACCCCGATTCGTTGACCTCGAACTGTCGGCGATGGCAGCCGCAGGTCCTGCGGGCGCGGCGATACGCAACGCCCCGCTCGCGGCATCAGCTCCGCCCCCAGCGATGGATCAAATCGCCCCGGTCGACGCCGTCTCGCTTCTTAGTCACGCCATCGACGACGCGGATCGCCCCTCGGTGATCCTCTCTATTCACGACTTTAGCGGCAGGCCCGCAGATCTCTCGCGCAGATTGGTTGACGCATGCAAGTTTAATCCAGCGGTAGTTAAGATCGCCTTCCGGGCACGCTCGGTTCGAGACAGCCTGGAACTTCTTGATCTGCCCACGCAACTCCAAAGACCGACAATCGCCTTAGGAATGGGCGAGTTCGGATTGCTCTCCCGCGTCCTGGCGCCCAAGTTCGGCGGGTTTCTTACGTTCGCCGCGCTGCGAGCAAGCAGCGCCACAGCCCCAGGGCAGCCGACACTCTCGCAGTTGTTAAGCACGTACCGCTTTCGTTCGATCTCTCCCTCAACAAAAGTCTACGGAGTGGTCGGCTGGCCCGTATCGCACTCTCTCTCGCCGTTGATACACAACGCGGGCTTTGAGGCGGTGGGGCACAACGGAGTCTATCTCCCGATGCCGATCCCCGCCGATCAGGGGCCGGGCTCACGGTCGGCAAGCAGCGACATCTCACTAAGGGCCACCCTTGTCGACCTGATCGAGCATCCGCGGTTATGTTTGAGCGGAGTGAGTGTAACCTTACCTCACAAGCAGTCACTTATCACGCTCGCCCGCGAGCAGGGGTGGCGCATTGGAGAGTTAGCCTCACACATCGGCGCGGCCAATACGCTTGTAATTGATCGCCCCCTCACCGGCCCGCCCGCCGCGATATCCGTGGAAAACACCGACGCTCCCGCGATTGTCGCCGCCATGACCGATCACTACAAACTACCGCGAGGGGTGCCGCTTGATAAACGCGTGCTGGTGGTGGGCGCGGGCGGCGTCGCGCGCGCCGGTGCGTTCGCCTGCTGCGCTGCGGGCGCGGCGGTCTGGATCGTCAACCGCGATGCGGATAAAGCCCGTCGCCTTGCCGCGGACATCCGTGACTCCTTGCCCGGTGCAATTGTTGAAGCAGTCGCCTCCGAAACCGTCGGCTCCAATCCCGCGACGTGGGCCGGGGCTTTAGCCGCGGCAGAAACCTACGACATTATATTACAATGCACACCCCTGGGGATGGTCGGCGGCCCTGACCCCGCGGGCGTGCCCCTTGACTTAAGACCCCTGGCCGTGAGAAATCCCGACCTTGTTGTCTTCGAAACCGTCTACACGCCGCGAGTAACACCCCTGCTCAGTATGGCGAATGATTTGGGCTTAAAGACCATCGACGGGCTAGCCCTGTTTGTGCGCCAGGCAGCACTCCAGTTTTCGATGTGGACGGGCAAACCCGCTCCCACGGCACTCTTTGAGCAAGTGCTGCGCGAAACCGAAGCGTAAACATAACCGATAGACGATTCTTCCAGCGACGGCACTAAGTCAAGCTCCTTAAGACTCTCCGTGGTTGGGCCCTGCTCCATCACCGCACTAAAACAAAGCAACTCTCAGAGATTCTACAGGTATTTAAGTAATATCCTTGCGCATCGAAGCCATCGGTGGTAAAACGCCGTCCTTCCAAGCGCTAAACGTCTCTCGCCACGCCGCGACCTCCCCCGGTTCCAACTTCACCGATTCAACCCCGGCAGCTTCGCCCATTTCGCACAGGACGTCGCCACGCGGCCCAACCACCATCGATGCACCGGGGTAGGACGTAAACGGATCGCGCCCTACGCGATTTACCCCGATAACGTAAGCCTGGTTCTCGATGGCCCGCGCCACCAGAAGCGCCCTCCAGTGGTGTATCCGCACCCCTGGCCAGCACGCGCCGATCGCGAACACATCTGCCCCTTTGCCCAGCCCCGCGCGAAACAACTCGGGGAAACGTAAGTCGTAACAGATAGCGGGGCAGACGGTAAACCCCCCGCCCCCGGGGGCAGGCAGCGAATAAGTAATAACCGTAGCACCACGGTCGATTCGGTCATCCTCCCGCTGAAAGAGATGAATCTTAGTATACTCGGCGATCCGCGAACCCCCCGACATCACCGTTGTAACATTACACCCACGCATCGCCACTTCGCCGCCGCGCTCGCCGTCGGGCCTCTCCGCGGCGATTGTTCTTCCCCCCTGCACCACCGCCCGATACCTTAACGATAGCTCTCCAAGAAACGTAAGAGTCCGTCCGCTTACGTCGGCGGTGCGCTCGATGTTAAATGAAAAACCCGTGTCGCACATCTCCGGCAACACGATGAAGTCCCCGGGTTCAACACCCGCCCCGGCGAGGAGTTCCTCGATCCGCCGGTAGTTCTCATGAGGGTCTTCCCAGGCGATGTCGGTCTGAACCAGGTGCGCGCGCATATGGCAAGGGTAGAGAACAACTCCGCATGGCAAGTTCAGAGCCGGATAGCCGCGTGCTACTCCCCCTTCGCTGATCACCCATAATCCCCTTCGCCGCGTACCATTACCTGTACCGGGTTCTTCGCTCCATCCGCCACCAGCCACCTCATTATAAGCAAGCCCGCGACTTTATTAACGTTGGTTGACCTCCCCACCCTATCACCCCATATCGCCCAAAAACTGCCGCGCGTTTTGTTGGCCAGCCGCTCGCCACGACGCACCTGGCTGCTTGATGCCGCTGGAGTCCGCCACTCCGCAGAGCATCCGGGTTTTGAAGATTCTCAGCTCGCGCCAGCCGCAGGCCTTACCGACGCCGCGTGGGTCTGCTCCCTTGCATATCTGAAAGCATGGGTGATAACCCGAGCCCTACTGGCAAGAGACCGTTTGACGGCCCCAGATAGCGAGATCGGATTCGTAATTGGTGCAGATACCGCCTGCTCAATGGATGGCAAGCTGATTGGTACGCCACAAACCGCGCAGGAAGCCGTGGCCATGATCCGGGCCTTCATGGGCCGGCGGCATGAAGTAATAACAGGCGTCGCGATAATTGAAGTTCACGCTGGTGCCGCTACGCGCCGGCATCTCTTCGCCGATAGGGCATCAGTTAAGATGGGCCACCTCGATGATAAAGCTATCAGCAGATATATCGCCACGAATGATTGGCGGGGCAAAGCCGGGGCCTACAACCTTCTAGACCGTATGGAGGCGGGTTGGCCACTCACCTATCAGGGCGATGCCACCACCGTCATGGGACTACCGATGACGAAGCTGTTAGGCCGATTAGCTGACCTTGTGGCACTCCCTCCATTTGTGCCGGGAACCTCTCAGGCCGCACCGTCGTAATGAATAACGTACCCGTTCCCCCTGATTTCCCCCGCCCACTCCGATTTACCAATGCTATCTTTAAATAACTCCTCCTTGGCGGCACTGTCGAATGACCCCTTCGCGCCAGCATGGTTCGTCGTGCCGGTCGGGGTCTTTACCCTCATCGTCCTCGTCGGCCACTTGTTAAGCCTACGCGGCGTACAAATGCCCGCGAGCCGCCGTCGGATTCGCCTCGCAACCGGCTTCCTGATGGTGCTCAGCGCACCGTTATTGATATACGGTCTCGCATATGTTCCTCCCAGCCGGGGTCGCATATTTATCTTATGTTGGATGGCGATCGCCGCACTAGTCCTCGTCGTGCTCGCCTTGGCCTGGATCGATGTGATGAATAATCTGCGGTTAGCAAGGCTTGAGCGCGCAGCACTCCTCCGCGACCGGGCCATACTCCTTCGCAACCAGCCATTTCTCCAACTCGCGGCCCGCCCTGTCGAGCGCGAGCCCAGCGGCGCAGCTTCATAACCGCCATTCCTACGCGAGAACTGCTCGCACGGCGCTCGCCAACTCACCCTCAGCCCAGCTTACTAGAGGCAGCTCCGAACCCTTAGCTCGGCGTTGCTTTTTCCTTGCGCTGGTGCGGCTAAGGTGCGAATGATACTGCTTGATACTACTTGGCACCGCTGACATTTCAGACGGTGTCAATGTACTCGCTCGCATGGATCAACCCTTCAATCACCCTCACCCCGACCGCCCACCTTCGCCCCTCCCGCGCCTGCTAAAAGGGCTGGGTGCAATAGGCGAGTGGATCTACCGGCAAGAGTTGGCCAGACGTAATCGAGCCTTTGACCGCGGCCGCGGCGTTGTTACCTTTGATCTCCCGGTGATCAGCATCGGAAACTTATCGGTGGGAGGAACCGGCAAGACCCCCATGGTGCGCTGGGTGGTCCAGCAGATCATAAGTAGTGGGGGCCTTCCAGCAACCGCGATGCGCGGCTATGGCGGCGGAATCGACGCCGATGAGGCTAAGTTATATCTGCGTCAGTTTCCTGGGTTGCCGCTGGTAGCGCAGGCTAACCGAACCGAGGGCTTGATTGATTTGCTCGCCCAACGCTCCGACATTACCCACATCGTTCTCGATGATGGTTTCCAGCACCGCCGCATCGCACGAGGGCGCGACATCGTGCTTATCGATGCAACCCGCAGCGCGTGGGAAGATCGCCTCTTGCCCGCAGGATGGCTCCGAGAGCCGCCCGCTGCGCTCGCGAGAGCGCACGCGCTGGTGGTCACCCACATTGAGCAGGCCACGCCCCAGCAAGTTGAGACGATAGTTAAACTGGCACGCGCCGTCAATGATAAATTAATCATAACCTGCACGTCCCATCGCTGGGCCTCACTCGCGCTACCCGTGAGCGCCCCTCGCATAGCCGACGATAGCGCAGCGTCCGGTGGCGTCGCCCCCGCCTGGTTGGCCGGAAAAGAGTATTATGTCTGCTGCGCCATCGGTAACCCCGCTCCCTTCATCGCCGCGGCGATGGAGCACGCGGGCCGCCCCGCCTCTGGATCTCTAATCTTGCCCGATCACGATCCCTATTCCCCCCGCACGGTCTCTAGGATGTTGGAACAACTGCGCTCCAGCGGAGCCGCGGTTCTGGTTACATCCGCAAAAGACTGGGCCAAACTAGCACGCATTCCCGCCGCGGCGTGGCCGTGCCAAGTAGCCGTCCCCGACCTTCAATTAACATTTGCATCCGCGGCACAATCCCCCCAGAGCACCCTCGACGAATCCTCTTTCTCGCGCTGGCTCTTAAGCCCGATGAAAGCGTAATAGTTAACTCTGACCTTGCCGCCCAACATCTCGGCTTCGCGCCAATGGCCTCGCTCAGGCCTCCATCCGGGCAAGCTAGTCCTCAAATCGCAGTCCACCTTAAGACAGCCCACCCTTGTGGCGTTTCTTATCCGGCAACATATCAAATCGAATCGCCGACCGCTCATGGGGAAGAATCGGCGGCGACGCCGCGGTAATCTGCGCGGGTTGTCCCCCCGCCTTCTTCGCCGGTGTAACTGGTGCCGCGGGCAGTACTTTTGTCGCCGGTGGCGGCTTGGCCACGGGCACTCCCCCCGCCGGTAGCCGCGCGGGCGCAGAAGCCGCAGCCCTCTGCGCAGCATCGCTCACCGGCACACCCAGCCGTCGGCGCAGCACCGCCAGAAGTGTGTCCGGCTCGAAAGACCCCTCGGGAGGACGAAAGTAAACTTCGCTTAACTTCGTCCCCGTCTCCTCGTTGGGAGGCAACGTTCGGATGATCGCGGTGGTGTGCGCGCCCGGCTGCGTCCCGTGCAACTGCCCGGCGATCGCCACCGGATCCGTGGCAAAGAAGATAATGTCACGATCCCGGATCGTGCAGGTGCGCACACCCAAGTTCGCCAGCGCGATCCGTATCTGCGCCAGCTCAAAAAGCCGCTGCGTCTGCCGCGGCGTGCCCCCGTACGCATCGATCATATCGATATGTAACTGATCAAGCTGCGCATAGTTGGCCGCGCCCGACAGCCTCCGATACGCCTCCAGCCGCCGCGGCTCGCTTGGAATATAAGCCTTGGGAATAAGCCCGGCAATCCCAATCTCCAGCGCTGTGGCGCTCGGCGGCTCAGGCCGCTTATCGTTCTTAAGGTCATTCACCGATTTCTCGAGTAGGTGGCAGTACATCTCGTACCCAACCGCCGCGATATGCCCCGACTGTTCAGGACCAAGAATATTGCCCGCCCCGCGTATTTCAAGGTCCCGCATCGCGATCTTAAACCCAGCACCAAGCATCGAAAACTGCTCGATGGCCTTCAGCCGCTTCTGCGCAACCTCCTTCACCGCCTTCTCCGGGTCCAGCAGAAGATAACAATACGCCCGGTGCTTGCTCCGCCCCACCCGCCCACGAAGCTGGTGCAAGTCGGCCAGCCCAAACCGGTCGGCGTCATTAATTAGCATCGTATTAGCCGAGGGGATGTCAATCCCCGCCTCGATGATCGTGGTCGCTACGAGCACATCCGCACCCCGCCGCATGAACTTAAGCATTACGGCCTCGAGGTCGTGCGGAGGCATCTGGCCGTGCCCGTAAACCACCCGGGTTCCCTCGGGGCATAACTTGCGGATGTTATCAGTCACCGAGATAATGTCATGCACGCGGTTATGAACAAAGTACACTTGTCCCTCTCGCGCCAGCTCCCTCGCGATGGCCTGCTGAATCCGCCGCTCGTTGTACGGAAAGACCTCAGTTACAATCGCCCTTCGATCAAGCGGCGCCGTCGTAAGCGAAGAGATATCCCGAATCCCCAGCATCGCCATATGCAATGTTCGCGGGATCGGCGTCGCCGATAACGTAAGCACATCCACCGTCAACCGCAGCCGCAGCAACGCCTCCTTGTGCTCAACGCCAAACCTCTGTTCCTCATCAATAACTACAAGCCCCAAGTCAGAAAAGTGAACGTCCTGGCTGAAAAGCCGGTGCGTGCCAATCACCAGATCAACGCCCCCGTGTCGCAGTGAGTGTAATATTGCTTTCACTTCCTTGTCGGTCTTGAAGCGCGATAAGCTCTCAACCTTAAAGGGGTAGCCCGCGAACCGATCGCGAAAGGTTCTCTCGTGCTGCTCGGCCAGCACCGTCGTCGGCACCACCACCGCCACCTGCTTTCCATACTCGCAAGCCTTGAATGCCGCCCGGATCGCAAGCTCCGTCTTTCCAAAGCCCACATCTCCGCAAATCAGGCGGTCCATCGGCCGCGGGCTCTGCATGTCCTTCTTAATTTCGCCTAACGCCGCGAGCTGGTCCTGCGTCTCCTCGTAAGGAAACTCCTCCTCAAACTCGCGCTGCCACGTCGTGTCGTTGGGGTATCGAACTCCCGGCACATGCTCGCGCGCTGCCCGCACTCTAATTAACTCGCCCGCCAAGTCGCGAACACTCTCCGTCACCCGCTCTTTCTGATTCTTCCACTTCACGCCCCCCATCACCGAAAGCGGCGGCTTGCCCGCGTATCCGCCCACATACTTCTGCACCTTGTCAATCTGCGTCGCCGGGACGTGCAACTTTGACTGCGAAGCAAACTCAAGAGTTATATACTCCTCCGGCTCCACCTCGCGCTTGCCCAGCACCCCTCCGCTTAACTTCTGATAAGCGGGCACTTCACGTGGCTTCATCACCGTAAGCCCTGCAAAGCGAGCGATCCCGTGATCGATGTGCACGACATAATCCCCGGCCGCGAAATCCAGGAATGTATCCATCGCGCGCGATGCTTTAAGCCGCGCCCCGCTCCCATCCACGCCCCCAGAAGTTCGCGCGCCCAGCCGCCGACGCACCGTGAAGCGATTCAGCAACTCGTGATACGGCACCAGGCACGTCCGCGCGGCGGCATCCCCCGGCGCATTGGGCAGCGAGAACCCGCGATGTAAGTAGCCCACCGATGCCCCCACCCGCGTGTGAGCGTCATAAGGCGCAAGCAGCTCGCTCAGGCGATCGCGCTCCCCTTGATTCTGGCAGCAGACAATCACCCGCGAGCCATCCCCCGCCATCCCCGCCAGCTCTTGCACCGCCTCGCCCGCATCCTTAGCAAAGGCGGGCAACGGTGCTAAGCTTACATCTACCCGTGCATCCGCCCCCACGCTCCCGGCCGAGAAGTGATTTAGCTCAACTACCGCATGAAACCGCAGTTCAACCAGCTTTAATACCGCCGGTGGCCCCACAATCGCCCGGCTCTCCAGCGTGCGCTCAAAATAACCCCGCCCCTGCTCCACCACTTCCTGCGTCTCCGCGATGCACGCAATCGCTCCCCGCGGCACCAGCTCCAGAAAGTTAACTCCATCCGAAACCGAGAGTGCCTGTCCCCGGTTCGCATCCGCAGCGTACAACATAACCGTCTTCACCGATCGATCCGAACCCATCGACTCAAGATCAATCTCGGCGATCTTCTCGATCTCGTCCCCGAAAAAATCCAGCCGCACCGGCGTGCCGCTCGATGTCTCCCTGGTTGAGCCTCCCAGCGATCCCCCCGGAGGAAAGATATCTAATATCCCGCCCCGAAGCGCAAAGTCCCCCGGCTCCTCGACCGCTTCAATCCGCTTATATCCCGCCTCCGCTAACCACAACACCAGATCGTTTAACTTCACCCGATCGCCCACGCTGACTAGCCGCATCAGCGAAGCAAGCCGCGCCGGCGGCGGCACCAACTGCATTAACGCGGCGAACGGCGCAATCACCACCGACCGCCGACTCTCAGGCTGCGCCAGTTCCAACGTCCGCGCTACCGCCGACATTCGCTGCGCAAAAAGCTCAACGCTCAACTCCGCCTCCCCGCTGGGTGCCTCCAAAGCAGGCAACAAAACCGCAGGAATCCCCGCCGCATCCAGCTCGTCCAACGCTTCATCGCCATCATCGATATGCGGCACAATCAGCAACGTGTGCCGATCCGTCAACCTCGTAATCGCCGCGGCGGTCAACGCCGCCCCACTCGTCGACGCTCCGACCGCCACCACCCGTCGCCCCCCCGCCAAAAACGAAGCCACCTCAGCCACACCCGGCGAGGCCGCCACCAAAGAAACGAGGTCCACTTCAGCCATCAACTGATTATAGGGAATCGCGCCCCCTCCGCACCGTCCCCGCTCTTCTCCCTTTCGCTCCCCCAGCCCGACGTCCGCACGTTAGTAGCCGGTCGTGGATCGCAACAACAACCCCCGCAGACGTAACAAAACCACCTCACCCCGTAAGGTGTGATCATAACTCAATACAACACAACCCACCCT
>Ga0163144_10008941_pt1 | contig 21589 bp, 19 predicted proteins | sample OliLak19BULKMAT1_FD_123175 | JGI IMG/M metagenome (GOLD analysis project Ga0163144, IMG submission 123175) | Freshwater microbial mat bacterial communities from Lake Vanda, McMurdo Dry Valleys, Antarctica - Oligotrophic Lake LV.19.BULKMAT1 | ecosystem: Environmental > Aquatic > Freshwater >... | reverse complement strand
TTTGCAAAATCTGGTGCTGGAAAATCATATACAACTAAATTGGAGATACTTCGAACACTCATGTTTGATACTGATGTGATTGTGATGGATCCAGAAAAAGAATATGAATACCTTGCAGAAGCAGTAGGAGGTAGATACTTCAACATATCCCTTAACTCTGAACACCATATCAACCCTTTTGAACTCCCAACACCCGCAGAAGGAGAGTCTTTTGCCAATGTACTCCGAAGCAACATTATCAACCTTGTAGGACTTTTCCGTATTATGATGGGGGGACTCAGTGCAGAAGAAGATGCGATTATTGACCGAGCTATTTCTGAAACGTACGCACTTAAAGACATCACTGCAGATTCAAATTTCGAAAACATTGAACCTCCTCTCATGTCTGATTTTGAGCTTGTGCTCTCTGGCATGGAAGGAGGGGAGTCACTTGCACAAAGACTCACCAAATACACACGTGGTACATGGGCGGGATTTATCAACCGACCAAGTAATGTTGATATCAACAAAAAGTTTGTGGTGTTCTCACTCCGAGACATGGAAGACGAGCTCAAGCCAATTGCCATGTATATCGTGATGCACTATATATGGAATATGATCCGCAAGAAGCTTAAAAAGCGACTCCTTGTTATTGACGAGGCGTGGTGGATGATGAAATCGGAAGATACAGCGTCTTTCCTTCTTTCTCTTGCAAAAAGAGGTCGTAAATATTTTCTTGGTCTTGCAACTATTACACAGGACGTAGACGACTTCATGAAATCACCGTACGGCATGCCTATTATTACCAACTCATCTATTCAAATCCTCCTGAAGCAATCTGCAACATCTATAGACAAGCTCCAAGCAGTATTTAACCTCACAGATGAAGAAAAATATCTCCTTCTTGAATCAGATGTAGGGGAGGGTATATTCTTCGCGGGACTGAAGCATGTTGCGATTAAGATTATTGCATCCTATACAGAAGATCAGATTATTACTTCTGACCCATCACAAATCTTGTCTATCAAAAAAGCAAAAAGTGATCTAGATGCAGGTAAATAAATGAAAAAAACACATCATGTTAGTAAATTCACTTAGTGGCTCGTTATCGGAATGCTCCTTATGGTGGATGGGGTGCAGATTATCCTGAATTTTTATATTACTGGGATTGTTGCAAATCGTGTTATTGATGCGTTTATTGCACTTTCTTTTGGATTCTTCCTTCTTATGAATAGCCAGTTGGACATGAAAAGATTTCTTGCGATTGGAGCAAGTTTTTTTGCTGAGGCGATACCTCTTGTTGATACATTTCCATTTTGGGTACTCGATGGTTACTACAGCATGAAAATAGATGTGGCACATAAAAAAGCAGAGGATGAGGCTGAAGAAGCTGATGCAATAGCTATTATTGAAAGTGCAAAACAAGCTATGACACTCAAACAAATAGAACGACAAAAAGTGCAAGCTATGCAAGAAGATACGGGGACTCAAAAATTTAATCAGGTCGCACAAAATAATACACGAAAAAATGATGGCAGAGCGGTTCCTATGAAAAAACAGTACTCCGAAACAAAAAATGAAATGCGGATTGGTCAAAAGGTTTCCTAAAGTGTGTATAAACACGTAGATAGATTTATTTTTGTGTTACAATAATAGAAATGAAGCATCTAATTTATTCTTCAATACTCATTTGTACAATTTTTCTCTGTACAACATTTGTGCACGCACAGTCAGAGTCTCTTGGACAAATAAACCAAATGCTTCCACTTGGAGTAGATTTTGAAATAATACCTCCAAATCCCGGTCCAAACGAAAGTGTCAATGCAATCATTGGAAGCTTTGATACAAACCTAGACTCTGCGACAGTCACATGGTCAGTAAATGGAAAAGTTATAAAATCAGCAAAAGGACTGAAAAATTTTACATTTACGACAGGAAATATGAACACCTCAACAAACCTGTCTGTGACCGTACGATCAGCAATAGGAGAAAGTGTTACAAAAACATTTAATTTTCGACCGACAAGTGTTGACTTGTTGTGGCAAACAACAGGATATACACCACCTTTCTACAAAGGAAAGGCTCTTTTTAGTTATCAGAACAAAATCAAATTCATCGCTCTCCCACATATTATAGTCCGAGGAAGGGAGGTCTCTCCAGAAAACCTCATTTACAACTGGACCAAAAATGGTTCTGCACTCCCTGACTATTCTGGGTACGGGAAAAACACCTACACCATGGTTGGATCCATCATTGCTCGACCTATTGAAATAGAAGTTACAGTAACCTCACCGGAGACAAACGCTGTGGGTTCTGCAAGTACTGTTGTTGGTATTTCTGAACCCATGATACTTATGTACGAAAAAAGTCCTCTGTATGGTATTCGTTTTGAAAAAACACTGCTCAACACCTTTACACTAGAAGGGACAAAGGAAATAGAAGTACTTGCAATGCCATTTTATTTTGGAGTGATAAACGCAGTTGAATCTGGACTCGACTACACATGGAGTATTAACAACCGAGCTATAAACGATGGGCAGAATGTAACCTCTCGTACACTTCGACAAGCAGAGGGAACTTCGGGACAAACTCGTATTTCACTTTCGATAGAGAATACCAAAAAATTCCTACAATCAGCGTCTCGATCATTCAACTTAGAGTTTGGAAAGAAAGCGACACAAGAACAATCAACCTTTTAATATTTAAATCATGAACACATACCGCACATCTTTATATAAAACAGCAAAAATAGGGTTTCTTTCTTTTTTGTTTGTGTGCTCATTTGGAATCGCCGTGAGTAGTGCACACGCACAGCTCACAGACTACACAACACTCACACCGCTTCCGGGGACAACAGAATCCTGCACAGGGCAGTCATGTAAAACAAATTTCCCTAAATACCTTTCGGGATTGTTTAACCTCTCTATTGGTATAGCAGCCCTCCTCGCTTTTGTCATGATTAGCTGGGGAGGTTTTACATACATGACAACGGACGCTATAAACGGGAAGGAGGAGGGGAGAGAAAAAATAAAAGAAGCTGTGTACGGACTACTTCTTGTTATCGGAGCGTATGCAATACTCTACACCATCAACCCTCAGATATTGGCTTTTGATTTAAGAATTCAAAAGCCAGATTTATCCAACATTAAAGACGGCGCTCTTATTGTAAACACACTCTCTGGCCCATCTCTTGCATCAGATGAGGTAAATCGAGTTGCACTACAGACAGCGGGTGTAAATATATATGCTAGGGCGTGTACACCAGGGACAGTACAAGGTTGTGTGAATGTAGACAGGATAAATCCCACTATCCTTGCGGGACTTACACGTCTTGTCCAAGCAACATGTAGAGACACCTGTATTTCAATCCAAGGAGGTTCAGAAGGTGGTCACACTTCCGGAGGACCTCATGGTCGGGGATCAGCAGTAGACCTTGCTCCTCGCGCAGAATTAAACAAATTAATTCTCAACAATCAACCATTGGTAGCATGTAAAGTTTACCCCTACAATGGAGGAAATTTTATGTGGGAACCAAAAGATGCAAAGTGTGGTCCTGTAGCGTCTAGTGGAAACCATTGGCATGTAACATTCCCATAAAAATATGTCTAAAAAATTCTTCATCGTCATAACTGTTGTTCTTGTACTTTTTCTTGCTGGACTTGTTGGGTATTATTTTGTACTCAAAAATAAGCAAACTGGTTCAGATGTTGGAAAACCACTTACATTTAAAAACTTTTTCCCATTTGGTGGTGATGGAACAAACACAACAGGAGGAGGTGGTATTCTTCCTGAAGATATTAGACCTGTTATAAACAATGGACAAAAACCTCTTGTAAACTACGATGTAAAACTCAGAAAAGTCTCTGCTGAATCTACCGCAGGGTTTGGACTCTTTGATTCTAAACTCGGAACCACTCTTCGATATATAGAAAAAGCTACCGGCCACATCTACGAAGCAGACCTCTTTAGTCCAAGAGAAGAACGACTATCCAACACAACCCTCCCTAAGGTATATACTGCACAGTGGGGAGGTAGTAGTTCAACTCTCATAGCTCAAAAACTTCAAGATGATAATGAGACTGTAGAAACATACTCTCTCAACCTTAAACTCAACACAGACCCGAGAAACGATTTGAGTACATCCACTAAGCACTCGACGGTTGGAACATTACTCGTGAGTAATATAGACGGAGTGTCTGTCTCCGGTCAAAACTTGTTCTACACAGTAACTGGAGAGAACGGTTCTCTTGGATACCTATCTACTATAAATGGAAATGCTGGTAAACAAGTCTGGAACTCTCCTATACGAGAACTCATTGTGCAGAATATAAACAACACAACAGTTGCTCTCACTACCAAGCCATACCCAGAAGTGAACGGTTACCTATATTTCCTCAATACATCAAGTGGTGCTGTGACAAAAATCATTGGAAACATTTCTGGACTCACCACGCTTACAAGTCCTGATGCAAAAAAAGTTCTTATTCTGAGTCAGTCTGGGAGCAACAAACTAACATCATACACCATTGCAGATAGAACAAGCGCCGATCTCAATCCATCAACTTTCCCAGAAAAGTGTGTGTGGAGTAAAAAAGATACAAACATTGTGTACTGCGCAGTATCAAAAGAAATTCTAGGAGTCATGGCACTGACAAACTGGTATCTTGGAGCTGTTCAATTCAATGATGATATTTGGAAATACGACATGAAAGCAAACACAGCAAATATCATCGCGGACCTTTCAAGTGAGAACGGGGGAGAACCTCTTGATGTTATGAAACCCGCCCTCTCTGACAATGAACGATACATGGTCTTCATGAACAAACGAAACGGATCGCTCTGGAGTCTGGATTTGACTAAGTAGGTTATAAAAAATCTCGGTTCACACCGAGATTTTTTATAACCTATACAACAGCTAATGGGGGATTTTTGTGATACTTATTCTTAATGTATATTTCCTGACCAATAGCAAACAGGTTACTTGTGATCCAGTATAGTGCGAGAGCTCCTGAAATACTGTATGAAATAAATGTCACTATCACCGGAAAGACATATTTCATTTGTGTAGTCATCATTTTAGCAATATCTGCCTGCATGCCTGTTGCGGTACTTGCAGATGACTGTGCGCTTGCAAGATGAAGTTGAATATACGTTGTAATACCAGCAAGGATTGCGAGAGTAATGCTTTTTGCAGATACATCAAGAATACCGAGAAACATCATGTTTACAGAGAGTATGGGGGAAACAAACGAATACAGGAGTGCTTCATTTATCTTTGGGAGACCTGATTTAAGGAATATTTGATAGAGACCAATGATAATAGGTAACTGAACAATAAGAATGAAAAATCCTACAAAGGGGTTGATACCTTTTTCTTTATAATATTCTATTGTTTTTTTAGACTGTTCCTCCTTATTATCTTTATGTTTTTCTTTTATAAGAGCCAAATCCTTTTCAATAGACTTCATTTGGAGTTGAGCTTTTGATGCCTTAATGGAGAGGGGGAGTAGTATGAGTTTAATGATTGATGTAAAGATAATAATGATCACACCCACATCAGCAAAAGGAAGTGTGTGCATGAGAATAATGAGACCGTTATAGAGTGGTTGAAAGATGGTTGTGTTAAAAAAAGATGAAATCATTGTAAATATAATTATAGTAAGTTACATTAGCCTATCACGGGAGTAACCAAAGCCAAAACCTCTTTTTCTAATTCTTGGAAAGAGACTGGGTATACACCCTTTTTAAAAACAAAGAAAAAGAAAAATCCGTTTGGAATAGAGTGTAGTACTTTAGAGATAGAGTTATATCCTCTTCGACGGCACAGGTTTCTATCTACAGCCCGTTTATATATTTTTTTAGACACAGAAAAACTAAACCGACTTGGGGAATCTGGCGTATTGTGAGCAATATAGAGTGTCAGGTGGGGGGAGTGGAAGCGTTTACTGTTGGCTAGTATATAGGTGAACTCTTTTCGAGGTATTCTCCTGTTTTTAGGAAGCATATGTTAGTAGTAGAAAGTGGATAGTAGATAGTAGTTAGTAATAATTCTAAACTAAATACTCAAACAAAAAAGTACCGCTATTGGAGTAGTTTGGACTATACAGTAGACAGAGCGGTTCGACCCTTTCGACGTCGGCGCAAAATCGTGTTTCGTCCTGTTTTAGACTTACTTCGAGTCAAAAAACCGTGACTTTTCGCTCGCTTTCTCTTTTTTGGTTGATATGTTTTTGACATTTTGGGTAGGTATTGGTGGTTAGTTCGGACTAGATAGATTTTTGACTCTTTCTAGCTACTTTTTTCTAACTACTGTCTACTATTAATTGTGCACACCTTATACACATATTATTAACATAATCGTGACTTTTTAACAAGTATTATATTTTTTCAATACCTATATAATGTAATCACTATGATGGACAACAAAAAACTATGGGACAGTGTTCTGGTGGATATGGAGTTAAGTTTATCTAAACCAAACTTCAACACATGGTTTAAAGATACGTTCGTTGTTCGTCAGGAAGACGGAGCTGTACATCTTTCAGTTCCGAACACTTTTGTGCAAGACTGGCTCTCTCATAAATTCCACAATACCATCCTCAAAGCTCTCCGGACTCTCTCTGGAAACGTTCAATCTCTCCATTATGTTATATCTAAAGAAGATATGAGGGAAAAAGCAGAGGCTCAAAAAATCCCTACTCTTAATAAAGAGTTACCTATTCAGGATTTCTATATAAACAAAGACGACAACCTAAACCCTCGATACACATTTGATTCTTTTGTTGTCGGTCCTTTTAACGAATTCGCTCACGCTGCATCACAAGCTATTATTAAAAAGCCTGGTATTGTATACAATCCTCTTTTCGTCTATGGAGGAACAGGTCACGGTAAAACACACCTTATACAGGCGGTGGGGAACTATATAAAGAACTCAAGTACACGCAAAGTGTTTTATATCACTTCTGAAAAATTCTCTCAGGAGTACATAAATGCACTCCAACTCAACAAACCAAACTATTTTAAAGAAAAATATCGAAAATACGATGTGCTTATTATGGATGACATCCAATTTTTCTCTGGAAAAATGAAAATCCAAGAAGAACTATTCCATTTGTTTAATCATTTATACGAAAACAATAAGCAAATTATCTTTTCTTCCGACAAACATCCGGGACTCATTCAAGATTTGGAAGATCGTCTCAAATCTCGTTTCAGTGCGGGTATGATTGTTGATATTCCAACCCCAGATAACGAATCTCGAGCTGCTATCATTCGAAACAAAATCAATCAAAACCCATACTCTCTTTCTAAAGAAGTGGTTGATTATCTTGCATATTCAGTTACAGGAAATATTCGTGAATTAGAAGGGATTATTAATGCGATTACATGTCACTCACAACTTAAAGAGCGTGAACTTTCTATTTCTGAGGTTAAGTCATTTGTAAAAAATAATACAAAACCAAAAAAACTTCTCTCCGCCAAGGAGGTTGTAAAAACTGTTGCGGAGTTTTACAACATTGAAGAGCAACTTATTTACGATAAGACTCGTAAGAAAGAAATAATTAAACCTCGACAAGTAATTATGTATATTCTTCGAGAAGATTTTAATATTTCATATCCTGCAATAGGGGAGAAGCTTGGTGGAAGAGATCATACAACTGTCATGCATTCGTGTGAAAAGATTAAAAATGAATTAAAGATAGATGAAATGCTTACACAAGAAATCACACAGCTTCGATCCATACTTGTGTAAAAATCTGTGTATAGTATGTTGATAAACGATGTAAAACATATGGAAAAAGTATTCATAAAACAGAGATGGAAAAATTATTACAAAGTTTTACACAGATATAAATATCTTTTCCACAGGTAAAAAAGTAAAAATATAGCTTTAATACAGAATAAAATTAAGTTATCCAGATATATACAGTACTAATAAGGATTAAGTCTTTAAAATAAAAAATAAACTACTATTATGAAAATAGAATGCATTAAAGAAAAATTAGCATCAGCTTTGTTTAAAGCAGAACGTATTACAGGTAAGAATATTACATTACCTATACTGAGTTGTATCCTCCTTGAGGCAAAGGATTCTCAACTTATAATAAAATCAACAAATCTTGATTTAGGTATAGAAATAAAACTTCCTGTAAAAGTCATTGAACCTGGAAGTATTGCTGTAGTAGGTAGTATTCTTTATAATTTTATCTCAAATATATCAAATGATAAAAATATAACACTTGAAGAAATATCAGGAAATTTAAAAGTTTCCACAAAACACTCAGAATCACTCATTAAAGCTTTTCCTATTGATGATTTTCCAACAATTCCTAAAGTTTCAGACAGTACACCTCTTGAGTTTAATATTTCAGATATTGTAAAAGGTTTTAAATCTGTAGTATATAGTTCATCCGTTTCAACTATACGACCAGCTCTTTCAAGTGTTCTTATATATTCAGAAGAAGATTATATCGTTTTTGTTGCAACTGATTCTTTTAGACTTGCTGAAAAGAAGATACAGGTTAAAAAACACAAAGAGTTTACTCAAATACTCATACCATTTAAAAATGTAAATGAAATTACGCGAGTATTTGATGGTCTCTCTGGTGATGTGCAGGTGTTTTTGAATCAAAACCAAATCGCTTTCTCATATGATGATATATATGTTACATCTCGAGTAATAGACGGTGTTTTCCCTGAGTATAAACAACTTATTCCGAAAGAAATAAAAACCGAAGTAGTGTTGCTTAAACAAGATCTTCTCACATCTCTCAAAGTTTCTAATATTTTTCTAGACAAATTTAGTAGAGTAACTTTTGAAATGTCTCCTCAAAATAAAACATTTTCTATTGTGACAAAAAATATGGATATTGGAGAAAATACACAAATAGTAGATGCTGTACTCAAAGGGGAGGAACTTACAGTGAATTTCAGTTATAAATACATCGTAGACTGTTTTCAATCTATAGATAGTGACAGTGTGACACTTTCTTTTATGGATGTGAATAGACCTATGGTGATTTCTGGGGTAACTAATAAAAGTTTCATCTACCTTGTTATGCCGATGAATAAATAAAATATTGCATGTTTAATATATCTTCATTACTTGAGAAATTTTCTAAAAACGTAGCATCTTTTGAAATTGACCAAAACACACTGTGTTCTGTTGTACAAAAAAAGACAGGTATACAACTTGATACAAAAAAAATAGAAGTAAAAGATACTGTTCTGTACCTACGTGTTTCACCTGCGTATAAAAATAAAATTTTTATACATAAAACATCAATACTTGAGAGCATTGATGTTTTATTTCCTAAGAAAATTACTGATATCCGTTAGTTGTTGCCCACCTACGAACTCCATACTCCCAGTTTGTAAATTGAGGGTCATCTCCAGAGTTTATTGGAGGGACACCACGAGGATCATTTTTATTTACCCAGTAAAGTATAGAGTGTACTCCTCCAGAAAGGGTTTCTGTGAGTGACTCATATGGAACATTAGGATCTATAATAGGGTTCTGTGTGATATTAGAAATACCACCTTGCCATTTTCCACGAAGAACTGGTTTGAGATCATAAGAATTTTCTACTTGAGGTTTGGTGAAGTTTTCATTCGGTACTGTTTTAAGAACCTCATTCATAAAAACTCTCCACATGGGAGCTACAATGAGTCCAGAAACCTTCTTTGCCATAGGTGTGTTGTTGTTGTTTCCTGCCCATGTACCCACTACTACAGATGGGGTGTATCCAATAATCCATGCGTCTTTGTAGTTGTTTGTGGTACCTGTTTTTACCGCGACATCACGACCTCCAAAATAAACATTAGAGTTTGCTCCGTAGAGTGGTGTACGAGCAATATTATCAGTTAATATATCCGATATTTTTCGTGCAACCTCTGGGTCGAGTACTTGATTAGGATTCAGTGTGATTTTTTCCAACACTACTCCTTTGGTGTCAGTAACCTCTAAAATGCCCGTGTACGCGTTTCGAGTACCTTCTGTGGCAAAGACACCAAAAGCAGAAGTCATGTCGAGGAGAGAGACCTCACCACCTCCAAGAACGAGTGTAAGTCCATATGTGTTTGCACTACCAAGACTTGTGATACCCATACTTGTTGCAAGTTCTATGGAGTCTTTTACTCCGGCAAGGTATAAGGTTTTTACAGCGGGGACGTTGATGGATTGAGCGAGGGCGTTGCGAAGTGTCATTGGTCCTCGAAACTTGTTGTCATAGTTTCCGGGTGAGTAACATCCATTATCACTTGTGGTATTCTCTGGAGCACAGTTCGATGCAAACTGTGTTTCAGTGTCAAAAAGAACTGTTTCAGGCGTGTATCCTTTGATAAAAGCTTGTGCGTATACAAATGGCTTGAATGTTGATCCCGGTTGTCTGCGCGCGGTAGTTACATTAAAGTTTCCATCAATTTCTTTGTCGAAGTAGTCCCGAGATCCGACCATTGTGAGTATTCCCCCAGTTTTTGGATTTATAGCTACAAATGCATCGTTTGTTCCGTTGAAACTTTTAGTGTTTATCTCTGCGTATTTTTTTGCTATTTCTTCAGCTTTTGCTTGCAGTTCGTAGTTGAGAGTGGTTGTAACCTTAAGTCCTCCTTGTTCAAGTACATCTTGTCCGTACTTACTTTTTAAATATTCAACAATAAACATCACAAAATGTGGAGCTTTAATACCACGGTTACTCCGAGGAAGAAATATCACTTTCTCTGCTTGTGCGATCGCAAATTGTTCTTTCGTGATTCTTTTATCGGAAAGCATCTCGTCTAGAACAAGATCTTTACGTTCATTGAGTTTTTCTACGTTTTTACCATACGGTGAATAAAATGTTGGAGCCTGAGTAAGTGCTGCAAGATATGCTGACTCAGCTATAGTAAGGTTGGATGCAGATTTACCATAGAAACTTTTACTCGCTTCTTCTACCCCATACATATTTCCTCCATAAGGAATTTCATTGAGATACATAGATAGAATTTCGTCTTTACTCAAAATATTCTCAAGTTTAAGAGCAAGCACAAGTTCTTTTATCTTACGAGCGGGTCCTCCAAACAAACTCTTGTCTCCAGTAAGTATGGAATTTTTTACCACCTGTTGGGTTACTGTAGAACCTCCTTGTGTAAAACTGAGAGTTGTAATATCCACAAACAGAGCACGAATAATAGAGAGAATTTTTACACCATTGTGAGTATAGAAATCCTTATCTTCGATAGAGAGTGTTGCATCTTTTACATACTGCGAAATGTCTTCAAACGGAACAACTGTTCTTTTTTTGTTTTGGAACACGTCGTAGAGGAGGATTTTGCCGGTATTATCATATATTTTTGTCGATTGGCTTATTTTACGAGATTCAATGGTTTCGAGCGTGGGAATTTGAAATGTAGATACCCATATGAGAGTAATTCCACCCATAATAAAGAAACAGGCTACTAAAAATATACCTATTTTACGCAATCCATGTCGTTTGTATTCTCGAGAAATAGGCTTAGAAATGTTGTATAAAATTTTTTTCATCTTTTTCATTTTACCACGAATATGCTAAAGTGGTAGGTATGTTTGGACTATTTTCAACACAAAAAAAAGAACACTCTGTGAGCCAAACTTCTGATGTAATAGAAGAGTTTCTTACTCGTGGCATAGAAAACATTTTTCCAAACGTAGATTTTTTGAGATCAAAACTCCTCAAAGAAGAAAAACTAACTTTTTACTTGGGTATTGATCCAACAGGACCCAGCCTCCATCTTGGTCATGTGATTCCTCTTAAAAAACTTTCTAAACTTCAGACCTTGGGTCATAAAGTCATACTGCTTATAGGCGACTTTACCGCAATGATAGGAGATCCAGATAAAACTGCCACTCGTAAAAAACTCACTCGAGAAGAGGTGGTGAGTAATCTTAAAGAATACAAAAATCAAGCATCAAAATATATTTTCTTCTCTGGTGAAAATAAAGCAGAAATAAAATTTAATTCGACGTGGTTTAGTGCTATGAATTTTAATGATGTGCTTCTGCTTGCTTCTGAAATGACAGTACAGCAAATGCTCGAAAGAGATATGTTTGAAAATAGGATTAAAGAAGGTAAGCCTATATACATTCATGAGTTTTTGTATCCTCTTATGCAGGGATATGATTCTGTTGCGATGGATGTTGACGGGGAAGTGGGTGGAAATGATCAAACTTTTAATATGCTTGCCGGTAGAAACCTACTTAAAACTCGTAAGAATAAAGAAAAGTTTGTTATTGCAACAAAACTACTCACGGATTCATCTGGTAAAAAAATGGGAAAGACAGAAAATAACATGGTCAGTCTCGACCAAAATCCAGAAGATATGTTTGGTAAGGTAATGAGTTGGAGTGATAGTTTAATTATTCCGGGGTTTGAACTTGTCACAGATGTGGCACTTTCAGAAATATCACACATTAAATCAAAAATAGAGTCTGGTGAAAATCCTCGGGATTTTAAGATAAGATTAGCAAAAGAGATTGTGTCTTCGTACTACGGAAGTAAACTTTCTCAAAAAGCAGAAGATGAATTTAATAAAACCTTTTCGAAAGGAGGAACACCTGAGGAAGTGCCGACAGTTTCTGTGCCTCAAGACGAACTTCTTGTGGATGTATGTATACAGGAGGGAGTAGTGACCTCTAAGACTGAATGGAGAAGACTGGTGGATGAGGGTGCGGTCACACACACTAACAGTGGAGAAAAGGTTGGTGACTCAAACCAGAAAGTTTTAGCTGGTGTATATAAAATAGGAAAGAGACGGTTTATAAAAATACAGATAAAATAAAAACCGCCTTAAGGCGGTTTTTATTTTATCTTAAAGCAAGTCTATATCATCATATCCCTCGTCTCCCTCGTCTCCCTCATCTTCTGCAAGCGCATCAAGTGATTCTGTATCACTATCTTCTCCATCGACTTTCTTTGCTTTTATTGGTCGAAGAATGTCCTCTCCGTCATCATCTAAGTCTGATTCGTCAACATCTTCCACTTCTTCAAACAGATCTGGGTTGATAGCCACATCACCTTCTTTAACTTCTTCCTCTTTGCCATCTTTTTTTGGTTCTGGTTCATCCATGATTTGTTTTTTTGATATCTTTTAATTTACATATTTGTAACAAATTCTCATGATTATGCAAGTCTCCGTTTGTATCATCGGTGTGGATAACACAAGATTGTCTATAAAAAAGCTATCTATGTATAGCAAAATGAGTCAGTCCGATTGCAATGGCATCGAATTCATCATCAGATTTTGTGTTTGAATTTACAACAATAAGTTTCTTTACCATATCTATAATTTGTTTTTTTTCACTCTTACCATATCCAGTTACTGCTATTTTAATATCCGATGGTGTGTATTCATGCACAGTGAGATTCAGCGTGCTTCCTGTGTAGAGAATTACTCCTCGTGCTTCTGCAACAAGAAGAGCTGTTTTTTGATTGTTGCTAAAAAAAAGTTTTTCTGTGGCAAGCATCTCGGGTTTATATTTCTCTATAACCCCCTTAATGTGTTTTCCAATTAAAGAGAGCCTTTGATGATGGGGGAGTTTGGCAGATGTTTTAAAACACTCAGAAAACAACAACACCTCTTTTTCTTTTGGTTTTTTTTGAATAACGGCAATACCGAGTCTTTCGTATCCAGGATCAATGGAAATAATTATCATGGTATAAGTTAAAAACTAAAAAGTAAGTACAATTTTTTAAGGTTTATGCTTTCCAACATGTGATCTTTTTAATTTTATAACTACTCTGCATTGGTATACACATCCTGCACCTCGTCGTTTTCTTCCAGTGCATCTATAAGTTCCCCGAGTTTTTCACCGTCTTCTTCCCCGAGAGAGACAGTAGACTGTGCAACCCATTCCATTGCAGGATTTCTTTGGAACGCCCATGTTGCAGATCCAATACCAGCAAGCGCAAAGCTGTGTTCTGAGAGAATGTGTTTTATTTCTTGCGAAGCTTTGTTGCGATTGTCTGTAAGTGTTTCGATTATCATCGCGCATCCACCTGGGCCGTATGCTTCATACGTAATTGCTTCCATGGGAGTACCACCTTCAGTGAATTTTTTTATTGCGCGTTCAATGTTTTCATTTGGAACATTTGAAGCTTTAGCTTTGTCTATTGCATTACGAAGTCCCGGAGACTGAATGTTTCCCCCTGCCTTCTTGGCTTCTACGGTAATAAGACGAACCATTTTGCCAAAAATTCTCGACTTTTGTCCGTCAGTTTTTTCTTTCTGTCTTTTGATTTTTGACCATTTGTTGTGACCACTCATAGGAATAGAATATAGAATAACATATGAAGAATCAATCTCTATAGAAGTGTAGAGGGAGTTACACCAAGATGCTCGTATCCGTGCGTAGTTACGATGCGTCCACGTGGTGTGCGGTCGAGGAAACCGAGCTGAATAAGATACGGTTCATTAAACTCTTCAATAGTTGCTTGTTCTTCTGAGAGTGCAGCAGCGAGTGTATTGAGACCCACAGGCCCTCCATTAAATTTATATATAATGGTATGTAGGATGTCTCGGTCTGCTGGGGAGAGTCCTACTGCGTCAATACCAAGAAGAGAGAGTGCACCACCCACAGAGTCTTTTGTGAGTGTGGATTTATGTACCTGAGCGTAATCACGACAACGCTTGAGGAAGTAGTTGGCCGTTCGGGGGGTGAATCTACTACGCTGTGCAATCTCGCTACACGCGCTCTCCTCGAGTTCAATCCCTAGGATTTTTGCAGAACGAGAAATGATTTTCTCGATTTCTTTTTGTGTATAGAATTCAAGCTTAAAAATTCCTCCAGAGAAACGTGATCGGAGAGGGGATGATATCATCGCAATGCGAGTTGTCGCACCAATGAGTGTAAATGGCGGAAGTTCGAGTTGAATTGTACGTGCGCTCGGACCCTTACCAATAATAATATCAAGAGAGCCTGACTCCATAGCAGGGTAAAGAACTTCCTCGATTGTTTTGTTCAGTCTGTGAATCTCGTCGATAAATAAAATGTCGCCAGATGCGAGATTGGTCAGGATTGATGCAAGATCACCCACCTTTTCTATTGCGGGACCAGATGTCACTTTCATCTGAGTTTTCATTTCTTTAGCGATGAGATGTGCCAAGGTTGTTTTTCCGAGACCGGGAGGCCCGTAAAAAAGGATGTGTTCCGGTGGGTGATTGCGTTCTTCTGCAGCAGAAAGGAGAATTTGTAGATTCTTTTTTATGTTTGTTTGACCTATATAGTCTTCCCACGCACTAGGACGAAGCGTGGTGTCTAGGTAAAGATTATCAACCTCTTTTTGTTCCTCTGTGTGTTTGCTTGACATAAAAATTATTCTATGCTAAACTGCGAATGAATTAGAAAGTTGTCGGAAATATTTGAAAAGACGGAAAGATTTAAAAACTTACTCCAAAATAAGAATCTCTAAGCAACTAAGCCTTCGCGGGTTTACGAGTTTTTCTACGAGGACATACTGGGTACTACTTTGTGTAATATTCTGGTGTTATCCTTTGTGAAAAGGTTAGCTTTTTTTGTTTACATTAAAAGTGTTGCTTAGAGATTCTTGTTTTTGAGCTTAAAACTTTTTGAAAAAAGTTTTAACACCACTATTATTGTCCTAAATACCTCTTTTCGCAAGTATTTTTTGTACTACAACCGAAATTAAAATCCGTGGCAACTTTGCCAAAACAATATCTCTGTATTGTATTGAAAACGGTGTTTACTCCGCATCAATATCAACAGATCGAGCGAGTTCCGAAATAGTGGTAATACCTTGGAGAATTTTGAGGGCTCCGTCTTGTGGAAGATCAAGAAGATTTTGATTGTCTGATATTTTTTTAATATCTCGTTCACTTACGTTTGCACGCACGATTTCTTCGACACTTTGATCCATAACAATCGCTTCGTAGATTCCGATACGACCGATGTACCCACTGTTATTGCATTTACTGCATCCGACTGCGTCCCACACGTGGTCTGTTTGTATTCCATCGAGATATGATTTATCGCGAATACTGCCCATGATTTTTTCAAGCACTTCTTTATTTTTTCCTTCAAGAGGGATTTGTTTTTTACAATCCGGACAGAGTACACGCACAAGACGCTGTGCCATAACAAGGTTGAGTGCGGATGAGAAAACTTGCGGGTTTACACCAAGGTCAGCGAGGCGGGGGAATGTACCTGCAGCGTTATTGGTGTGCAGGGTTGATAACACGAGGTGTCCGGTGAGTGCAGAGTTGATTGCAATCTGTGCTGTTTCTCCATCGCGGATTTCACCGATCATAATAACATCAGGATCTTGTCTGAGCGCACTACGAAGACCTTCGACGAACGTATAATTCTTTTTGTCGTCTGTTTGTGTTTGAACGATGCCTTCTAGGTGATACTCGATAGGGTTTTCGATTGTAATTATTTTGATTTCCGGAGTGTGAATTTTTTTGAGGAATGCATACAGTGTAGTTGTTTTTCCAGAGCCTGTTGGACCAGTGTTGAGGATCATACCATTCGGCTTGCCAAGAGCTTTGAGAATGATGGTAAGGAGTCTTGGGTGAATACCAAGGTTTTCGAGCGGTACAGAAATAGAAATCGGGTTAAGTACACGCATTACCACTGACTCGCTTCCAGTACTCGGGAGAAGGGAGGTTCGCACTTCGATTTCGTTCCCGCTGATTTGAATACTAAAACGACCATCCTGCGCACCTTTGATATTGAGTTTGAGATTAGAAATAAGTTTGATACGAGAAAGAAGTAGGTTGAATGTGACGATATCAAACTCCAAAATATCTGTAAGTATTCCATCGAGTCTGTATCGTAAGCGCACGTACTCTTCTTCTGGTTCGAGGTGTACGTCGGACGCATTGATTGCTATTGCCCCAGCAAGAATAATCTCGAGAATACGCGAGATTCGGTAACTCTTTTTCATGTTGAGTACTTCACCAATGAGGTTTTGTACGTCAGGGATAGAATGTACTTTAGAGAGGAAGTCTGTAATCTGGTCATTACTAATATCGAGTGCGCCAGATTTGGTTTCAAAAGAGAAGGAGAGATCTTTGTATCGATCCCAAACTTTGTTCAGCGATGCATGGGAGACCATATAGAGTTCGGTCTTGTAGCCTTTTTCAGTCAGTTTTTTAATAGCTTCTGTGGAGATAGGGTTTTGCGGAGAGAGTACACCGATTGAGAGTTTTTTATCTATGTCATTGAATACAGCGATCTGTGCATGACGAGTTTCTGGTTCAGTAATAACACGAAGCGCATCAATATTGATGGGGGTGGCGGTGAGGTCGAGGTAGGGAATGCCATACTTGACAGACAAGACTTCTGTTAAATCCTCTTCCTCTTTTTTACGAAGATCATCGAACCTTTTATTTTGTTTATCTTCGTCAAATATAATCATGTTACAGATATTATAGTATTAAAATAACCAGAATCATAGCCATTTATAAGGTATTGACAGTAATATAAAAAGGGTGTACAATAATGGGTAGGAGGTGCGTAATGCATCAGGTAAGAATAATAACGGCACTTATGTGCCTCACAGTTTTTTTCATCAACCATGTCTGGGCTGAAAAGCTGAAGTTGGTAATTCCGAAAAATTTTCCTTGTGAAACCCTGTTGGACGAAGTAATCAAAGGGCAGTGCCTGGAAATCCAGGCAAAACAAAAAAAACAGTCGGATAAGGAAACGACGGTCTTCCTAATGGGTGATTGTTCTCTCTTGCATGACTCCGATCGCCAGATTTGTGAGCTTAGAAATCTGGAGATTTCTAAGCAATACGCCGAGTCCTTAAAAAACGATCGGTTTAAGAACGCCGACTCGATCGAAAGGAAAATTCTTCTGAGGTTAGAAAAAGAAGAAAAAAGAATCCAGAAAGAAGAGAGGGACCTCCGCGGTGCCTACATTCGTGCTCAAGTCCAAGGCTGCGAACCCGGAACGGTCAAAATATTTCCGGGGGCCGCAGAAGACCCGACCGGCTGGGGGGTCGTGACGTGGATTCACTCCACGTTGGTCGTTGTCAACAAGGGTCCGTACCTTGTCGAAAGCATAATAATGGGCAATGAAAAAATTGTCCAAAATTTATGCTCTGGGGGGAGCCTCGTTATAACAACGAGGCTGAGGGTGTACAGGGACGGGGCAACTCCCCTCCAGTACACCGCCGTGGGAAGAGCAGGTGGGGGTACCGTTGGTATCTCCACCTACCAAGGAGGGTTTCTCCAACCCTGCTGGGGACAGCCGCCGTGTCAAATAGCTAGGGTTTTGCCACCCTGGGAGATTGTCTTAAGATAGTTTCAGGGGTCTCGCGATAACATCGCGGGGCCCATTTTTTATACAAAATATGCTAGGATGAGGGCATGAAATACACTGCTGGTAGTCTAGAAGAAATGCAGAAAATCGCCAGCGATTTTATTCACACACTTCTTCCCAAAGAAAACAAAGCGACTATTGTTGGACTCTCCGGTGACCTTGGAGCAGGAAAAACATCCTTTTCTCAAGGAGTTGCTCGAGCTTTGGGTATCGATGAAAACGTAGTTTCTCCTACATTTGTTATTATGAAGAGGTATGATGTTCGAAGTATGATGCACGAAGAACGAAAAGGAATTCAAGATTCATTAAGGTTTGATTCTCGCACATCATCTTTCGACCAATTGATCCACATCGATGCGTACCGTCTCGAACGATCAGAAGAACTGACTCATCTCGGCTGGAAGGAGGTTATCTCAAATCCCCAAAATCTCATTTTGATTGAATGGCCGGAGAAAGTGCAGGATATCATGCCGGCACATACACGTATTACGTTCACACATGTCTCTCCAGAAGTCCGAGAAGTGGAGATTGTGGGTTTGTAAATGATATAATGTATTTGTTAACTAACAATCTTTTTCTCACCAACACCTTTCCGTCACCAGAATATTTTTCTGCTGGTGTGACATAATGAGTACATCGTGTCCAAGTGTTCCCTTGTCTTCGCCATCACCTCTACACGGGTTCCGGGATGTGCCGGAAAGGTGTTGGTTCAACAAGATTGATGTGATAATTAAAAATCTTGTCTCGTCCATAATCATTACATCGGCTCCGCAAGAAATTAAGACTGTGAGTATGCACAGTACTTAGATTTCTGAGGTAGAACAAAATTTCACCAGAAATTTATGTGGTCGATGTAAGGGTTGTGGCGAGAAAGAGATTTCACGTACTAAACAATGACAAAAAATAAAACAAAAAAAACACTCGTGCTTCTGGACGTCCACGCGATACTTCATCGCGCATACCACGCGTTGCCAGAATTTGAGTCGAGTAAGGGTGAGCCGACGGGTGCGCTCTATGGACTCTGCACACTACTCATCAAACTCGTAAAAGATGTGAAGCCTGACTACATGGTGGCGTGTTATGACCTACCCGAACCGACCGAGCGTCACAAGGTATACGATGCATACAAAGCCGGTCGCAAGAAAACAGACGACGCTCTCGTGCAACAGCTCGAAAGATCGAAAGAGGTGTTTGAAGCTTTCTCTATACCCATGTACTCATCTTCGGGGTTTGAGGCAGATGATATGCTCGGCACTATTGTTGAAGTGATGAAGAATGAAAAGGATATTAATATTGTCATTGCATCTGGTGACATGGACACAATGCAACTCATTGTCGGAGACAAGGTGACTGTGTACACTCTGAAAAAGGGGATCAAAGATACTATTGTATACAATGAGTCTGCAGTCATCGAGCGTTTTGGCTTCGGTCCGGAGTTTCTTCCAGACTATAAAGGCCTGCGTGGTGACCCATCGGACAACATCATCGGTATCAAAGGCATTGGAGAAAAAACAGCAGAGGAGCTGATCACAAATTTTGGATCCATCGAGGATATTTACAAGAAATTAAAAAAGGATGAATCTGCTTTTGAAAAAGCAGGAATTAAAAAAAGAATCATCGAGCTTCTCAAGGCGGGAGAAGAAGAAGCTTTGTTTTCTAAAATGCTTGCTACGATTCGACGGGATGCTCCGATTCACTTTGTGTTGCCAGAAAAACCATGGAGAGAAAATGTAGATATGAAAAAGGTGCAACAACTATTTGCAACGTTTGAGTTCCGTATGCTTGGAATCAAAGTGGCAGAAGTGCTTTCTCTTGATATGCCGGCAGGAGTGGGAGGGGATGAAACACCAGAAGATATTACGGAAGCCGGACTTCTCTTGTGGGTGGTGGATTCTAATAAAACAGCGGGAACTCTCGATGAGATTCTGTCATACACTCACACAGACTCACTCAAAGATGCAAAAAATGCACTGCTTAAAACAATCAAAGACCAGAGCATGGAATTCATTGTGGAAGATGTGGAGAAACCTCTTACTGCTATAACCACAGCAATGAAGAAAGTGGGAATTAAGGTGGATGTTCCTCGACTCAAGCTTTTGTCGGAGAAATATCATACGGAGCTTGAACGACTTGAGAAAAAGATATGGGAGATTGCAGGGGAAGAATTTAATATTGCATCACCAAAACAGCTTGGGGAAATCCTGTTTGTAAAAATGGGTCTCAAAAGTAAAAATCAAAAGAAGACGGCGAGTGGTGGTTTTTCAACAAAAGAAAGTGAACTTGAAAAGCTTCGTGAAGAAAATCCTATTGCGGGGTTCATTCTTGAATACCGAGAACTGGCGAAACTTCTCGGTACCTACATAGACACAATACCAACACAGGTGGATGAGAAGGGTAGACTTCATGCCGACTTTCTTCAGGCAGGTTCGACAACGGGACGTATGGCATCTGCTAACCCAAATCTGCAGAATATTCCAAACAAAACAGATCTTGGTCGTGAAATTCGTAAATCATTTATTGCAGAAAAAGGTTTCAAGCTTGTGACCTTTGACTATTCGCAGATCGAGCTTCGTATCGCGGCATTTTTATCTGGTGACAAAAAACTCATTGAGATTTTTAGAACAGGTCAGGATGTTCACACCTCGGTTGCAAGTGAGGTCTTTGGAGTGAAGCCAGAGGATGTCACAAAAGACATGCGTCGCAAAGCTAAGGTGATTAACTTCGGTGTGATGTATGGCATGGGAGTGCTTGCTCTTAAACAAAATCTTGGCAGTAGTAAGGAGGAAGCTCAAGAATTTCTCGATGGATATTTTCAAAAATTCCTCGGATTGGCAGAATATCTTGAGCGGATTAAACAAGAGACTGCCCACAAGGGATACACAGAAACATTTTTTGGAAGACGACGATATTTCCCGGATATTCGATCCAAACTTCCGTTTATGAAAGCATCTGCTGAGCGCATGGCAATCAACGCTCCCATACAGGGAACAGAGGCTGACGTGATTAAGCTCGCCATGATACAGGTGGATGCATATGTGAAGAAGGGTGGCATGGAGCATGACGTGAGGTTGCTTCTACAGGTTCACGATGAGCTTGTATATGAAATCAAGGAAAGTTTGGTACAAACAGTTGCTCCAGAAATTCGACGTATTATGGAAAATATTATTGATCCCAAAAAAACGGAAGGTGTTGTTATGAAGGTTGGTGCGGCAACAGGGGACAATTGGGCAGAAGTGACTGTGATAGAATTAAACAGTTAACGGATGATTTCCGGCACATCCACATCCTTTTTCTGTTAGCTACTGCCTA
>Ga0163144_10008939_pt1 | contig 21590 bp, 13 predicted proteins | sample OliLak19BULKMAT1_FD_123175 | JGI IMG/M metagenome (GOLD analysis project Ga0163144, IMG submission 123175) | Freshwater microbial mat bacterial communities from Lake Vanda, McMurdo Dry Valleys, Antarctica - Oligotrophic Lake LV.19.BULKMAT1 | ecosystem: Environmental > Aquatic > Freshwater >... | reverse complement strand
TCAATGCTCATCTGAAAATCAATCTTCTTGCCTTGCAAATAAACCTTACGACAATTATTTACCCTATCTTCCACTAATTCACTCAAGTTTACAGTCTTCTTTTGTAACTCAATTTTAGACGTAGACAACATCGAAAGATCGAGCATGTTCAATATCATAGTTGATAAACGATTCGAGTTCCTAACCACCTCATCCGAAAGCTCTTTTAACTGATCCTTATTGTATTTCTCAAGCCCTCCAGAAAGCATCTCCGCAAAGTTCATTACATTACCAACAGGCAAACGCAATTCATGATTAACATTGTTGAGAATCTTCTGCGCTGTACTCCCAAGTCGCTCTATCTCTAATGCTTGGTCAGCAACACGCTGAGAATAGTGAATAACTTTTTCATCAAGATCGTTAACTTCTGTCTCTAGCTTGTCAACCTTATGCTCAGTTGCTTCAACATATTCTTGTTTCGGCTTTAGGAAGGCTATAAGTACGCTTACCACCAAAATCAACATATATATGATTTTGAATTGCAAACTACCAAAATTTTCTTCTAAATACCCAACTCCAGCATAGTATTTAAAGAAATAAATACTACTTATAACTCCAACAATTATCAAAGCAAGAGCTGCCTGCCACCGTACTAGCATAGATAAAACCACAGCACTCAAAATAAACATCATAAGTGGAAATTGACTAAAATCACTCATGATAACAAATAAACCAACTACAAAAGTTAATGTATAAAATAATCCAAATATCCATAATACCGATATAAAAGTTTTTTTACGAAAAGTGTTGGACCACAGGAATATAGTTAGAAAGAAAACAGCTATAACTGATGTAGAAAAATACAACCATTGAATAAGAGAATGATGTTGGACTTTTAGTTCTCCAGAAATAGTGTAACTCATTGAGAAAATTGAAATTATAGAAAAAATTGCAAATAATACGTAAACAGATTCATTTTTGGGGCAATTACCTTTACAAAAACCTAAAAAACTAAACGCATTAACTCGCCGAATAATCTCAATTATTTGGTTTTTACGGCTGTAGACGGATTCAGGACTTTTTTTTTGTACCCAGCCACCAGGCTGTTTAAAGAGATAATGATACGAAAGCATTACAACCAAATTTACAATAAGACCTGGAATAACACTATCAACTTTAGTATCTAAAAACATCCAGCCGAGCGATGCAAAGAAGCCCGAAATCATACCAGCTAAAGCTGATTTTGAGGTGGTTCTAAATCCAAGTACTGCAAGTGTAAATGGTACAGTAACCACCGGCATATAAAAACTATAACCAAATATAAATAGCTTAAATAAATTATCGAATTTAAGAGCTAATAACAAAGCAAAGATTCCTATCCCTATTGACGAAATACGAGATACTATAAGCTCATTACCTTTTTTAATAAATTTTAAATTAGATGCTATATCATGTGAAAACATTACCGCACCAGAGTTAAGACAAGAATCAGCTGTCGACATAACCATTGTCATAACACCAACAACAAACATCGCTTTTAGCCCAGTGAATGAATAATTTTCTAAGATATAAGCAAATAGATTGTTAGGATCAAGTCCAGAGTTTTTTGATAAAATTAAAACTGAAATCCAAGAAATTAGTAATTGAACAACTAAGACAGCTACTGCTGCATAAGTAAACGCCTTACGCATCTGGGTAATATTTCGTGACATCGCCATTCTTTGAAAGGTAGATGGATCAAAACCAGGTATTATATACAATAACATTAAACTTAAGAAGCTCCAAAATTTTGGTGTACGATAATCAAATAATTCACCTAAATCGAATAATGGATTAGTCTGTATCGTATTAAATACAATATCAGCATCATCTATCCCCGACCATACAATTAGCGCTATAACGGGTACCACTGTACCAAAAGTAAAAAACTGAATAACATCAGTAAATGTTACAGATTTTATTCCGCCAAAGCTAGAATATATAATCACAATAATTGCACTTACTACTGTTGTATGTATGCCAGAACTACCTATTAATAGACCTAGAAGTGTAGAAGCTATTTTAAACTGTATTGATACGACAACAATCATTAGTATAAAACCACACAAAGAGGTTATAATTCTAGCATTATTACCGTATAATTTACCCATCGACTCAGCAATCGATAAATCTCCAAGGAACTCAGCCATCCTAGGTGCGTAAATATGACCAGTAATTAAAAATGCTAAAAACGCTCCAAAGACTGAAAATATAAAATATAAACCGTGGGTGTAGGTTTCTGATAAATATAATGCAAAGTTATCACCCCCAATCCACGTTGCAATGATCGTAGCAGTCAATGTGGCCGTGCTAAAATTTCGTCCACCGAGCGCATAATCTTTGATATTTTTAACTCCCCTTCCGTAGAACAGCCCGATAATAAGATTAATAAACAAAAATCCAAAAACAATGGCGATATCTATATCAAATTTCATAATTTATTCAACTCTAAGTTCACATTAATCAATACCGAAGATAACTCATGAAAAATTTACTTGCAAGCACAAATATTAATTTTTTTCTAAGTAATATTTGTTAGCATCTCTAAGATCTAACATTTTGTAACTTTGGTTAAATAACCTGTTATTTTTATCAAGAGAATTTAAATAGTCATAGGCGGTGATAAATCCTGTTTCTGGCATCTTTACAGTAATTCCTTCTTTGAAATTAAGATTCCAACGACGCTGCCCATATCTCACCGCGGATTTTACCTTTGCTGCTAAATTAGGATATTTGTTTAACTCGTCGAGCAGAACTTGGGCATAAATATTGGCATCCTGGCCTACAACATGCAAAAGACCTTCAAATTCCTTCCCATTATATGCAGAAATGCGATTTCCTTCTGAATCAACCAGGTATAAACGTTGTTCAAATTGCCAAATTGCTATTGGGGTACGTTCTACCACCGCAATATATATTGTTGATGGCAATCTTCTTTCTACCACCGCAGCTTTTACCCACATATTCTCTTCTAGCCTTTCTTTTACTGCTAGAATATCTATGGCAAAAATAGGCACCCCCTTATCTGCCATCAATGAATCAACTATTTCTTTTAGTGGAGTATTTTTTTGACCTTCAACTATTATATTTTCTAAAATAAAACCATGATTTGCTGACAAGCCGAAAAACCAATTTTGAGCTATACGTTTGTAATTATCGAGCACATTAGTGTAAAAAAACACAACAGCAAATAGTACTATCAATATCTTTAATAGCAAAGCAACCCGATGGTAGTAAGCCCAAAGCCTCCTTCGAAAAGAAATATTTACTTTAGTTGAAGTACGATTCGTTCTATTTTTCATTTTTCGAATTGCGCACCACTAAGGATTTGGTCAACCAGCTGTACATATGAAATTCCCTTAAGCGCCACTATCTCTGGGCACATAGACATTGAAGTCATACCTGGGAGGGTATTCGCTTCAAGTAAATAAAATTTATCTTCTTTTTCATTATAGATAAAATCTACCCTCATTATACCCGAGTCGCAATCAAACACGCGACAAGCATACTCTGATATTTCCAACACTTTACTATAAGCATCTTGTGGTATAGGAGCAGGAAGTAAATGCTCAGAAAAACCAGGACTATACTTAACCTGGTAATCATTAAAACGTTTTGATTTTAACAATTTTATCTCAAGCGCCCCCATTGCTTTACCATTTAAGACCGCAACTTGCACTTCTCTACCCTTGATATATTGTTCGACAATAATCTCGTCTCCATATTCAAATTCATAGTTTGCAAAACTGAAGTTATCTTCTTCAAATATTACTTCAACTCCAATACTTGAACCTTGTAACAAAGGTTTTATTACATATGGCCTAGGCATTGGATCGTTTTTTATATTATCTGACTTTCTAACAAATATTGCTTTAGCCACGTTGATCCCGTTTGCTTTGCAAATAAAATGGGATTTTTTCTTATTCAGCGCAATTGCGGAAGCAAGAACCCCTGGGCCTGTATATGGAATACGTAGAATATTAAGTACCCCTTGCAAACAGCCGTCTTCACCGTATGTACCGTGCAGACCGTTAAATACCACATCTGGGTTCAATTGTTGCAAAACGTATGAAATATCGGCTCCCATATCAACAAATACTACAAAATGCCCTAGCTCCAATAGAGAATTCACAATCCCATTAGAGGACATGAAAGAAACCTCCCTTTCAGCAGACATACCGCCACCAACAACGACAACAAACTTTTTACCAATGATGACATTTAATTTAAATTTATCGACTTCTTGACCATTTTTTTCTACATATTTATCAAGAATCATACTATCTTTTAGGGAGCAATCGACTACCTTCGATTTTGCAAAGTAAATCGTGTTAAATTTTTTCATTTCTTCCTATTCTCTTAATTTCCCATTTAAGTTCAATACCGCTATGATCTTTGACCTTATTTTTCACAAATTCACCCAATTGCTCCATATCAGAAGCATTAGCATCCCCCTGATTTATCATAAAATTGCAGTGTTTTTCAGATATCACTGCATCACCTATTCGCATCCCTCGAAGTCCAGCCTGATCAATTAACTCCCAAGCCCTTTTCCCCTCTGGATTGGCGAAAGTACTCCCACTAGTTCTTTCAGTAATAGGCTGAGTCTCAGCTCTTTTTTTATTTATATCCTGCATCTTCAATTTAATTTCATTAGGATCTCCTCTGTCAGCTCGAAATATCACTTTTGTATATATTAGATTTGTTGGCAGAGAATTTTTTCTGTAATCAAAACCAATGTCCTTAAGTGGAATTTGCATTTGGGCACCAATTTTATCAAACGCATAAACCGATTTCACTATGTCTTTAAACTCTGAGCCATATGATCCAGCATTCATTACCACCCCTCCGCCGACTGTTCCTGGAATACCTACCAAAAACTCGAACCCCTTTATACCATTTGCCTGGGCAAATTTAGCTAGATTAAAATTCAAACAAGCCGCTCCAACTATAAGGTCGCCCTCAGGTAAAATTTCTATTTCCGTAAAACCACTACCAAGTTTAATAACAACCCCCTCAACACCTCTATCCCTAATGATTATATTTGAACCAGCACCAATAACAGTCACGGGCAATTTACCACCGTTTTGTTTCAGGAAATTTGCTATATCATCTTCATCTACTGGTTTATATAATACATCAGCAGCTCCCCCAACTTTAAACCATGTCAAGTGAGCTAGCTTGTAGTTCTCTTTGTATTTTCCCTTAACAATTGGTAATTTCATAAAAGTTATTTCACCAACGGATTTATTTCCAAAGTAGTTATAGAAGAGGAATTTGCAGGAGAATCGGAACGCAGATCCGGAGCGCGTTTAAATGCACGTGAGGATTCGAGTGTCGCATCAACACCCAAATCACCTTCTAAAGTGGAGTTTTGAAATAAATCCAATTTTTCTGGCAACTGATTGGCCCATGTGCTAATGCTTCCAGCGCCCATCATTACAAACAAATCCCCGCCTCTGGCAGTATCCCTAATAATTGCAGGAATATCATCAGGCATACTTAAATACTTTGCATTAGCACCTAATTTTTGTATAGATTTTGCTAGATTTTCACCGCTAATATCTTTAATTGGCAACTCGCCAGCTGCATAGACATCCGTAATATAAATTTCATCAGCGTCACCAAAACATTTAGAAAACTCAAGAAACAAATTCTCAAGCCTTGAATATCTATGTGGTTGAAAGATAGCAATCACACGAGCAGCGCGACTATCTGCAATAACTCGTGCTGTCGCTAATGTTGCAGCGACTTCAACTGGATGATGTGCATAGTCATCAATTATTTCTGCACCTTTATATTGCCCTACTCTAGTAAATCTCCTTTTAACCCCTTGGAACTCTTTGAATCCGTTTTTGATTACTTTTATACCGAAATCAAGCTCAATACCCACTGCAATAGCTGCTAATGAATTCAAGACATTATGTTTTCCCGGTGTTGGAATTGTTATATGTTCTATTGTTGTTACGCCAATTGAACTTGGCAATTGAAATTTAATATCAAATGTTGAAGAATAAGTATCAGATTTAATATTATATGCTATAACATGAGCGTCTGCTGAATCAATTCCGTAAGTTATAATTCTTCTTTCTGTTACTTCTTCCACTAATTTCCTAACAACCGGATGGTCAATACAAGCAACACCAAAACCATAAAAAGGTAAGTTTCTAAAAAAACTTTTAAATGCTAATATTAAAGTATCAAAATCTTTATAGTAATCCATATGCTCAGGATCGATATTAGTGATAATACCTATCGTCGAGGGAATCTTAATAAATGTTGCATCAGATTCATCTGCCTCTACTACCAAGTAATCACTTTTTCCTAAATATGCATTTGTACTACGATTATTAATTATCCCACCATTAATTACTGTTGGATCAAGACCAGCAGCTTCAAATAAACACGCCACTAGCGAAGTAGTAGTAGTTTTTCCATGTGAACCAGAAATGGCTACTGAACACTTCAAACGCATTAGTTCCGCAAGCATTTCTGCTCTTCTAATTACTGGGATCTTAGTTTCTATTGCTGCTACAACTTCAAGATTATCTGGCTTTACGGCAGAAGAGATAACAACGTACGATACATTACTTACATTTTGCTTTTCATGTCCAATAATAACCCTAATACCTTTTTCTTGCAGCCTCTTAGTATTGTGACTTTCTGATAAATCTGAACCCTGCACTTTATAGCCAAGGTTATACATAATTTCGGCAATCCCACTCATGCCAATACCACCAATACCAACAAAATGAATTGTATCTAATGTTCCTCTTTTTCTCTTAAGTTCAAGTAGTAACATCTGCTCTAGCCCTCATAAATTTTGATTCCTATCAGATCTCAGATTAAATTAGACAAACGAACTTTATGACAGCTTTGCGCAGCATATGCTTATACGCGAACATAAAGGAAATCGACAAAATTCATTGTGTCGTTAAAAATGAGCTTTAATATAATACCGGTCAATATTAACTAGTAATTACTGCGAATGCAACTGCAAATGGCTGATCGTCTGATAAAGAAACATGGATATCGTATTCACTAATATCCAAATTCTTTTTGTAATCTATTTTTACCTTAGGAGCACCAAATTCATTCGTAGTAACAGCAATATCAACGAATGCCAAATTCTCTCCTATACCACAACCCAAAGCTTTTGCTATGGCTTCTTTTGCAGCAAATCTTTTTGCTAAATAACCTAGTTTTTTATGTTCTGGCAAATTTTTAAAATCCACAATCTCCAATTCATGAAAATTTTTGCTCAGGAATTTATCACCATATTTTTTAAATATAGTTTCTATTCTCTTAACGTTAACTATGTCAGTCCCGATACCGATTATCTTTTTATTTTTCAATGAAAACTCTAATATAGTTAACTATGTTGTTACAAAATAGCCTTGATGCTATTTCAAGTAAAGCTAATCCGGATAGGTTTTGTCATTTATTATTTTTTCCTAACTCTTTAACCCCAATTTTTCAGTTAGGATTTTGATAAAGATATTACAACGACTAAACTTATTTCAAGTAACTATTGTAGCTTATATTTGTCATTCTTTTTTTAACATTATATTAGTTGTAAGATCTTTAATAGATTATATAGCTATTTTAAAAAGTGTAAATTTATGTCGGATCATTTTCATAACCCTAAAGACGCATCGGCTACAAACAGTAAGCTTCTTTTATGCTCATTATTTATTACTGTAAGTTTTATGATAGTGGAAGTAATTGGAGGGGTACTCAGCGGCTCCCTTACTTTACTTGCTGATGCAGGTCATATGTTCGCCGATGCTTTTGCACTATTTCTATCTTGGTTCTCCATAATTATATCCCAAAAACCTGCCGATAACCAACGAACTTTTGGTTATCATAGATTCCAAGTTATAGCAGCTTTTATAAATGGAATTAGCTTATTAGCACTAACATTATGGATTATATATGAGGCAATTAATAAGATATACAACCCTACTCCTATCAACGGCCCTATATTATTTTATATAGGTGCATTAGGCTTAATAGTAAATTCCATTTCTTTTATTATTTTACGCCAAGGCAATCATGAGGACATGAACATTAAGAGTGCTATTATTCATGTTTTAAGTGATTTACTTGGTTCTTTGGCTGCAGTTATAGCTGGAATAGTTATAATATTTACCGGCAAAGTAATAGCCGACCCCCTATTATCACTATTTGTTTCCCTACTATTATTGAAAGCCACATATAGATTAATTATTAACTCCGGCCATATTTTATTGCAAGGTGCTCCAAGCGGATTAACAGCTGAAACAATTATTGATGAAATTAAAAAATATATTCCAGAAATAAAAAACATTCATCATCTTCATATCTGGTCATTATATACAGGCAAAAATTATATTACTTTGCACATTAACTTAGCAAAAGAGGAGCATGATTACTCCAAACTACTTAAAAAGACAAAAGAAATACTTCATGATAAATTCGATATTGAGCATTCAACTATCCAAATTGAATATGATGAATGTATAGATCTCGATTGCTAATAACCAAAACAATCTCTTTTAATATTTAGCCCTCTGGACATTTTGAACTACTTTTTTTGTCCTAAGAGAATTAATAATCTTTTCAAGGTGTTCAACTGAATTAACTTCAATATCAAAATTCATTTCAAAGTAGTCTGGATTACGGCTAGTAATTTTAAAATTAGTAATATTGCCCCCATCTCTAGCAATTTCAGTTGAAATTACAGACAAGCTAGCTGATTCGTTCAAAAGAATTAAAGTAATCCTACAAACAAAAGGGATATTAGAAGTATTGCTATCCCATGTCAGGTCAATTATTCGCTCTGGCATACCAGCAAAATTATTTAGCATTTCACAATCTGAAGTGTGGATAGTCACACCACTTCCAGTATGTATAACTCCAACAATTTTATCACCAGGTAAAGGATGGCAACATTTTGCATAATGCATAACCATGCCGGAAATCAACCCCTTAATTGGTACAGAATTATCCTGCTTATCCTCTGGGGCTCTCTTCCTACCAAACTTTAGCAACGAAAAAGTAGAGCTTAATCTACTTTTCTTTGGTTGAACTTGTTTTACCACTTCTTCTCTGGTAATTGTTCCCTCACCAATCGCAAAGAAAAGATCATTTTTTGTTTTATCAAAAAATTTAGTAGCAACTTCAAGAGCTTTAGCTTCGTTCTCAACAGAAGCAACTTTAAATGCTTTACTGATAATATTATGTCCCAATTTGACATATTGATCATATTGCTGTGCCCGAATTGTTTTCTTAATTTCAGCTCTTGCTTTTCCAGTAACCACAAATTTTTCCCATGAAGGAGAAGCTGTTTGATTTTTGGAAGTAATTATTTCTACTTGATCTCCATTCACAAGTTGCGTCCTAAGAGGTACAATTCGACCATTAACCTTTGCTCCGACACATGAATTCCCGATATCTGAATGAACCATATATGCAAAATCAACAGTCGTTGCACCATTAGGCAAAGCAATAAGCTTCCCTTTTGGTGTAAAACAAAATACTTGATCATAGTACATCGCAAGCTTAGTATTTTGTATAAACTCATCTGGAGCCGCGTCTTGATCCAAAATAGCTAGTAATTCTCTAATCCAGGTATATTTCTTGCCGTCCGCATGATCGACATGCCCCTGCTTATATCGCCAATGAGCAGCCACACCAAGTTCAGCTATTTCATGCATTTCTTTAGTGCGAATCTGTATCTCAATTTTCTGCATTAATGGTCCAATTACTACAGTATGAAGCGATTGGTATCCGTTATTTTTAGGTGTACTAATAAAGTCCTGAAAATTATCTGGCACCATTTTATATGCGCTATGAATTATCCCAAGAACACTATAACAATCCTCAATCGAGTTTACAATTACCCTAAAGGCCACAATATCAGACAATTGATCCAAGCCGATGTCTTTTTGTTTCATTTTCATCCAGGTTGAATATGGAGTTTTCCTACGACCAGAAACATCTGCTTCCATACCATTGGTAGAAATAGTATTTTTTATCTGCTGGACGATTTGATCAACAAAATTCTCTTTACCACTCTCGATACTATCAAAGCGGTTCAAAATTGACTTTCTTACTTCTGGATGAAGAACTCGAAAACATATATCTTGCAGCTCTCCTTTGATCTGCTGAACACCTATTCTTTCAGCTAAAGGAGCATAAATTTCCATAGTCTCAAGCGCAATTCTCTCTCTTTTTTCAGGTTTACTGATAAAGTCGATGGTACGCATATTATGTAATCGATCGGCTAATTTTATCAACAAAACTCTTATATCATCACTCATTGCAAGTAATAATTTACGAAAATTCTCAGCCTGACGAACATTATCAGCCTTAAATTCAATCTTGGTTAGCTTGGTAACGCCATCTACTAATTTGGCAATATCTTTGGAAAAGTTTTTTTCAATACATTCAATAGTCAGGTCAGTATCCTCAATTGTATCGTGCAATATAGCCGTTACAATAGAATCAGAGTCTAATCTCATTTGGGCTATGATTTCAGCCACCTGAAGAGGATGATAATAATACGGCTCACCAGAAGCTCTTTTTTGAGAACCATGATACTTTACAGCAAAATCAATTGCTTTTCTAACCACTACTTCATCAAGCTTTACTCCATAAGATTTATATTTATCTATAACCTCTTGATGATCCACAAAAATTACTCCAGTTGATTTTTAACTATTAAGCTGGCGTTAGTTAAAACACATTCATTTGGTGATTTATTTAATACTATAGTAAAAAAGCATAAGATTCCACATACTATCCTGTCACTCGTTTTTCTACATTTTTCTGGGTCACTATAGTCGCTACGCTTCTTTTCCATATTAAGGTGTCGTGGAATTTACTCACCCGAATTACAGACTTACTATAAATTGACATTTATAAAGTTTATTAGGGTATTTAGTCAACAGAGTTTTTTTAATTCAGGAATAGCAATATCTACTTCTTTCTTTAGTTGGTCATACAACGTTTCAAACTCGTCAAACCCAGAATAACCATTCTCAGAAATATTTCTACACAATTCTTCTATAGCTTTAGCAATAACGGACACTCTCTCAGCGCCAAGTTGTTTTGCAGAGGATTTTATTGTGTGCGCTGGAGAAATGGCCATCTCTACATTCTTTTCTCGCACTCCCTTTTCAATTTCTGCTAAATACATTTGTGTATCCTCAAGAAAATATTTAACCATCATAGGAAAGCGACTATTCATAAGCGATTTTGCTTCAGCAATAGTATGCATATTTATTATATCTGTTTGTGAGTTTGTCATAATTTTTCTCGCCTAGTTATTCTTCTATATTTACAAATATATTTGCTTCTTACAAATACTTATTCTAGTCGTATTACATATCTCTTTTACTTAATTTTATTATTAATCATAAATACTACTATTTACAAGTTTTTCGGTATGGTATAGTTTTTTTTGAGCTGAATTAATGAATTCAATATTAATCACACACCTATTCAACTATTACTATCCTTATTTAAAAGCCATTTTCTAATCATCTCAGCAAAATTCTTTTGCCTGACTGGTTTACTTAAATAATCATCCATACCAGCCTGTATGCACCTCTCTTTATCACCTTTCATCGCGTTTGCAGTAAGAGCAATGATAGGAATATGCGTTAGATTATTTTTTCTCTCATGTTCTCTAACTTGTCTAGTTGCTTCAAACCCATCCATAATTGGCATCTGGCAATCCATAAATATCAGATGGAATTCTCTATCTTTTTGCAGAATGTCTACTGCCTCTTTACCATTCCTTATTGATACTACATCGCATTTAAGTTTTTCTAGCATTTCTTTCGCAAACTCAGCATTAATACGATTATCTTCGGCCATAAGCACCCTAATTGGAGTAGTTATTCCATGATCTAGGTCATCTACAATTATCAGTGATTTATCTTCGATACTATCTTTTGAAGCTATATCAAGCAATAATGTAAAAGAAAAAATAGACCCTTGCCCCGGTTCACTATCCACACCAATTTCTCCACCCATCATTGATACCAACATTTGACAAATAGCTAAACCAAGGCCCGTTCCTCCAAATTTTCTAGTAGTTGTACTATCAGCTTGTACAAATTTGTTAAATATAGAGCGCCTTTGCTCCTTAGTAAGACCAACTCCAGTATCTTGAACAGAAACCATTATCATAGCCTTCCCTTCTGGGGGAATAACAGCTGCCTGATTCTCAACTGTAATTGTGACACTTCCACCTTCGGTAAACTTAATAGCATTACCTACTAAATTATATAAAATCTGACGAATTCTCATTGAGTCCCCAATTAAATATTCTTGGGTATCTTTTTTATATATCAAACTCAATTTAAGGTTTTTCTTTAAAGTTCTTGGTATTAACAAATCAACAACTTCTTGGGCAGCTCTTTTAAAATCAAATGGATTCATCTCTAAATCCATCTTACCAGCTTCAATTTTAGAAAAATCAAGAATGTCATTTAGTATCTCAAGCAAATTTTCTGCTGAATAAAGAACATTATCCATGTAGCCTCTTTGCTGTGGAGTCAAGTTTGTATCCAACACAAGCTCTGTTGTTCCTATTATCCCATTCATAGGAGTTCTTATCTCATGACTCATAGTTGCCAAGAAGTCTGATTTCATCCTAGTAGCTGATTCAGCCTCTTCTTTAGCTTGCTTGAGTTTTTTCTCAGTACTTTTTCTATCGCTTATATCCGTAATAGAACCAGTCATTCTCTTAGTGGCATAATCCTGATCCACTATAATAATACCCCTAAACTGGTACCAATTATATTTTTCCGATTTTTTAAACATACGGTGCTCAATGTCAAAGGTTCTACCTTTGAAAATATGAGAACTAAAAACCGCCTCAACCTTTTCAACATCATCCGGATGTATTATTTTCATGAAATTTGAGCGAGTTGCCTCTAATTCATTCGGTTCATACCCAAGCAATTTAAAAAACTGGGGAGACCAGTATTGCTCCTCTTTTGAAGTATCGACCCAATCCCAAATTCCATCCCTTGTACCTTTTACCGCCAACTGGAATCTAGTCTCACTCTCCTTTAAATCAAAAGTTTGCTTTTTAACAAAACCCTCAATCGTATCTGAATAACCAGTAATAATTAAAGTTAGTATGGAAACTAAAGCTTGAATACCTAAACCAACAAGTAACAAGTACCAAAGGTGCCATTCTTTGTTAGCAACTAAATATTCTTTTGTTTGTTCAAATTTTATTGTCCAAACTCTTTCTCCTACATCAATAGAAGTTGAGGCAAACAGCAAAATTTCCGGAGTTTTTTCAAAAGATTTATATATTACAACTTCGTTTGTCCTCGACGATGCATGATCCAAAATAGTAACGTCAATACCTTTGATCTTTAATTCCTCAGAAAAACTCTTAATAATTTTATCTAATTTATACGTTCCGACTATAAATCCACTTAGGTTCTTTTCTTTGCCTTCTGCGGATACAATTTTATCCTTATTATAAACTGGGCTAAAAACAGTAAACATAATATTATTTTGATCTTGTACGTATATTTGCGCTACTACAATTTTGCCAGTTTTTGCTGCAGTTTCTAATGCAGCTTTATAATTATCATCAGATGCCATATCAAAACCAATCTGGTTCATAGTTGTCTTATACGGCTCAGAGTATAATACTGGATAATAAATTTTATTTGACCTTTGCTTAACGTTTTGACCACCCTTATTAGTAATAGCAAAATTTTCAACCCCATCTTTCTTAGTAAGTTCAATCAAAGAAGAGATATCATTTTGGTTAACCTTAAAAACCCACTGCAGTGAATGTGTAGACGAATTATCAACAAAATATTTAACAAACTCTCTAAATTCTAGTCTATCAACAAACTCTGATGCGTCAAAAAAGCTCTTTACTGCTTCTATCTCTTTAATTTTAACCGCTATTTCATGCTCGAACTTAATAGTAGCATTTTTTGCCTGTAACTCTAGATTTTGTTGAAGCTTCTTTACCTCATATACACTTGTACTATTAAACACTAATGCAATCACACTTAGCATCACAAGTAATGGAACAGCGATATACAGTTTTCGCCTGCTACTAATATATTTTTTCGGTGAAAATAAAGTAACCAGCACGGGTGCAATAGCAATTATTCCTAAACTATTTCCGATCCACCAAGAACACCAACTATACCAATATTCACTAGAGGCAATAAACCCCTTAAGATAAAACATAGTAATTCCAATAGTGGGTGATGGAATTGCTCCAATTAATCCCGCTCCCAAAAACAAAACTAAGGCATCACGCCAATGTGACAATGAACTAGGGAATCCAATAAATCTTCGGATAATATATGCGACTGTAAAGGATTCAAGAGTGGCACCAATAGCAATAAACCCAGGCGCAGTTAGAGAGTTTAATACCGCTGGTGAGAAAATTTCTAATATTGATAATTTTTGATTTAAATTTATCAAGTTTAGTATCAAGGAGCCAAAAAAAACACCAGGTAGCGCTTTATATCCAAGCAATATAATGCCCGCTGAAGCAAAACCAGAAGATGGCCAGATTGCGGTCGAGTTATCAGGAGGTAACGCTAGTAAAAAACCTAGCTTTCCAGGAACAAAGTAGGCTAAAAACAATACCAAATTGCAAATTAGCACATTTCTCATTTAATCTACCAGTCAATTGTTGACTTCATAGTACTATCTATTGTTGCTAGAACTTGATTTCCTTCTTTATTATATTGCAGCTTAGAAAATATCATATTTGCCCTAGCAATTCCTCTTCCGTGACTCTCTAAAGCTCTAGATGGGTCAGCATCCATGTATTTTTGCCAAAAGAAACCTTTGCCTTGATCAGAAATTTTAATTGCATATTTATTGCCATCTTTTACAAAATCTACTTCTGCTTTCTTACTTGTATTCTCTGGTAATTGAGCTCTTTTATCTATTTCTTCTCGCCATTTGCCTGAAAGTAACAAAGCAGTTTTGTCGTCATAAGATATAGATAAATTACCATGTTCTATAGCATTAACAATTAGTTCTGCAACGCCTGGTAACACAGCTTCTGGATCAGGAAAACAGTTCGCCACAAAGCAAGATATATTTTCTGCTTCCGAGATAGTTTGAATATGAAACACCGCTCTATTCATAAGCTGAAAACTACTTCTATGACCGCTTAACTCAGCTCTTAAAACTCTCTTTTGTTTAGATTCTTTAACTGCAGACGAAACAACTGATCGTAAAACCTCTTCTGCAATAGGTTTAGTAAGGTAATAGAATACTCCAGCATCTATACCTTCTTTTATTTGATCAGGCCTATCTGAACCTGTTTGCATAATAATCGGAAGTTTTGTAAGATTGTTTTGCTTTTTTAGCCATTCAATAACTTGAAGGCCATCCATCTCCGGCATCATTCTATCAAGAAGTATTGCGTCAATTACTAAATGCTCTTTTTCTATAATTTCACACGCAGACTTTCCACTAATTGCAGTTAAAACTTTATATCCATGACTTTGTAATCTTGCTTCAAGTGTCATAAGCGTAGTTCTATCGTCATCTACAACAAGAATTGTCGAAGGGCTGAGCGTTTCGTTTTTTATTAATACCATACAATAACTAACCTTTGATGACTATCTTTCTGAAAATGCTGTTGTTACAGAATTACGAATCGGTTTTAATAAATACGCAAGTATAGATTTACTCCCTGTAACAATATCTGCTTGTACGGTCATTCCAGGAACAATTAAATTTTTCTTTGGATCAGAACCAACATAGTTCCTAGCAAGAGAAACTCTTCCCATATAATATCTAACACCAGTATCTTTTACAAATGTTGTTGCAGAAATATAAATCAATTCACCATTTATTGCCCCATATCTGGAGTAATCATACGAACCAACTTTTATCTTCACAGGTAATCCAGTTCTGATATGCCCAATATCCTTAGGTTGAATTTGCGTTTCTACTATTAAGTTTCCTTCAAGTGGAACAATTTCAGCTAAAATCTTTCCAGATTCTATTACCCCACCAATAGTCTTAATATTCAAAACTTTGACATATCCATACGAAGGTGATTTTACCTCTAGCCGCCCTACCTGCTCTTCTAGTTTTTTTATACTCTCGTTTATCTGAGCCTGATCACCTTCAACAAGACTCAATTCTTTATAAGCTTCATCAATAGACGTTGAGCCTAAAGAGTCAAGTCTATTTTTGTATTCAGAGATTGCATTTTGTGCTTGAGTTATGGCAGATTCAGTTTCTTGCAATTCACCATTAATCTCATTTGCTTGTTTTTGAATTTCTAAAAACTTGAACCTACTCAGATGACCCTTATTGTATAATTGCTCCTTAAGGCCTCTCTCTTCGTTAACTAATTTAACATTCTCTTCGAGAGTTTTCTTTTTCTCCTCAAGCCCCTTAAGAGCAGATTGTTTCTGAGTTATTTGCTCTGTTATTACGTCCCTTTCATCCTCTCGAGCTTCTATCATACTAGTAAAAGACTTGAGATGCTCATTAACCAGTTCATCGTTCGCTTTCCCCCCCTCTATTTCGGCAAAATCAGGCGTCGTGTTATTTATGAAAGACTTAAGACTGAGAGCTTTGTACTGTGAAGCTATTCTACGCGCCCGCAGTGCGGATAAATCACGCTTAACCGCCGTTCCATCTAAAATTAGTATGGTTTGTCCGTTTTCAACCAACTCGCCCTCTACCACTTTAATTTCGGCAATAATTCCACCTTCAAGGTGCTGAATGGCCTGCACATGTTTACTTGGAATAACTTCACCATCTGTAACAGCTATTTCGTCTACTTGAGTAAATCCAGCCCATATAATCAAAGATATAACTACTAGACTTATCATGAGCAAAGTAGTTCTTACCGCATATGGAGCCGACGTTTCTTCAATCAATGCCGACTGAGATAAATACCTCAGCTGATCTATTTTTGAGTGAGATTTACTTCTTCCAGTTATCAGTCTAACAAATGATTTTAGCATTTAATATTGTCCGTATTTGTTAATAAATTCGTCTGATTTCATAATTGTAGGCCTACCGCCAGAACGAAGTACAATTACCCTATCCGCAAGTTTTATATAGTCATCTCGTTGACTAACAAAAAATACTGTTTTATTTTGCGCCTTTGAGTCTGAAATAAGTTTTTTGTAAGCAGATCCCGCGTCTTCATTTAAAGAAGCATTAGGCAATTCATCTAACAAAATAATGTTACTTTTTTTCAAAAATACTCTTGCAAGATTTAATGTATATATAAAGCCCGAAGGTAACGATGGATTATTTCCATATATTACCGTCTCTAAGCCGTGCTCTAATTCCTCTATTTCATCCATAGCTGTGGCTTGTATCAAAGCATTGTTAATTTCTTCATCCGTAGCAAGGGGGTTTACTAGAAGTAGATTCTCTTTAATAGTACCTTCAAAAAAGTTCGGCATCTGAGGCAAATAAGCAATATAATTCCTTAATTCTATGACTTCTAATTGCCTGATATTTGTATCATCAATTCTTATTGTTCCTGTTTGCGGCCTATATAAACCATTGATTAATTTTAGCAAAGAGCTTTTTCCAGACCCATTAACACCAGTAATCCCAATAACTTCTCCCGGCTGCACATCTATATCTAAACCAACAAAAATAGGCTCAACTTCTGTACTATAGCGTAATCCGACATTAGTCAGCCTCACATGTCCATTTAGTTTTTCTATAGGCCTTTTAAGTACCGTAGGTTTGCGTTCTATTTCTACATTAACAAGCCTGTTAATCTGATCAATGCTACTTTTTAACTGTTCGATTCTAGGAAGCATTGAGCACATGGTTTGTAGAGGCCCTAAAACCCTCCAAATTAATAACATTGTAGCAACTAACGCCCCTATAGTGATACTCCCATCCCAAATCAACTGAACACCAAACCCAATAACAGCTAACCCTGAAAGCATAGAAACTGAATGAGCTAATGTTTCTATTGTCGATGAAATGAAATTTGAATTAAAGCTTGTTATAGAAGACTGACTTAATTTTTCTTTGTATTTCATCCACCAATTTCTAGCCATACCATTGTGATGCAACGCATGCATTTTTATGAAAGTTTCCATTCCATGTTGCTGACGATATGAGCTAGTTCTAGCCGCGGCCCTCATTGCAACACGAATTTTGGACTGATAATAGAACAATAATAATGTAAATAGAGCCAGTACCACAAAAGGAATAACCACTAATACACCAGTTAACATCCAAATTGCTGTTAACAAAATTAAAGTAAAAGGAAGCTCTATAATGACCAAAAATAACGGTCCTGTAAAAAATTTACGCACAGACTCAAATGACTTTATACGAGAGATTTGCGCCGAAATTGAAGCATTCTCTGTATAAGTAGCCTTCATTAATAATAATCTCTCAAAAATTGTGTTACTTACAATATTATCAAGCCTAACACCTAACCATATGATAGATTTTATTCGAATCAGCCTTAATACTGATTCTGCTGATATCGCTATACCAATACCAATAAGGATACTTTTTAAACTTGCAGTTGAACCAGAACCAATTACTTTATCATAAATTGACATAATAAATAATGGCATAGCAAGAGATAAGAGATTAATAAATATACTCACTAAAAAAATCTCGTTCATAATGGGACGAAACCGGCTAAATATTACGCTAAACCAAGCCATACCTGCGGCTTTTTTAGTTTGGAAATCTTCCTCTACTTGATCCGGATTTATTCGTTCAAAAAAATAAGCATGACCTTTAACGCTTTTTGGACGAAATTCTATTATCTTTTTTATACGACTACCAAAAGCAGTTATCTCACCATCTTTCTTTGAAAGCAAGACTATTGGAACAGTACTTGCTTTATCTGGTATAAACAAACACGGCATTAATCTATCATCGATTTCTCTTAGATTCATTTTCATGTCATGGCTAGTAAACCCAAGATTTGCCATAGTATTCAAAATATCTAGTAAATCAATTTCTCTACCTTTTAGGTAAGGCAAAGATTCAAATAAATGTTTTGCATTTTCACCTAAGTTTAGTGAAGAAACAAGCATAGCCAAAGAAGCTGCGTATAGATTTTCATTATCAGTTACCTTGGAAACCAAACTATGCATCGTAAACAGGCGCATTAGCTCATCTATCTTATCAGTCTCAATATAATTTGCCTGCTCTTTTTCTGCTACTAAATCAACTGAGGTAATCATAATTTCAACTCTTTATACGGTTTTATTTCAAAGATGGCCGCGCTTTGAGCTTCAACTTCAGTTAAGTTACCATCCTTAAGAAGGTAATGTCTATCTGCTAACTTACTAATGTTTTGATCATCTGTTGTAACAATCATTGTGACCTTACCCTTAAGCATGGTCAGAAGCTTTATTAGGTGACTGTAACCCTCTCTATCTAAGCCTTTGTCAGCGTTATTAAATAGAATAATTTTAGGTTTATTTAGCAACACTCTTATTATCGCAATACGCTGCTTAATTCCAGGAGCAATAGTATCGGCAAAACCATCACTCACTTTAGTATCGTATCCATGAGGCAATAATGCAATTTCTTTATCAACATTAAGAATAGCAGCCAGCTCAAGAGCTCTCGCTTCTTTCGACTCATCAAAAGCCGTAAGATTTTCCATAATTGTGCCTTGAAACATTATGCTCTCAGCGGCAATTAATCCTACGTGATAAACTAAGTCTTCGGAAGCTAAATCACTTACATGAACTCCATCCACTATCACCGAACCAGACCTAGGCTGTGAAATTCCAGCAATTAACCTCAGAAGCGTAGATTTCCCAACATTATTTGCTCCGTGTATCGCTATAATATCTGGGATGCGAAGGCTCAGATTTATATCGCTAAATATCAAGTTTGCTCCATAGCCAAAACTGACATTTTTAAGCTCAATTGTGCCAGCACTCTCATGATTAACTTCTGCTTTTTGTCGCTGAATTTGGTCAATTGAAAATATAGAATTAGCTGTCTCATTAGCAAGCCTATAATCCTGAAAATTGGTCCATAGGAATAAAGCTTTTTGAATAGGCTGCATTAACCTACCAGCCAGAAGGACAGTTGCAATTAATCCACCAGTAGTAAAGTCACCGTTAATAACCATAGGTGCACCGACAGAGACAACCGCAATAACCATTACTTCATTAAATAACACACCAAAAGTATAACCCTCTGTGCTTATAAGCGAAGCATTATAATTAGTTAGACTTGAATCTTCTTCTAACTTTTCATAACGCCTTTGAAAGACTGCTTCAATTCCATAAGATTTTATAGAATGAATCCCCTGCAAAGCTTCAATAATAAAGTTATACCTTTTATCATCACAAACGCCTTGAGCTTTTAGCGCTCTCATAAGCCTATCGCCTAAAAACCAAGTAATAATCATAAAGATAGTAATTAACGCAATCGGAACAAATACCAATGTACCAGCCAAATATGAAATCAAAACCAGGAACACAATAGCAAACGGAATATCCACTAATGTAATAAGGGTTTGACCGCCGTAAAAATCTCTTAACTTTGAGAAAGCTCCAAGATTCTGTATTTGTCTGCCAGCCCCTTCTGTTTTAACTTTCGTTGGATCAGCATTGATGTAGTACCTCATGGCATTGGCTGCCAAAGTGTATTCATATACCGCACCAGTCCAACTCATAGTGTAAGACCTTGCAATTCTCAAAATAGCTTCAAAAAAAATAGCAACACACACGCCGACAACTAATACAACTAGAGTTCCATCACTACGATTAGCAAGGATTCTATCATAAACCTGAAGCACCATGACGGGAAGAGCAAGAGAAAGTAGATTAATTGCTAAAGTAGCAGTAACTAACTCAGATTTTTTTAATCTAAACTTAGATGGTGGATCATCAAGCCCATACTTATCTACAAGATTCATCTGTTTCCCACATAAATATTATTACGCTCATAACTCATTGATATAATTATATACATCAAAAAGCAATTTTAAATTGCAAATTACTCTTTGACACATAAACCAGCGCGACCAAAAAACTACTAAAACTCTTTCGCAATATTTGTCCAGCAGAGTTTTGGTCTAAATGCCAATATAAACAACCTACTAAGTATGATGGTTATGACCACCCCCTTGATGACCATTACCACCATCTCCATTGTCATGATGATTACCATCATCACTGTTATTAACGTCATGCTCCTGATCGTTTTCATGACCATTATCATGGTGCTGACTATAATCATCATGATCACTTTCGATATCATCCATCCAATTACTTGGTTCAGAATTACCAGAGTGATCATCATTAGAGATCGCATTTGTCCAATCATCATTATGAGCCGCTGGCATTTCATGTTGTGAATAGTGGTCACCTCCATGGCTTTCATGTCCATTATTCTGGTCATGATGAATATCGTTTTGTCCGCTACCTTTGTCATCATCATGACCTTGTTCATGATGATCCTTATGGCTCTTATCGTCGTCATTCTTATGGCCTTTATCATGGTCATCCTTATGGCCCTTATCGTCGTCATCCTTATGACCTTTATCATGGTCATCTTTATGACTTTTATCGTCGTCATTCTTATGGCCT
>Ga0163144_10008938_pt1 | contig 21590 bp, 19 predicted proteins | sample OliLak19BULKMAT1_FD_123175 | JGI IMG/M metagenome (GOLD analysis project Ga0163144, IMG submission 123175) | Freshwater microbial mat bacterial communities from Lake Vanda, McMurdo Dry Valleys, Antarctica - Oligotrophic Lake LV.19.BULKMAT1 | ecosystem: Environmental > Aquatic > Freshwater >... | reverse complement strand
CCCGCCGCCAGTTCGCGTCCGCCGGTCCTTCGGTGTTGATCACGGAAAACGCACGGTTGGCGGCTTCCGGCAAGCCCGCCACTGCGACCGCCACGGTCGCGAGGTCGTCGCGGCTGACGGTCACACTGCGCTCGTACTGGGCGCGCGGGATCACCGGCAGCCGCCGCGTCGCGCCAGCCGTGCTGGTCATGCGCGTCGGCCCGACGAGCACGTACTCCAGGCCGGATTCCACCAGCGCCTCTTCGGCCTTGCCCTTCCAGACGAGCACGTTGCGACCGATCAGGTTGATCAGGCCACCGGTGCGGCCCGACACGGACGAGGTGATGATCACGAAGCGCTTGACGCCAGCCTCGCACGCGGCGGCGGCGAGGTGAGCAGTGCCGCGATAGTCGACGGCCTCGGGCGGTGGACCGCCGAACGGCTTGCCCGCGACCGCCGAAATCACGATGTCGATGCCGGCGAGCGCGCGCGGCTGCGGCGCCGCGGCGGCTCATCGCGCGCATCGGAAGGGCAAGCTCGCGCAGCCGGCGCAATGCGGCGCTGCCGTTGTTGCCGCTGGCGCCGGCGAGCAGAATCCGCCGCCCGTGCATCGCCTCCAGTGCCTGCGCGCCGACGAGTTCGGCAGAGTTCATCGCGTGCGCATCATCCGCAGCGGCCGGTTGGCTCGGTTGGCAGGCGCCACGCCGGCATCTGGGCCCCGGATTTCGACGCGCTGGGTCCGGAACACCTTGGCGCGACCGCGGCATCGGTCTTCAACTGGGGCCTGAGGCTCGCCGCGCGGTTGCAAGGCCAGGCGCAATCCGGGATCCTGCGGCGCCAACCGGTCGGGGTGCCTGATGGACGAGAAAGACGCACACGAGTTGCTCAGCCGCCAGGGCCGCGCCGGCATGGCGGAGATCCTGGGCGCCGACTACCTGGCGCGCCGCGACTCCACCACGAACGCCTTCAACGGGCCGCTGCGCGCGCTTTCCGAGGAGTTTGCTTATGGCACGCTCTGGGCGCGCCCCGGCCTCGCGCGACGGGAACGCAGTCTGATCACGCTCGCGATGCTCTGCGCGCTGAACCGGCTGCACGAGATCCCGATGCACGTTCGGGCGGCGCTCGCCAACGGCGTGACCGTCGAGGAGATCAGCGAGACCCTGACCCATGCGGCGGCCTATTGCGGGCTGCCGGCATCGATCGATGCGTTGGCCGTGGCCGAGCAGGTGCTGCGGGAGATCGGGCGTCTTTAGAGGCCCGGCGGCCGGCGCCGGCGGCGAGGCAGCCGTGCAGCGGTTGCCGCCTGGTTGAGGTTTTGCTTTTAAAATATTGATAATAAAGCAATATTTATTCGCAGAAATGGCGGTGCGGGCGGTGGATCCGTCGCCATGAATTTCGCCTGTTTGTGCCCTGACGCTCCTCGCCGACGGCGTGAAACAGGTAATATAGTCAAGTAGTTCCAGTCGCCCCGGCGTTCATCGCAAGAGGTCTTTCATGGCAGCCAGCGCATCCACCGTCGAAGTCGAAGCCGCCGCCGCGGAAGCGGCCCCGGTCGCGGCCCCGGTCGCGGCCCTGATGCCAAGCCGCAAGGCACTGCTGCTGCAGTTCGAGCGCTCGGGTTTCTTCCGGCCGTTCCTGGCCCTGGCGATCGACTTCGCGGTGTTCTCGGCCGGCCTTGCCATGGTGCTGATGGATTCGGCGCTCTGGTTGAAGCTGGTCGGCACCGTGCTGATCACCGCCGGCATCGTGCGCCTGTTCCTGATCGGCCACGATGCCTGCCATGGCTCGTTCTTCAAGAGCCCGCTGCTGAACGACATCTTCGGCCGCATCGCCTTCATCCCCTCGATGACCGCCTTCAGCCTCTGGGACGTCGGCCACAACGTCGCGCACCACGGCTTCAACAACCTCAAGGGTCGTGACCAGGTCTGGGCGCCGCTCTCGAAAGCCGAGTACGACGCACTGCCGGGCTATCGCAAGGCGCTCGAGCGCATCTATCGCAGCGGCGCCGGCTGGGGTCTCTACTACTTCGTCGAGCTCTGGTGGAAGAAGCTCTACTTCGCCACCAAGCGCCAGATCGGCTCGACCCGCGCCAAGTACAACTGGGACAGCGTGCTTGTCACGGCGGGCATGGGGGGCTGGGTCGCCCTGGTCGCGCTGGTGGCCTACGAGACCGAACAGAGCGTCTGGCTGCTGCTGCTGCTGGGCGTCGTCGTCCCGTTCGCGATCTGGAACGTGATCATGGGGTTCGTCGTATTCGTGCACCATACGCACCCGAACATCGCCTGGTTCACCAAGCGTGCGGAATGGCAGCGCTACCGCGCCTACCTCACCGCCACCGTGCACGTGCGCTTCCCGTTCGGCATCGATCGCCTGATGCACAACATCATGGAGCACAACGCGCACCACCTGAACCCGAGGATCCCGATGTACACGCTGCGCGACGCGCAGAGTGCGCTGACGGAGCGGTTCTCGGGCGAGTTCAACGCCTACAAGCTCGACTGGCGCGGCTACATGGACGTCGTGCGTCGCTGCAAGCTCTACGACTACGCCAATCATGCCTGGCTCGACTTCCGAGGCCAGGTGACCTCGCAGGTCTCGCTGGTGGCGCCCGCCGCCGCGCGCTGATCCCCCCCCCCAACCTGGCGCGGCGCCCGACTCCCGGTCAGTGGCGGGCGCGGGCCGTTGCGGTCCCGTGCTCGCCAACCCGCAAGCTGTCGCCCAGCCCCGCCGTCATCAGCGCGTTCTGGCCAAACGTGACTCCGCGCAGCGCGCGGTCGTACCGGTAGGTCCTCAGCACCGACAACGGGTTGCCCGACGCCGCGCCGCTTTCCTGGTCGATCGTCGTCGTCGAGCAGCGTGTGCAGGCCTTCACGAGGCGCAGCTGCACCGCGCCGAACTGCAACGTCTCGATCCCGTCTTCAGCGTACGGTGCCAGTCCGTCGATCACCAGGTTCGGCCGGAAGCGGGTCATCGGCAGCGGCGCGGGCAGCCTGCCGTTCAGGTCCTCGAGCGAGGCCCGGTTGCAGACCAGCAGTGGATAGGCGTCCGGAAAGTTGACCGGCGCGTCGCGATCACCGCGCCAGTGACCGGACGGCTGACGCTGCGTGAAGTCTCCGGCGCGCATTAGCCGGGCTTCGATTCCGAGCGCCCGACTGACCCAGTCGCAGGCGGTCGCATCGGCGGCGGCCGCCTCGACCTCGTCATCCCAGACCCGAACGCGGCAACGCGGCCAGTCGGGTGTGCCATCGCGGGGCAGGCGCAGCGGCGTCAGGTCCGGGTGTCGCAGTTCGAGCCACCCTCCGTCGTACCCGGGACTGATGCGCGCGAGACCCGGATGGGTGCGCTGCGTCAGGAAGCGCCCTGCTGGGTCCGTGATCATCCATTCGCGATCGCCGTGCAAGCCGCGCGGGCCGAGCGGTGCCTCGGCGACGTCGATCCGGTGACAGGATTTCACCGGGTAGAGGTGCAGCGAGAGCAGGGTCGCCGGGATTTTTTCGATCATTTATTAAATAAATATTTCAATTAGTTACGAAGTAAATCAAGAATCTTTCGGGGTTCTGTCGGCAGCGCCGCGGTTCGCACCGGAGGTGATCAGGCTACATAGGCGGCGCCCGCAATACAGCACCGATGAGAAGCCTGTCAGAACCTGAACGTCGCCCAGTGGAAGCCGCTTCCCAACGGCAACTTCATTGGCACGGTCCAGTAGGTCGGGTCTACACGAAGTTCGACACCGACGAGAAGCGCAAGCCCACGTGCTGATTGACGCTGCGCTTCAGCCGTTCTTCTGCAGCCAGTCGAGCAGCGTGTCGTGGGCGCGCTGCGCGGCGCGGGCGGCCGGGTGGTTGATGATCGCGACGATCACGTAGCGCCGGCCGCTGTTCGCGACCACGTAGCCGGCGATCGCCCGCACGTCGTTGAGCATCCCGGTCTTGATGTGGGCTGCGCCGGCGGCGGCGCGACGCCCCTTGGTGGTGCCGTCCACGCCGACGATCGGCAGCGAGGACAGCAGCTCGGGCATCAGCGGGCTGCGCCAGGCATCGGCCAGCATTGCTGCGAGGTGTGCTGGTGCGATGCGTTCGGTGCGCGACAGTCCCGAACCGTTGTCCAGTACCAGTTCGGGCATCGTCTGGCCGCGCTCGGCGAGGAAGCCGCGTATTGCCTGCGAGGCGCGGACGGCATTGCCGGGCTGGCCCGAGGCCTGCGCGCCGACCGTCAGGAACACCTGGCGGGCCATCACGTTGTTGCTGAACTTGTTGATGTCGCGGATCACCTCGGCGAGCGAGCGCGACTCGCGGCTCGCGATCACGCGGGCACCGGCCGGTACCGCGGCTTCGCGGATCCGGCCGCTCCAGGTGCCGCCGCCGGATTCCCACAGCGCTCGGAACACGGCCGCGAAATAGGTCGTGTGATCGAGTGCGTTGATATGCCAGCTGCGCGTGCCGCAGGCGAGCGGATAGCTGCCGCGGAACACCGGCGCGAGCGGGTTCGAGACGTCGCCGCGCAGGCTTGCGCGCCAGTCGCCGCAGGGCGCGCCCGAGCCAGGCACGCTCGGCGCGAGCTTCAGTCCGGCGAGCTGCGGGGTCGGGACGATCCGCGCGACGCCGGCCTGCGCGTCGGGCACGAAATCGAACGACAGTGCCTTGAAATTGACCAGCAGCGCATCGGGACCTGCGTTGTAGGCGCGTTCGCCGGCGCCGTCGAAATCCTCCGGATCGTAGGGCTGCGGCTCGAAGACGCTCTTGTCGAGCAGGACGTCGCCGCGCAGGTCGCGCAGGCCGGTGGCGCGGATGCGCTGCACCAGCAGCCAGAGGTTCTCGATCACGAGCGTCGGATCGCCGCTGCCGCGGATCGCGAGATCGCCGTTCAGCGTGCCGCCCTGCAGCGGCCCGAGCGCGTAGACGTCGGTGCGCCAGGTGTAGGCGGGCCCGAGCAGGTTCAGCGCTGACCAGGTGGTCACCAGTTTCATCGTCGAGGCTGGACTCATCGGCGCGTCCGCGTTCTCGGCCACCGCGATGCCGCCGGCATCGAGCGGCCGGATCACGACCGCCGCGTTGCGTGCCGCGACGCCGGCGTCGCGCAGCGCGGCGCCATAGCTGGCCGGTGGCGGCGCCGGGGCGGGTGACGAGGACCCGGAGGGCGCCGAGGGCGGGGGCACGGACGGCGCGGCGGCCTGCGCGCGCGCCGTCGTCGGCGTGATGACAGGGAGCGCCGCAGCGCCCGCGAGCACGAGCAAGGCAATGCCCGGAAGTCGGATGCGTCTGGTCATCAGCCCAGTGTCGATCGCGTCGCCGCGCGAGGCAAGGTGATGCGTCGCACCCGGCAGCGCGGTATGGCGACGGGCGCAGTGGACGGCGCCAGGGCTGGTGCACACAATGACGCGGTGCCGGATTGCGGCGTCTCTCCCAACCCCTGCGGTCCTCCTGCATGTCCCCCGATGCCAGCCTCGGCGCGCCGCTACCCGTCGGTGCCGACCTCAGCGAACTCGAATTCACCGGCCGTTTCGTGCGCGAAATGCCCGGCGACCCCGACACTCGCAACGTCACCCGCGAGGTGCGCGAGGCCAGCTGGACGCGGGTCGAGCCGACTCCGGTCGGCGCGCCGCGCCTGCTTGCCTGGTCGGACGAGCTCGGCGAATGGCTCGGCATCGCGCGGCCCGACACGCCCGACGGTCCCGCGGTGCAGGTGCTCGCCGGCAACCGGCTCGCGTCCGGCATGGTGCCGTTCGCGGCGCGCTACGGCGGTCACCAGTTCGGCAACTGGGCGGGGCAGCTTGGCGATGGCCGTGCGATCACGCTCGGCGAGCGCCGCGCGCGCGACGGCGTCGCCTGGGAACTGCAGCTGAAGGGCGCGGGGCGTACGCCGTATTCGCGCCACGCGGACGGGCGCGCGGTGCTGCGCTCCTCGCTGCGCGAGTACCTGTGCAGCGAGGCGATGCACTGGCTCGGAGTGCCGACCACGCGCGCGCTCAGCCTGGTCGCGACGGGCATGCCGGTGGTGCGCGACATGTTCTACGACGGCAACGCGCAGGCCGAGCCGGGCGCGATCGTCTGCCGCGCCGCGCCGAGCTTCGTGCGCTTCGGTAACTTCGAGATCCATGCCGCCCATGGCGAACAGGCGCTGCTGCGCCGGCTCGCCGATCACGTGATCGCGCATCATTATCCCGAATTCGCCGGCGACGGCGCACCGCGCTACGCCGACTGGTTCGAAGCAATCTGTCGCCGCACGGCCGTGATGATCGCGCACTGGATGCGGGTCGGCTTCGTGCACGGCGTGATGAACACCGACAACATGTCGATCCTCGGCCTGACGATCGACTATGGCCCGTACGGCTGGCTGGAGGGCTTCGATCGCGGCTGGACGCCGAACACGACTGATGCCGCCGGCCGGCGCTACTGCTACGGCAGCCAGCCGCAGATCGGCATGTGGAACCTGAGCCGCCTCGCCGGCGCGCTGGTGCCGCTGGTGCCCGAGCGCGCCGCGCTCGAGCAGGCGATGGAGCGCTATCGCGACGAGTTCCAGGCGCAGTACACGCGCATGTTCGCCGCCAAGCTCGGGCTCGACAGCCTCGATCGCGATGGCGACACGGCGCTGTTCGACGACCTCTTCACTGTGTTCGGCAGCTCGGAGATCGACATGCCGATCTTCTTCCGCGCGCTGGCGCGCGTGCCGCTCGATGCTTCGTGCGACGACGCGGCGCGACTCGCACCGCTGCGCGACGCGTTCTACGATGCCGAAGGCGCACGCGTCGCGACCGAGAAGCCGCTGGCAGACTGGCTGCGTCGCTATGTCGCGCGGGTCGGCGAACCTGCCGAAAGCGCCGCAGCGCGTCGCACCGGCATGGACCGCGTCAATCCGGTCTACGTGCCGCGTAATTACCTCGCGCAGCAGGCGATCGACGCGGCGACGGACGGCGACACCAGCGTGCTCGAGCGCCTGCTCGAAGTGATGCGCCATCCGTACGACGAACGCCCAGGCTGCGAGTCTTACGCGGCGCGCCGACCGGAGTGGGCGCGGCATCGCGCCGGTTGCTCCGCGTTGTCCTGCAGCTCCTGAGTTCGCGTCGGATTTCGAGTGCGGCGCCTTCGGCGGGTCCGCGTCGATCTCGATTGACCGCCGCCGTGCGCGGGGCGTAGCCTTGCGCCCGTTCACCAGGTGCCCGTTCCCTCTCGGGGGATCGGGTGAAACGGGAAGTCGGTGCGCACGGGCCTCAAGCCCTGCAATGCCGACGCTGCCCCCGCAACGGTAAACGAGGAACCGGACCCACCAGCCACTGCGCTCCCTGAGCGTGGGAAGGCGGTCCGCCAGGCGCAAGCTGCCCCTCGTAAGTCCGGAGACCGGCCTGGTGAGAACGTCCGTAATCCATCGCGGTGGGCGATCGGGGCGTCGCAGGCTTGCCGGCCTGCACCGGGTTCCCGGTGCCGCGCCTGCCCGCCGGGCGATCTCCCTGTTGCTGCCGCAACCAATATTCACGCACGGGTGGTGCGCGAAGGGAGTCGTCGAATGTCTCGCTTCTTGGGCGCGCGCACGGCGCTGCTGTTGAATCTTCCATTGCTGCTCTCCGTTCCGGCCATCTCGCAGGCGCAGGGCGGCGCGTCGGCGTCCGCGGCGCGCAAGACGGAAGTCGTGGTCACCGCAGCGCGGGCCGAGCAGCCGCTCGAGCAGACGCTCGCGTCGGTGACCGTGATCCGGCGCGCCGATATCGAGCGCGCGCAGGCGCGCAGCGTCGAGGAACTGCTCGCCGGCGTCGAAGGCCTGTCGATCGCCGGCGGCGGCGGTCTCGGCAAGGTGACCTCCGTGTTCGTGCGCGGCGCCGAGTCGGACCACACGCTGTGGCTCGTCGATGGCGTGCGGATCGGTTCCGTGACCACCGGCACGCCCTCGCTCCAGGACTTGCCGATCGACACGATCGAGCGCATCGAGATCGTGCGCGGACCGCGCTCGAGCCTCTATGGCGCGGACGCGATCGGTGGCGTGGTCCAGGTGTTCACGCGCCGCGGCCGCGGCGCGCCCGCTTCGCTGCGCCTGACCGGCGGCTCCAACGGCACCCGGCAGGGAGCGGCCTCGATCGGCTTTGGCGACGAGACGGCATGGGTCGACCTGCAAACCTCGCACCTCGAGACCGACGGCATCGATTCCTGCCGCGGGCTGCCGTTTCCCCCGGGCGGCGGCTGCTTCATCTCCGAGCCGGACCGCGACCCCTATCGCAACACCAGCGGCAACCTGCGCGCCGGCTGGCGTCTCTCGCGGGACATCGAACTGCAGGGCTTCGTGCAGCGCACCGAGGGGCGCGGCGAATTCGACGGCTCGTTCGTCAACGAGTCGGATGTGATGAACCAGGTGACGGGCCTCGATCTCTCCGGCCGGTTCGGCGAGCGCTGGCACTCGAAGCTGTCCGCCGGCCGCTCCTGGGACGAGATCACGAGTTTCCGCAATGGCACGCAGCGCAGCGTGTTCGACACGCGACGTGACAGCGCGAGCTGGCAGAACGATGTCGTGCTCGGCGCCGGCGGCGCGCTGGTGCTGGGTCTCGACTGGTTGCAGGACCGCGTCTCGGGCAGCACGCGGTTCGTCGAGGATTCGCGCTGGAATCGCGCTGGGTTCGCGCAATACCAGGCCTCGGTCGGGCGCCAGGAGTTTGCGGTTTCCGCGCGGCTCGACGACAACGAGCAGTTCGGCTCGAACGTGACCGGCAGTCTCGGCTGGGGGCTTGGTTTCGGGGGCGGCCTGCATCTCTACGCGAGCGCCGGCACCGGCTTCAAGGCGCCGACGTTCAACGAGCTGTACTTCCCGGGCTTCGGCAATGCGCGGCTCGATCCCGAAACCTCCGCCACGGCCGAGCTCGGCTTGAAGCAGTCCGCCGGCTGGGGTCGCTGGTCGCTCGCCGCGTTCGGCAGCGAAGTCGACGACCTGATCGCGTTCGACTCAGCCACGTTCCTGCCGCAGAACATCGCGCGGGCGCGGCTCTCCGGCGTCGAGGGTTCGCTGCTGCTGCAGCGCGCCGGCTGGCGGTTCCAGCAGTCGCTGACCTGGCTCGACGCGCAGGATCGCAGCCCTGGCGTGCCCGGCGGCCGCGAGCTGCCGCGCCGGCCGGCGCTCTCCGGCCGCTCGACCCTCGGCTGGTCGACAGAGGCCTGGGACCTCGGCGTCTCGGCGCAGTTCGCCGGGCGCCGTTACGACGATCTCGCCAACCGGCAGGCGCTCGGCAGTTACGTCGTGGTCGATTTCACCGGCGCCTATCGCCTGTCGCGCTCGACCGAACTGCAGCTGCGGCTCGCCAATGCGTTCGACCGGCGCTACGAAACCGCCTACCTCTACCCCTCGCTCGGTCGCGAGGCCTTAGTGACCTTCCGTTATCGCGCGCCCTGAGCGGCGCTCCAGGAGTCCCTGCCATGTCCACTCGATCGTCCCCTGATTCGTCCCGTTCCCTGCCATTCGCCGCGCTCGCGCTCGCCGCGCTGATGGTGATCACGCGCTTCGGGCATTTCGGCGAGCTGTCGCGCCTGCCGGATGCGTCTTGGGCGGTGTTCTTCCTCGGCGGCCTGCTGCTGCGCGATGCGCGTGCGTTCGGCGCCGCGTTCGGGCTCGCCTGGGCCATCGACCTCGGCGCGGCCGCGTTCGGCACGCCGCTCGACTGCTTCTCCGTCGCCTATCTGTTCCTGGTGCCGGCGTATGGCGCGCTCTGGTGGGCGGGCCGCCGCGCCGGCGACTGGCTCGGTGACGAGCGCGCCGCGTCGGCCCTGGGTGCAGCGAGCCCGCGCGCGACTGCGACGCTCGCGGTGGCGCTGCTGGCCGGGGTCATGCTGTGCTTCGTGGTGTCGAACCTCGGCTTCTGGGCCTTCGGCTCCGACTTCGCGCCGCTGTCCGCTGCCGAGTATGCATCGCGCGTGATGCCCTACCTGCCAGGCTACTTCGGCGTCAGCGTCGTCTATACGACCCTGGTGATGGCCGCGCACGGGCTCGCGATTCGGCTCGCGCGCGAGGGTCGCTCGGCAACGTGATGGCGTCCGGTGCGGCGACGGCCGCGCGCGGCGCCGCGGTCCCGCTCGCGCTGCGCCTGCGCGAGCGGCTCGACCGGCTGACCAAGCCGCGCGGCTCGCTCGGCGTGCTCGAGGACCTGGCCGTGCAGATCGGCACGGTGCTCGAGTCGGAACAGCCGCGCCTAAGGGATCCGCAGATGCTGGTGTTCGCGGCTGACCACGGCATCGCCGACGACGGTGTCAGCGCCTATCCGAAGGCCGTCACGGCGCAGATGCTCGCGAACTACCTGCGCGGCGGCGCCGCAATCAACGTGCTCGCCCGACAGCACGGCCTGGCCCTGAGCGTCGTGGATGCCGGTGTGCAGGGCGCGGCAGGGCTGGTGGGCGATGGCGCAGGCGCGGCGTCGTTGCTGTCGCGCCGGATCGGCGACGGCACGCGCAATTTCAGACTCGAACCGGCGATGTCGCCGCGGCAATGCGAGGCGGCGATCGCGGCAGGGCGCGCGATCGCGGCGCAGCGGATCGAGGCCGGTTCGAACGTGCTGCTGCTCGGCGAGATGGGTATCGGCAACACGGCCTCGGCGGCGCTGCTGTTGCACCGGCTGACCGACTGGCCACTCGAGGCCTGCGTCGGCCGCGGCACCGGCGTCGACGATGCGGGACTGCGGCGCAAGCTCGCGCGGCTCGCCGAGGCCGCGGCGCGCCGGCCGCAGCCGCTGGTGGCCGAGGCGCTGCTGGTCGAGTTCGGCGGCTTCGAGATCGCGATGCTGGTCGGGACGATGCTCGAGGCGGCCGCTCGGCCCTGCCTGATCGTCGTCGATGGCTTCACGGTCTCGGTCGCGGCGCTGCTCGCCGAGCGCATCGCGCCCGGAGTCGTGCCGCACTGCGTGTTCAGCCATCGCTCGGCCGAACGCGCCCACGATCGCCTGCTGTCGCAGCTCGGCGTCAGACCGCTGCTCGACCTGGCACTGCGTCTGGGCGAGGGCAGCGGTGCGGCACTGGCTTGGCCGCTGCTGTGCGCGAGCACGGCGCTGCTCGCGGAGATGGCGAGCTTCGAGAGCGCAGGGGTCAGCGATCGTGGCGACTGAGGCGTCCTCGGCCGGTCCCGGGCCCGGTCCCGCGGATTCCGCGGCGCGTCGCGAGTTGCGCCTGTTCCTGACTGCGGTCCAGTTCTTCACCCGCGTTCCGGTGCCGGCCTGGGTCGGCCACAGCGCCGCGCAGCTCGACGGCTCGTCGCGCTATTTTCCGGCGGTCGGTCTCTGCGTCGGCCTCTACGCCGCCGCCACCTATGCGGTGGCGGCGGCGCTCTGGAACGCGCCGGTGGCGGCGTTGCTGGCGACCGCGGTCACCGCGCTGGTGACCGGCGGCTTCCACGAAGACGGGCTGGCGGACACCGTCGATGGCCTCGGCGGCGCGATGAGCCGTGAGCGCGCGCTGGAGATCATGAAGGATTCCCGTATCGGCACCTTCGGCGTGCTGGCGTTGCTGCTGGTGCTCGGGCTGAAAGTTGCAGCGCTCGCGACCGCGCCGCTGGTCGCGGCGGTTGCCGCGCTGCCGGCGGCGCACTCGAGTTCGCGCTGGCTCGCGGCCAGTCTGATCTGGCGCTCCCGCTACGTGCGCCTCGACGATTCCAGCCGCGCCAAGCCCGTCACGAGCTCGCTGACGACCCGTGGCTTCGCGTATTCGGCGCTCTGGATGCTGCCGGCGCTTTGCGCCTGCGCCTGGCTCGCGCCGCTCGCCACGCTGGTGGCGATGCTCTCGGCCGGTGCGATGCGCCTCTGGCTGCGCCGTTGGTTCGAGCGTCGGCTCGGCGGCTATACCGGCGATGCGCTCGGAGCGACGCAGCAGCTGACGGAACTGGCGTTCTATCTCGGCTGGCTGGCGGCGTGGCACTGGTCCTGATCCGACACACCCGGGTCGCGATCGCCGACGGCCATTGTTACGGCAGGCTCGACGTGCCGCTCGCCGGCAGCGCCGCGGCCGACATCGCCGATGTCCTGGTCCGTGTCGCGCCGGTCACCGTCGTGGTCTCGAGTCCGGCGACGCGCTGCCGCCAGCTGTCGGTCGCGCTCGCGGCGCGCGATGGCTGTCCGCTGCAGTTCGAGCCCGCATTGCAGGAGCTGGATTTCGGCGAGTGGGAGGGCCGACGCTGGGCGGAGATCGATCGGGCGCACAGCGACCCCTGGGCGCTCGATCCCTGGAACCTCGCACCGCCGGGAGGCGAGAGCGAAGCGGCGCTGTGGACGAGACTGCAGCGCTGGCTCGAGGATGACTTCGCCGCGGGCGCCGCGGGCGCCGCGGGCGCCAAGCGACTTGCGATCGTCGCGCACGGTGGCCCGCTGCGCCTGCTGCGATGCCATTTCGAGGGCCGGCCGCGCGAGCAGCGCTGGTCGCGGTCGCTCGCGCTTGGGGAAGTGGTCGAGCTCGGCGGCGATCCGCGCCTCAGTGCGCCGACGCGCGCAGGTCCGGAAAGCGCCTGAACTTGCCGAGCAGCAGCGCGCACAGCGCCAGGACCCCGATGTGGGTCCACAGGCTCGCGGCGTAGCCGCCGGTGCGCTCGACCGAGGCCGCCGTCAGCAGCGGGCCGACGCCGCCGCCGAGCGAATAGAGCGCATAGAAAGTGCCGTAGATGCGGCTGTACTGGCGCATCCCGTAGTAGCGCGAGGTGAGGTAGGCGATCACGTCGACCTCGGCGCCGGCGGCGACGCCGATCAGCGCCGCCGCCGCGAAGGCCAGGCCGCCGTTCGCGCCGAGCGCCAGCATGCCGATGCCGACGATCGGCGCGAGCAGGAAGGCCAGCGCCACGCGCGGTGCGAAGTAGCGGTCCATCAGCCAGCCGGTGATCAGCCGACCGACGAGCAGGCCTGCGAAGATCGTCGACTGAGCGAGAGCCGCGGCCTCGGGGCCGACACCGCGCTCGCCGAGCAGCGGCACCAGATGCAGCATCATCGACTGCAGCGAGGCCCCGATCAGGAAGAACGTCCCCAGCATCAGCCAGTAGTGCCGGTCGCTGCGCGCCTGCACGAGCGTCGTGCCGAGCGTCGCCAGCGCACCGGCGGCGCGTGCGCCCGCGCTGCCTGGCGGGTCGCCGTCAGGCGCCAGGCCGAGCTGCGCCGGCGTGTCGCGGATCGTCAACGCAAGGATCGGCAGCGTGATCACGAGCAGCAGCACCGCCAGGCCGACGTAGGCCAGGCGCCAGCCGAACCCGCCGATGAGCCACTGGCAGAACACCGGCAGCACCACGCCGCCGACCCCGACGCCGGCCAGCGCGACCCCGAGTGCCATGCCGCGGCGCCGGTCGAACCAGCTTGCGATCACGCGCGCGAACGCGACATGGGTGGTGCCGAGGCCGAGCGCGCCGAGCGCGACGTAGCGCGCGTAGAAGCCCGCGAGGGAGCCGTCCATCAGGTAGAACGAGGCGAGCACCAGCGCCTCGAGCACGAACGACACCAGGATCACGCGGCGCGCGCCGTGGCGATCGACGAGGCCGCCGACGAACGGCGCGCACAGCGCTGCTGTCAGCGTCACTGCGAGCGGCGCCCAGAACGGCGCGCTGGCGCTCCAGCCGAACTCGCTGCGGATCGGGCCGACGAAGATGCTGAAGGTGGCGGCGACCACGGTCGCGATGCTGCAGGCGAGCCCGAAGCCCGATGCAGCGGCGATCACCCAGCCATGGAAGATTGGCGCGCGCGCGCCGTGCGCAGGTGCTGACATGGGCGTCGACTATAGCCGCGAGCCGGCGCGGGTATCTGGCTGACGGCGGCGAGGCGCTGTCCGTGCAGACCGACGTCACGAACGAGGAGCAACTGCGCGCACTGCTCGCGAGAGTTTCCTGCGGATGAAGTGCGAGATCCCGCCGATGCCGGAATCCGTCGACGGCTCGATCGCCGGCAACGGCTCGATCGCCGGGCCGTGCTTCAGGGCCTGCGCGCTTCGCGGGAGTCGGCAGGCTGTGAGATCGCTTCGAAAGTCTTGAAGTAGCAGCGACTGCCGTCCGGCAGCATGATGCCGGCGAAGCGGTCGACGGAGCGCTCGCCGCGGGTCACGAATGCGATCGTGTCGGTGAACTTCAGGCCGATGCACTTGCCCATCAGCGTGGCGCGATAGCGCTTGCCGTCATTGGTGCGGATCACCAGCGCCTCGCTCGAGAGCGCCTTCCATTCGTCGATACGGTGGCCCTGCAGCCCGGCATTCAGTGCCGGTTGCGATCCGGACGATGGCTGCGCCGCAGCCGGTTCTGCCCGGCCGGCGTCGAGCGGCCCTGCGCCAGCCGACGCGGCCGCCAGCGTCGCCAGCACCGCGAAGCCGGTGCGAGACGACGTGGTCCGCGGCGGTGCGTTCATGCGAAGAGAGACTGGCGCGAGCGGCGGAAGTTCAACGCGCGGCCCCTGGTGCGCGCGAGGTGGCGAACGCCTTGCGTGCCTGCTGGATCCCCGCATGCAGCCGGACGCTGTCGCCACCGGCGGCGGCCAGCAGTGCCTTGTCCGCCGTACGCGTGGTCGCCATCCACTGCGCGCGCTGCGCCGGCGTGAGCCGATAGACGCGGTATTTCAGCTTCGCGGCCTGCGCATAGTCGGCTTCGATTTCGGCGCGGACATCGCGGCGGATCTGCGCGGCACCCGGAAAGGACTCGCGCAGGATCTTCTGGTAGCGCGGCTCGAGACGGTCCCACCAGCGCTTGTCCGCGACGATGATCGACATCGCCAGACTGTGGTCGGTGATCGTCAGGTGTGGCGCTTCGGGCGCCGTGCCGGTGCGCGAATAGAGAGTGACGCCATTCTCGCCGGCTTCGATCAAGCCGGTCTGCAGCGAGGGAATGATGTCGGCGAACGGCAGCGGGATCAGGTCGGCGCCGATCGAGCGGCCGAGCAGCTCGGCGCTCTTGCTGGCGGCCACGCGAAAGCGCATGCCGCGAGCGTCCGCCGGTACCAGGATCGGCTTCTTGCGGCTCCAGATCTGCTGGAAGCCGAGGTCGTAGAGCACGATCAGCTCCAACCCACGCTTCGCGAGCAGCTGCGAGTATTCCCGATAAAGGTAGTTGTCGAGCACGTAGTCGGCTTCTTCGCGGCTTTCGAAGAGGTAGGGCATGTAGAGCACCGCGAGTTCCGGGACGATGGTCGTCGCGATCAGCGCCGAGAGGTTCGCGTACTGCACGCGGCCGCGCCGCAGGCCGGAGACGATGTTCTCCTCCGAGCCGAGTTCGCCATGGATCAGCATCCTGATCGCGATGTCGCCGCCGCCCGCGGCCACCGCCTTGCGCTCAAACGCATTCCAGTGTTCCTCGCCGACCGTGCCGCGGAACGAGGTGCCGCCGACGACGACCTGCAGCTGCGGCGCAGCCAGCGCGGGCGCGGCGCCGATGCCGAGCGCGCCCCCGAACAGGCCCAGTGCTGCGAGCACGAGCGGGTGGATCATTCGGCGGACGACTGGCGTGGCACAAAGGCGCTGGGTCATGAGGCGAGATCTCCGGCGTCTGGCGACCGGCATGATTATAGGGTGGGCCCCGCCACGATCTGCCACGAACGGACCCGCGAGCGCCCGGATCGCGGCACCGTGGCGCGAGGGGGTGGTGCGGAAATCGTCCTCGAGCTGGACGAACTTCACCCTGACCTCGCCGGAGACCGAGATGAACACGCACCTGAACTTTCGCAAGATCCGTGAATCGCGCGTGGCTGCGGGTGTTGCTGCCGCGCTGCTGCTCGCGGGGGAATCATTGCCGCTCAGCGCCGGCACGGCGGCCGCCGGCGGTTCGCCGCCGGCCTCGAAGACCGAATCCGCCGGCGTCGCGAGCGGCTTCGCGGTCGGCGCTGCGGCAGGCGGCCCGATCGGCGCGCTGGTTGGTGCCGCTGCCGGCGGCTGGCTGGGCGATCGCATGCACCGCGAGCGGCAGTCTCTCGAACGCACCCGCGATCAGCTGGCTGACGCCAGGCTGCGCGGCGCCGTGCTTTCGCCGCGCGTGATGTTCCGCACGGACGAGTCGAGCGTGCGGGCCGACGATGACGCCCTGGTGGCGCAGTTCGCGAGCTTGGCCGCGACCATGCCGGGTGCGATGGTGCACGTGACCGGTTGCGCGGATCCGCGCGGGGCACCGCGTTCTAACGCCACGCTCGCAGCCGAGCGCGCCACGACGGTCGCGGCAAGGCTCGTCGCTGCTGGCCTGCCGGCTGAGCGGCTGGTGGTCGACTGGGAGACCGCCGTCACGCCGGCGACCGGGACGGAGCAGGGCGCCGCCTCGCCGGACCTCGATGGCTACGCGCTCAAGCGTCGCGCGACGCTGAAAATCGTACTCCCCGCGCAGGGCAAGACCCGGGAGGCACTGCGCCGCTGAGCTGCACTGACACGGACTCCCCACGGGAGGAGCGCATCGGGTGCGCGGTAAACGACGGAAGCCAACTTGGCGGATGGCCGGGGCTGCCCGCTCTGATCGCCCCGGCCATCACCATTCCGACGGTCAGCGGGTCGGCTACTTCGCTGCTTCCTGATCTTCCTGGCGTGCGAACTCTTCCGCGTTTTCCTCGGTCACCGTGATGACGCGCTGCGAGAACGGCGGCTTGCCGCTGCAGTCGATGATGCGCACCTTCTTGCCGATCTTGCTGCGATCGATCGCAGGGTCGGACTGCGTCTCCTCGAAACGAGCGAGCTCCGCCGCGTTTTCCTCGGTCACGGTGATGACGCGCTGCGAGAACGGCGGCTTGCCGCTGCGGTCGATGATGCGCACCTTCTTGCCGATCTTGCTGCGATCGATCGCAGGGTCAGACTTCGTCTCCTCAAAACGTGCGAACTCTGCCGCCGACAGGTCCTCCAACTTGACGATTCGCCGGCTGTGCGGCGGCTTGCCGTGGATGGTCGTGACTTCCACGCGGTCCCCGTCCAGTGCGCGGTAGATCTTGTTGCCGGCAATGGCGGTGCCCGCTGCCGGTATCGAAAGGGCCGCCGCAACGACGACCCATGTCTGGATGCGAATACGGTTCATGGCGATCAGACCTCCTTAGATTGTCCTGCTTTGGTGCAAACCAGCTTTCCGTGCCCCATGGTGGTGCAACCAGTATATTTCCTGACTCTGGCAGGAATGCAAAGTTTTGTTGATGAGGGTTCGCCGGGGCGGTTCCATTGAGTTTCGAGCCCGTCCATGGGTAGTTTTCGGGAGATGGCATGCCGTTTGCTTCCCCCTCCAGGACAACGGCGAGGACAGAACGATGCGCGTTAACACATTCCGCGGCGGACTGGCGGCGCTGCTTTCGGTGCCCGGGCTGATCGGCAGCGCCGCGGGGGCAGAACTTTTCGGTGAATCCGTGCCGATGCAGCAGCGCGCCTCTGGCAACTATTACGTGGCCGGCACGCTGACCGGCGGCGTGCAGACGGATTTCCTGGTCGATACGGGCTCTGGCTACGTGTCGCTGGCTCCGGCGGTGTTCGAACGCCTCCGTGCGGCACCGGGTACGGTGTTCCTGCGCGATATCATCGGCAGCATGGCCAATGGCCATACCCTGAAGGTTCCGGTCTATCGCATCGGGACGCTGGAACTCTCGCCGCATTGCGTGCTGCATGACGTCGAGGTGACCGTGATGCCGGGAAGCACCCGCAATATTCTCGGTCTGTCGGCGCTGCGCCGGGTCGCGCCCTTTGCGCTGGACCTGGAACCGGCGCGGCTGATGCTCTCCGGCTGCGATCATGGCGTCATAGCCAGTTCATCCGGTGGGGCCAGCGCCGAAACTGCGCGCCCGTAGTCCCACAACAGCGGGAACGACTCTTCAATCCACGCCATGGGTCAGCTTCGTTTCCGGCAGGGGCGCGAGCGACTCCGCGACATATCGACCGTGCTGTGAGAAACGCGGGCCATGCTCGGGCGGCACCACTGGCCACACACCGAGGTCTCGCGATGCCGATCCGACTGGTGACGTTCGACGTCCTGCCGGAGCCCGAGGGCTCGCAACCTGCCGCGGATCGCCTGCTGAGTGGTGATCCGCGGCAGCGCATCTGGAATCTCTACGCTGATGCGGGCGGCCGCTTCTTCGCCGGACGCTGGGCGAGCACGACCGGCGCATGGCGCGTGCGCTACACGGAACACGAGTTCTGCCACGTACTGTCCGGCCGGATGCGGATCGTGTCGCGGGACGGCGCTGAGTGGACGTTCGGGGCGGGCGACAGCTTCGTCGTGCCGGCGGGGTTCGAGGGCACATGGGAGGTGCTCGAGGCTGCGGTCAAGCTCTACGCGATCTTCGAGCCGGGCGCGGCCTGACCTGCATCCCCGGATACCCGGGCCGATGATTCATGCGTCGCGCGGACCGCGGCGCCGCAGGCGGCAGGGGTCACCAGGGCAGTGTCGTCGCGACGCTGAAGAACACCTTGCTTTCCGTGCTGAAGATGTTGCCCGGCGTACCGTCCGCGGATCTGAGATCGCTGCCGTCGATCCACTTCAGGGCGAGCGCGAAACTGCCGATCGCCTTGCTCAGGACGATCGAGTAGTCCACGTAGCTGCCTTCGTAGAAGACTTTCCAGTAGTCGCCGGTGTTGTAGCCGGCGTGCAGGGTCAGGTCGAAGTCTGCCGGCAGGGGGATCGTCGCATTGGCTTCGAAGTAAAAGGCTTTTTCGCCGCTGTTGAAATAGTCCGGCGCATGCCAGGCCTTGACGGACACGGCCTTGTAGGAAAGACCGGCGTAGATCTCGGCGTAGTTCGAGTCATCGTCGTCGGGCCAAAAGGAGTAGTAGTTCGTGCCGATGTCAAAGCCGGTGTCGTCGTTGAACTGGCCGCGATAGCCGGCGATCGCGTCCACCTCGAGATCTGACTTCGCGCCGAAGTCGACGTTGCTCGCCCAGGTGCCGAGGTAGAAGCCCGACTCGTTCGTCCAGTCGAGGCTCGCAGACAAGGCCGGGTCCAGTGCGGACTGCGTCATGCCGCGAAAATCGTAGTCCGAGGATAGCGTGATGGTTGAACTGATGTCGGCGCGCGCATCGACGATGGAGGCCACGAGCAAGGTCAGCGCCAGCAATGCTGCTGTTCCATTCATCGATGTAAGCCCTGAACACGAAATGAACCCGAGGACATGCTAAGCAAGTCGCGTGCCATGATGTGGAACGTCGGAAATCCGTCGCCGGGCGTGAACGGCCCTCGTGGCTGCAGCAACAGCGGGCCGCTACGCCGTCCCCCGCCGGCTGTCGGTGCGCCGCGTGCAAGCCTCTGTGGGAGAAGCCTTTTTCTCGACAAGGGTGGCGGCTGGTAAGCTGTTCGCCTCACTCGGCTCGCCGGAAGCACCATTCTGAACACTGTCGCTTCATCGCCGTCCTGGACGGCGCGCGCCACGTCCTTGCAGCCGGAAACGCGCGCTTTCATCGGCGGGCGCTACGTGGCGGCGCGTGATGGCCGCACGTTCGAGAGCATCAACCCGGCCAATGGCCGACGTCTCGCCGACGTCGCGGCCTGCGACGCGGCCGACGTCGAGGCGGCGGTCGCCAGTGCGCGCGCCGCGTTCCGCAGCGGCCGCTGGTCCGGGATGGCACCGGCGAACCGCAAGCGCGTGCTGCAGAAGTTCGCCGACCTGGTGCTCGCGAACCGCGACGAGCTCGCGCTGCTCGAGACGCTCGACATGGGCAAGCCGATCAGCGACAGCCTGAAGATCGACGTGCCGTCGGCGGCACGCTGCATCCACTGGTACGCCGAGTCGACCGACAAGCTCTACGACGAAGTCGCCCCGACCGGCCCGCGCGCGCTGGCGACCATCACGCGCGAGCCGATGGGCGTGGTCGGCGCGATCGTGCCGTGGAATTTCCCGCTGATCATGGCGGCGTGGAAGATCGGCCCGGTGCTGGCGGCGGGCAATTCGCTGGTGCTGAAGCCGTCGGAGAAGTCGCCGCTGACCGCGATCCGGATCGCGGCGCTCGCCCACGAGGCCGGCATCCCCGAAGGCGTGTTCAACGTGGTGCCGGGGTTCGGTCATACGGCCGGCAAGGCGCTGGCGAGCTCGATGGATGTCGACTGCATTGCGTTCACCGGCTCGACGGCGACCGGCAAGCTGGTGATGCAGTACGCGGCCCAGTCGAACCTGAAGCGCGTCGGTCTCGAGTGCGGCGGCAAGTCGCCGAATATCGTCATGGCCGACTGCCCGGACCTCGACAAGGCCGCGACCGCGGCCGCTTTCGCGATTTTCTTCAACCAGGGCGAGATGTGCTCGGCTGGTTCGCGGCTGCTGGTCGAAGAGAGCATCAAGGACGAGCTGCTCGAGCGCATTGCGCTGGTTGCGCGCAAGCTCGTGCCCGGGGATCCACTCGATCCGGCGACGCGCCTCGGCGCGATCGTCGACGAAGGCCAGATGCAGCGCGTGCTCGGCTACATCGACAGCGGTCGCGAGGAGGGTGCCACGCTGCGCCTCGGCGGCAGCCGCGTACGCGAGCAGACGGGCGGCTTCTACGTCGAGCCGACCGTGTTCGACGGCGTGACGCCGCAGATGCGGATCGCCAGCGAGGAGATCTTCGGCCCGGTGCTGGCGACGATCACCTTCCGCGGGGTCGAGCAGGCGATCGAGATCGCCAACGACGTGATCTACGGCCTCGCGGCCGCGGTCTGGACCCGCGACCTCGGCGTCGCGCACCGCACCGCGCGTGCGCTGCGTGCCGGCACGGTCTACGTGAACTGCTACGACGCCGACGACATCACGGTGCCGTTCGGCGGCTTCAAGCAGTCGGGTATCGGCCGCGACAAGTCGCTTCACGCCTTCGACAAGTACACCGAGCTGAAGACCACCTGGATCGACCTCAGTTGAACGTCCCGCGCTTCGATGCGCCGGTGGCCTTCGTCGACGTCGAGACGACGGGCGGGCACGCGGGCTGGCACCGGGTCACCGACGTCGCGATCGTGGCGATGCAGGGCGGGGAGGTCGAGTGGGAATGGCACTCGCTGGTGAACCCGGGCGTCTCGATACCGCCGACGATCCAGGCCCTCACCGGCATCAGCAACGAGATGGTTGCCGAGGCGCCGCGCTTCGAGGATCTGGCGCAGGAGGTGCTTCGCCGGCTTGAGGGCCGGGTGTTCGTCGCCCACAACGTGCGCTTCGATTACGGCTTCATCCGCACCGAGCTGCGCCGAGCCGGGCACTCCTTCAGCGCGCCCCATGTCTGCACGGTGCGCCTGTCGCGGCTCCTCTATCCCGACGGCGGCCGCCACAACCTCGATTCCGTGATGCAGCGCCACGGCATCCGCTGCGAGACGCGCCACCGGGCGCTGCCGGATGCGCAGGTGCTGGCGCGCTTCTGGCAGGTGCTGCGCAGCGGCTGGTCGCCGGAGCGGCTGGAGGCCGCGCTCGACACGGTGTCGCGCCGTTCGGTGCTGCCGCCGCAGATCGCCCCGGGCATCGTCGACGATCTGCCGGAATCCACCGGCATCTACCGTTTCTTCGGCGCAGCCGGCGCGCTGATCTACGTCGGCAAGGCGAAGAACATCCGCGAGCGCGTGCTCGAGCACTTTGCCGGCGCCGCGCGCGACTCCAAGTCGCAGCGGCTTTCGTCCCAGACCCACCACATCGAGTGGACCGAGACGGCGGGGGAGCTCGGCGCGCTGCTGCTCGAGTCGCAGCTGGTGCGCGAACTGAAGCCGCTCTACAACCGCCGGCTGCGCGGTGGCGAGACCTGGAGCTGGATCGT
>Ga0163144_10008936_pt1 | contig 21591 bp, 11 predicted proteins | sample OliLak19BULKMAT1_FD_123175 | JGI IMG/M metagenome (GOLD analysis project Ga0163144, IMG submission 123175) | Freshwater microbial mat bacterial communities from Lake Vanda, McMurdo Dry Valleys, Antarctica - Oligotrophic Lake LV.19.BULKMAT1 | ecosystem: Environmental > Aquatic > Freshwater >... | reverse complement strand
GAGCGGCATGTGCATGGTGATGAAGTCCGCCTCGGGGATGATCGCGTCGAGCGCCTCGATCAACTCCACCTGCAACGACCGCGCGCGGCTCGCCGAGAGATACGGATCGTAGGCCAGCACGCGAATCCCAAACGCGATGGCCCGCCGCGCGATCTCGGTCCCGATGCGGCCCATGCCGAGGATGGCGAGCGTCTTGTTGTAAAGCTCCACGCCCACGAAGGTCTTGCGGTCCCACTTGCCGCCCTTCACCGAGGCGTCGGCCTGCGGGATGTTGCGCGCCGTCGAGACCATCAGCGAAAAGGCGTGCTCGGCTGTGGAGATCGTGTTTCCGCCCGGCGTGTTCATCACGATGATCCCGCGCTTGGTCGCCGCATCCACGTCCACATTGTCCACACCCACGCCTGCGCGCCCGATCACCTTCAGCTTCGTCGCGGCCTCGATGACTTTCGCCGTTGCCTTCGTCTCGCTGCGGACCACCAGCCCGTGAAATTCGCCGATGATGGCGAGGAGTTCATCCGGCTTCAGGCCGAGCTTTACGGTCACGTCGAGGAGACCGCCATTGCTGAGTTCATCAATACCGCGCTGGGCGATCGGGTCGGCGACGAGGACTTTGGGTTTGGGCATGGCTTTGGAAAAAGAGCGGCGATTCTCGGCGGCGAAAGACAAAGCGCAAACGGAAAATCGCCCGCGCCGCCTCCCGCGGCGCGGAGCGGTTTGGCGCGCCGCTCCCGAGCCACCCCGGCGCAATGGAATTGCGCGGACAAGGGCGTTTCGCCATCGGAGTGGCGGCACGAGGAGGCCAACCGGAACTACCAGGCCGCACCGCTGATCTGCCACTCCTCCAGCAGCGCCTTGGGCACTTCGGCGAGGAAGCGCGAGGGGCGCTGCATCATTTCACCGTAACCGGCGTTCAGGCGCATGTGGGGATAGGTGAGGTAAAGCTCATCCTTCGCGCGGGTCACGGCGACGTAGAAAAGACGGCGCTCTTCCTCGATGGCGTCCTCGTTTTCCAAACTCCGTGATGACGGAAACATGCCGTCGGTCAGCCAGATGACGAAGACGGCTTTCCACTCGAGACCCTTGGCCTGATGGACACTGGAGAGCGTGACCATCTCGGTCTCGTCCTCGTTGGCTGTGGCTTCGTGGTCGAGGTTCGTGAGCAGCGCGAGCTGGTCGAGGAAGTCGCCCACGCTGGTGTATTGCTTGGCGAAATTGGCGAGCGTGTTCAGGTCTTCGCGGCGCGCCTCGTAGTTGGCGAACTCGGCCTTGGCGTAGTCGTCGTAGATGGCTTCGATGACGCTGTGGATCATCTCGCCGGGCGGCTGCGGCGCGCCGGCGGGCGCGATCTCCTCCAGCGTGTGCGCGAGTTGTTTCCACGCCTTCGCCGCTTTCGCCGGGACGGAAAAAGTGGGGAGCTGAGGGATGAGGGTGGCGAGATCGGCGAAGGCGGAGGCTTTCGTCCAAAGCTGCTCCGCGCTGCGGGCGCCGATGCCGGGCAGCAGCCGGGCCATGCGTTTGAAAGCCACCTCGTCACGCGGGTTGACCGCGAATTTCAAAAACGCGGCCACGTCTTTCACATGCGCCTGCTCGAAGAAGCGCAGGCCGCTGGTGATCTGGAACGGGATGCCGTGGCGGGTGAATTCCATCTGCACTTCCATGGAGTGATAATGCGCGCGGTAGAGCACCGCGATGTCGCGCAGTTCGATCCCCTCTTCCCGCAGCTCGAGCACGCGCTGCGCGATGAAGAGCGCCTGCTGCGCGGAGTCGCCGAGCGCCACCAGCGCGGGCTTCACCGGCGCGGCCTCGCGATGTGCCACCAGCTCTTTGCGAAACTGATTCACGTTCGCCGCGATGGCCGCGTTGGCGACTTCCAGCACGCCGGGCACGCTGCGGTAATTCGTCTCGATCTTATAAACCTGCGCCGCCGGATAGCGCTTCGGGAAATCGAGGATGTTTTTGAAGTTCGCCCCGCGCCACGAGTAGATGGACTGGGCATCGTCGCCCACGACCATGACGTTGCCATGATGCTGCGCGAGGATGTCGATGAACTCCGCCTGGATGCGGTTGGTGTCCTGATACTCATCCACGAGCACGAACTGAAACTGCCGCTGGTAGTGCGCCGCGATTTCCGGGTTTTGCTGGAGCATGAGCAGCGTCTTTTCCAGCAGATCATCGAAGTCCATCGAGTTCGCGGTCTTCTTCTTCGCCTCGTATTTCTTCTGCGCCTCCGCGATCTCCGCGCTCATTTCGAGGAAGTGCGGATGCTTTTCCACGAGCACGTCCTCGATGCTCTTGCCCGTGTTGATCGCATAGCTGAAGACATCCGCCAGCACCTCGCCCTTGGGGAAAAGTTTGTCCTTCGGGTTGTGTCCGAGCTTGGCGATTACCGCGTCGAGCAAGTCCTGCTGGTCCTCGCGATCCATGATCGAGAAGCCCGGCGCAAACCCCGCGGCCTCGGGATGCTTGCGCAGCAGCCGATTGCCCACCGAGTGAAAAGTGCCACCCCACAGCCCGGAGATGTCGTTGGGCAAAAGGTTCGCCACCCGGTCCAGCATCTCGCGCGAGGCTTTGTTCGTGAAAGTGAGCAGCAGGATGTTGTGCGGCGGCACGCCATTTTCCACGAGATAGGCCACGCGATAAGTCAGCGTCCGCGTCTTCCCGCTCCCCGCACCCGCGATGACCAGCGCCGGCCCCGGCGGCGCGGTTACGGCGGCGCACTGCTGCGCATTGAGTTCCGCGGCGAAATCAATGCGCGGCCCCGCAGCGGCGGCGGGACGCTGGAGCGTGTATTGGCGGGCCATGATGGGCGGGGACTATCCGCGACCGCGCCCCGCGCTGCCAACTGCTTTCCCGCGGCGTATTGGCCACCGAACAAAAGTGGAAAAGTTGCCGGAACCAAAGTGGACCGGGCATCACAGCGTGAACGCGGCTAACCTGTGCCCTGCGGAAACGCCGGCAGGACCGGCGGCGAGGAGGCGGAGCTGGAAGGAGACGAGGGAGGCGCTTTTTGAGGGAGGCATCAACGCTGGACCGCGCCGGGACAAACTCCGGAGGCAAGCGGTGGACGAATGGGTTTTTCTTCCACGCAGACTGCCGCGACGCCTGCGAACCCCCGGACGAAAAAACGCCCACGCGAGGGACGACCGCCTTTTCGCCGGCCTCCGTCGCTTCAATCCCCGCTTTTGGTCCCTTCCACTTTTGTTCCGCCCCCGGCACCGGCCATTTTCCGACAGCTCACCACCGCCCGCAGGGCCGGGCAAGAAGCCGAGGCGACTTTCCTAAACCGGCTCCTCGATGTGCAGCTTCATCACGCCGGTGTCCTCGAAGAACCAGATCGAACAGGCGAGGCGCTTGGTCTGGCCGGCGGGCGTTTCGGGGCCGGTAAGCCAGTCGCGGAGCAGCGGGAGGCCGGTGGAGATGAGCAGTTCCTGAATGTGCGCGCGCCTTTCAAAAAGCACGGGCAGGACATCGAAGTGCCAGCGCTCGCCGCCCTGCCGCCGCGGGCGCGAAGTCACGGACTCGGCGCGCGGAACGTATTCGGGGTAGTTCGAATAGGTGAAGCGGATGACGGGATAGCCGGGGATGCGCAGCGGCGGATGGAGGATCGGCGACTGGCTGGAAAACCCGAGGGTGAATTTGTCGTACTGCGGCACGCTGGCGAGGGCTTCGCCGACGGCGCTGGCTCCGAGCGGGTAGCTGAAGCCGCGGGGCAGTTGGGACTTTCCTAATGTGGGAATGGGAGGCAGGGCACCGTCTGGGATCATAAGCGGATGAATGTAACGAGTGGGTGACGTTCTAGGACACTAAACGCTGCCGCCAAGCCTTTAGTTGCCATGAGTTTCGCGAGCAACCCGCGGGTTGCGGGTGTGTTTCTTGACACCGGCGGCGATTCCCGCGCCTAATCCGAGCCGACCCAAAACTCATGCACACCTTCATCGCTTTTTTCTCAGCATCAGTGGTTTGGTTAGGGTTTTCCCTTAGCGCCAAAGCGCAGGAATGGACCCGTTTTCGCGGACCAAACGGCTCGGGTTTGGGGGCGGCTCCAAACCTTCCGGCGGAAATTTCGGAGAAGAATTTTCTTTGGAAAATCACGCTGCCGGGCCGCGGGCACTCGTCGCCGGTGGTCTGGGGCGACCGAATTTTTGTGACGGCGAATCCGCCGGAAACGACGACACGCGTGCTCCTCGGCGTGAGCGCCACCGATGGAAAAATCCTGTGGAAAAAGGAATACGCGACCGGCGACTATCGCCAGCACTCCGACAACAACTCCGCCGCCGCGACGCCCGCGGTGGATGCGGAACGCGTGTATTTCCACTGGGCGTCGCCGGAGAGTTCCGGGCTGGCGGCGCTGGATCAGAAAGACGGGCGCGAGGTGTGGAAGGTGGATCTCGGGCGGTTTATTTCGCAACACGGACCAGGCACCTCGCCGATTGTTTTCGAGGACATGGTGCTGCTGAATTTCGATCAGGATCAGCCTCCGAGCTTCCTGCTCGCGGTGGATGCCAGGACTGGCAAGGAACGCTGGCGCTCGGCACGCGCCGGGACGAAGAGCAGCGCCTCGACGCCGTGCATCTTCACGCCGAAGAGCGGCGCGCCGCAGGTCATCACGGAGAGCTTTTCCACCGGCCTCGTGGCGAATGACGTGCGCACCGGCGCGGTCGTCTGGCAGCTCCCCGGCCTCATGACAAAACGCTGCGTGTCTTCGCCCTTCGTCACGCCCGGCGGGCTCATCATCGCGCAGTGCGGCGAGGGGCGCGCGGAGAGTTTCGTGGAGGCGGTGCGACCCGCCGCCGATGGCCGGACCGCGGAGAAAGCCTACGAAGTCCTGCGCGTGGGCGGCTACGTGCCCACCGGCCTGGCCGTCGGGGACCTGCTTTTTCTGTGGAAAGAAAACGGCCTCGTCACCTGCCTGCGCGCCGCCACCGGCGAGCAACTCTGGAGCGAGCGCGTGGACGGCCCTTTCTACGGTTCGCCCGCGTGCGTGAATGGCCGCCTCTACAACCTGACCGTCCGCGGCGATCTCGTGGTGCTCGCGGCCAGCGAGAAATTCCAGCCGCCGCTGCGCGTCGCGCTCGGCGAAGGCAGCCACGCCACGCCGGCGATCAGCGGCGGGCGCATGTATCTGCGCACCTTCACGCACCTCCTCTCCGTCGGAGCGAAATAGCCGCTACGTGCCGAGCGCGCGCATCACGCACTCGCCGAGTCCGTGGATGTTGTACGGCTTGAGCAGCAGCTCCCGGAAACCCATCGTGCGCGCCCGCTCGGCGTCGAGCGTGGCGCTGTAGCAGGTCGCCAGGACCACGCGCGCCTCGGGCCGCAGTGCCCACACTTCCCGCGCAAAATCAATGCCGCTCAGCTCCGGCATCGAGAGATCGGTCACCACGAGGTCGCACGGATTTTCGCGGAGAAAGGCGAGCGCCACCGCGGGATCGCGCATGACCACCGGCGCGTAGCCAAGCTTCTTGAGATAGCCTTCGCCGATCGCCGCGAGCAGCGGTTCATCGTCGAGAAAAAGCACGCGCTCGCCGTGGCCCACGTTTTCGCCCGCCGCCGGTCCGTCCGTTTCCAGCACGGGAAAGAAACAATGAAACGCCGCGCCGCCACCGGGCGGCGTGTCCACCGCCACGAGCCCATCGCACGCCTGCATGATGCCGTGGACGACCGACAGCCCGAGCCCTGTGCCGGAGCCGACGTTCTTCGTCGTGAAGAACGGATCGAAGATGCGCCCGACCGCCGTCGCCTCCACGCCCGCGCCGGAGTCGCTCACGGAAAGCCGCACATAAGAGCCAACGCGCAGCCCCGGATGCCGCCGCGCCAGTTCCTCATCCACGCGCTGCGCCGTGAGCTGCACACGGACGGACCCGGCCTTCTCGCCGATGGCGTGCTGCGCGTTCGACACGAGCTGCGCGACGACCTGCCGCACCTGCGCCGCCGCCGCCACCACCGGCGGCACATCGCCGGAAATCTCCACCACCAGCTCGATGGACGCCGGCAGGCCCTGCGCCACCGGATCGAGCGCCGCGCGGACCTCCGCCGCGAGGTCCAGAATCTCCCGCGGCTCCCCGCCCTGCCGCGCAAACATCAGCACCTGCGTCACCAGCTCGCGCCCGCGCTGCCCGGCCTTGCGAATCGCCCGGAAGCTCGTGCTCGCCGTCGCGTTTTCCCCCGCCGTCTCGCTCCCGAGATCCGCAAACCCGAGGATGCCCGCGATGATGTTGTTAAACTCATGCGCGATCCCGCCGGCCAGCGTCGCCACGGCTTCCAGCTTCTGCGCCGCGCCCCGCCGCGCCACCGTCTCCAGCTCCCCGCGCAGCTCCCGATTCGCCGCCTCCAGCGCGTGCAGCCGCGCCTCCATCTGCGCGATCAGCCGCGCGTTGTATTCCTTCAAATAGATCGCCTCATCCTCACTCTCCACCGGCTGCGACACCACGCGCCGCCGATCCGCCACCGCGCCCTCCACCTCGCGCAACAACGTCTCCGGCTCGAGCGGCTTCAGGAGAAACCGATCCGCTCCCAGACCGAGCGCAAACGAAGCCTCCCGCGGCTGCGCGTACGTGGCCGTGTAAAAGACGAACGGCAAATGACACAGCCGCGCGTGCCGCCGCACCTCGCGGCAGAGCTGATAGCCATCCATCCGCGGCATCAGCACGTCCGAAATGATCAGGTCGTAGCCGCCCGTCTCCGCCAGCGCCAGCGCCTCGCGGCCATCGCTTGCCGTGTCCACCTCGTGGCCCTGCTGGCACAGCACGGCAGCGAGCACGTAGAGGCTCTCGGCATTGTCATCGACGCTTAGAATTTTCATGCGCGGGTAGTTGGGATCGTGGCGGCTTCCGTCTCAGCGCGTGCTCGTGTTGCCAAAAAACGGACTCAATTGCGTGCCCGGCCGCCCACTGCTGACCACCACCCCGGCGCGCCCCGAGACTACTGGCGACCGGCCCGCCGTCGGCGGCGACACCACCGCGAGCGCGGTCGGTGCCGTCTCCACCGGTCGCTCCAATGACGCCATGCGGTCCTCCATTTGATCCACCATCCGCCGGATGTGCCGGTGCTTCGCGCGCGGACGGAGGACCGCGAGACTGCGCCGGGGATCGCCCCATTGCAGGTTCTCGATGGTCACGCGCCGCACGCCCCACGCGTTCATCGCCGCGCGCGACGGCTTATAAAGATCGATCGTGTTCGTGCCTGCCAGCGCCCAGCCGTAATCATCCACCTGGAAAATCTCCCCCGTTTCCTGAATCCGAAACATCGTCCCCGCCGGCCACCGCGACCAATCCGCCGCCGCGCTGTGGATCGGCCCGCATTTCAAGCAACCGCCGAGCGCGTTGCGGTTCGAATACTGCACATGATCGTCCTCCGTGTGCGTGTAAGCCGTCGTCCGCACCGCCTGAATCCGCGTGCGGGCGATGGGCTTTTCGTACTTCGGCAAAGGCCGCGACGCACAGCCCCCAAGAAAAAGCGTCAGCACCGCGAGGAGAAGTCCGGGAGTCAGTTTTCGCATGCGCGGAAGCTACCGGCGGAAACTCCGCTGGCGAGCCAGAAAGTGAACGCCGTATCCCCTACCCCAGCACCGCGCGCAGGAAGGGCGCGGTGCGGCTGCGCTGGCTTTTGGCGACTTCCTCGGGCGTGCCAAAGGCCACGACTTCGCCGCCGGCAGCGCCGGCTTCGGGGCCGATATCCACGAGGTAATCGGCCTCGGCGATGAGGGCGAGGTTGTGCTCGATGACGAGGACGGTGTTGCCGTCATCCACGAGGCGGTGCAGCACTTTGAGCAGCTCGGCCACGTCGGCCATGTGCAGGCCGATGGTCGGTTCTTCGAGCAAATAGAGGACGGATTTCGCGGTGCGGTTTTCGCGCAGCTTCGCGTTGATGGAGCGGCCCATACCGCGCGTGAGTTCGCTCACGAGTTTCAGCCGCTGCGCCTCGCCGCCGCTGAGCGTGGGGCTGGGCTGGCCGAGCTTGAGGTAGCCGAGCCCGGTGTCGCAGAGCAGCGCGAGCGGGCGGTGGATTTTCGGCTGCGCCGCGAAAAATTCCGCCGCCTGGTCGAGCGACATTTCCATCACGTCGCCGATGCTGCGGTCGTTGAAGAGGACTTCGAGTGAGGCGGCGTTGTAGCGCGTGCCGTGGCACTCGGTGCAGGGCACGTAGCTGGTCGGCAGGAAGTTCATCTCGATCTTGATCACGCCCTGGCCCTGGCACGTTTCGCAGCGCCCGCCTTCGCTGTTGAAGGAAAAGCGGCTCGCCGTGTAGCCGCGCATCCGCGCCACCGGCATCTGCGCGTAGAGCGTACGGATTTCGTCGAAAACCTTGATGTAGGTCGCCGGCGTGGAGCGCGAGGTCTTGCCGATGGGCGATTGGTCCACCTCATAGACCGCCTCGAAAAACTCCGCGCCGCGCAGCGATCGGAAGCCCTTGTTCGGCGGCGTCTTTCCTTTCGCCACTTTGCCTTTTCGCGCCAAAGCCTCCGCCACCGCGGGCTTCAACACGCCGCGCATGAGCGTGCTTTTGCCCGAGCCGGAGATGCCGCTGACCACGCTCAGCCGCCCGACGGGAAAGCGCACATCCACCTTCTTGAGGTTGTGCAAATCCGCGCCCTTCAACTCCAGCCACCGGTCCACGCCCTTGAGCGGACGCCGCGCGCCGCGGATCGGGTGCTTGAGCGGTTCGCGCAAAAAGCGGCCGGTCGCCGAGGCCTCGATGAGCTGAATCTCCGCGAGCGTCCCCTGCGCCACCACCTGCCCGCCGCGCGAACCCGCGCCGGGGCCGAGATCAATGATCGTGTCCGCGCGCCGCATGGTGTCCTCGTCGTGCTCCACGATGACCACCGAGTTGCCCTTGCGCTTGAGCGCTTCGAGCGTGTCGAGCAGCGCGGCGTTGTCGCGCGGGTGCAGGCCGATGGTCGGCTCGTCGAGCACGTAAAGCACGCCGCGCAGATTCGAGCCGAGCTGCGCCGCGAGCCGGATGCGCTGGCTTTCGCCGCCGCTCAGCGTTTTCGCGGAGCGGTTCAGCGCCAAGTAGTCGAGCCCGACCGAGCCCATGAAGTTCAGCCGCTGCTCGATCTCTGGCAGGATGTCCTGCGCGATGGGCTGCTGGTCTTTGGAAAACTTCAGCGTGCCCAGCATCGCGAGCGCGCCGCTCACCGGCAGCTTCGTGCATTCATCAATGGTCCGACCGAGCACGCGCACGTGCCGGGCGATGGTATTGAGCCGCGCACCCGCGCACCACGCGCAGGTCTGCGCCTCGCCTTCCTCCAGGCGCTCGTGCTGCCGCTCCTGCGCCACTTCGATTTCGATCTGCGACTCCAGCTTCGGATCAACCGTCGCCTTCCACACCTCGCCGAAGCCTTTGCACTCCTCGCACCAGCCGTGCGGCGAGTTGAACGAAAACAGCCGCGGATCGAGTTCCTCAAAGGATTGCCCGCAGCACGGGCAGCTCATCTCGGTGCTCAAAACGGTCGCGCGTCCTTTCTCGTCGAGCACCTTCGCCGTGCCGTGCCCGATCCCCAGCGCGCGCTTCACCAGCTCCGCCGTGGCGCGGACGCCCCCGTCCGCGATGGTCCGGCGGTCGCCCCGACCGCTGTCCGGGCGAGGCGCCCGACCGACGGCCGCGGACGAGGGCGTCCGCGCCACGCCGACCAGCACGTCGATGGTGTGCTCGCGGAAGCGTTCCAGTTTCGGGAACGCCTCCACGGGGTAAAACTTCCCGTCAATCAGCAGCTCGTCGAAGCCGTGCCGCGCTGCCCATTTGCCGACTTCGATGTGGAAACCTTTGCGCGCTTTGACCAGCGGCGCGAGCACGCGGATGGGGCCGTGCTGCGCCAGCGCCTCGACCTTGCTCGTGACCGCCGCGACGGTCTGCTTCTCCACGGCGATTTCGCACTTCGGACAAAACTGCGTCCCCAGTTTCGCGAACATCAGCCGCAGGAAATGATAGACCTCGGTGACCGTCGCCACCGTTGATTTTCCGCCGCCCCGCGTGATGCGCTGCTCGATGGCCACGCTCGGCGGCAGCCCGGAGATCAAGTCCACGTCAGGCTTTTCGAGCTGTTCCACAAACTGCCGCGCGTACGGCGACATGGAATCGAGGAACCGCCGCTGGCCTTCGGCAAAGAGCAGGTCGAAGGCGAGCGTGGATTTCCCCGAACCGCTCAGTCCCGTGATGATGACCATCTGATCGCGCGGAATATCCAGCGAGATGTTCTTCAAATTGTGCTCCCGGGCTCCGCGCACGGAGATGCATCCGGGTAGGGTGGGCGTCCCGCCCGCCGAGCCGGGCATCCTGCCTGGCTCATCCGCGCTATGCAGCGCGTCGCACGCGTCATCAACGTCCGATGTTTCCGGCAGGATGCCGGCAACGGCGGGCGGGACGCCCACCCTACCCAACAACGCCCGCAGATACCGCCCGGTGTGCGACTCGGCACATTGCGCCACGTCCTCGGGCGTACCGGCCACGACCACCAGCCCGCCATCCGCACCCGCTTCCGGGCCGAGATCGATGACGTGATCGGCGCATTTGATGACCTCCAGATTGTGCTCGATGACGAGCAGCGAGTTCCCCTTTTCCACCAGCCGGTCGAACGCGCGCATGAGCAGCGCCACGTCGTCAAAATGCAGCCCGGTCGTCGGCTCGTCGAAGATGAGCAGGCAGTTTTCCTTCGTCTGATTGGTCAGCCGCTCGACAAGTTTCAGCCGTTGCGATTCGCCGCCGCTGAGGATGTTCAGCGGCTGCCCGAGCGCGAGGTAACCGAGGCCCACTTCCTCCAGGACGACGAGCGGCTTGACCATTTTCTTTTCGCCGAGGGCGCTGAAAAAACGGATCGCCTCGCTGACCGTCAGTTGCAGCACGTCGTGGATGGATTTCTCCGCGAAGCGAATCTCGAGCACGTGCGCCTGGTAGCGTTTGCCCTCGCACTCGGGGCAGCGGATGAAGACGTCGCTGAGAAACTGCATCTCGATTTTCTCGAAGCCCATGCCGCCGCAGCGCTCGCAGCGCCCGACGCCGGAGTTGAACGAAAACGCGCTCGCCGTGAGCCCGTGCGTGACCGCGTCCGGCGTGCCGGCGAAAAGTTCGCGGATGTCGTCGAAGACGCCGAGATACACCGCGGGCGTGGAGCGCGGAGTGCGCGAGAGCGGCGACTGATCGATCATCACCACCTGCTCGATCTTGTGCGCGCCGAGCAGCTTTTTCAGCGCGCCGGGCGCTTCCTCGGTTGTGAGGTTTTTCGCCGCGAGCAGGTTTCCGTAAAGGACGCTGTGGACCAGCGTGCTCTTGCCCGAGCCGGACACGCCGGTCACGCACGCCAGCACGCCGAGCGGAAACTCCACGTCGATGCCCTGCAAGTTGTGCTCCTTCGCGCCTTTCACCGAGATGAAGCCGCGCGGCTTCCGCCGCTTCTTCGGCACGGGAATGGACTTCGCGCCGGTGAGGTAGTCGGCGGTGAGGGAGCACAGGCTTCCAGCCGGTGGGGCCAGCGGGCTTCCAGCCTGCTGCTTGCGGGTTCTGCGGGCAGGATGCCCGCTGGCCCCACCGGCTGGAAGCCTGTGCTCCAGCAGCTTGCTCAGCGGCCCGCTGAAAACCAGTTCGCCACCCGCCGCGCCGCGGCCTGGGCCGATCTCCACGAGATTGTCCGCCGCGCGGATCACCGCCTCGTCGTGCTCGACCACGAGGAGCGTGTTCCCTTTGTCGCGGAGCTGTTGCATCACGCGGATGAGCCGCCCGGTGTCGCGCGGATGCAGGCCGATGCTCGGTTCATCGAGCACAAAGAGCGTATTGACCAGCGACGCGCCGAGGCACGTCGTGAGATTCACGCGCTCCACTTCGCCGCCGCTCAACGTGCGCGTCGGGCGGTCGAGCGAGAGATAGCCGAGCCCGACTTCATCCAGATAACCGAGCCGCGAACAGACCTCGCTAATCAGCATCTGGGTCGTGGAATCATTTCGGATTTCGGATTTCGGATTTCGGATTTCCGCGCGAAGCAAGGCCACGGGCATCGCCATCAGATCCGGCAACGTCCTTCCCCCCGCGCGGAAATTCCGCGTCGCCGGCTGATAGCGTCCGCCCTGGCAATCCGGGCACAGCGTGTAGCTGCGATACCGGCTGAGCAGCACGCGGACGTGCATCTTGTAGATCTTCGTTTCGAGCCAGTCGAAGAACCCCTTCACGCCATACCACAGCCCGTCTTTCCACAACTCCTCGCCAGCCGCCTTCGGATTTTCGCCGTAGATCACCCAGTCCTGCTCGGCCTGCGACAGCTCCTCGAAAGGGCACATCGTATCAATGTGTTTCGACCGCGCGCAGCGCATCAGGTCGCGCTGGCACTCGGCGCCGTTCTCGGTTTGGAAAGGTTTCACCACGCCGTGGGCGATGCTCAGCGCGAGGTCGGGCAGCGCCCGCATGATGTCCACGCCGATGGTGCGTCCGAAGCCGCGGCACGTCGGACACGCGCCGTGCGGATGATTGAAACTGAAGAGGCCCGGCGTCGGCGGCGTGATGTCGATGTCGCAGTGCGCGCAGTGCCAGCCGGAGGAGAAGGGAAGGATGAGGGATGAAGGATGAAGGATGAAGGCGATCTTTCCTTTGCCGAAACGCAGCGCGGTTTCCACGGCTTCAGTGAGGCGCGAGCGGTTCTCTTTGGTCGCGGCAATGCGGTCCTGGATGACGGGCACGACGGCGGGCAGGCGCTTCACTTTCAACGGCTCGTCGATACGCGCGATGTCGCCGTCGAGCCAGATGCGGAGGTAGCCCTGGGCTTTGAGGAAATCGAAAAAGTCGGCTGGCTTCGTGCCGGCGGGAGCAGGCACGCCGAAGGTCACGAGCAGCGTCTCGCCGGCATGCTTGGCGTAGATTTCATCCACGATCGACTTCGCGGTTTCGGGCCGGATCTCGCGCGTACACTCGGGGCAGAAAGCCTGCGCGAGGCGCGGGAAAAGCAGCTTCAGGTAGTCGTTGATCTCGGTCATCGTGCCGACCGTCGAGCGCGTGGATTTCACCGGGTTCGACTGCTCGATGGCGATGGCCGGCGGGATGCCGCGGATCGCGTCCACCTTCGGCTTGTCCATGCGGTCGAGAAACTGCCGCGTGTACGGCGAGAATGTCTCCACGTAACGCCGCTGCCCCTCAGCGTAGATCGTGTCGAAAGCGAGGCTCGACTTGCCGCTGCCGCTCGGGCCCGAGATGACGTTCAGCTTGCCCAGCGGCAGATCGAGATCGATGCCGCGCAGATTGTTCTGCCGCGCGCCGCGGATCTCAATTACGCCGGGGTCGGGAACGGGAATGAGCTTGGTCTTTTTCATGAAAATGGGGCGCGGATGCTCGTCTCTCGCGCCAGACAATGCAACCGCTCCCGCAGCCGAGCGCGCCAGCGCCCCCCTCCTGTCATCCTGAGCGGAGTTTCGCCCGCGGGCGAAGGCGGGGGGCGAAACGTAGTGAAGGATCGCTGACTGTAACGCGGGCGGAGGCGGCGGGCTCCGGGGAGCGCACGCGTCCCGCGTGCTGGTCGCGGCGTCCCGCCGCGACGAACTTCCAGCGGCGTCCGTTTTCGGAAATGCGTGCGCCGGTTCCGCGGGTTACGCGCCGGGAAGTTCGCGAAGGCGGGACGCCTTCGCCAGCACGCGGGACGCGTGCGCTCCCCGGAATCCCTCCGCGCCGCGCGGCCTTGACGCTGGCGCGCGCGCGCTGTCCTTTGCCCGCTGCCATGCGCCTCCACTCACTCGCCTGCTCCATCGCGCTCGCCTGCACCGCCCTCCACGCGGAGGACGCGCCGCCCGCGAAACCCGATGACGCCAGGAAGCCCGGCCACTCGCTGCACGGCGAGGCTTTCAACGAAGGCCCGCGGCAGGCGGCGGTGCTGATGCCGGGGACGGGCGAGGTCCGCTTCCCCGTCACGACGAAAAACGAACTCGCGCAGAAGTTCTTCACGCAGGGCGTCGGGCAGTTGCACGGGTTTTGGTATTTCGAGGCGGAGCGCTCATTCCGGCAGGTCGCGGCGCTGGATGCGGAATGTGCGATGGCCTACTGGGGCATGGCGATGGCCAACGTGAACAACCAGAAACGGGCGACGGATTTCATGAAAACCGCCGTGGCGAAAAAGAGCACGGCCAGTCGGCGGGAGCAGGTCTGGATCGACACGTGGGCGGCGTATTTTTCCGAGGCGAAAAAGGAGCAGGGTGAGCGGCGCTCGGCGCTGGTCAAGGCGCTGGAGGAACTCATCTTTGAATTTCCCGACGACCTCGAAGCGAAGGCGTTCCTCGTGTACCAGCTCTGGGACAACAGCCAGCACGGCTCGCCGCTGCCCAGCCGGCTGGCGGTGGACGCGCTCGCGCAGCAAGTCCTCGCGGCCAATCCCGCGCATCCGGTTCACCACTATCTCATCCACCTGTGGAATGTCGGCGAAGGCGACAAGCACGCCCTCGCCGCCGCCGCGCGCTGCGGGCAGGCCGCTCCCGCCATCGCCCACATGTGGCACATGTCGGGGCATACATTTTCCAAACTGCGCCGCTATGCCGACGCGACCTGGCAGCAGGAGGCCTCGGCCCGCGTGGACCACGCCTACATGGCCGCGGCGCGGATCATGCCCGAGCAGATCCACAACTACGCGCACAACAACGACTGGCTGGTGAAGGATCTCGCCAACGTCGGCCGCGCGCAGGATGCCGTGGAGCTGGCGAAGAACATGATCGAGCTGCCGCGTCTCGATCCCGCGCGCAGCCAGGCCTACCATCTCGGACGCGAGCGGCTGCTCGAGACGCTGGTGAGATTCGAAAGGTGGGCCGACCTCGCGGCGCTGGAAAATTCCATGTATCTCGCGCCGGCGGAGAAGGCGGAGATCGAGGCGCGGCGGCTCGCGGCGCTCGGCGTGGCGTATTTCAGCGAGGGAAAAAGCGAGGACGGCGGGCGCGAATTGCAGGCGCTGGAAGCTCTGCGGGCCAAGGTTCGCACGGAGCGCATGGCCGCGGTGGACGCCGCCGAGGCCAAGGCGAAAACCGAGAAGAAGAATCCCGACGAGACCACCAAGGCGATGGCCGACGCGATGAAGGGCTTCACCTATCCGCTCTCCACGACGGAAGCCGCGATCGCCGAGGTGAAAATCTATCAGGCGCTCGGCGACGCCCGCCCCGACGTGGTGAAGCCGCTGCTCGCCGAAGCGCGCGACATTCCGGCGGAGCGCCGGGCACGGCTGCACTTCGCCATCGGCGAAAAGGACGAAGGCTTGAAACACGCGCGGGACGCCAGCAACGCCGATCCCGCCCAAGTGCAGCCGCTCGCCAATCTCGCCGGCCTGCTCTGGCGCGCGGAGAAAAAGGACGAAGCCCGCGCGGCGTTCGAGAAACTGCGCAAGCTCTCCGCGCCGCTCGATCTCTCGCTCCCCGCTTTCGCCCAGCTCGCCCCCATCGCCGAGGAACTCAAACTGCCCAAAGACTGGCGCGAGCCCGCGACCATCGCCGCCGGCTCCGGCACGCGCCCGGACCTCGCCGCGCTCGGCCCGTTCCGCTGGCGTCCGTATGCCGCGGCGTCGTGGAGCCTGCCGGACCGCGACGGCAAACCGCACGCGCTCGCCGACTCCAAGGGTAAGCCGGTGCTCGTGGTCTTCTACCTCGGCAGCGGCTGCGCGCACTGCATCGAGCAGCTCAACATTTTCGCCCCGCTCACCGCGCAATTCGCGGACGCTGGCATCCAGATCATCGCCGTGAGCACCGACTCCGCCGCCGGCCTGCACAAGACCTTTGAACAGGCCAAGGACGGCAAAGGCTTCCCGTTCCCGATCCTCGCCGACGACAGCCTCGGCGCGTTCAAGAGCTACCGCGCCTTCGACGACTTCGAGAACCTCCCGCTGCACGGCACCTATCTCATCGACGGCGACGGTTTCGTGCGCTGGCAGAACATCAGCTACCAGCCCTTCCGCGACGCCGCGTGGCTGCTCGGCGAAAGTAAACGCCTGCTCACCGTGCCGGCGAATCCCCCGGCGAGGGTGACCGCCGCGCGCCCGCCAGATGGCCGCGCCGACCACTGACGCGCGCCCGTCCAGAAAATCCTCCCGCCCGCGTCGGGATGCTGTACTTTCGCCGCGCTTATGAATCTGCGTCGTTGCTTTTCTCTCCTGCTCGCAGCGTGGCTGGCCGCGGGCGCGGGCCTTCCGGCGCAGGCCGCGCCCAAGCGCAACACGAAGCCCGTGCCGGCGGTTGACGCGGGGCCGAAAGACTCCGCCGCCAAGCCCGCAGCCGTGGCCGGCGGGATGAAAAAGATCGGCGCCGTGCAGCTCGAACTCGTGACCGACACGGCGAAGGTCGAGGCGGGGGAGCCGTTCCTCGCGGGCGTGCATTTTCGCATTGATCCGAAGTGGGACATCTACTGGCAGTTCGAGGGCGGCATCGGCCAGCCGACGAGCGTGGAGTGGGAGTTGCCGGCGGGTTTCAAAGCAGGACCGCTCCGCTGGCCGGTGCCGCGAGCCCATGAAGCGCCCACTGGCGACCTGAATTTCATCTATCAGGATGAAGTGCTGCTTTTCGCCGAGATCACCCCGCCCGCCGTCCTACCCGCCGGACCGCTCGCGATCAAAGCCAAGGTGGCGTGGCAAATGTGCAATGAAGAGAAATGCGTGCCGGCGGACGCGACTCTGGAACTGCCGCTGCTGGCGGGCGAGGTGCGGGTGCCGGATGCCGAGCTTTTCGCCAAGTGGAAGGCGCTGCTGCCGGGCGAAGGCCCGCCGCCGTTCCGCGTGCTGTGGGATCGCTCAAAGGCGGACGCCGTGAAGCTGCGCATCGAAGGGCTGGGCCGCGAGTATCGGATCGAGTTTTTCCCGCTGCCCGTGGCCGCCGTCAAACCTGGACGCCCGACGGAAGGCCCGGCGGCGGCGGATGGCGGGCGGACGATCACCTTTCCGGTAGCCGAAAACGGCGCGCCGAATCTCCCGTGGCAGGGCGTGCTGGTGCGGCAAAAGGAAGGCGGCGGACGCGAGGGCTGGCTGATTGCGGCGGAGGGCGGCGTGTCCGCGGACCTCGCCGAGAAACCGCTTCCGCTCAAGAGCGGCGGCCTCATCTGGAAGCTGCTCGCGGCCTTTCTCGGCGGGCTGATCATGAATGTGATGCCGTGCGTGCTGCCGGTCATCGCGCTGAAAATTTTCGGCTTCGTGAACCAGGCGGGCGAGGAGCCGCAGCGCGTCTTCCGTCTCGGGCTGGCGTTCACGGGCGGCGTGTTCGTGTTCTTCCTCGGGCTCGCCTTCGCGGTCGCGCGGCTGAAGTCGGCGTTCAACTGGGGCTACCAATTTCAAAATCCGTATCTGCTCGCGGCCATGGTCGCGCTGGTCTTCGTCTTCGCGCTCAATCTGATCGGCGTGTTTGAGATCGCACTGAGCGGCAGCACGGCGGCGAAACTGAGCGCGGCGGCCGGACGCGAAGGCTACAGCGGCGCGTTTCTGCACGGCTTTTTCACGACGCTGCTCGGCACGTCCTGCACCGCGCCGTTTCTCGCCGGGAGCCTGAGTTTCGCCACCACGCAATCCGGGCCGGTGATCTTCGCGCTCTTCTTCGCCATCGCCGCCGGCATGAGCCTCCCGTATTTCCTGCTCACCGCGAAGCCCGCGTGGCTGCGCTACGTGCCCAAACCCGGCGCGTGGATGGAGCGCGTGAAGCAGGGCATGGGCTTCGTCATGCTCGCGGTGGCGGTGTGGCTTTTCACGGTGCTCGCGCTGCGCGGCGCAGTGGCGATGACTGGCATGAGCTGGTGTCTGCTGGCGCTCGGCCTGGCTTGCTGGCTCTTCGGCACGATCCGCGAGTCGCTGGTCGCCCGCGTGGCGGTCGCGCTGCTCCCGGTGGGCGCGTATTTCTTTTTCCTCCATGGCAAACTCGACGCCCAGCCTGCTGGCGCGAGCGCCGTGCAGCAGTGGAAAACCGGGGGCATCTCGTGGGTGGCCTACACCGAGGAGCGGCTCGCGGAGGCGCGCCAAACCCAGCGTCCCGTGTTCGTGGATTTCACCGCCGAGTGGTGCATCAACTGCAAAGCCTACGAGCGGCTGGTGCTCTCGACGGAGCCGGTCGGCGCGAAGTTCCGCGAGAAAAACGTGCTGGCCCTGCGCGCGGACTGGACCAACACCGACGACCCCGTGGTGACGCGCGCGCTGAAAAGTTTTGGCCGCGTGGGCGTGCCGCTCTACGTGCTCTACCGCCCCGGCGAGACCGAGCCTGTGGTGCTCGACGCCATCACCACCGGCACGGTGCTGGCGGAATTGGAAAAGATCAAAAACTGACGCGCGCCGTTTTCGCCGGAATAAATCTCTCCCGTCCACCGTCCCAACGACCCGCGAACAATTTTGTCAGCTCCTCTCCGAAAGTCTCGGAAGCGGGAGCAGGCAGATAACCAGCAACAAACCAAAAACAAAAAAAGCCAATGAAACGTCAATCCACCACCAAAGCGCTGCTCGCCGGCGCTGCCCTCGCCGGAATTCTCTCCGGCGGACTCGTCGCCAAGGCCACCGCCGCGACGGCCACCCCAACGGGTAAAACCGTATCCGTCGCCGGCGTCCTCGCCGATGCCGAGAAGCCCGACGCCGACCATTCCTGCGCCGGGAAAAACACCTGCAAAGGCAAAGGTGGCTGCAAGTCCGGAGACAACGGCTGCGGCGGCAAGAACTCCTGCAAAGGCAAAGGCGGCTGCGCCATCAAGGACGGCAAGCCCGCCCACGCGAAGTAAGCCAGAGCCAGAAATCCGGGGGCCCCGGTCACGCGTGGCCGGAGCCCCTTTTGGCTGAAAGCTCGAAATCCGAATATCGAAATCCGAAACAAATTCGAAATGGTGGAACTCAGAAAACAAGGAAAACGGCGCGGCGCGGCTTCCTAGTTTTCTCCTTTGCCGACGTTTTGAATTTCTTTCGGATTTCGATATTCGGATTTCGAATTTTCCCTCCAATGCCTGCCAACCGCTTCAACGCCTTCACCGAATACGGCATCGGGCTCGGCCTGCGCATTCCGCATTACGCGCACATCCTGGAGAGGAAGCCGCTCGTCGATTGGTTCGAGATCATCTCGGAAAACTACATGCTGGATGCGGGTCGCCCGCTGCACATCCTCGACCAGATTTTGGAGCAATACCGCGTCGTGCAGCACGGCGTCTCGATGTATTTCGGCAACGCCTCGCGCCCGAACCGCGACCATCTCCGCAAGCTCAAGCGCCTGACCAAACGCACGCAGACGCCGTGGATCAGCGATCATCTTTGCTGGGGCAGTGTGGATGGCCGCTTCACGCACGACCTGCTGCCGATGCCCTACACGTGGGAAGCCGTGGAAACGACGGCGCGCAATATCCGCGAGGTGCAGGACTTTTTGGAAATCCCGGTCGCCGTGGAAAACGTGAGCAGCTACGCCGAGTTCCACGTTTCCGAAATGACCGAGTGGGAATTTCTTAGCGAAGTCGTCGAGCGCGCTGACTGCGGGATTCTGCTCGATGTGAACAACATCTACGTTTCCTCGAAAAACCACGGCTTCGATCCCTACGTCTATCTGGACGCCGTGGCGCCTGAGCGCGTGGCGCAGATCCACATTGCCGGGCACACGAAGTTCGAGCGTTACCTCCTCGACACGCACGACCACCCGGTGCTCGACCCCGTCTGGAAAATGTATAGGCACGCGACCAAGCGCGTCGGGCGCACCGCCACGTTGCTCGAATGGGACGACCGCATTCCGTCGTTCGACGAAGTGCATCGCGAAGCGCTCAAGGCGAACAAGTTTCTTCCCCATGCCAAAAGCCTCGCCGCCTAAACCGGTGAAGCTCGCCGACGTGCAGCGGCTGATGGCCGAGGCGGTGATGCGCCCGCTGCGGCGCGACGAAGGCATGCAGACCGCGTGGAAGGACGGCTCACCCGCGGCGGAGGTCGCCGCGCGGATCATCAAACCGAACGACCGGCTGTCGTCCTTCGAGCGGCTCCAGATTTACAACCAGCAGTATTGGTGGCGGCTGCTCGGCGCGTTCGGCGAGGACTTCTGGGCGCTGCGCGCCGTGGTCGGCACGCGGAAGTTCGACCAGCTCGCCGTCGCCTATTTGGAAAGCCACGGCTCGCAGACGTGGACGATGCGCGATCTCGGCAAACACCTCGAAGCGTTCCTCCGCGCGCACCCCGAACTGACCGCGCCGCACACGCGCCTCGCGCTCGATGTCGTCCGCGTGGAATGGGCGCGCGTCATCGCTTTCGACGAACCCAGCCAGCCCGTGCTCGATCCGCAAAAAATTGCTGCCATTTCGCCCGACGGCCTGCGGATCGGCCTCCAGCCTTACCTCACGCTCCTCGAACTCGCGCACCCCGTGGACGCGCTGCTCCACAAATTCAAAGAGCGCCGGATCGAAACCGGCGCCTTCAGCAACGCCGTCGCCGCCACCACCACGCGCCGCCGCGCCCGCATCGTCGCGCGCCCGAGTCGGCGGCCGGTCCATCTCGCCGTGCATCGCCACGAACTCGCCGTCTATTACAAACGCCTCGAACCCGAAGCGTATCGCCTCCTCACCGCCCTCCGCGACGGCGCGCCCCTCGCCGACGCCTGCGCCTCCGCCTTCGCGGGCTCAAAAGACCTGCCCACCACCAGCGCCGAAAAAATCCAGCGCTGGTTCGCCACCTGGATGCAACTCGGCTGGCTCTGCCCCCCGGCATCCGACCGCCGCCCCCAAGCGGCTGAGGGCTCGCCGCGCGGAGCGTGATTTTTAGTGCGGGGATGAACAGGGTCGCGGGTGCCGCCCGCGCGCTCGATCTGGGCGCGACGAAAATTTTCGCCTTCGTCGGCCTAGATGTTCCACCGCGAACTTGGCGAACTTCGTGCGAGGCCTCACCCGCCGAGGCGGCGGGGGGATTTGTCGGCTTTGCTAGTGGTGCGTTTGCCGCGGGGTCCGCGGGGGCCGGGTTTGCCGCCGGTCTCGGGGTTGCGGCCGAATTTCTGGCCGCGGGTCTGGTTCTCTTTGTCGCGGGCTTCGCGCGGGCGGAAGTGGAAGAGGATCGGGCAGCCGGTGTAGGGCGCTTTTTCGCGGATGTGGGTCTCGATGAACCGCCGGTAGCTGTCGTCGAGCAGTTTTTCGTCGTTCACGAAAAGCACGAACTCGGGAATCGGGATGGGCCACGGGCGGTCGTGCTCGGGCTGGGTGACGAAGAGCAATTTGAAGCGTTTGCCGCCGCGCATGCTGGGCGGGTGCAGGGCGATGGTGGTGGTGAAAAGGCGGTTGAGCACGCCGGTGCCGATGCGCTGGTGCGCGTCGCTTTTCACGCGCTCGATGGTTTTGAAAAGGCGCGTGAGTTCGGCGCCGGTCTTCGCGGAGACGAGCATGGTGGGCGCGTAGCTGAGGAAAAATAGCTCGGCTTTCATCCGGTCGAGCACGGCGGTGAGCGCCGCTTTGTCCTCGGTCTGGTCTTTGATCAGATCCCATTTGTTGATCGCGACGACGCACGGCTTCTTCGCTTCCTGAATGATGCCGGCGATCTTTTTGTCCTGCGCGGTGACGCCCATGGTGGCGTCGATGACGAGCAGGCAGAGGTCGGAGCGGCGGATGCTGGACTCGGCGCGCATGACGCTGAAGACCTCGACGACGTTGTCCACTTTGCCACGCGGGCGGATGCCGGCGGTG
>Ga0163144_10008935_pt1 | contig 21597 bp, 18 predicted proteins | sample OliLak19BULKMAT1_FD_123175 | JGI IMG/M metagenome (GOLD analysis project Ga0163144, IMG submission 123175) | Freshwater microbial mat bacterial communities from Lake Vanda, McMurdo Dry Valleys, Antarctica - Oligotrophic Lake LV.19.BULKMAT1 | ecosystem: Environmental > Aquatic > Freshwater >... | reverse complement strand
CGCTTTGGCGCGCATCGAGGCCGGGATGCCGGTGCACCGCGCGATGCGGGCCACGCTCGACGAGACCGCCGTGATGATGCGCGACGCGGGCATCGCCGAGCCACTGCGCTTCTCGGCGGCGCTGGCCGACGGCGAACGCATCCACGTGTTTCGCTACGCCAGCGACGATCAGCCGCCGACCCTGTACCTCCAACAAGGCGAGCGCGGGACGATCGTCGCCTCCGAGCCGCTGACCGACGAGGGCCACTGGCGAGCCTTGGAGAATGGCGAAATGCTGACGCTCACACACAGCCGCAGCCGCGTCGCGGAACCCGCGCTGGTGTAGCAGCGCGCGTTGCGTCGAAGCCAGAAAAGACCCACCCAAGCTTCCCGCCACGGATCCGGCTCCGCCGGTCCGTCAGCGGACGGCCCCCTCGGGGGGTAGCGAGCGAACGCGAGCTCGGGGGCTCCATTTCAAATCTCGACCTTCGCGCCCAGCTCGACGATGCGGTTGGTCGGCAGGTTGAGGAAGTCGGCCGCGGCGGCGGCGTTGCGGTGCATCGAGGCAAAGAGCTTTTCGCGCCACATCGGCATGCCCTCGCCGAGTGTCGGGATCACGATGTCGCGGCTCAGGAAGTAGCTCGTCGACATGTCGTCGAGCGAAACGCCGCGCCCTTCGAGCTGCTTCAGCGCCCGGGGCACATCGGGCTCGTCTTTGAAGCCGAAATGCAGCACGGCCGCCCAGCAGTCGTTGCCGAGCGACTTCAGCTCGACGCGTTCGCTCGCGGTGATCCACGGCACTTCGTGCAGCTTGACGGTGACGAACAGATTGTGCTCGTGCAGCACCTTGTTGTGCTTCAGGTTGTGCATCAGCGCGTTCGGCGTCGCCCCGGCCTCGCTGGAAAGGAAGACCGCGGTGCCGTCGACACGGACCGGCGGGTTGAGGAACACCGACTTCAGGAAGTCGTCGAGCGGGAAGGCGTCGTCGCGCAGCTTGCGGGCAAGGAGGCGACGGCCCTGTGTCCAGGTCAGCATCAGCAGGAACATGCCGATACCGATGACGATCGGGAACCAGCCGCCGGCGATCAGCTTCAGCAGGTTCGACGCAAAGAAGGTCACGTCGATCACGAAGAAGAAGCCGGTGGACATGATGCACAGCCACAGTGGGTACTTCCAGCCATATCGGATCACGAAAAAGGTCATCACCGTGGTGATGGTCATGTCCAGCGTCACGGCGATGCCGTAGGCCGAGGCCAGGTTCGACGACGACTTGAACATCACCACCGCAAGCACGATGAAGACGTACAGGCCCCAGTTGACGAAGGGAACGTAGATCTGGCCGGTGTCGCGCTCGGAGGTGTGCTGGATATGCATGCGCGGCAGGATGCCGAGCTGGATCGCCTGCTTGGTGACCGAGAAGGCCGCCGAGATCAGGGCCTGCGAGGCGATCACGGTGGCCGCAGTCGCCAGGAACACCAGGGGCAAGCGAACCGCCTCGGGCGCCATCAGGTAAAACGGATTGGAGATCGCCGCCGGGTTGCCGAGCAGCATCGCGCCCTGGCCGAAGTAGTTGATCACCAGGGCCGGCATCACCAGCGCGTACCAGGCGATGCGGATCGGCAGCTTGCCGAAGTGGCCAAGGTCGGCGTACAGCGCTTCGCCGCCGGTGACCACCAGCACCACCGCGCCGAGTGAGACGAATGCCACCAGCGGCTGTTGAATGAAGAAGCCGAATGCGTAGGCCGGATTCAGCGCCACCAGCACCCCCGGCTGGGCCACGATGTGCGGCAGGCCAAGAGCGACCAGGGTCGCGAACCAGACCAGGGTGATCGGCCCGAAAAGCTTGCCGATGCCGCCGGTGCCGAAGCGCTGTGCGGCGAACAGTGCCGTCAGCACCAGCAGGGTCACCGGAATGACCCAGTCGTGCAGCTTCGGCGCCGCGACCTCGAGGCCCTCGACCGCCGACAGCACCGAGATCGCCGGCGTGATGACGCCGTCGCCGTAGAACACCGCGGTGCCGAACAGGCCGACGGTCATCAGGGTGCGGCGCAGCGCGGGTTTGTCGCGCACCGCGGTCGTTGCCAGCGCCAGCATCGCGATCAGGCCGCCCTCGCCGTGATTGTCGGCGCGCAGGATCAGCAGCACGTACTTCAGCGAAATGATGACCGTGATGGTCCAGAACACCAGCGACAGCACGCCCAGGATGTTGTCGGGCGTCGCGGCGACATGGCCGCCGTGGAAGATCTCTTTCAGCGCATACAGGGGGCTGGTGCCGATGTCGCCGTAGACGATGCCCAGGGCCGCGAGAGTGAGGGCCGCCAGCGCAGCCGGGTCCTTCTTGTTGCTTGCCGTCACTGCTGAAGGCGCCGACGACGGGCGCCCGAAGACCGAAGGGTGGCTATTGTGCGCCGGCTTCGCGGGCAGCCCGGCCCGAAGACGGCCCTGTCCTACTCGTAAACCTCGGCGTCGGGGTCGGTGGCCTCGAGCTCATAGCTCGCCGCCAGCATCGCCAGCCGGGCGATCACGCCGTACATGTAGAAGCGGTTCGGCGCGCTGGCGCCGGGCTTGACGCCGACGCGCGGCAGCTGGGTGCTCTCGGCAAAGGCCAGCGGCACGAACGACGATCCGGGCGCATTCAGGTTCTCGTCGATGCCACGGTCGGCATGCACGCGGTAGAAGCCGCCCACCACATAGCGGTCGAGCATGTAGACGACGGGCTCGGCCACCGCGTCGTTCATGCGCTCGTAAGTCGGCACGCCTTCCTGGATGATCACCTCGGTGACCTCCTGGCCGTCCTTGATGACGCTCATCTTGTTGCGGGTGCGCCGGTTCAGCTCTTCGAGGTCCTTCGCGTCGCGCACGGTCATGATGCCCATGCCGTAGGTGCCGTTGTCGGCCTTGACGACGACGAACGGCTTCTCGTTGATGCCGTACTCCTTGTACTTGCGCCGCACCTTGCCCAGCACGGCGTCGGCATTGCTGCGCACGCATTCCAGGCCGGCGCCCTGGCTGAAATCAACCTCGCCGCAGTGCGCGTACAGCGGGTTGATCAGCCACGGGTCCATGCCCAGCAGCTTGGCGAACTTCTTGGCCACTTCCTCGTAGCTGTGGAAGTGGTTGGTCTTGCGCCGCACCGCCCAGCCGGCATGCAACGGCGGCAGCAGGTACTGCTCGTGCAGGTTCTCGAGCACTTTCGGGATGCCGGCCGACAGGTCGTTGTTCAGCAGCACCGTGCACGGGTCGAAGTTCTTGGTGCCCAGGCGGCCGCGGGTGCGCACCAGCGGCTCGAGCGTGAGGGTGCTGCCGTCAGCCAGCGTCAGGTCGGTGGGGGCCTTGACCTCGGGGTCGAGCGTGCCCAGCCGAACGTTCAGGCCCGCCTGATGGAAGATCTGCACCAGGCGCTGCACATTGGCCAGGTAGAAGGTGTTGCGGGTGTGGCCCTCGGGCACCAGCAGCAGGTTCTTGGCCTCGGGGCAGATCTTTTCGATCGCCGCCATCGCCGCCTGCACCGCCAGCGGCAGCATCTCGGGCGTCAGGTTGTTCCAGCCGCCCGGGAACAGGTTGGTGTCGACGGGCGCCAGCTTGAAACCGGCGTTGCGCAGGTCCACCGAGCTGTAGAACGGCGGCGTGTGCTCCATCCACTCGAGCCGGAACCAGCGCTCGATGGCCGGCATCGACTCGAGCATGCGCTGCTCCAGCTCGTTGATCGGGCCGGTGAGAGCGGTGATGAGATGCGGAACCATGGAGCGGCCTCGAACCGAAGCTGTTCATTCTAGGCACGTGGGGCCGGCCACGCGCAACGCAAGCCGCGGCGCAGCTATGCTGCGCGCCCACGCCAACACAACCTGGAGGGCGGATGCCGCCGGATCCTGCGCCCGCCCCGAACGCCCATACCGATCACCAAGACGCCCTGCTGACCCAGCACCTGCGCGCGTACCTGGGCGAGATCGAACCGGCTGCACTGGCCCTGCTGCGGCAGCGGCTCACCTGGGTCGAGATTGCCGGGGGCCAGGTCCTGATGGCCCAGGGCGAGCCGGGCGACTCGATGTACTTGTCGATCAGCGGCCGCCTGCGGGCGTATGTCAACGACGAGGAGGGCGTGCCGCGAATGGTGCGCGAGATGGGGCGCGGGCAGGTGGTGGGCGAGATGAGTCTTTACACTGACGAGCCGCGCTCGGCCACTGTCGTCGCGATTCGCGATTCGGTGCTGGTGCGCTTGGCCAAGCCACATTTTGCCGAGCTGCTGGCCAGCGGCTCGCAGGTCTCGCTGGCGTTGACGCGCCAGATCATCGGCCGATTGCAGACCCAGCACCAGCGCAACCCCGTGCCGCTGCCGGTGACCATCGCGTTGCTGCCGGTCACGGGCGGCGTGGCGCTGCGCGAATTCGCCGACAGCCTGGCGGCCCAGCTCACCGCGCAGTTGAAGCGCCCGGGCCGCATTGCCGTCATCGATGCTGCCGCGCTCGACCGCGCGCTCGGCGAGCCCGGCGCGGCCGAAGGCGATGCAGCCGACGCCGCGCTGAACCGACGCATCTCGCTCGAGCTCGACCACATCGAGGCTGAGCACGACTTCGTGCTGCTGGTGTCCGACGACCGGCCGAGCGCCTGGACGCGCCGCTGCTGCCGCCATGCCGACGAGCTGCTGTTGCTGGCCGACGCGGCCGCAGCGCCGGTGCTGCACCCGATCGAGACCGACTGGCTCGCGCACCGCCCGGCGCGCGCCGAGGCGGCCGAGATTCTGGTGCTGCTGCACCCGGCCGATGCACGCTGCCCGCGCGACACGCGCGCCTGGCTGGCTCGCCGGCCCGTCACCGAGCACTTGCACATTCGCCCGGCGCTGGCGCGCGACATGGCGCGGCTGGCGCGCATCGAAAGCCGCAGCGCTGTCGGGCTGGTGCTGGCCGGCGGCGGCGCCCGCGGCTTCGCCCACCTCGGTGTGTACCGTGCACTGCAGGAGCAGGGCATCGAGATCGACTTCGTTGGCGGTACCAGCATCGGCGCGGTGATGGCTGCGCTGGTGGCCTCGGACCAGCCGCTGGACACGGTGCTCGGCATCACCCGGCGCGCCTTCAGGCGCAACCCGACCGGCGAGTTGAACTGGCTGCCCCTGATCTCGCTGATCAACAACCGGCGCCTGCGCCAGATCATCGGCCGGTCCACCGAAGAGCTGTTCGGCGCCCGGGTCGACATCGAAGACTTGTGGAAGAACTTCTACTGTTGCGCCAGCAATTTCTCGCATGCGCGCGAAGACACGCTCGAGAGCGGCTCGCTGATGCAGGCGCTGATGGCCAGCACCGCAATCCCCGGCGCCTTGCCGCCGGTGGTGCTCGACGGCGACCTGGTGTTCGACGGCGGCACCTTCAACAACTTTCCGGTCGACGTGATGCGACGCGTGCGCGGCGTGGGCCAGGTGATCGGCGTCGACCTCAGCTTCAAGAAGCCGCGCCGCATCCCGTTCGACGAGGTGCCCGGCACCTGGACCTTGCTGCGCGACCGCCTGCGGCCGCGCGCGCAGCGGCGCTACAAGCTGCCCTCGCTCGCCTCGTACCTGATGAACGTGACGATCATCTACAGCGTGTCGCGCCAGCGCCATGCGCAGATGCAGACCGACCTCTACTTCAATCCACCGCTGGACCGGGTGGGACTGCTCGAGTGGAAGCGCTTCGACTCCATCGTGGCCCAGGGCCATGCGCACGCGGTCGAGGTGCTCGCGGCAAGGACAGACAAGTAAGCGACAGGGCCGCCCGAAGGCGGCCCGCTCTGCTGTTTGCGCTGAGCGCGCTACTTGCTGTACGCCGTCTCGCCGTGCGAGGTGATGTCCAGACCTTCGCGCTCTTCGTCTTCCGGCACACGCAGGCCGATGACCAGGTCAACGATCTTGAAGGCCACGAAGGCGATCACGCCCGACCAGATCAGCGTCACGAGTACGCCCTGCAGCTGGATCCAGACCTGGGTGCCGATGCCGCCCCACTCGCCGCACGTGTTGCTGACGTAGTTGCAGATGCCCGTGCCGCCCAGGCTCGGGCTGGCAAACACGCCGGTAAGCAGCGCGCCGAGGATGCCGCCGACACCGTGCACGCCGAACACGTCGAGCGAGTCGTCCGCGCCGAGCATCTTCTTCAGGCCGTTGACGCCCCACAGGCAGATGAACCCGGCCAAGAGGCCGATGACCAGGGCGCCACCGACGCCGACGAAGCCGCAGGCCGGGGTGATGGCCACCAGGCCCGACACCGCACCCGAGGCCGCACCGAGCATCGAGGCCTTGCCCTTCATCAGCGCCTCACCGGCGGCCCAGGCCAGCGTGGCTGCGGCCGTGGCGACGATGGTGTTGATGAAGGCCAGCGCGGAGATGCCGTTGGCTTCGAGGTTGGAGCCGGCGTTGAAGCCGAACCAGCCGACCCACAGCAGTGAGGCACCGACCATCGTCAGCGTCAGGCTGTGCGGCGTCATCGATTCGCGGCCGTAGCCGACGCGCTTGCCGATCATGTACGCACCCACCAGGCCGGCGATCGCGGCGTTGATGTGCACGACGGTGCCGCCGGCGAAGTCGAGCGCGCCTTTGGCCCACATGAAGCCGGCGTTGGCGGTGACGGTGGCCAGCGTCGCGTCGTTGGTGATCGCGTCGGGGCCGTCCCAGTACCAGACCATGTGGGCGATCGGCAAGTAGGCGAAGGTGAACCACAGCACCGAGAACGCCAGCACCGCAGCAAACTTCATGCGCTCGGCGAAGGCGCCGACGATCAGTGCCGTGGTGATGGCCGCGAAGGTGCCCTGGAACGCCACGAAAGTGAATTCGGGCAGGTAGACGCCCTTGCTGAATGTGGCCGCCACCGATTCCGGCGTCATGCCTTTCAGGAACAGCTTGTCGAGCGTGCCGATGAAGGGGTTGCTCGCGGTGAAGGCCAGCGAGTAGCCGTACACCACCCACAGCACCGAGATCAGCGCGAAGATCATGAAGACCTGCATCAGCACCGACAGCATGTTCTTGCTGCGCACCAGGCCGCCGTAGAACAGGGCCAGGCCGGGGATGGTCATCAGGATCACGAGGGCAGTGGCCACGGTCATGAAGGCCGTGTCGCCCTTGTTGGGCACGGGCGCTGCGGCCGCCGGGGCGGATGCTGCGTCGGCGGGTGCGGAAGCCGCGTCGGCGACGGCGGAAACCGCGGCCGACGCTGCCGAGACCACGGCGTCGGGCGCCGAAGCCGCCTGGGCCAGAGCCGCGCCGGCAAAGCCGAAGACGGCCAGCCCGAGCGCGATCGAAGCAATGAGTTTTTTCATGGTGTGGTTGTTTTCTTCTTTCCGGATCAAAGCGCGTCTTTGCCCGTTTCGCCGGTGCGGATGCGCACCACCTGTTCGAGCGCGCTGACGAAGATCTTGCCGTCGCCGATCTTGCCGGTGCGGGCCGAGGCCTCGATGGCCTCGATCACACGGTCGACCAGGGCGTCATCGACGGCCGCGTCGATGCGCACCTTGGGCAGGAAGTCGACCACGTATTCCGCGCCGCGGTACAGCTCGGTGTGGCCCTTCTGCCGGCCGAAGCCCTTGACCTCGGTCACCGTGATGCCCTGAACGCCGATGCCCGACAGGGCCTCGCGCACTTCGTCGAGCTTGAAGGGCTTGACGATCGCCGTCACCATCTTCATGGCCTGCTCCTTAGAAGTTGTACTTCAAGCCGACGACCACGCCGGTCTTGCCCAGCTCCTTGCCGTTGACGGGCGAGGAATAGAAGCTCTTGTCGGCATCGGTGCCGACCACGGCCGCGCTGACGACCAGGCCGCTGAAGTCCTTGGACAGCGTGAGCGCGTAGTCGGTGTAGCTGCCGACATCCGCGAACGGACCCTTGATCTTCTGGTAGCCGAGGTGCGGCACCAGCATCAGGCCGCCGCCCAGGTCGAAGCTGGCCGACAGGTCGAGGTAATAGCTGTTCTTGCTGTCGGCGTTGGCGAAGGTGTTGGTCACCGCATGCGAGTACTTCAGCGTGCCGGGTCCGTAAGAGACCGCACCGTAGAGTTCGGTGGTGTTGGCGCTCGGGCTCAGCTTGTTGCTGGGGTACTGGTAGGTCAGCACGCCCACGTCGTAGCCGAAGCCGCCGCCCAGGTCGCCCTTGATGCCGCCGTAGAGGTCGATCTCGACATCGGCATCACCGCCGAAGTCGCCGATCCACTTGATCGACGAAGCCCACAGCCCCAGGTAGACCGGGCCGTTGGTGTAGTCGACGCCGCCCTGGATGGCCGGCTTGACGCGCGACTGCGAAATGCCGCGGTAGCGGTAGTCGCTGACCACGCCGACGTTGAAGGCGACGTCGGCATGCGACACGGCAGGCACGGCCGCTGCGAACGCAGCTATACAGGCAATCAGGGCTGACTTCTTCATGATGGGGCGGACTCCGGCGGTTGTGGACAGGTTTGAAGCAAGCGTTTGCAGCTTCCGTGCCCGCGGCTTTCGTCCATCGAGCGCGCCAGATGGGGGCGCTCGATGCGCGCTTCGCCCCGCTTCGCCCGCAATTGCACTGAAGCGGTGCGCACTGGCGATGTGCACTGCGCCAGTGCCTTCCCACTTAAGGGGGAACGACGGGCCGGGTACCGCCCCGCAGAATCGCTTCACCTTTCGCTCTTCGAGACGTCGCAATGACCCTGGCCGTGGTGCGCAGCCGCGCGATCGATGGCCTGGACGCGCCCGCGGTCCAGGTCGAAGTGCACCTGGCCAACGGGTTGCCCAGCTTCACGCTGGTCGGCCTGGCCGACACCGAAGTGAAGGAGGCGCGCGAGCGGGTGCGCGCTGCCCTCGCCCACAGCGGCCTGGGCTTTCCTAACAACAAGCGCATCACGGTCAACCTGGCGCCGGCCGACCTGCCGAAGGAGTCGGGCCGTTTCGACCTGCCGATTGCCGTGGGCATCCTGGCCGCCGCGGGCCAGATCGATGCGGCCATGCTCGACGCTTTCGAATTCGCCGGCGAACTGAGCCTGGCCGGCGAGCTGCGGCCGGTGCGCGGCGCCCTGGCGCTGGCCCTGGCGGTGCGCCACGACGGCAGCGCCCGCACCCTGGTGCTGCCCGAGGCCAGCGCGATGGAAGCGGCCCTGGCCGACCGGGTGGACGTGCGGTCGGCCCGGCACCTGCTCGACGTGGTCGCCGCGCTGCAGCCCGGCGATGCAGCCCGCCCGCTGCCGGTGGCCCGCCCGGCGGCCGCCACGGCCGCGGCCCTGCAGCTCGACCTGCGCGACGTGCGCGGCCAGGCCGGCGCCAAGCGCGCGCTCGAGATCGCCGCGGCTGGCCACCACAGCCTGCTGCTGGTGGGGCCACCCGGCACCGGCAAGTCGATGCTCGCCCAGCGCCTGCCCGGCCTGCTGCCTCCGATGAGCGACAACGAGGCGCTGGCCAGCGCGGCGATCGCCAGCCTGGCCAGAGCCTTCGACCCGGCAAGCTGGATGGTGCGGCCCTTTCGTGCACCGCACCACTCGGCCACCGCGGCGGCGCTGATCGGTGGGGGCTCGCCGCCGCGGCCGGGCGAGATTTCACTCGCCTATGCGGGCGTGCTGTTCCTCGACGAATTGCCCGAGCTGCCGCGCGCCGCGCTCGAGGCGCTGCGCGAACCGCTCGAAACCGGCCGCGTGACGATCTCGCGCGCGGCCCGCCAGGCCTCGTTTCCGGCACGCTTTCAGCTCGTCGCGGCAATGAACCCCCGCCCCTGCGGCTACCTCGGCGCGTTCGCGGCCACCGGGCGCAACTGCCGTTGCACGCCCGACAACGTGGCGCGCTACCAGGGCAAGCTGTCGGGGCCGCTGCTCGACCGCATCGACATGCAGGTGGAGGTGCCGGCCGTCAAGCCGTCCGAGCTAATGGGCGCGCCCGACGGCGAAACCAGCAGCATCATCGCGGCGCGCGTGGCTGCTGCGCGCCGACTGCAGCAGGCGCGTCAGGGCGGTACCAACGGCGAGCTGCCCGTCGCCGATCTCGACGTGCACTGTGCGCTCGACGCGACCAGCCGCGACCTGCTGCAGCGCGCCGCTGTGCGGCTGGGCTGGTCGGGCCGTGGGCTGCACCGGGTGCAGAAGCTGGCCCGCACCATTGCCGATCTGGCCGGCAGCGAACGCATCCGCTCGCTGCACATTGCCGAGGCGATGCAGTGGCGCAGGGAATTCTGATCAGGCCCCGTTCCCGCGCCGGAGCGCGTGGGTCAGCTGCGCTTGCGCAGCCGGTTGTCGGCCACCTCGACCACGCTGCCAACTTTCCAGCCGGGGTCAGCAGACGCTTCGAAGCGGCGCGTGCTGCCGTCCTTCAACGTCACGCTGGTGACCCAGACCTTCTGGCGCTTGACGCGTTTCTCGATCTCGTTGCCGAGCAGCCCACCCACCGCGGCGCCTCCCACGGTGCCGAGCGTGCCACCGTCGGTGGTCTTGTTGCCGATCACGCCGCCGGCCACGGCGCCCCCCAACGCACCAACGCCGCTGGCGTCACCCTTGCGCCGGTCTACCTGGGTGCTGTTCACGACGGCGCACTGGCCGCACAGGCTCGACAGCTTCACGCCGTTGACGACGGCCGTCTTGTCGGCGGCCCAGCCGGGTGTCGCGCACAGCACGAGGGCGCAGGCCAGCGCCATCTTGGATACATTCATGGGTGATCTCCGACGACCATAGGGAAGCCGCGACGATACGCCGTTCGGTCGAGCCAGCAAATGCCTTGCGGCGCGTCGGCATCGGCGCGCGGTCAAAGCGGCGAAATCACACGCCCGGCGCGTCGAGACGGCAAAGAGTTGCCACCACGTCGGACTGCGTCAACACGCCCACCAGGCGCCCCCCGGCATCGACGATCGGCAGATGGTGGTGGCCGCTGCCCGCGAACAGCGGTATCAGCGTGCCGATGCGCACGGTGATGGGCGGCGCGGACATGATGTCGCGGCAACGCGTGTCGGCAAGCTTGCGCTGGTAGGCGCGAAGCCCGGTGTCGTGCAGCAACGCCTCGAGGTCTTCGCGCCGGATGTCCAGCACCCGGTTGTAGCGTGCCAGCACCGCGTCCAGGTCGGCGCGAAGTGCGCCGGCATCGTCGTCGCGCTGCGCAGCCGGCACGGGCTGCAGGGCGCGGGTCGAAGGTCGCGTCATCCGGTGGAAGGCCCAGGCAACACCGACGAGCAGCAGTGAGTTCACGAGCACCGGAAAGAGCACGAAGCGCGGATCGCCGACGCCCCCCAGCGCGGCCAGCAAGGCGCACGCTCCGCCGAGCGGGTGCAAGCCGCCAGCGCGGGCGGGCCGGCCCAGCGCGCGCAGGCGATGCCCACCGCGGCCGACACCGTGTTGCCGACCACCGCGGCCCACGGTTGCGCCATCGGGCTGCTCGGCACCACGAACACCAACACCGCCGTGGCGCCCATCGGCGCCACCAGCCAGGGCCAGCCTGGCGTGGGCCAGGCGGCAGCCAGGCTCTGACAGACCCAGGCCGTGAGCAGCAGGCCCAGCGCCGCGCCGAGCACCACGCGCAGCCGCTCGCGCGAATCGATGGCCAGCGGCGCAGGCCAGAGGCGTTGCCACAGCGGCGCTGCCATGGAGGTGCTTCAGCCCAGCTGCGGCGCCAGCGCCCTGCGCGCCTGCGTTTCGTCGAGCGCGTTGCGCGCGGCCCAGTCGGCCAGCTGGTCTTCGCCGATCGGGCCGACGTTGAAGTACACCGCCTCGGGGTGGGCGAGGTAGAAACCGCTCACGCTGGCGGCCGGCGTCATGGCCAGGCTTTCGGTCAGGCCCATGCCGACGCGCTCGGCACCGAGCACGCGGAACAGGTCGAGCTTGGGCCGGTGGTCGGGGCAGGCCGGGTAACCCGGTGCCGGGCGGATGCCGCGGTAGCGCTCTGCCAGCAGCGCTTCGGTATCCAGCGCCTCGTCGCTCGCGTAGCCCCAAAGCTCGGTGCGCACGCGCTGGTGCAGGCGCTCGGCAAAGGCTTCGGCCAGACGATCCGCCAGCGCCTTCAGCATGATGGCCGCGTAGTCGTCATGGTCGGCGAGGAACTGCGCTTCCTTCTTTTCGACGCCCTGGATGCTGACGGCGAACATCCCGGCGTAGTCGAGCTTGCCAGACTCGCGCGGTGCGACGAAGTCGGCCAGGCAACGGTTCGGCCGCTTCAAACCGTCGACGACGGGCCGCTCGCTTTGCAGGCGCAGGTTGTGCCAGACCATCGCCGGCTCCGCGCGCGCGTCGTTGGCATAGAACGCAATGTCGTCGTCGTTCACGCTCTCGGCCGGGTACAGGCCGACGGCGCCATGCGCCTGCAGCCAACGTCCTTCGACGAGGCGCTGCAGCATGCGCTTGGCATCGCTGAAGACGCGCGTGGCTTCGTGGCCCACCACCTCGTCGCGCAGGATCTCGGGGAAGCGGCCCGCCAGGTCCCAGGTCTGGAAGAACGGCGTCCAGTCGATCAGCGCCGCAATCTCGGCCAGGTCGTGGTTGCGGAACTCGCGCCGGCCGATGAAGCGCGGCACCGGCGGCGTGTACCCGGCCCAGTCGATGCGGTGCTTGTTGGCGCGCGCCTGGTTCAGGGGCACCAGCTTGACCGCCTTCTTGCGGGCATGCTGCTCGCGGACGCGGGCATAGTCGGCATTCAACTCGGCGATGTACTTCGCGGCACGGCCATCGCTCAGCAGCTCGCTGCACACGCCCACGCTGCGCGAGGCATCGGGCACGTAGACGACCGGGCCCTCGTAGTGCGGCGCGATCTTGACGGCGGTGTGCACGCGGCTCGTCGTCGCGCCGCCGATCAGCAGCGGGATCTTCCTGACGCGAAACCAGTCGTCGCGCTGCATCTCGGCGGCCACGTGCTGCATCTCTTCCAGGCTGGGCGTGATCAGGCCCGACAGGCCGACGATGTCGGCGCCTTCGACCTTGGCCTTGGCCAGGATGTCCTGGCAGGCCACCATCACGCCCATGTTGACGACCTCGAAGTTGTTGCACTGCAGGACCACCGTGACGATGTTCTTGCCGATGTCGTGCACGTCGCCCTTGACGGTGGCGATGACGACCTTGCCCTTGCCCTTGGCCTGGCCACCGCCGGCGACGAGCAGCTTCTTCTCTTCCTCGATGTAAGGCAGCAGGTGGGCCACGGCCTGCTTCATCACGCGCGCGCTCTTCACCACCTGGGGCAGGAACATCTTGCCCGCGCCGAACAGGTCGCCCACCGTGTTCATGCCGGCCATCAGCGGGCCTTCGATGACGTGCAGCGGCCGGCCGCCGCCGGCTTCGATGGCGCGCCACGCCTCTTCGGTATCGACGGTGATGAATTCGGTGATGCCATGGACGAGCGCGTGGGCCAGCCGCTCATTCACCGCGGCGGCGCGCCAGGCCAGGCGCGCGCTGTCGTCCAGGGCGCGTCCCTTGGCGCGGTCGGCGATCTCCACGAGGCGCTCGCCAGCGTCCTTGCGGCGATTGAGCACGACATCCTCGACGCGCTCGCGCAATTCCGGCTCCAGGTCGTCGTACACGCCGACCATGCCGGCGTTGACGATGCCCATGTCCATCCCCGCCTGGATCGCGTGGTACAGAAAGACGGTGTGGATCGCCTCGCGCACCGGGTCGTTGCCGCGGAACGAGAAGCTCACGTTGGACACGCCGCCGCTGACCTTCGCACCCGGCAGGTTCTGCTTGATCCAGCGCGTGGCTTCGATGAAGTCGACCGCGTAGTTGTCGTGCTCTTCGATGCCGGTGGCGATGGCGAAGATGTTCGGATCGAAGATGATGTCCTCGGCCGGAAAGCCGACTTCGTCGACGAGGATCTTGTAGGCGCGCGCGCAGATCTCGGTCTTGCGCGCGAAGGTGTCGGCCTGGCCTTGCTCGTCGAAGGCCATCACCACGGCGGCAGCGCCGTAGCGCCGCACCCGCGTGGCCTGGCGGCGGAATTCGGCCTCGCCTTCCTTCATCGAGATCGAGTTGACGATGCCCTTGCCCTGAATGCATTGGAGGCCGGCCTCGATGACGGACCACTTCGACGAGTCGATCATCACCGGCACGCGCGCGATCTCCGGCTCGCCGGCCATCAAGTTCAGGAAGCGCACCATCGCGGCCTGGCTGTCGAGCATCGCCTCGTCCATGTTGACGTCGATGATCTGGGCGCCGTTCTCGACCTGCTGGCGCGCGACGACCAGCGCCTCCTCGAACTGCCCGCCGAGGATCAGCCGCGCGAAGGCCTTGGAGCCAGTGACATTGGTGCGCTCGCCGATGTTGACGAAGAGCGAGCCAGCGCCGATGGCAACGGGCTCGAGGCCGGACAGGCGCAAGGGGGGAAGGTGGGGGGCGGTCATCGTCGTTGCAGCGAGCAGGACGAGCGCCGTTGCGGCGAAGGCACCGATGCGCCCCGCTGGCCGAGCCTGGCGGCTGTGCAGCCGTCGCAACGCTCCTCGGCACACTGCGATTCTACCGGCGCGGCCACCCGCCTCCTGCGGAGCGGCCCTTGCAATCACCGTCCCTGTCGGCATATCGCGGCCACGGGTAGCATCCTGCACCCGCCATTGCAGGCCGAAGGAGGAAACCCGAATGAACATCACCCGTCGAATCGCTGCCTGGTGTGCCGCCCTGGGCGCCGCGTTGGCCCTGAGCGGCTGCGGCTACAACCAGTTCCAGACGCTGGACGAACAGGTCAAGGCGAGCTGGAGCGAGGTGCTGAACCAGTTCCAGCGCCGCGCCGACCTGATCCCCAACATCGTTGCGACGGTCAAGGGCGAGGCCAACTTCGAGCAGGAAACCCTCACCAGGGTGATCGAGGCGCGCGCCAGGGCCACGTCGATCCAGGTCACGCCCGAAACGCTGAACAACCCGGAGGCCTTTGCCAAGTTCCAGCAGGCGCAGGGCGAGCTCACCGGCGCGCTGTCGCGCCTGATGGTGGTGGCCGAGCAGTATCCGAACCTGAAGGCCAACGCGGGCTTCCAGGATCTGCGCGTGCAACTCGAGGGCACCGAGAACCGCGTGACCGTGGCGCGCAACCGCTACATCAAGACGGTGGCGGACTACAACGTGCTGGCGCGCCAGTTCCCCACCAACCTGACAGCGATGATCTTCGGCTACACGGTGAAGCCGAGCTTCACCGTGGCCAACGAGGCGCAGATCTCTCTGCCGCCGTCGGTGAACTTCGACAAGGCGCCTGCCGCACCTGCGCCAGCGCCAGCGCCAGCGCCCGTGCCTGCACCCGCCTCCGCCGCTTCGCGCTGAGGACCTGGCGATGATCGGGATGCGGCAGTTCGCGCTGCTGCTCCTCGCCCTGCTGCTGGGGGCCGGGCTCAGTGTGGGGCTCGGTAGCGCTCGGGCGCAGGACGTGCTGCCGGTGCCGCCGCTCGGCGCCCGCGTGGTCGACCAGACGGCCACGCTGACGCCGACGCAGGTGCAGGCGCTCGAAGCCAAGCTGGCGGCCTTCGAAGCCGAGGCCGGGCCGCAGATCGTGGTGCTGATGGTGCAGACGACGCAGCCCGAGGACATTGCCGCGTTTGCGCAGCGCGTCGGCGACGCGTGGAAGATCGGCCGGCGTGACGTCGGCGACGGCTTGCTGATCGTGGTGGCCAAGAACGATCGCCGCGTGAACATCCAGACCGCGAAGGCGCTCGAAGGCGCGGTCCCGGACCTGGCTGCGCGCCAGATCATCGACAGTGCCATCCGGCCGGCCTTCCGCGCCGACGATTACGCTGGCGGGCTGAACGCGGGCCTCGACCAGCTGATGGCGCGCATCAAGGGCGAGAACCTGCCCGCGCCGCAACAGCGGCAACGCCCGCAAGGCTCGCCGTTCGGCGGCTTGCAGCCGATGGAGTTGCTGATCTTCGCCTTCGTGGCCCTGCCGGTGGTGGCCGGCGTCACGCGCCGCATCTTCGGCCGTGGCCTGGGTTCGCTGGCCAGTGGCGGCGCCACCGGCGTGGTGGCCTGGCTCGTGACGAGCAGCCTGCTGGTGGCGGGGGTCGGCGCGGTCATCGGCCTGCTGTTAGGGCTCTTTGCCGGTGCGTCCAACGTGCTGCGCAGCCGCGGGCGGCGCGGTGACCCGTGGGGCGGTGCACTCGGCGGCGCGATCGGCGGCGGCCTGGGGGGCGGCTTCGGTGGCGGCTGGAGCGGCGGGGGCGGCGGCGGTGGATTTTCATCCGGCGGAGGCGGCGACTTCGGCGGCGGCGGCGCTTCGGGAGACTGGTGATGACCAAGCTGATGCGCATCCTGCGACACCGCTGGCTCGACGAGCGCGATGTGGAGCGCACGCTCGGCGCCGAAGCGCTAAAGCGACTGGAAGCGCGCATCCATGCCAGCGAGCAGGCGCACGGCGGCGAGCTTCGCCTGTGCGTCGAGGCCGGTCTGCCCCTGTCGTACCTTTGGAAAAACCTCACCGCACGCGACCGCGCGCTGATGATGTTCGGCAAGCTGCGGGTGTGGGACACCGAAGCCAACAACGGCGTGCTGATCTACCTGCTGATGGCAGAGCACGCGATCGAGATCGTGGCCGACCGAGGCCTGGTGGCGCATGTGTCGGCCGAGCAGTGGCAAGCCATCGTGGCCCACATGCGCGAGGCCTTCCGGGCCGGGCGCTACGAAGAGGGGCTCAACGCGGCGATCGACTCCGTCGATGCGGTGCTGCTGCAGCACTTCCCGCTCGCGGCGGGCTCGGCCAACCCGAACGAGCTGCCGAACGCGCCGTTTCTGCGTTGAGCGCCCGGCGGCAGCTCAGGCCTTGCCGCTCTCGATCGGCTTCAGCGACCCCTTGAACGACTCCTCGAGCGGCTTGCCCGACAGCGCAGGAAACTCCAGCTTTTCGTCGGGCACCGCGGTGTCGGGCAGCCGGTCGAGCAGGTCGCGGATCAATGTCAGGCGGCCGCGGCGCTGGTCGTTGAAATCGACCAGCGTCCACGGCGCGTTCGGGCGGTGCGTCGCTTCGAGCATCGCGTCGCGGGCTTGCCCGTACTCGGCGTACCGGGTGCGCGCCTTCAGGTCGATGGGCGACAGCTTCCATCGCTTCATCGGGTCTTCGAGCCGCTCGGCGAAGCGTGCTTCCTGCTCGGCCTGATCGACCGTGAGCCAGTACTTGAAAAGCAGCAGGCCGTCGTCGACCAGCAGCTGCTCGAACGTCGGCACCTGAACCAGGAAAGCACGCGTCTCTCCGGGCGTGCAGAAGCCCATCACCGCCTCGACGCCGGCGCGGTTGTACCAGCTGCGATCGAACAGCGCGATCTCGCCGGCCGCCGGCAAGTGGGCGATGTAGCGCTGGAAGTACCACTGCGTGCGCTCGCGCTCGCTCGGCTTGGGCAGGGCGACGACGTGGCACTGGCGCGGGTTCAGCTCGTCGGCGATGGCGGAGATGACGCCGCCCTTGCCGGCCGTGTCGCGGCCTTCGACGATCACCAGCACCCGTTGCCCGGTTGCCTGCAGCCAGCGCGCCATGCGGTTGAGCTCGAGCTGCAGCGGCGCCAATCGCTCCTGGTACTCGCCCTTGCCCAGACGTGACGACTTCTTCTTGCCTCCAGCCATGCCTGCTCCCCTGGGCAACGCTCGATCGAGCCTTTACTTGCGCCGCAGCTTCTGGATCGCCGCGATCTGCGCGGCCATCGCCGCGAACTCGCCTTGCGCGGCCGCGAAGTCGATCTCGGTCTTGGCGTTTTTCATCGCCTCTTCGGCCATCTTCTTGGCTTCCAGCGCCTTGGCCTCGTCGAGGTCGTGACCGCGGATCGCCGTGTCGGCCAGCACCGTCACCGTCCCGGGCTGTACTTCGAGGATGCCGCCGTTGACGAAGACGAGCTCTTCCTCGCCGTTGTCGGCACGCGCGATGCGCACCGCGCCTGGCTTGATTCGGGTGATCAGCGGCGTGTGGCGCGGGTAGATGCCCAGCTCGCCCATCTCGCCCGGCAGCGCAACGAACTTCGCCTTGCCCGAGAAGATGCTTTCCTGGGCCGAGACGACGTCGACTTGAAGGGTGTTGGCCATCGGGTGCTTTCGATCAGTTGATCTTCTTCGCCTTCTCGAAGGCCTCGTCGATCGTGCCGACCATGTAGAACGCCTGCTCTGGCAGTGCGTCGCACTCGCCGTTCACGATCATCTTGAAGCCGCGGATGGTTTCCTTCAGCGGCACGTACTTGCCCGGGGTGCCGGTGAACACCTCGGCCACATGGAACGGCTGGGACAGGAAGCGCTGGATCTTGCGCGCACGGCCCACGGCCAGCTTGTCTTCCGGACTCAACTCGTCCATGCCCAGGATCGCGATGATGTCGCGCAGTTCCTTGTAGCGCTGCAGCGTCTGCTGCACCGCACGCGTTGTGTTGTAGTGCTCTTCGCCGATCACGTTCGGATCGACCTGGCGGCTGGTGCTGTCGAGCGGATCGACCGCCGGGTAGATGCCCAGCGAAGCAATCTCGCGGCTCAGCGCCACGGTCGAGTCGAGGTGGGCGAAGGTGGTGGCAGGCGACGGGTCGGTGTAGTCGTCGGCCGGCACGTAGACCGCCTGGATCGAGGTGATCGAGCCGACCTTGGTCGACGTGATGCGCTCCTGCAAGCGGCCCATCTCTTCGGCCAGCGTCGGCTGGTACCCCACCGCCGAGGGCATGCGGCCCAGCAACGCCGACACCTCGGTACCCGCCAGCGTGTAGCGGTAGATGTTGTCGACGAAGAACAGCACGTCGAGGCCTTCGTCGCGGAAGCTCTCGGCGATCGTCAGGCCGGTGAGAGCCACGCGCAGGCGGTTGCCCGGCGGCTCGTTCATCTGGCCGTAGACCATCGCGACCTTGCTGTCGCCGAGCGACTCCAGGTTGACGACGCCCGATTCGGCCATCTCGTGATAGAAGTCGTTGCCCTCGCGGGTGCGCTCGCCCACGCCGGCGAACACCGACAGGCCCGAGTGAGCCTTCGCGATGTTGTTGATCAGCTCCATCATGTTGACGGTCTTGCCGACGCCAGCGCCGCCGAAGAGGCCGACCTTGCCGCCCTTGGCGAACGGGCAGATCAGGTCGATGACCTTGATGCCGGTTTCGAGCAGTTCCTGCGACGGGTTCAGCTCGTCGTAGGCCGGGGCCTTGCGGTGGATGCTGGCGGTCAGCGTCTGGTCGACCGGGCCGCGCTCGTCGATCGGCCGACCCAGCACGTCCATGATGCGGCCCAGCGTGGCCTTGCCGACCGGCACGGTGATCGCCGCACCGGTGTTGGTGACCATCAGGCCGCGGCGCAGGCCGTCGGAGGAGCCCAGCGCAATCGTGCGCACGATGCCGTCACCGAGCTGCTGCTGCACTTCGAGGGTCAGGTCGCCGCCGTCCATCTTCAGCGCGTCGTAGATGCGCGGCATCTGGTTGCGCGGGAATTCGACGTCGACCACGGCGCCGATGGTCTGGACGATCTTGCCTTGGGCGGGCGTGTTCTGCATGTTGGCCATCTTCGTTCCTTCGGTTCTTAGGATGCGTTCAAACAGCCGCGGCACCGCCGACGATCTCACTCAGTTCCTTGGTGATCGCCGCTTGACGCGTCTTGTTGTAGATGAGTTTCAGCTCGGAAATCAGGGTGCCGGCGTTGTCGGTCGCGGCCTTCATCGCGACCATCCGCGCGCTTTGCTCGCTGGCCATGTTCTCGGCTACGCCCTGCAACACCAGCGCCTCGATGTAGCGCGTCAGCAGCTCGTCGATGACGGTGGCCGCATCGGGCTCGTAGAGGTAATCCCAGCCGTAGGCTTTCTTCTCCTCGGCGGTCTGTTCGAGTCGCGTGCCCGACAGCGGCAGCAGCACTTCGACCATCGGCTCCTGCTTCATCGTGTTGATGAAACGCGTGTAGCAGACGTAGACCGTGTCGAGCTTGCCGGCGAGGAAGGCATCGAGCATCACCTTCACCGGGCCGATCAGCTTGTCGAGCTGCGGCGCATCGCCGAGCTGGATGGCGTGGCTGACCACGTTGGCCCCGACGCGATTCAGGAAACCGTTGCCTTTGCCGCCGATGGCCACCGCCTGCACCGCATTGCCGGCGTCGCGCGCTTCACGCATCTTCTGCGTCACGGCGCGCAGGATGTTGGTGTTCAGGCCGCCGCACAGGCCCTTGTCGGTGGTGACGACGATGAAGCCAACGGCCTTGGCCGTGCCACCCGCGCGCAGGTACGGCGACTGGTACTCCGGATTGGCGCTCGACAGGTTGGCTGCGATGTTGCGCACCTTGTCGCTGTACGGCCGCGCCGCTCGCATGCGTTCCTGCGCCTTGCGCATCTTGCTGGCGGCGACCATTTCCATGGCCTTGGTGATCTTCTTGGTGTTCTCCACCGATTTGATCTTGCCGCGAATCTCTTTAGCCACTGCCATCAGGCACTCCTGTCAAACAGACGCCGCGGAACCGGCTTTGCCGGGCCGCTGGCGGCGCCCCCTCGAGGGGGAGGCGCCGAAGGCGCTTCGGGGGTGAGCCATGGTCAGGCGAAGGACTTCTTGAAGTCGCCGACCGCGCTCATCAGCTCGGCCTCAGCGTCCTTGTCCATCGCCTTGTCCTTCTCGAGCTTGGCCAGCAGCGCTGCGTGGCTGGACTTCAGATGCTGGTGCAGGCCGTGCTCGAAGGCCAGCACCTTCTTGACGTCGATGTCGTCCATGAAACCCTTGTTGACCGCAAAGAGGCTCGCGGCCATCAAGCTGATCGGCAGCGGCGAGTACTGCGCCTGCTTCAGCAGCTCGGTGACGCGGGCGCCGCGGTCGAGCTGTTTGCGGGTGGCCGCGTCGAGGTCGGAGGCGAACTGCGCGAACGCGGCGAGTTCGCGGTACTGCGCCAGGTCGGTCCGGATGCCGCCCGACAGGCCCTTGATCAGCTTGGTCTGCGCGGCACCGCCGACGCGTGACACCGAGATGCCGGCGTTGATGGCAGGCCGGATGCCGGCGTTGAAAAGCGACGTCTCCAGGAAGATCTGGCCGTCGGTGATCGAGATCACGTTGGTCGGCACGAAGGCCGACACGTCGCCGGCTTGCGTCTCGATGATCGGCAGGGCGGTCAGCGAGCCGGTGCGGCCCTTGACCTCGCCTTTGGTGAAGGCCTCGACGTACTCGACATTCACGCGCGCAGCGCGCTCGAGCAGACGGCTGTGCAGGTAGAACACATCGCCCGGGTACGCCTCGCGGCCCGGCGGGCGGCGCAGCAGCAGGGAAACCTGGCGATAAGCCACGGCCTGCTTGGACAGGTCGTCGTAGATGATCAGCGCGTCTTGTCCACGGTCGCGGAAGTACTCGCCCATGGTGCAGCCGGAGTAGGCCGAAACGTACTGCATCGCCGCCGATTCGCTGGCCGAAGCCGCGACGACGATGGTGTAGTCCATGGCACCGTTGGCTTCCAGCGCGCGCACGATGTTCTTGATCGTCGACGCCTTCTGCCCGATGGCGACGTAGACGCAAGTCATGTTCTGACCGCGCTGGTTGATGATCGTGTCGATCGCCACCGCGCTCTTGCCGGTCTGGCGGTCGCCGATGATCAGCTCGCGCTGGCCGCGGCCGATCGGCACCATCGAGTCGATCGACTTCAGGCCGGTCTGCACCGGCTGGTCGACGCTCTTGCGCGCGATCACGCACGGGGCGACCTTCTCGATCACGTCGGTCATCTTGGCGTTGATCGGGCCCTTGCCGTCGATCGGCGCGCCCAGCGCATTGACCACACGCCCGATCAGCTCGGGGCCCACCGGCACCGAGAGGAT
>Ga0163144_10008934_pt1 | contig 21598 bp, 21 predicted proteins | sample OliLak19BULKMAT1_FD_123175 | JGI IMG/M metagenome (GOLD analysis project Ga0163144, IMG submission 123175) | Freshwater microbial mat bacterial communities from Lake Vanda, McMurdo Dry Valleys, Antarctica - Oligotrophic Lake LV.19.BULKMAT1 | ecosystem: Environmental > Aquatic > Freshwater >... | reverse complement strand
TCCGCGCAGCAAGGTTCCGCGCAGCCAGCTCAGCGGACACCAGATCAGCGGACACCCGCGAGCCTCGACATGCGAGCGGGCAATGCGCACGAAACCGCGCTGCAGCCTCGCGTCGCTGCAGCGCGAACCGGTCGCACGGTCGAGATCGTCGCGCTCGTGGTCGCGGCCGTCTCGGCCGGCGCGATCATCTGGTTCGTTCTGATCTTGCTCGATGTGCTGCGCTGAAGCCTGACGCCTTTCGCGCTGCAGCTGGTGACAGCCCCGTCGAGCTCATGCTCGCTCGTTTAGAGCTTGCCGGTCGCGCGCAGAATGCCGAAGGTGCCGAGCGCGAGGCAGACCAACAGCACCGCCAAGATCAACGCAAGCGTCGTGCGACGCTGTTGCTGCGGCTGCCCGGGTGGTGCGCTGGGAATCAACGACTGCGACGGGAAGCTCGGCCGCTCGATCGCGGGATAGCCTTGCGGCGGCGATTGTGAATAGTCGACCGCCGTCGCCTGCATTGCTGGGCTCATGTTTCCTTGCGGTGGCCACGGTGGTTGCGCGATCACCATCGCTTGTGTCGGGGCGGGGTGCGGGCGCTGCCCCGTCGCGCTCATCTGCGTGAACGACGGCGGAGCGCTCTCGGCATTGGCGCCGTAGCCGGCGGGCAGCTGCAAGCTCGCGGGGTCCATGCGAATGGTGTGTGAGGCCATCTTGCGAGCGGTGGCTGGGATATTGACCTCGTTGAAGGTATTCGGCGCTGTGGAGGGCGGCACCGTGTTGGCTGCGTCGAATGCGTGGCCGCGCGAGACTGGGTCGGACACGGTAATGGCTTCGGCAGTCGATGTGCCCGCTGGCGCGGCGTGGGCTCGGGCTTGGTAGGACCAATGCCCGTCGGAGCTCGGTTCGCTGAGCACCTCCACGATGTGTCGCGCTTCGTCCATCGGGCTCCGATCCATTTGCGCGGTGCCGCCCTTCAGCTCGGACATGCGCTGACGGCGAACCACCTCGCGCAACGCGGCCGCGAACGCGGCCATCGATTGAAAGCGGTGCTCCGGGTTCTTGGCCATCGCCTGCGCGAGCAGCTCGGACAGGCCGGCGGGCGCACTTGGAACACGTGTCGAGAGCGGCTCGGGTTGCGCGTTCAGATGCCACATCTGGTAGTCGAAATGAGTCGGGTTCGGGTGGTGTGCGCCGAACACGGGAGCGCCCGAGATGAGCTCGTAGAGAATGTTGCCGAGCGTGTAGATGTCGCTCGCTGGGCCGAGCGGCTGCGAGCGAATGTGCTCGGGGCTCATGTACTTGCCGGTGCCGATGGTGCGGTTTTCGGCGGTCGCGGGCCCGCCATACTTCGCGATCTTCGCGGCGCCCAGATCGAGCAGCTTGAGCCCGTGCGGCTTCTCGAGGCCGCGCACGGTCAGGAAGATGTTCTCGGGTTTCAGATCGCGGTGAATGATGCCCAGTTGGTGCATCGCTTCGGCCGTGTCGGCGATCTCGATGCCCATCGACAGCGCGTGCTGCAGCGTGACTTTCTCTTTCTGCAGAAACTGATGGAGGGTTTTGCCTTCCAGCACCTCCATCACCATGTGCGGACCGATTTCGGGGTCATCGCCCGCGTGGTGCACGCGCACGAAATTCGGATGTTGCAGCTCCCAAAGGGCGCGGCACTCGGCGCGAAAGCGCTGCACGATGTCGGTGCGGATGCGGTAGGTGACGCGCAGCACCTTGAGCGCGAAGTCGGCTTTCAGGATCTGATGTTCGATCAGATACACCTCGGCCATGCCGCCCAGCCCGAGCTGGGCCTTCACCAAGTACTGGCCAGCGTACGTGCGGCCGATCTGACACACCTGTCCGACGAGCTCTGACGGCTCGTTGTGCCGATCGGCACCGGCCGCGTCTGCGCCCGTTGATTCGGAAGAATGCCCCATCCTGATCCGCGCGATCATAGCGGAAGATGTGGCTGGTGCGCCGTCGATCAGCGCGCCGCGCGGGCGCGCGCTGGCGAAGGTGGCAGCAGCACCAGCTCCCAGTCGTTGACCTGCAAGATCGCGAGCGGCGTGAGGATGCGCTGCGCCTCACGGGACCCCGAGACGGATACCGAGACGCTCGGAACCAGCGGCTCGACGAAGTAACTGAGATCGCCAACGCCTCGCGTGAGGCGCGCGACCGTCGCTGCTGGCATGCGAAAGAGCGGAACGTCACTGTCGAGTGAGCCCCCGATGGAGACGACCGGAAAGTGGAGCGGAAAGGTACGCCCGAGCACCAGCTTGTGGCCCGCGTGTACCAGCAGGCGAGGCAGTGTGCACGGGCTCTCCCGCGCCAAGGTCAGCGACGCATAGTCCGGCGGAATGCCGAGCCCGCTCGGCGTGGGCGGCAGAAACATGAACACATAGCTGCCGGTGCTGAAGGTCGCGTACGGCGGCAGCGGTTTGCTGCGTTCTGCCCCAGGCGAGAACACGCCATCGGCCACGATCATCCAGTGGTCTTCGTGGTCCTCCATCATCATGAAGCGCTCGAGCCCCGGGAGCAGGATGTGCGCGTCTTCGCTCCCCAGGTTCATGCAGCCGCGAGCGCCCATACGCGGCGCGAAATCCAGGCCGCGAACGAGCGGAATGCGCTCCATGCGAAAGGGCGCAGGGGCCTCCAAGAGCACCAGGCTGGGAACCTCTAGCGGGCTGTCGAGCGCTACGAATCCGGATGCAGTCACGGCTGGGTCACAGTAGCTGGTCTCAGACGAAGCATGACCTCGGAACCGCTCGGCGCGCCAGTGTTGGCCCGAAGGCGCGTTGGGGCTGACAACAGCGGCATCCGCTCGCTACGCTTGCTCTGCCGATGCCGAACAACCACGAGCCGCTTGGGAGAAAGACGCTCGCGATGGGCCGCGACACAGTCGTCGACTCGCGTAAGCCGCTCGGGCCGCGTGGGACGCAGGTGCTCCCGTCAGGCCAGACCGAGCTGGACGCCGAGCCCGGGCCCGAAGGCCCCAGCGGTCAGGTCGTCCTGGTCGGCAGCGCCAAGCTCCCGAAGTCCGCCACCAACCGCAAGATCGACGTCTCCAAGGCCGACCCCCGCCGCATGCCGACGAATGTGCTCGCCAAGCGCCCGTCGAAGTTTCAAGCCCCCGACCGAGGCGAGCCCGGCGAGGCTGCTGTTGCGCCCGCTGCCGGCGTACAACGGTGGCTCTTTTGGCTCGGGGTTGCGAGCTTGATCGCGCTGCTGTTTTGCGCGTTGGCGCTTGGGTGGTTCATTCATTTGCGGCAGCAGGGGCGACTTTAGATTTTTTGCTGCGAGCTTGGTGGCGGCGGGCGCTCTTTGGGGGCACCTCGCAGCGGGGCGCGTGCCTATCTGTGAGAGGACAAGACGGACAAGAGGGAGATCGAGCAAGCCCGATGATCGAGCGAGCCCGTGACTTGCCTTCGAGCAGGCTTTGGCGCGCGGCGCTGTCACGCAAGCTGACGCCTGGGGTCGGCAGAAGCCGACGGCAAGCAGCCGCGACTCGTGGAGGTTGTCATGCTCAATCCGTTTCCGTTTCCGTTTCCGTTTCCGTTTCAGCAACTCGACGTTTACGTTTTCGCGCGTGAGCTTGCGCGCTCGGTGCACGCGGCCGGCATAGGTGACCGTGAGCTTCGTGATCACGGTGGCCAGGATGCACAAGGCGCCACCCACGGCGAAGCCCGAGCTCTCGCCGCGCCGTCACGGCGAAGGCACCCAATCACGTGTGGCATGTCGACTTGACGATCTTGCCGACGGGTGGCTTTCTGGGTGCCGTGGCTACCGTTCTCCTTGCCGCAGGTCTGGCCTCCTTGCCGCAGGTCTGGCCGTTCTGCTTTTGGCTCGGCGTCGTGCTCGACCATTACTCGCGCTCTGTCGTAGCCTGGCAACTGTTTCGGAAGCAGCCCTCTGCTGAGGCCATCGTCGCCTTGTTCGAGAGTGGGCGGAAACGAACCGGAGCGACGCCGAAGCACGTAATCTCCGATCAAGGCCCGCAGTTCGGCGTGGCCTACCGTGCTTGGTGTGCGATGCTCGGCGTGAAGCCACGCTACGGGGCGATTGGCGAGCATGCAGCATTGCGATCATCGAGCGCTTCTTTCGCTCGCTCAAGAACGAGATGTTAGCAAAGCGCGTGGTACCGCTCTGCCTCGCGTGCTGCGCGCCGAGCTCACGGCCTACGTGACGTGGTACCACACCACCGGCCGCATCAGGGTTTGGCTGGCCTCACGCCGGCTGAACGGCTCGCTGGCGCGCCACCATTGGCGAAACGCGAGCTGCTCGAACCGAGGGCGCGCTATCCGATCCGGGATGGCGAAAGGCGCCGTCGCGTTGGCGCCCTCGAGATCGTTGTCGACTCAGTCGGCGGGCGAAGCCATTTGCCGATCGCCTCGTTGCGCGAAGCAGCCTGAGGCATCTCGCACATTGGAGACATTGGTCGCAATGTGGATGCCATTGCGATGGATGGTTGCGTGCGATGCGCGCTACGTGTGCGATCGGTGCTGCATTGGCAATGGCGCTTGCAAGTTTTTAATGGCAAAAAGCTTCACCCCCGGGTGCCCCAAAGTTCGCTGGCACCATACACGGCTACTAGACGGTCCGCGCGGCTCGGCACGACTGAGGCCCGGCGGCGCCACGGGCACTGGCTCAACCTAGCGAGAAGCAAAAGCGCTATGTTCGAGCTTCTTCAGCTCGGCTCCAATGGCTATCAAACGCGCGCCGCGCTCGTTGGGCCAGCTGGTGCGCGCCTTGTTCCAAGCGTCGTAGCCAGCCTTGATGGCGCTGGCTGGTGGCCCACGTCGAGAAAGTATTCGCGCAGGAGCTTGTCTACCGTGCCCACGCCACCAAGCTTCAGCCCGTGGTTGCGCCAGAGCTGCACGCGAGTGCCGTCGTCTCATGTGACAAGATTGCCACCAGTAGCGTGTCCTCCCCCGTGGTCAACCTAGCGCGCGCCGTTCTGCCTGGTATCGCCGCCGCCTTGACCAGGCCGAGTGCCTTGTCGACCATCTCGTAGACGGACAAGTCCCGCGCGCCATCTTCCCACATCACCTTCGCCAGGGCACCGCGCGGGGAATACGCCACCCAGTGTGCACGCAGCGACCCGTGTTAAGGCGTGTTCCGCAGCGACCAAAGCAAGGTGGGCAAATTGAAGTTCTGCTTTGGGTCGTCGCCCCAGAGCGGCATCATTCTGCTGACGAAGAAAACATCCTCTTCCTTCAGCGTCTCGCCACAGCTGAGAATCAGCTCGTCAGCGGAGAAGGTCGAGCGATGGTCGACAGCGTGGCTGGCGCTTCCTCTCACCACCGTTTCCGCGCGCCCGGGAGCGTCGCTGTCGCCGACAGTAAGGGTGTACGTCGAGCGCGCGTGGTCGACCCACAGGCCATCTACTGTCATTCGATTGGCGGCGTGCACGGTGGTCTCTGAAAGCCCACCTATGGTCGTCGAGCTATGCGCCTCGATCGCGAGCGTGCGCTTGCCGAGAACGCGCTCGCTCAAGTCTCCCTGCACCTCGACCTGAGCCGAAGACCCGTATTCAGTCTTTGCGTTCCCGTCGATGCGAGTCGCGCAAGTGCCGTCGATAACGACCTGTCTGTTGTGCGCAACCGATAAGGAGTCAGCGCCGGAGATCACCTGGCTGCGGTTTCGCGTGATAGCGACGTTCAGGTCTCTGCGAGCGACGAGCCGAACCTCCTTCGACCCGGCCGAATCTTGGAAGGAGAGCTCGTTCGAGGTGCCCTCCGTAGTGAATGGAGTCGGGGCAGTACGAATGCCGCTGCGGCCCTTCTCCGCCGGCAGCGCGAACGCGGGCGTTCGCGCTGCCGGCAACGACCGGCCGATCAGGGTCTCCGCCGAGGAAGGTCACCAGCACCTCCATTCCGACGCGAGGGATGAACTGGTGCCATAGCGAGCACCAGCCCACGATTGCGCGACGCGAATCCAGCAGGATGAGCGCTCGTTCGCAGGCTCTAGATCCCAATGGAATCGCACTTTGATGCGACCCAGATCGTCGGTGTGGTTCTCTTCCGTTGCTGGGCCGACGACGATCGCCGTTTCCATTGACTGGCGCACGCGGCGACGCGGACGTGCCGGACGAAACAAAAGTCTTTCTGAGCTGCGACGAGCTTGTTCTGGTAGGCGGGCGCATCAGCGTCTTGCACGCTGCGGAATCGGTGCACGAGCTCAACGACCACGTACCCGGCGTCGAGAGCCGGGAGCTCGTGTCCGTCGAGCGCGAAACGGGCGCCCGGTTCGAGCCGCACGCAGCCCGAGGCGGCGTCGTAGGTGACTGCGTTGCGGCGCGCCTGGTCGACCAGCACAGCGAGTGGCTGAATAGAGGTCTGCATTTCGCCATAGGGCCCGTGGTCTTCGACGATCCCCTCTAGCCCGGGATCACTCGCGACATGCGGTTCGAGCGGGCGCCGGAAGTCGAATCCGCGGGCGTGTCCCGCGCTGGATACACGGCGACGGCGCTCGAGAAAGCTTGGCACATGGTAGATCGAGCGCGACCACGGCTAGCGTCGAGGTGGTCGAAGGCTCGGCCGCGGCCAAGCTCCAAGATTAGTGCAGCCGGTACATTTTCAGACGAGGTCGAGGAGGGCGTCCGCGAGCGCATCCGTCAGCTCCGCCACTTCGGGCGCGCGCGTCTTCACGGCAGAGGCGAGCGTTGCGGTGGTCTCCGCCGCGCGAGCGAGCTCTGCACTGGGCTCAGCAGCGCGCGTCTCGAGCGCACGACGGGATCTTTTCAACATGGCTTCCGCGAGGCTCAGATCGCCGTCAGTTGCCATGGGCTGTAGCGACCCGACTTGGTCGGCGCTGGCTTCGTCTTGGCGCGTCGCGCGCAAGTCGGCGACAGCTTGCTTCGCCGCGGCCCGGGTCTGGGAGGTGAGACGGTAGGGGCTGTTGGAGATCGTCGTTTCGGCGCTGGTGCCGGAGGCGACATGGGTTGCGGAGACGTACAAGATTCCGGACAAATCAAGCCGAAAGGTGACCTCGACGGGCGAGCCGGCGGGGCTCGGCGGAAGCGGCTCGACAACCACCTCGCCGAGGTAGGTGTTGTCGTCGAATGCCTCCTCTTCGCCCTGGGCGATAGGCAGCATGGCAGCAGGCTGATTGGTGTGCTGCGTCATCACCGTTTGTGAGCGTTCGACAGGCACGACCGTGCCTCTGGGAATCACTGCCAGCGCGTCGAGGTCGTCCGCAGCGCCCTCGCTCAGCACCCCGACAACCAGCGTGTGTGGCGTGATGTCGACGAGGACTTCGGCGACATCGGCTCCACCAATGCGCCCAGCCAGCAGCGAGGCTCCGAGAGCAACCGCCCGATCAGCATTGCTATCGAGCTGCGCGGGCCGTCCCAGGTGCGCCGATATCATGGCGGTCACAAGCGGCATTTTGCTGGCGCCGCCGACCAGTAACACCCGATCGAGATCGGCGGGCCGGATGCCGGCCGCGTGCAGCGCCGCATCGATGCAGGTGAGGGTTCGCTCCACGAATGGCTTCGCCACGCGCTCTACGTCGCTCGCCGCGAGCGTCATGTCGAGGTGCACGCCTTCAGCACCGTCGCCTGCCAAGAATGGGTCGAAGAGTCGAACTTCCGCGCGGTCGGAGAGGGCGATCTTTGCGCGCTCGACGGCTTCGACGAGCCGGGTCATTGCCCGTGGGTCGGCTTCTACACGACGGCGCCCGTCGCCCAACCGATCGAGCACGAGTTCGGTGAGCGCGCGGTCGATATCGTCACCTCCAAGCCGGGTGTCCCCGCGGCTCTGCAAGACCTCGAGCAGGCCTTCGTCTCGTTCGAGCACGGAGACGTCGAACGTTCCGCCGCCAAGATCGTAGACCAGCACCGTTTGCTCTTCGCCCGTGTGGTAGGTGAGCGCGGCGGCGGTGGGCTCGTTGATCAGGCGCTCGACGACGAGACCCGCAAGCTCGCCCGCGTCCCGCGTCGCCTGTCGTTGGGCGTCGTCGAAGTAGGCCGGAACGGTGATGACAGCGCGCGCGGGCCGTTTGCCGAGTGCCGTCTCAGCGCGATCCAAAAGCGCGCCCAGGATGAGGGCCGAGACTTCGACTGCCGATAGCTCCTTGTCACCCACGCGGACGCGCTCCGCTCCACCCATCTTGCGCTTGACCGAGCTCGCCGTGCCCAGCGGATCGAGCACGCGCCGATTCTTGGCCGAGCGACCCACCAAGAGCTCGCCGTTTGCCCCGAGCCCGACCACAGAAGGCAGTAGCTCGTCTTGCTTGGCATCTGCGAACAACGTCACCTTTCCGTCAACAACTGCGCCCACGAGCGAGTTGGTGGTGCCAAGATCGATGCCCACGATATCCATCAGGAGACCCCTATCCACCAAGAGACCCTCGCCGAACGACGACGTCGGCCTCACGAATGACCACTTCGCCCAAGATGTAACCCGGCCGCACAGTCTCCACGACTCGCTCAGCGCCGCCACTGCCTCGAACCTCCACCACGCGGTGGAGCGATGGATCCACCGCGCCGTTCACGTCGCAGAGGACCGTGACTCCCATGCCGCCGAGCGCGGCGCGCAGCTGGGACCGTAGGATCCGAAGTGCATCGAGCAAGACCTCGGAATCAGCATAGGCGGCCTCCGAGTTGGCGGAGGCGGCTTCTGAATCAGCGTCGGCAGCCTCCGAATCAGCGTCAGTAGCAGGCGCGGGCGTGCGACTCCACCAGGCGAACGGCCAGCGCCAGCGATCAAGCCAGCGCCCCCCATCAAGAGAGCGCCGTGCTGGGCTCGGTCCGCGCGCCAGCGCTCGAGCTTGCGCGATCACGCGGTCGAGCGAGTCCGCGATGGGGATCACGGTCTCGAGCCAATGCCGGTGCGCAGAATCGTTGCGCTCGGTTTCGGACAAGGGGGCTCCTTGCCGAGACACTTTGTGCGCCGACAGTGCTTCCAGGCATTGCTCCGCTGCGGCTTGCGCCGCGATCGCAGCGCGGCCTTGCCGGCGCACTTCAGCGCGCACTTCGTCTAGCTTCTGCGCGACATCCCGAAGCACGAGCTCTTCGCGCGATGCAGCCTGCTCGCGCGGTGCAGCCTCTTCGTGTGATGCAGCAGAAACCGGGTCAGTCATGAACGAGGCTCGGCAGTCCCTTGCTGAGTGCGCGTGAGAGGCTCGCTGATGAGGCCCGTCGTGTCCAGAGCCGCCGCCATCCGGCGCAAGAGCGCCAGCGCCGTCGCGCCCCTGGGCGTAGGCTGCATGAAGGCAAGCTCGGGCGGATCGACGGCAGGGGTTTCGCGGAGGAGACGCTCTCGAGCGTTCGCGCCGGGATCACATAGTTGTTCATACGCGTCGCGAACCCTGCGAAAACCCTCGGGATCACGATCCGGCGCATGCAGTTGAATGAGCTTCCGATAGGCGGCCTTCACCACGCGCTTGTCGAATTCTGGTCTGCCATTGGCTCGGAGGAATTCGCTTACACCAAGGATGCGCGCGGCTTCGAGCAGACCTTCGTTCAGCGCCATGGGGCCTTCTCTCTCCCCTTCTTCGCGGGCAAGCCGAGCTTCGCGGGCAAGCCGAGCTTCGCGGGCAAGCCGAGCTTCGCCGGCAACTCGAGTCCAAGCTCGTCGCCCATGAACCTGATGATCCCAGCAATCGTACGCTCCGCTTCGGCGCTGCTAAGCGTTTCTCCACGCTCGAGTCTGGCCAGGCGGGCTGCCAATTCCTCGGGCAACAGGGCGCGCAGATCAGCTGGGAACGAGCCGTCGCTCATCGCCGCCTTGGCTGGGTCGTCGTCGAGATCGAAATCGGGTGCGAGCTCGCGTGCGACCGCTCGGATGGCGCCTTCCTCATCCCAGACTGGGGCGCGCGTCAATGCAGCGCGAATGGCGTCGACTTCCGCGCGAGACAGCTGGGCGCTGCTGCGTGTGAGGATTGCTCGGGCCGCATTCGCGTGCGAGACCGCAGCCCCGGAAGCAAGCGCCACAAGCAGCGGCCCCGGGCTTGCCACCTGCCGGAGCGCATCGGCCGGCTTGGTGTAGTCCGCATTGGCGAGCAACGCGCCCGCCAATGCGGACAGCTGAAACAACCACTCAGCAACCGAAGTTTCGGCGGATGTCGCCCAGCAGACTACGATTTGGGCGAAGCGATCTGCGCTGTTGATGCCCTCTTGCGCACGCTGGCTGACGACGATGGCAGCGCTGTCGAAGGCGAGACGGGCGGCGCTCGGGAGGAGCCGTCGGCATTCCCAGGCGAGCGCGGTCATGGGGTCCTGCTGACTACCCACCGGCAGCGCGAGCGTGACTCGTTCGAGCTCCGCAGCGAGGGCTCCGGCGGTTGCGACAGCGGGCACGAAGCCCTCGAAAGCCCGGCCCTTTCCGCGGCGAGCCTTGATGTTACGGGCTCGCTCGGCGAGCTCGCGGTTGTCGCTGCCGGCCGCCGAGGCGAGCGTGAACGTGTCAGCTTCAGCGTCCCGCCCCAGTGCGCGAAGGGCGTCGATCTTCAAGAGCAAAGCCTCTTGGTGAGCCGGAGATCGCTCGAGCAGCGTGTCCAACACGCCGAGGCCAGCGGCCTCTTCGCCAAGGCCGACTCGCGCGCTGCTCGCAGCCAAGTCGAGCTCGTCGAGCTGCGACGCCGATGCATCCAAACGTGCTCGGTCCAAGGCTATCAGCGCCGGCTGAAAGCGATTGGCGTCGAGCCACGCTTCTGCGGTTATCAACAGCGCTTCGGCGGCAAAGGGGCGACCCTGTGGCAGCCGACGAATCGCGTTGGCGAATCGATCGCCAGCCGAGGCGATCGCAGCAGCGTCGGCATGAATCACGTCGCAGTCGCGGCATTTTTTGCCAGACCGAAGCGCTATCAACATTTTCCCCCGCAAAGCTTCGGTCAGGTCGGCGCCGAGCTCGATCGCGCGGTCGAAAGCCTCGTTCGCTGCCTGGGACGGTTTTCCGAGAAGTGCAAAACCTCGATACAGCCAGGCCGTCCCCAGCTGGTCGGGTCGAAAAGCCTCCGCGCCGAGCGCCCCGGCAAGCGAGACCGCGCGCTCGCGTGAGTTTGCCTGCTGGCAGACGCTAGCGCTGGCTACGCGACGCAGCACGCGGGCCGCTACGGTCGCAGACGCGGGCAACCCGCGCGCGACGGCGGTAGCGTGAAGCGGTTCGGACTCCGCCAGCTCGAGCAAGGCGACCTCGGCAATGGCAGCGCCAGCGATGCCGGGTTGGGCCCCGAGCCCTTGGTCAGTTGCGATCTGCTGGTCAGTTGCGATCTGCCGGTACGCTTCCAGCCCCCGCGAGATCACTCTGGCGCGCGACGGCCGCCTTGCGCCAGGCGACGCTGGTAGGGCACTTTGCTTTCGTGGGTTCGAACCAGCCAGGGGAGCATGCTCCGCAAAGCTTTCCGCAAGGCGCAGCGATGCGCCAAGTGATGCTCGGTATCCCGCGGGCGCCTTCGCTGCCGAGCGAGCCGCCGCCCTGGGATCGCCGCGCAACATGGATGCGATGCTGGCCGCGGCATGATGCAGCTCGACGACCTTTCGCAGTTTCGTTGTTTCCCCGTCGAAGATCTTGCCGACTCGGTTTCGCGGCACCACGACCTCTTCGCCTGCCACCGCGGCAAGCAAAGGGCGAAGTAGCGCGTCAATCTGGGGGGCCGACCGAGCCCAGCGTTGCGCCTCTGCATCGTCGCCCATCGCAAACGCGACCAGTGCGAGCTCGAGTGCGAGCGCCTGCGACCGGAGGGCACCAGCGCTCGCGATCGTGCGCGCCAGCGCCAGATGGCCCTCCTGACGCAAGCGTGCGGCCTCGCGCACGGCAACATCGAACACGTCGGCGGCAGCCCCCTCCCGTCCCACCAGCGCAGCGAGGGCGGTCGCCGCTCGCTCCGGAGACGAACGCGCGAGCTCGCTGATCGCCCCAAGGTCTCCGTCTTCCACGGCGCGAACGAGCCGTTCGCGCCCGACCTGGCGCGCTTGACGGCTGCTCTTCGACACATTGACCGCGTAAGCCGTCGCGCCCGACAATGGAAGCCTGAAACCGACACCCGGTTCTTTGCCGCCGCACCAGCACTGTCGATTTTTTCAGCGCCCTGCTAGGTGGTCGGCTTCTGGACGCCCGAGTATCTCGCCTCCAAGCTGGCAGCGCTCGACAGCCTGCGAGGCATGCCGTTGGTGGTGGCGATCGACAGCAGCCACGGCGTGCTGCCAGAGCGATTGCCGCACGCCGAGATGGTGAGCTTCAGCAAACGGATCGAGGCGAGCGAGATTGTCGCCGCAGCAGAACGCAGCCTGCGCTGACGTCGGGATCGTGATGCGGTCATGAGGCTTTTGGGGGCGCTCTAGCAGGGCCAGCGAACCTCGGCCATGCCGCCTCGACCTCTCTGAGGCATGATCGGGCGATGATGGGAGAGTCCTCGGCAGACCTCGGTTCACTACGACAGCACGCCCGGCTGGCTGTCCGCGTCCTGGCTGTAATGGCATCGTTCGCCCTTGTGCGCACGCGCTCGCCGCGGAGCCGGTAGAAGTGCTGTGCAAGGAGGGAGTTGCGGCGGCCGAAGCAGGACAAACCGATCTCGCCCACGAGAAGCTCAAGGCTGCCTGGTCGCTCCGTCAAACGTACGACATCGCCGCGAGTCTCGGCTTCGTGGAGAACGCGCTCGGTAGGCACAGGGATGCGGCGGAGCACATCGACTACGCGCTCAAGAATTTCGCGCCGGTCGGAGATGCTGGCGCACGGACCGAGCTCTTGGCGGTGCTCGACCGCGCACGAAAGAAAATTGGCCAGCTCAAAATCACCTCTCTTCGCAGTGCAAACATCGAAGTCAATGGCGCGGTGATCGGCACGGCGCCCCTCGTTGCCACCGTCTTCGTCGATGCGGAAAAACAGATCGTCACAGCAAAAATGGCCGACGTCGGCAAAGGAAAGGTGCTGGTCGATGTGCGCATCGGCGAGTCGAGAGAAGTGCGCGTCGACCTGGTGGTCGACCCGAGCTCGGAGGAAGTGAAGGGCGCTCCCGCTGCCGCTCTGGCCCGGCTTGTTGGTGGGCGGCCTCGGCCTGGCGGCGGTCGGAGTCGGGATCGGGCTGGCAATTTTCGCCGACGCGGAGGCAACCGAGGCTGGCGCGCTCACCGCAGCATTGCCTTCGCGCAGCGCCTGCCTGGTCTCGCCGCCCGCGGACTCTTGCCGCGTCATTCAGAGCAAGCTCGAGTCTCATGACGCCCTCATCCAGGGCTCGATCGGCGCAGAAAACTACCGACCCCGTGATCACAGCAGTCGCGCCGTGGCTCACCCATGAAGCGGGCATCGTCGTCGGCGGGCGCTTCTGACAGCCGGCGCCGGCCGGAGTGCGGCCTCGCCGCAAAAGCCGGGCCACCCGCCCGCCTTGCTGCATCGCGCCGCAGAAACCCGCGCCACCCGGGCTGGTGCAGCGCCGACGAGCATGCAGGAAGCGGGTGACCCGCCGGCTTGCGCTGCGTCGCGCATCAACCAAGCCGGGTGACCCGGCCCGTTGTGCAGCGCTGCGCAAGAAGAGGCCGGGTACCCCGGCCAATCGCCGCGATTTTTGACCCATCTCCGGTCCATCGAAACGCGTCGCCCAGAGGTCCGCGGGCCGTCACAGAACGCTTTGCTGGTCCGACGTGCTCACCATGACCACCTCACGGCTGCTGCTCCCTCTGCCGCTGCTGCTCGGGCTCGCTTGCTTGGCCTGCGCGCCGAGCGAGCCGAGCGAGCCGGCCGCGATTCGCCGAGAAACCCCCCGTCAGAGCTTGCCCACTCCGCCGCTCTCCAGCTCGGCCGCAGCTTTGCCGCCCGCAGCGGTTCCGGTCACCATTCAAGCCAAGCACGACAGCGCGAACGACCTTTCGGTGTGCCCGGCCCATCTCGACTGCGACTACGAGGCGCTGCTTCGCAACCCCGCTCCGCCGGTAACCGCCATCCGGGTCGAGAAGGCAGCTCATCGGCTGCACCTGCTCGCCGAGACGACAGTGGTCAAGTCGTACCGTGTCGCACTCGGTTTTGGCGGAGCGGGGCCCAAGCTTCGCGAAGGTGACGGCGCTACTCCCGTAGGCACCTACAAGATCACGGGACGCCTGCCGACGAGCCCTTGGCACTTGCTGATCGGCGTGAGCTACCCGAACTACGAAGACGTGAAGCGCCTTTCTCGCTCCAAAGCCGAGGGCAAGATCCCTCATGACGCTAACATCGGGTTCGGAATTGCGTTTCACGGCCGCGCTGCCGACGCGCGTGACGGGGAGCACAAGAGTAGCGATTGGACTGCGGGCTGTATCGCCGTCGACAACGACGAGATCGAGGAAATCTCCAAGCTCGTGCGAGCGGAGACGACGATCACAATCGTCGACTGAGCGGTGAGAAACGTCGAGTTAGGTCGCCTGCTTGTTCGACTGCTGTTTCACGAGATCATCGAAGCGTTGACGCAACTCAGGGTTCGCTTCGAATCGTGGCAACCGCCCGGGTTCACGGCGCACTCCTCGTCACCGCCGATGACACCATCCGAGAGTCGGGATTGGTCCGCTGCGTTTGGGACTGAACGCTGTTTCTAGCGCGCGTTGTTTTGCGTAGCATCGCGGGCATGTTGACCTGCTCGCACTGCGACGGCTTTCTACCAGCCGAGTCTGCCAGTTGCCCCAACTGCGCGAGCGCGGTTTCCAAGCGCGCGCTACGCGCTGCCAACAGCTCGCCAAGGTGGGCGCGGCGGCGGCGACGATGATGACGCTGATGGCCTGCTACGGAATGGCGTACCGACCGATCGAGACGCCGCAGCCGGGCGCAAACGATCGCGACGCTGATGGCTACGAGCCTGCGCCTCCGGGCGCCGCGCCGTCGCCTGCCTTCGACTGCGACGACACCAGCCCGAGCATACATCCGGGCGCAAACGATCCGGTGGGTGACGCGCTCGATCAGAACTGCGACGGCATGGATGGCACGTCCGAAACGCCTGCGCCGACAGCGACGATGGCTGTCGATCCGCCGGCCGAGACCAAGCCGCCCCCGCCGGCGATCGCGAGGTAGCCCGCAAGCGCGATCTTCCTTCGCGCGACCCGCAGTGGTCGCTCGTTGTAGCATCGGTGGCCATGCTGAACTGCTGCCACTGCGCTGGCTTCGTCCCTGACGAGGCACGTCGCTGCCCGAACTGTGATCGCGCGCAAAAGGCCGCGTCAGGGGCGGCGAAGCGCGCTGCGGCTGCGGGTGCGGCCGCCGCCACCATGATGAGCTTTTGATGGCCTGCTACGGCATGGCCTACCCGCCACCGGTCGATGCCACTCCGCTGGCGTCGCGAGACCAAGACCACGACACCTACGAATCACCGCCCCCCGGGGCGGTCGCGTCGCCCGGGTTCGACTGCGATGACTCGAGCGCGATGGTTCACCCCGGCGCCGAGGACCCGACAGGAGATGGGCTCGATCAGAACTGCGACGGAATGGACGGTCTGGCGGTGCCGCCCCCACCGAGCGCTGGCACCTCAACCATTGCGCAATAGAGGGCTCACATGAAGGCAATCATCATCGGTGCAGGTCGCGGTAGCCGTCTCGAGCACCTCACCAACGAGGTTCCGAAGACGCTGGTCGATGTAATGGGCCGCCCCATGCTTGATCAGATCTTGGATGCGCTCGACTACGCGGGCTTCAAGCGCAAAGACACGGTGTTCATCGCAGGCTACCAGGCCGACGTGGTGCGCGAACGTTACCCCGATCTGACGTTCGTCGAGAACACCACGTGGGAGTCGAACAACATCTTGCTGTCGCTCTTGTACGCACGCGACTTCATGAAAGACGGCTTCGTGTCGACGTATGCCGACATCATCTATACCAATGAAATCGCGAGCGGCGTCGCACAGAGCCCGCACCCCATTGCCCTCGGCTGCGACACCGATTGGCGGCGCCGCTACACCCGGCGCACCCACCACCCCGAGTCCGACGCCGAGAAGCTCGTCGCCGAAGGTGAGCGTGTGGTGCGCCTCTCTCGTACGATCGCCAGCGAAGAAGCTTCCGGTGAGTTCATCGGCGTGATGAAGGTGAGCGCCGGAGCGGTGCCTTCATTTCTCGAGATGTTCGACCACACAGCCCAAGAATTCAGCGGTAAAACCTTCCGCGAAGGCCGCTCCTTCGAGAAGGCGTACCTGCTCGATTTTCTGGAGCACGCGCGCCAAAAAGGCATGCAGCTTCATCGCGTCGACACCATTGGCGGCTACATGGAGATCGACACCTTGCAAGATCGCGAGCTCGCCGCCGATTGGTGGCGTGGGCTGAGCTGAGGGCAGCGGAGGATATTTACCGCAGAGAACGCAGGGAGCAGACGCAAAGGGCGCCAAGCGAGACGAGAGTAAATTTACATTCTTCTTTTGCGCCTTTCTTCTGCCCTTTGCGCTCTCTGCGCCAAATATCTGCTCTCAGATCAGCCCGCGAAAATCCTCCGCCTGTGCAAGCAAACCAGGCAGACCACCGGTGTGAATGAAGAGCACACGCTTGCCATCCAGCTCGCCGCGGGCGGCGGCTTCGCGAATGGCGAATAGAGCTTTGCCTGTGTAGACAGGGTCGAACAAGAGGCCGCTTTTGCGGGCTACTTCGATGATGAACGCTTTTTGGGCGTCGCTCGCGACGGCGTAGGCTGGGCCTTTGGCGGTGTCGTCGACGATCAGGCGGGCGGGGGAGGCGGGCAGGCTGGGGTCGATACCGCGCGCCTCGTCGATGATGCGATGAATCACGCGCTCGAAGGTGGGCGCGTCGTCGCATACGGCAATGGCGCGCACTTCTTTGGCGACGTCGTACAGCGCGGCGCCGAGCGCGACGCCGGCGGCAGTGCCACCCGAGCCGCACGCGTGGAACACGATGTCGAAGTTGCCGTCGCCAGCGAGACCGAGGTCGAGCTGCTGGCGGACCTCGCGCATGCAGCGCACATAGCCGAACGCACCGAGGCCATTTGATCCGCCTTCGGGGATGACGTAGGGGCGCTTGCCTTCGCGGCCGAGCGCCTCGGCTGTCTCGGCCAGCAATGCGCTGCGCTCTCGGTACTGCGCGGGGGTGATCAGGCGAATGGTCGCGTCGACCAGCTTGTCGAGAAAGACATTGCCAGAAAATGGTGCGTTCTTCGGATCGAGATCGGGGCCCGTCGTGCGCAAGAGCAATACGCTCTTCATGCCGAGCTGCGCGCCGACGATCGCGGTGGCGCGCGCGTGGTTCGATTGAATGCCGCCGCAAGTGACGAGCGTGTCGGCGCCGCGCGCTTGGGCGTCGGCGAGCAGGTACTCGAGCTTGCGGATCTTGTTGCCTGCTTCGGGGCCGCCGGTGATGTCGTCGCGCTTGATGTAGAGGGCGACGTCACTGCCGCCGATGGGCAGCCTGCCGCGAATGATCGGCGTCGGCGTATGAGCGAGCGCCAGCCGAGGAGGGCTCACTCGATCTCCACCAAGAGGGTGCCGCTCTCGACAGTGGCGCCGACAGCGACGTGCACCTTTTTCACTTTGCCCGGGCGGGCGGCGGCAAGCTCGTTCTCCATCTTCATGGCCTCGACGACGATGACCGGCACACCGGCCTCGACCTCGTCGCCGTCTTTGACGAGCACGCGCACGACGCGACCTGGCATCGGCGACTTGATTTCACCCTCGCCGCCGCCGCACAGAGGCTTGTGCGCGGCGCGAATGCGCATGCGTTCGCTCTCGACCTCGGCAAAAAAACGTTGACCGTCGGCGATCACGCCGAGCTTCGGCGGAGCGCCCTCGAGCCAGAGCTCGACCGAGCGGGTGCCGATCCGAATCGCGGTCGCGCCGCGACCCGAAGTGGTCAGATCGCTCTTCTGCGCGCTGGCCTCGACAGCCTGACCATCGACCTTCACCGAGACTTTGCCGGTGGCGTCTTCTTGGATGTGGACTTGATGCTCGCGCCCCGAGGGCAGCGTGACGAAGTACTTCACGGCTCGCTCCGGATCAGAACTGAAGACCGACTTTGGTGTTGAGCACGAGCTGCTTCGGCAAGGTATTGCCGCTTTCGTCGTCGAACGCGTGCCCAGGGAACAGCACGCCACCTTCGGCGCCGAGCTCGAGCGCGACAGTACGTTCGAGCGGGATGCGAACGTCTGCGCCTGCGTCGATCTCGATGCCGAGATCGCGTGCGGTGGGGTCGCCGCCATCGTAGTTCTGATAGTCGCCGAGGGCGCCCACGTGGTACGGGTCGACGACGTCGGCGCTGGCCTGCCCCCACACGAAGCCGAGCTTCACGTCGACCGCGCGGACAGGTCGGAAAATGAAGCGCGGGTTCAGGTACGTCGCGCCGAACACGCCGCCGTTGGACGGTAAGAACTGCAAACCCGGATTGGGTCGGCCGACGATGCGCTCGTCTTGGGCGATTGTAGCGGCTCTTGCCGTCTTCCACGCGAGCACGTGATCGAACATCACGAGGCCGACGTTGTGGTTGGTGTCGAAGGTGAAGCGATTCGTCTCGCCGTCGAGCGGGTCAGGGTCGCCGGACGCGTAGCCCCACTCGAGCTCGGTCACGAAATCACCCCAGCGCTCTTTCTCGTTGGCGCGGGTGTGGACGTAGCCGATCGTGGCGCTGCCGCCGATCGTCAGAATCTTCTCGTCGTCGATCGCCGCGGTGGGCTCTGCTTGATTGACGTAGCTCGAGCGGATGTAGTTGGTGCGACCGGCGATCAGCGCGATCTCGCCCTGCGCGTAGGCGAACGCATCTGTGCCTGGCACTTTGCCGCGGATCTTGCCTTGCAGGTCGACGACGCCGACGTCGAGCGACTCGTTGTAGGGCGTGACGCGGCTCTGAAGCTCGCGCTCTTGGTGACGGTACACGCCGTAGATGCCGGCCTCGGCCCAGTCTTCGCGCCAAAGCACGGCGGCGACTGCTTGGCCAGTGAGGTCGCCAGTCGGTTGTTCGGGTGAGTTGCCGAGCGCGTCGGCGGTGTTGTCTTCGAACACGAAGTCGCCGGCCAAGATCACCGTGAGCGGCGTGTCTTTGCCCATCGGATTGGTGGCGAACAAAAGCCGCTCGGTGATCGAGCCGCGCAAAATATCGCCGAACATCTGGGGGTGATCGCCATCGTTGGCGACCAGGCCTTGGCCCCAGTGCCCTGTCTGCTGGCCGACGCGAAAGACTCCGATCGGCGAGCGAAACTCGACATACAAATTGCGCGGGTGCACGTCGTACCAATTGAGCTCGTTCAGCGGGTCGCGTGAGCGGTCGACGAACTGCGTGGTGTGGCCCACGACCATGCCACGCGGCACATCGATCTGCGCGACGCCGATGATGTCGTCGCGGAACACGATGCGGCCGTTCAAGCGGAGCCAGTGATAGAGGTACGCGTTCTGCCCGAGCAAGCCCGGGTCGCGCGGCGCGGAGCCGTCGCTCTCGGGCAAAGAGCCGCGCGCGGGTGCTTGCAACGGCAGATCAGTCAGCGCGCGGAAGCGCAGCTCGTATTCGCCGTGCAAGCTGAACACCAGAAAATCTTGGTCGAGCGGCAGCGGGGTCGCCCGCGCCGACTCGAGCACGTAGCGCTCGAGGAAGCCGTCCGAAGCGGGCTTCTCGACGCGCTTGGGGAGGTCTTGCTCGCCGGGGACGAGCTTGCCCTCTTCCAGCGGGGTCGCCTTCTTGTCGACGGCGCGCAACTTGGCTTTGTCGGCTGCGAAGGACTTTTCTTCGTCCGACTTCGGCGACGCGGCCTGGGGGTCGACCTCGGCCGGGTAGGGCGCAGCTGGCTTGTCGCCAGATGGCTCGTCTGCGCCGGGCTCTTGGGCGCGCGCGCTGCCGGAGACCGCGAAAGAAGCGGAGGCGAGGGCGAACCAGAGGAAGGAGCCACGACGCATTTAGGCGGGCGGAGACTAATACAGCTAGGGGCTTGGCGGGACGGAAGAAACAGGGCGATTCGGGCAGAAAGGCCAGCGCGCTCCGGTGCTAGCCTCGCGCGCCCATGGCGTCGGGCCTTTCAAGCAAACCAAACGAGCCCATTTTCGTGGGCAGACCGCTGTCGATCCGGGATCTGTGCGAGGTCGCGCGCCGCCGCCGGCCTGTCGCGCTCTGCGACGACGCGCGCGCCCGCGTGATCGCGTCACGCAAGGCGATCGACGCGATCGCCGACGCGGGGGACCGCGCGCCTTTCGTGTACGGCGTGAACACCGGCTTCGGTGCGCTGGCCGAGACGCGCATCTCCGAGAAGGACATCAAGAAGCTGCAGCAGAACTTGGTGCGCAGCCACGCGTGTGGCGTCGGCCCCAACCTCGGCCGCGCCGAGGTGCGCGCGATGATGCTGCTCCGCGCGCAAGTGATCGCGCTCGGCCACTCTGGCGTGCGGCCCGAGCTGGTCGATCTGTTGCTGGCGATGCTCAACGCCGACGTGACGCCGCGCGTGCCGGCGCAAGGCTCGGTGGGTGCCTCGGGTGATCTGGCGCCGCTCGCGCATCTCGCGCTCGGGCTTATCGGCGAGGGTGAGGCCATCGAAGCCGACGGCCGCACCATTTCCGGTGCCGCTGCGCTGACGCGTGCTGGCCTCGAGCCGATCGAGCTGGCGGCGAAAGAAGGTCTCGCGCTCATCAATGGGACCCAATACATGACCGCAATCGGTGCCTTGGCGCTCTCGGACGCCGCCGAGCTGGCCACCATTGCCGATGTCGCCGGCGCTACCAGCCTCGAAGCATTGCTCGGCACCAAGCGACCCTTCGATGCGCGTTTGATGGCAGTTAGGCCGCACCCCGGTCAAACGCAGGTGGCTGGCAATCTGCGCGCGCTGCTCGCGGAGAGCGAGATCATGGAGAGCCACAAGAATTGCGGCAAGGTGCAGGACCCGTATTCATTGCGCTGCATGCCGCAGGTGCATGGCGCCACCCGCGACGCGCTCACCTTCGCGCGCGACGTGATCAGTCGCGAGATCAACAGCGTCACCGACAATCCGACGGTATTTTTGGACGGTACCGAAGCGGAGCTCCTGTCGGGGGGCAACTTTCACGGGCAGCCTGTCGCCATTGCTCTCGACTTGGCTGCCATTGCGACTGCCGAGCTCGCCAACATCAGCGAGCGCCGTGTCGAGCAGCTGGTCAACCCCGCGCTCTCCAGCGGTCTCACGCCGTTTCTGGCCAAAGGCAGCGGGCTCAACTCTGGATTCATGATCGCGCAAGTCGCTGCAGCTTCGCTGGTCAGTGAGAGCAAGATCTTGTGCCACCCGGCCAGCGTCGATTCGATCCCCTCCAGCGCCGGACGCGAAGATCACGTCAGCATGGGCAGCATTTCCGCCAAGAAGCTCGCGCAAGTCGTGGAGAACAGCGCCAACGCATTGGCGATCGAGCTATTGGTCGCCTGCGCCGGCATCGACCAGCGAAGCCCGCTCAAGCCCAGCAGCGGCGTCGCTGCCGCGCACCGGGCCGTGCGCAAGACCGTGCCCGAGCTGTTCGATGATCGGCCGCTCTACCTGGATATCGCGGCTGTGCGTGAGCTGGTGCGCGATGGCTCGGTGATCGCTGCTGTCGAGGGTGTGGTCGGCAAGTTGGTGTAGCGCTGCGGGGCTTTGCGGCTGGCTTTGCGGCTGGCTTTGCGGCTGGCTTTGCGGCTGGCTTTGCGGCTGGCTTTGCGGCTGGCTTTGCGGCTGGCTGTGCGGCTGGCTTTGCGGCTGGCTTTGCGGCTGGCTTTGCGGCTGGCTTTGCGGCTGGCTTTGCGGCTGGCTTTGCGGCTGGCTTT
>Ga0163144_10008933_pt1 | contig 21602 bp, 18 predicted proteins | sample OliLak19BULKMAT1_FD_123175 | JGI IMG/M metagenome (GOLD analysis project Ga0163144, IMG submission 123175) | Freshwater microbial mat bacterial communities from Lake Vanda, McMurdo Dry Valleys, Antarctica - Oligotrophic Lake LV.19.BULKMAT1 | ecosystem: Environmental > Aquatic > Freshwater >... | reverse complement strand
GGTCTTCGGTTGGCCGAACAATAATTCAAGTTCAGTGCCCTGATCGGAGTTATGGTTTGAGTGTGCACATCAAACAATAACCAATCGTCGACCAAGCGAAAAAATTGCTTCCAGAGGAGCCTGGAATGTGAGCCTCGACACACCTGCGGCCGACCCGATTGATTTTCCCGCAAGCTGCACACTCAGTCGGGGAAAACCGCTTCATTTCCATACCCAGAGCGGGGCTGTGGCCGACAACGTGCAAGAAAATCCTGAAGGCAATCTCCGAATGGCAGACCGGCCGACATGACTGCTGAACTGCATCTGCTGCATGCCGCTGACCGTGCGCTCGCCAAACGCGTTGCAAAAGGTGATGAAGACGCCTTTCGCGATTTTTTTGAGGCCTATTACCCGAAAGTGTTCCGGTTCAGCGCCAGAAGAATGAATGATGCAGATGCGGAAGAAGTGACCCAACAGGTCTTTCTGGCTGCACTCAAGGGTTTAGGCCAGTATCGGGGCGAAGCGAGTCTGTTCACGTGGTTGTGTCAGATTGCCCGGTTCGAAATCAGTGCGCGCTATCGACAGGCACAACGTCAACCGGTGACGGTCGCGATTGAAGATGACATCGAACTGCAATCGGATCTTGAGTCGATGTTCGAATCACCGTCGCAGGCGCCAGAGTCGATCGCAATGACCGACCAGCTGCAGGCGATTGTCGAAGTCATTCTGGATCATCTGCCGTCTGATTACGGAAACATACTGGAATGGAAGTACATGGAAGGTTACTCCGTGGATGAAATAGCGAAGCGGCTGAACACTTCGGTGACCGCAGTGCAGTCCAAGCTGGCCAGGGCAAGAGAATCGTTTCGCAGCCAGTACGCGGCTGCAGGAGCACGTCTTTCGCAGCTGGGTGTGACAAGTGGTGGTGGGAGTATCGAACATGGCAACGAAGATGAGTGAGCCCCTGGATCCGCTTGATGGGCTGTTGGGTGGTCTCAAGCCGCGCAGGTCGCCACCGGCCGAGGCGCAGGCGCGGGCGTTTGCGAACCTCAAGACTGCCTGGCAGGCACAACGCCGACCGGCGTGGCAACGTTACAGCGCAGTCGGGGTAGCCGCAGCAGTCGCCACGATCGCCGTCAGTACCTGGATGATCAGCCCGGTTGCCGATGAATTGTGTTTTGGACTCGCTGAAGGGGCTGATCTGTGGGCAGGTGCTGAACATGTTTCACGATCCAGCGACACAGTGTGCCTGTCACCGGATACCGTACTCAGAGCCGAAAAAACCAGTCGCTTCCAGAGTGCAGACGGTGTTGAGTATCGCCTTCGTGCAGGGGCCGAACTCAGTTGGCAGTCTGCAGATCGATTGAGCCTGGCCAATGGGGCGTTGTATGTGGCAACCCACGGCAAGGGCTCGCTGGTCATCAAGACGCCATTTGGTGAGGTCGCGGATATCGGCACGGTGTTCACGACCGAAGTGGATGCCGACCAGATGGTGGTGGCCCTGCGTGAAGGCAGTGTACAGATTGATTCGCCGCGTGGCCGACATGTCTCGGTGGCACATGGTCGCGTGGGGGAGCGTGTTACCGTCAATCACGAGCGTGTGGTCGCTGAGCCGTTCTCAGGGCTGGATGCCACCTTCGAGTGGATCTTTGCAGCCCATCCGGGCTATGCAGATGCGAGACCAGATCGTGTGCTCGAGCAGATCGCTGGCGATCTTGGACTGTCATTGACGTATGCTTCACCAGATATTGCAGCGCGTGTGGCAAGCACCGACTATGAGGGAAGCGTTGCCAATCTTGGTCCTCGGGAAGCGCTGATAGTCATGGCGGGAGTCTGCGATTTCTCAGTGTCTGAAATGTCCGGCAAGCTCGAGATCAGGGAGCCCATCCGCCAGGACTGATTACTTTTCGGCCCCGCTTCTGGTGTGCCCAAAGGCCTGTCTGCACTGGTTGTTGCTGCTGGTTCTGGCGACCGCCGGCTTGCCGGCTGTACATGCCAGGGACAAGTTCGTTCCGCTGAGGCAGTTGCTCAATGATTACTCCGGGCGGGGTATGGCGCTGGTTTATTCGCGGCAACTGGTGGCTGGTCTGGCAGTGGAGCGCCAAGCCATAACAAATGACAAACCACTCGACGTTCAGCTTCAGCAGACCCTGACTGCGTACGGACTGAGCCTGCGTTTTCAAGCCCCCTCGACCTGGTACATCGTGCGTGCGGCCACAGCAGTCCGTCCGCCTGCCGCGAATCGCCCGGCGGCACGGGAACAGCCGATGGTTTCGGTGATGGAGGAGATCATCGTGACGTCTCCGCATCATCGTCTGGAACGCAATCGTTTCAGTGGTAACCAGTTGGGTCAGCGTGAGCTGGACAGTTATCCGACCCTCGGGCGCGATGTCTATCGTACGTTGTCCAGTCTGCCCGGTCAGCAATCGAGTGGCATTGGTGCCCGGCAGCATACCCGTGGGGGCAACACCGATGAAGTCTCCTACTTCATTGATGGCGCGCCTTTGATCGAACCGTTCCATCTGCGAGATTTTGAGGCACTGTTTGGCGCGGTCAATCCGGATGCGGTACAGACCGTCAATGTCTTTCACGCCGGCTATCCAGTGCATTTTGGCTCACGGCTGGGAGGAGTAGTTGACCTCCAGTTGCTCGAACCTGGCGCCGAGTTTGAAGGCGGTGCTGACTTGAACCTGTTGCTTGCAAGCGTGCTCGCTGCTGGCCGTGGGAAAACCTGGAACTGGCTGGTCTCGGGGCGGCGCAGCACCGTCGACCTGGTGCTGGACAACACCAATGATGATTACGGGCGACCTGTATTCAACGATCAGCTGGTTCGTCTGGGTGGCCAGACCGATACCGATCACTGGTCTGCAGGGCTGCTGTTGACCAATGATGAACTCGACTTGAAGCAGGAAACCATCGGCGAAGAGGCGAAAGCGGATTTTCATGCCTTGCAGAGCTGGGCTGTCTGGGAGCGGACGGTGACTGATCGCCTGGCAGTGGCCACCCGAATAGGCTTTTCGCAGGTTGAAAATGCGAGGGAAGGGCTACTGGACAACGCGTTGGATGCCTTCGGAGCACTTGCCGAAGAGCGTAACTTCAAGGTCTGGTCGGGTAGTTCGACGGTGACCATGTCTGGCTCTTCTCCCTGGGTTCTGCGGCTTGGTGTGGATGCGCAGCATCAGACCGGTGATTTTGACGTCGACATCCAGGCAGACTATGGTCCACTGGCGATTCCGTTCCAGCCGTCCGCGCGCTTGTTGCGACGGGTGAGTGATGAACGCAGTGGCAAGATGGGCGGAGTCCATGTCGCCCTTGGTCGAGTGGTTGACGAGGGGCTCGAAATCGAAGTGGGCCTGCGCTACGACCTGCAGGATATGGATCCCGTACATGATCGTGTTTTCAGTCCGCGGCTGCAGATCAACTATCATCGCCAGGACAACTGGTCGTTTTACCTGCATGCAGGGCGTTATGCACAAATGCAGAATCTTTATGAAATCCAGCTTGATGATGGGTTGCTCGAACTCAATCCGGTGCAACGGCTTGATCACCTGAGCGCCGGGCTCACCTATGAAGATCCGCGGGGTTGGAGTGTGGACGCTGCAGCGTACTGTCGCCTGTCCGGATCGCCCGTCCAACGCTTTGAAAACGTCTACAACCGATGGGTTCTGCTGCCTGAACTGCATGCGGATCGGGTGCTGTTCGAACCGTCCCGCAGTCGCGCCTGCGGCATGGATACCGCCTTGCGCTGGACGGTGGGTGACCATCTGCTGTTGCGGGCACAGTACACGCTGGCGCGTACCGATGAACGTATTGAGGGTGACTGGCAACCACGTCCATGGGACGCCAGGCACCAGGCGCGAACGAGCCTGCAGTGGCAGGATGGACGCTGGAATTTCTCCGTCGCCGCTGCATGGCATAGCGGCTGGCCGACCTCGTCCTTACAGACAATGCTGGATGCCAGTCGGTTCGGGAATACACGATTGAACGGTTTTTTTTCCCTCGACTTTCATGCCGGTCGCTTTTTCAGGATGGGCACCAGTTCGCTGGAGATCTATCTTGACGTCTCCAACGCCACCGGCAGGGAGAACGAAGGTGGAACGATCTTCTCCAGCGCGCCTGGCGGCATAGAATCGCGGCGCCGACATCTGCTGCCGACCATTCCAAATCTTGGCTTGCGGCTGCAGTGGTAGCGGAACACGACCGATGACCCGCAGTACTTTCCGGTGCAGGCCGATTGATTTTCCGACCTATGGACTCTAAAGGCGCATGACCTCCTCGAATCTCGATATCGACAAGTACACCCCGGAGCGCGCGCGTCACTACGAAGCCCATCATCGCAAGAGTCTGCGTACTGCGCTCACCACCTGGCGGGAGCGGTCCTTGCTCTCAAGTGCGCTCAGGTTGACCGGGCAACCGAAACGGGTACTGGATCTACCCTGCGGGACGGGCCGGTTCTGGCCGGCGTTTGAAGAAGCCGGTGTCAATGAACTGCTGGCTGCCGATAACAGTGAGGGCATGCTGAGCCTCGCCACTGCGATGCAGTCAACGGTGTCCATTCCAATTCGTGTGTTCAAGACTTCGGTTTTCGATATCGACCTGCCGGATGTGGCCGTAGACGTCATGGCCTGCATGCGGTTTTTCCATCACCTTGCGCGTACTGAGGATCGGCTGAAGGCACTGGCCGAAATCCGCCGGGTAGTGTCCGGTTATGCCGTCATCTCCCTGTGGACCAATGGCTGCCTGCAGTCCATGTTGAGTTCCAGGCGCAAGCAGAAGGGTGAAAGTACCGAAGGCTATGGCAAGCGAACCTGTATTGATCGTGCCAGTTTTGAGGCGGAAATTGCCGCATCTGACTTTGTCATCGCCGGTCGATGGCGCCTGTGGCCAGGACTGTCCATGTGGACCTTTTACCTGCTTCGCAAAACATGATCGAACCGGTCAAACCGGCCAATGAACGGGGTGATGGCCGCAGCTGGGTCTATCGCTCCGAAGATCCTGCCTATACCCAGGGCCGTTGTCGTGAAGCCTTCATCAAGGTGCAGAAGGGCTACACCTGTCGAACGCTCTGGTCGCTGGGTCGAAAAATCCCGACCCTGATGCGTGAGTATCGGGCGCTCAAGCGACTGCAGGCTGCTGGTGTTCCGGTTCCCGAAGTCCTCGAATTTCACAAGGACGGTGACCACGCACGGCTGGTCATGGCCGGTGTTGCAGAAGCCCTGCCGCTGAACGAAGCGCTCCATAAATTTCCCGATGGTGCGGAGGAGATTCTCTGCCACTGCGCGACGGTCATCCGCAACATGCATACACACGGCTGGAACCATGGGGCGCTGTATCCTGACCACATCCTGGTAGGTGCTGCACCAGGCTTCGCAGTCACCCTGATCGATGTCGAAAAGGCCGACAGAAGCCCCTGGCATGAACATGACCTTGATCGACTGCTTCGCTATCTTCACGTCCAGTCACCTGACCTGGCGCGATGGTTTGTCCACTGCTATGAAACCGGGGTCAATGACCCGGTCGCCGGGTCGTGAATTGCACTACGGTTTATCTGATCGCGACGTCCTGACTGCCAATCAGTTGTTGGATCCACGGCATGAGTAAGCTCAGTCGCTACGTGAACAGAGAACTTCTGTCAGTCTTTTTTCTGACCTTCATCGTTTTGGTTGTGGTGGCGGCCAGTGGTCGTTTCAGCTTCTATCTGCAGCGTGTCATCGAAGGACGGTTTGCACCGGATGTGCTCTTTACCGTAGTCGGCCTGAGGCTGCCTGAGTATTGTCAGTTTCTGATACCCGTAGCCTTTTTCATCGCCTTGATGCTCACCATGGGCAGGCTGCAGTCAGACAACGAATATGTTGTGCTGCAATACGCAGGAATGACCCCTGGCCGTTTATTATCCAGTCTCACTGTTCCCACTCTCGTTATCAGCCTGCTGGTCGGTGTGCTGGCGATGGTAGTCACACCCATGGCTGGCAAGGCGCTGTCAGAACTGATTCTTGAGCAGGATAGACAAGGGCTGTTTCTCAATGTATTCCCTGGTGTTTTCAGTACCAGCGCCGATGATGCCACCGTACTCTATGCGCAAAACACCAGCGACGATCATGCTGAGCTGCAGGATGTCTTCATCTTTGAACAACTGGCCGATGGACGGCAATCAACTACCTGGTCGCGCACGGGTCGACAACATCTGGATGAGCAGACGCACGCGCGCTTTCTGCTTCTCGGCAATGGGGTTCGTTACGAAGGGCGACCCGGCGAGGCCGACTACCGGCGGGTCGAATTCGAAACGCTGAGCAGACGCCTTCCGGAAGTAGCCGACGATGAGGACGATGATCGTCTGTCGACCTGTCCGCTGGCCGATCTGCCGGCGAGCGCGACAGGTCGAATCGAATGGCAATGGCGACTGGCGCCCCCTCTGTTCACCCTCATCATCGCGCTGCTGGCGATTGGACTGTCAAGGGTGCCGCCTCGTTCGGAGCGCTTCAGAAAGATTGCGCCGGGATTGCTGGTGCTTGCGATCTACTACGAAGCACTGGTGGTGTTGCATCGTTCTATGGTGGCCGGCGACTGGCCGGTGGGTATCGGTCTTTGGCCGATCCATGCCGTAGTTCTCGCGGTTGCACTCGTACTGGTCAATCGTCTCGGTTCTCCTTCCCGCTGAATCGCCGGTTGCTCCGCTCAATCCATCGGCGTCATTTTTTCACCTGGGCCAATTGATTTACGGCCCTTTTCCACACTCAGTTTTTGTCGTGCTCCTTTGCGCACGCAGGTTCGTCAATATGTCGAGGTTGGAAGGAGTGATGCGTTCACCAGACCATGAATGCAGGTCGAATGATTCCCGGGCGTTCATGAATTCAATTTCTCTCGCCGGCATTGGTAGTTGAAGGCTCGGATGGCCGCGCCGTTCACTGCAGGATTGTTCCGACTTCCTGTTCAGCAGATTTCGCTGATTCTGCTGGGTTCCGGCTTTCTGACCGTCGGCTTCAACTACCGGCTGTTCAGAGCTACCGCAATTGCATTCCCGCCTTCCGTTGATCATGTTCTGTTTCTGGCTTCACTAGGCGTCGTTCTGTTTGGCGTACATGTCATTCTCCTGACGGTGTTATCCAGTCGCGTTCTGATCAAACCCTTGCTCGGCGTGTGGATCCTGATCGCGGCGACTGTCGCGTATTTTGCCGATCGGTACGGAACCATAATTGACGATGCGATGATCCTGAACCTTCTGCGAACAGATAGTGGCGAGGTGATGGATCTCATAACGCCGGAGTTGCTGTTTCGTGTAGTCAGCCTGGGCTGTCTGCCAGTGGCGCTGTTCTGGAAAATCAGGGTTGTGCGGACAAGCCTCGGGCGTGTAATCCTGCACAAGATGGTGTTGCTGGGAGGAGCCGTTGTCCTAATTGCCGCTTCGCTGTTCAGCTTCAGCGCCGAGTACGCCACATTTTTCAGACAGTACAAATCGATCCGTTTTTACAGCAACCCTGTTTACCCGGTCTACTCGTTGGTGGGAGCCGCCCTGGAGTCAATCGAAGCGCCGCATGACGGTGCATTGATTCGCATGGCAGACGATGCCGGCATTGTCGAAGATGGCTCGAAACCGGAGCTGATGATCGTCGTCGTGGGTGAAACCGCCCGTGCAGATCATTTTTCCCTATACGGGTATCCACGGCAAACCAACCCTGAACTCCTGAAACTGCAGAATGAACTGTTTGTGTTTGACCATGTCGAGTCTTGCGGAACGTCCACCGCGGTCTCGGTTCCCTGCATGTTTTCGCTGACGGACCGGGCCGACTTCAACATCGATACCGCGGAGCATACCGAAAACGTTCTCGATATACTGCAGCGTACCGGGGTGGATGTGCTGTGGCGAGACAACAATTCGGACTCGAAAGGCGTCGCTCTGCGAGTACCCTATGAAAGCTTCAAGACCTCCGATCTCAATCCGGATTGCAATGGTGAGTGTCGGGACGTCGGCATGCTGAGCGGATTGCAGTCCTGGATTGATGATCGTCATGGTGACGGACTGGTTGTCCTGCATCAGATGGGCAATCATGGACCCGCGTATTCGCGTCGTTATCCCCCTGATTTCGAACAATTTATACCGGCGTGTCAGAACAACGATCTTTCCGCGTGCAAGGATGAAGCGATCGTCAATGCTTACGATAACGCGATTCTCTATACCGACTGGTTTCTCGTACAGGTCATCCGGTTGTTGCGGGATAACGCTGACCGGTTCGAAGTGGCCATGCTCTATGTGAGCGACCATGGGGAGTCGCTTGGTGAACGAGGAATCTATCTGCATGGAATGCCTTTTGCCATTGCCCCGGAGGCACAGACCCATGTGCCGGCGCTGCTGTGGTTTGGCAGTCTCGAGTATGTAAACAGTACGCTGCTTCGCCAGCAGGTCCATGAGGCGACTTCGCACGATGCGATCAGCGATACACTGCTCGAATACTTCGAAGTGAAGGATACTGGCCTGACCAACTTGAACCCATTGTTTGTTGCCCATGCCAAAGACTGAGACGGGATGGGTTCTCGCGCTGACATCGCTCGCGCTGCTCGGGACACTGGTCCTGTTTCAACTGTCGGATCTGGATCGTGTGGTGCAGGGTCACTTTTATGATGCCGACGCGGAGCGCTGGATCTGGGACCGTCATGAAACCTTCGGACAAACCGTACTTTACGATGGGGTCAGAGTGGGTATCGGGCTGTATGGTGCCGGTTTGATCATCGCCCTGGTGGTTGGTCATCTCAGGGGTTGGAACGAAGTTGTACGCAAAGGGTTGTGGATTGCATTGCTTACGGTGGTTCTGTTGCCTTCACTGGTCGGGGGACTCAAGAAGGTTACCCATCTGGCCTGCCCCCGCGCGGTTACAGATTATGGAGGTGAGGTTCCGTTCATACATCTGTTTGATGCACGACCGTCGGAGACTACAGGGCACCACCAGTGTTTCCCTGCGGGTCATGCCAGTGGCGGATTTGCGCTTCTTGCGCTGCCGCTGCTCAGCCGATCACCGCGTAATCGCAAGAGGCTCCTGGTCGGCGCCCTTGTTTTTGGCTGGGTCATCGGGACTTACAAGATGTTGATTGGCGATCACTTCCTCAGCCATACAATGGTCACCATGTTGCTGGCGTGGCTGGTGGTGTATGGGTTGAAGTGCGTTGTTGACCGCTGGTTTTCATCAACTGGCCAGAGCTCGCAGCAGAATCCGCCGCAGAAATAAGCAGCTTCCGCCGGTGACCAACGATTGATTCCGTCATCTACGGACTCTAACCGGGTACAAGTGACTCTGTGGTTTCATCATGTCCGGGTCTGCTGCCGCTACTTACCTGGCCGGTTGTTATGCGGTATGCGTGGTGCTGGCGGCTCAGTTCATTGACGCTGCGCTTTGGGTGACACCCGTTGCTGCATTGTTCGGCTGTCTGTTGACCCTTTCGCTCCCGGTTTATTTTCTCGGGCCAACTGCGGCGTTTTGGTACACCAGTCGGCTTCATCCCGTGGCTATACGACCCCGGCTTCGACGGGTGGTGCTTGCGCTTGCCTTTGTCACCAGCGTGTTCGCTTCAATCTTCCTGTTTGCGGACAGACATCTGTTTGATCTCTACGGTTTTCATATCAATGGTTTTGTCATGAACCTGTTACTGACGCCGGGAGGGTTGGATTCGCTGGGTGCAGGCTCGGGTACTTACGGTCTTGCTGCCCTTATTGTCATCGCGTTTTTCACGCTGCATGGATTGTGGCTTGGGTATGCCTGGCAACGCCCGTTCCCGTGGTCGATGAAGCGAGCCTCCGTGATGGCGTTCACCTTCAGCCTGGTGTCGCTGGCCCTTGGCGAAAAGGTGGTGTACGCGATCAGTGATGCCACCATCAATGGGGATGTGCTGAAGCAGGCTGCTGCGGTGCCACTGTACGTCCCGGTGGTCGCCAGGAGCTTTCTTGCAAGTCTGGGCGTTCGTGGACCTGAGCGGTCGTCGGTTTCGATTGGTGATGCCGGGTTGAAGCTGCAATACCCCACTGAAACACTGACAACCCGGCCGTCCTCCACGCCTCCCAATATCATCTGGCTGGTTGCAGAATCCTTGCGTTGGGACATGCTGACAGCGGAAATCATGCCCAACACCTTCGCACTGGCAGCGCGCTCGCTCAATCTGAAAAACCACTTCAGTGGGGGTAATGGTACGCGGCAAGGCATCTTCTCCCTGTTTTATGGCCTCTACGGAAGCTATTGGGACCCGTTCCTGCAGGCGTCTCAAGGTCCGGTTTTCCTCAGGCAATTGATGCAGCAGGGTTATGACCTCGCGTGTTATACCAGCGCAACGTTTACCTATCCCGAGTTCGATCGGACGGTGTTTGCCCAGGTTCCGCCATCAGCACTGCAATCACTGATCAAGAGTCGAGTGGCGTGGAAAAAGGATGATCGCAATACCAGCCGCATCGTCGACTACCTTGAGCATCGCGACGGCAGAAAGCCGTTCATGCTGTACATGTTTTACGAGTCGACCCATGCCCGGTATGACTTTCCGGCAGAGAGTGTCATCCGGCGGCCTTACTTCGATGACCTCAACTACATGACGATGAGCAAGCGCAGACTGCAGCCCAGGATCGGTGAACTGAAGAACCGCTACATCAATGCCAGTCACTTTGTCGACCAGCAACTGGGCCGTGTATTCGCTGCACTCGAACGCAGTGGACTCGCCGACAACACCATCGTCATGGTGACCGGTGATCATGGTGAGGAGTTCATGGAAAACGGGTTCTGGGGCCACAACTCGGGGTTCAGTGACTGGCAGGTGCGAGTGCCGATGGTTCTGCACCTACCTGGCGCGGCACCTGCTGAAGTCAATCCAACGACGACACACATGGATATCGTTCCTACGCTCGCGCCGTTCATCGGTCTGCAAGGACCGATCAGTAGTTTCAGTCAGGGTCTGGCACTCGATGACATACACCTGCGCAAGACCATTGTGATCAGTGACTGGGCCGGCATCGCCCTGGTCGATGATGAATACAAGTTCACGATTCCTTTGCATACCAGTCTGTCGAGCCGCAATCAGCTGTTTGACCGGCAAGACAAGGAACTCCACGGTCTGTCGGAGTATCTGGCGGGACATCGCGAAGAACTTGCGAACGTGCTGGGCAATACCCGAAGGTTCCTCGAACGATAATGATCGCGACTCGTCAGAAACCCCATTCTGTTATGGTACAGCGCAATGCATGGCGAATGGCTGGTCTGACAGGGTTGTATGCAGCGTGAAGAAGTTCCCGGGCCTCGTCCTGCTGGCGGTAGTGGTCGTCGTGGGGTGCGCTACCTATGTCGCCCGTCCTCTCGATCCGACCGTGGTCGCAACACAATGGCAGTCGCGTAGCCTCGACGACTTGAGGGTCTGCGGGCAACTGCGGCGAATAGCCAAAGATCGGACCTGCGATTTTCAGACGCTTGATGGATTGGACCTGCTGGTCGCAGCGATGGTCTTCAACCCTGCAGTCAAAGCATCCGAAGCGGCCATACGAACGGCCAGGGCACGCGCCAGGGCGGCACGGGTGCGTCCAGGACCCACACTCACGATTACCACCGAGTATGCGAATGAGCCCGGGACATCGTCGTCCTGGCTGTACGGCCTTGCAGCCGATTTTCCGATTGATTTCGGCGGTCGTCGTGACGCGCGGCTCACTCTGGCCGATGCTGGTGTTGCCATTGCGACGGTGGATCGTCAGGAGATGTTGTGGACGGTACGCATGGCGCTGCGCAGGGCATCAACCGATCGCGCCGGTGCTGCAGCAGAACATGCGATCTTCATGACACTGACCGATATCCGGAATCGGCAGCTTGCATCCGCCAGTCAGCGGCTCGTTGAAGGAGAGATCTCACGCATGGAGGCTGATCGACTCAAGGCCGATGCGAGCGGAGACCTGACGAACAGTTTTGATGCGATGCGACGACTGTCAGCCGCGGACGCGGGCATCGCGGCAGCGATTGGAGTGCCTGGAAATCAACTCAATGCCAGGGTCATCGAATGGCCCGACTTTGACTCTCCGAGGCGCTTCACCGACGACGAACTTGGAGTCTTGGCCAGCCAGGCAGTTCCCGGTCGCCCCGCCATTTTGCGTGCGATGGTTGATTACGACATTGCCGAAGCTACGCTGCGCTCGGCGATTGCAGAACAGTTTCCCACCCTCAGCGTCAGTTCCGGATATACCTGGGAGCGTGGGCTGGTGAAGCTCCCGGCAGGCATCGCATTGGCCTTGCCACCCCTCGATCTGAATCGCGCGTCCATCAGGTCGGCGATCAGCGCGCGTACCGAGGCAGGCATCCAACTGGAAGTTGCAGTGAACCAGGTACTGATGGATTTCGACGCTGCCCGGACGGCGTATCGGTCAGCCTGGCATGGACTGGATGCAATACGCGCGACAACCCTTTCAACTGCGACGGCCCTTGCCCAGCAGTCGGATCGCGAACTGGAAGCCGGTTTGATCGATCGCGTCGAATGGTCCAGCGCGCAGATTGCACTGGCCCGTGCACGCCTGGATGAAGTCCTGGCCATCAGCCAGTTGCGACGTTCGGAAAACCAGCTCGAAGATGCTCTGTATCTGCCGCTGAGTGGCCCTGAGCAGAGGATCGGTATGCCTCAGATTCAAGATGAGATGAATCAGTAATGCCAAGCGTGACTGCTTTCCTTTTGCTGGCCGGAACGCTGGCCTTGTCTCCAATCGTCGTAGCCCAGCAAGGGCCTTGTACAGAGGGGGGGCAATCGGGGGGGCAACAAGGCGACCAACAAGGACGCACGCCGCTGCCTGTGGAAATGACGGCAGAGGAACAACAGAAAATGGGGATCGGCGTCTCCACCCTGGTCGACGTTACCCAGCCGGTTGTCGAGGACGTGTATGCAACGGTTGTCGATGTGTCGGCACTTGCTGCGCTTGCGGATGAGCTGGTTATCACGCGCGCTGCGGCTTCAGCATCCCGTAATGAGGCCGATCGGCTGATCCGGCTGGCACAGCAGGATCAAAGTGCATCGCGGCAGGCAACGGAAGCTGCCGGGGCGATAGCCATCGCAGACGAGACGAGGGCGGATCTTGCCAAACGACGGCTCGGTCTCGAATGGGGGCCGGTCTTTGTGAAGATGTCGTTACCGGATGTACGGCAACTCCTTGATGAGATCACGCAGGGCGATGCCGCACTGGTGCGGATCGATGGCGCGCGCGGCTGCGAGACCCTGTCGAAGCATGGTCAACTGAGTGACCCCGGCGGAGTTGGTCTGGTGTCGTTGTCGATGCTTGGTGTTGCTGCGATGACTGACCCCAGATTTCAGGGTATCGGCCTGCTGGCCCTGGCCAGAGGACCGGCTGCGGTGAATCTCAGGCCAGGGCGTGTGTTCGCAGCGACCATCGAAGAGCGTACAGAGACTACCGGCGTTGTTCTTGCCCGATCTGCACTGGTGCGACTTGATGGTTCGGTGTGGGCTTACGTGCAGCTACGCGATGGCCACTTTGAACGTCGTCAGGTGGTCGATGGACGCCAGATTGAATCCGGCTGGTTTGTGACTCGGGGCTTCAACGCCGGCGAGCATCTGGTTACTGAAGGCGCCGGTTCGCTGGTCGCATTGGAGCGCTTGAGTGAAACCGAAGCAGTCGAATAAGCCATGCTGACCACGCTGGTCCGTATTTCGCTGGCACGGCCATGGCTGGTCATACTGATGGCGCTTGCTGTGTCGGGATATGGCATCGTTGTGCTGGCGCGCGCAGAGTTCGAAGTGTTCCCCGAGTTTGTACCTGCGCAGGCGAGTGTCCAGGTGGAAGCACCGGGTTTGACTGCGGCGCAGGTCGAACTACGGGTTACCAAGCCGATCGAGAGTGCCATCAATGGTGCAACCGGTGTCGCCTCGGTTCGATCGGAGTCCATTCAGGGTTTGTCGGTCATCGATGTCGTTTTTCGCGAAGGCGAAGATCCTTATCGGGCTCGACAGGTGGTAGCCGAGCGCCTCGCAGAGGTGGTCGGGTCTCTGCCTGCCGGGATTCAGTCACCCACCCTGTCTCCCCTGACCTCATCGACGATGGATCTGCTCAAGATCGGCTTCCTGAGTGACTCGCTGTCGCCGATGGAACTTCGTGACCTGGTTGAGTGGACCGTGCGTCCACGTTTGTTGTCAGTAGCCGGGGTGGCGCGTGCCACCCTGTTCGGTGGTGAGCGGCGCCGTATCGAGATACGTGTGCGCCAGGCAGACCTGGTTGCCCGTGGTCTGACCTTGAGTGATATCGAAACTGCCGTACGCGCCACCAGTTCCGTGCGGGGTGGCGGATTTGTCGAAACCGCGGCCCAGCGGATTGTTGTTGAACTTCATGGAATCGCCGTCAGCGCCGACCAGATCGCTGCGTCTGCGCTCATTCTGAGGAGTGGACCTGCATTGACGATTGGTGATGTTGCCGATGTCATTGAAGCACCGACTCCACAATTCGGCGATGCGCTGATCATGGGACGGCCCGGCGTGCTGATAGCGCTGGCCAGTCAGTTCGGTGCCAACACGGTCAGCACGACCCAGGCGGTGGAACAGGCCCTGATGGAACTGCGTCCAGGACTCGACGCCAAAGGCGTGAGCATGTTCAGTGCGCTGCACCGGCCTGCCAATTTCATTGAGACGGCGCTGGCTGGCATCCGCGACGACCTGATCACGGGCGCCGTGCTGATCACCCTTGTTCTGCTGGCCATGACCCGCAATCTTCGTGTTGCGTTCATCGCCTTTGTCTCGATTCCTTTGTCGTTACTGGTCGCCGTGCTGGTCATGGCGCTGAGCGGCCAGACCATCAATACGATGATTCTCGGTGGATTGGCGGTCGCGCTCGGCGTGGTCATCGATGATGCCATCATTGGCGTTGAGAACATCCTGCGGCGGTTACGTATCCGCAGTGACCGATTGCCACGCGACGTCGTGTTTGAGGCTGCCGTGGAAGTACGTGCACCGGTGGTCTATGCAACGTTTGTTCTTGCGCTGACGATGGTACCGGTGCTGCTGCTCACGGGGTTGCAGGGTGCTTTTTTTGCGCCGCTTGCGTTTGCGTTCCTGTCGGCAGTGCTCACGTCGCTCTTGGTTGCGATCACGGTCACGCCCGCTATGTCGTATCTGCTGCTGAAGGATGCGCCTGTGATCGGGGAACCTGCGGTCCTGCGCGTCATTCGTCAGGCGCATGCTGAACTGGTGACGGTACTGTGTCGGCTGCCGTGGACGGCGTCTGCCGTTACGATCGCGCTGGGTCTGGCAGCGATTGTCGGCTTCACGCAGTTTGGTGCCGAATTGCTGCCTGCCTTTCGAGAGCGTCACTATGTGCTGCAGGTCAATGGTCCTGCCGGGGCTTCAATTCCGTGGATGCGGCAGACCGGTACCCGGATCGCTGCAGATCTGCTGGCCATTGATGGCATCTCAACGGTTGAGCAGCAGATCGGCAGAGCCGAGTCAGGTGAGGACACCTTTCCCCCCAATCGTTCGGAGTTCCACGTTGAACTGAAAGCGGTTGATGCACAGGCGGAGGAGGCGGTGCTTGCGAAAATCCGGGCAGTGCTGGAAAGCTATCCGGGTATTGGCTCGGAAGCGTTGACTTTTCTGGGTGATCGCATTGGCGAGAGCCTGTCAGGAGAAACTGCAGCGATTGCTGTCGGGGTCTTCGGGCCGGATCTTGATGTTCTGGATGAGATCGCAAAAGAGATCGCCGCAGTGATTCGCGGGGTACCTGATGCAGTCGACGTCCAGGTCGGGTCTGCGCCAGGCACCCCGGCGGTGATCGTGACACTGGATCCGGCGCGGTTGGCGCTGCGGGGTGTCAGTGCCACCGATGCGTTTGACGCGATCGAAGCGACTTATCAGGGGCGGATCGTTGCGCAGATCCAGGATGCCGAACGCATGACCGACGTCGCGCTCACAGTGCCGAGTCGGCTGGTCAATGATCCCGAGGCGATTGGTGCGCTGCAATTGCACTCGGTAACCGGCGGCGTGGTTGCATTGCGTGAGATCGCCAACATCGAACTTGCCGACACACGCGCGACGATCTCACATGATGGCGGGCGACGGCGACAGGTGGTTACCGCCAATGCCGGGACTCGCGATATCGCCGGGCTTGCACGATCGATCCAGTCGGCGGTTGCCAGGCAGGTCGATCTGCCGGCCGACGTCTACCTGGAATATACCGGCGCAGCGGAAGGGCAAGCGGCAGCAACCGGTGAACTCATCACCAATATCGGTTTTGCGATGATTGGCATTGTCGCTTTGCTGGTTCTCGCGTTAGGTGGGGTACGGCCCGCAATATTGATACTTGCGGGTACTCCGGCTGCGCTTGCGGGTGGTGTTGTGGCCGTCCTCCTGTTCGACGCTGCGGTGTTTTCGCTGGGTGCACTGGTCGGCTTCGTGACGCTATTTGGTCTTGCTGCGCGCAATTCAATCCTGATGGTCTCGCACGTTGATCACGTCATTGATGTTGAAGGCGAATCCTGGGGTATTGCTGCCGTGGCCAGGGCTGCCAGTGAGCGAATGACGCCAGTCGTCATGACGGCACTGGTGACTGCCCTGGGCATGTTGCCGCTGGCCTTGGGCTCGGGTGAAGCGGGGCGCGAAGTACAGGGACCGATGGCGCTGGTCATCCTTGGCGGGTTGGTGACCTCGACGGTCTTCACCCTGCTGCTGCTGCCGCCTTTGATACTTGCGTTTCGCAGGCCGGCAGTCGTCGCCGTGTTGCATTCCTCGTGACTCGACGGCGATTGATTCTATTGCGCTGAGCACACTCAAGACAGCCATGTGCATTTGTTGGCTACATGCGGATATTCCCCGAGTGGATGACAGCAGTCGAACACGAACCCGTTTGGTTTTCCCCCGGAACTGTGACGACATGAGATATCGGATCGCCGTTTTGTTGATGCTGGTTGGCCAGGCGTTCGCCGGTGAAGCCTATGCACCCCCTCGGCTCAGCGATGGCAAACCCGATTTCAATGGCGTCTGGCAGGTATTGAACACGGCAAATTTCAATCTGGAACCCCATGCTGCACAGGCAGCGATGGCTTTGCGTGAGGGACCGGTCGTGCCGGTGCCTGCCAGGGAAGTGGTTGCGCTCGGCGCAGTCGGCGCGGTGCCAGCGGGACTGGGCGTCGTGCAGGGTGGCGACATACCGTATACCCGCAAGGCACTGGATCAACGCAACAGGAACCGGGCGGACTGGTTGAAGCTGGACCCGGAGATCAAGTGTTACCTGCCCGGCGTGCCACGCGCCAACTACATGAGTCATGGCTTTCAGATCGTGCAGAACGAGGACGCATTGCTGTTTGCCTACGAATACGCCGGGGCGGTGCGCAACATTCACACGGCGGACCCGGGGCCGGCGCCGATCGATAGCTGGATGGGTCAGTCCTGGGTGCGCTGGGATGGGGACACGATGGTGATTCAAACGAATGGATTCAATGGCCAGGCGTGGCTCGACCGGTCCGGCAATTTCAGCAGTGAGCAATTGAAAGTCACGGAGCGATACACACTGACCAGTCCGAACACCATGCTCTACGAGGCGACGCTGGAAGACCCACAGGTTTACACCCGGCCGTGGACGATCAGCATGCCGATCTACCAACGGGTACCACCGGATGATCGGCTGATGCAGTTCAACTGTGTCGAGTTTGTTGAAGAGCTGATGTATGGCCATTTGCGCAAACACCCGTTGCAGTAACCCAAGACGAAGCGAGTACTGTTCCATGTCCATGACAAAGTGGTGTGTCCGGGTGATGTCGATGATTGCGGCGCTGTTGGGGCCAGTCACGGCCGCGGCCCATCACGCCTTTTCCGCCGAGTTTGATTCCAGCAATCCGGTGACTGTTCGCGGCACGGTATCCAGGGTGGAATGGATCAACCCGCACGCCTGGGTGCATGTGCAGGTCGGCAGCGCAGACGGCGGTGTCACCGAGTGGATGTTCGAAGCCGGGACTCCCAATACGCTGGTTCGTTCAGGTCTCGACAGAAACTCGCTGCCAGTGGGTAGTGTGATTGTTGTGCGCGGCTACCAGAGTCTGGGGCACAAGTGTGAACCGGTATGCCGGGCTAACGGCCGCGATATGGCGTTCAGTGATGGTCGGAAGGTATTCATGGGGTCATCGGGAACCGGCGCGCCTCGTGATGGCGCCGATCCCAATGAACATTGAAACCGGTCTTTTTATTGGCGGCCACGTCTGTGGAGACAGGTCATGAACGTGGTGCTCCTGCAGCTGTTTTTTTTGTTGTCTGCGGTGTCACAGGTGGCGCACGCGGAAGCCTGGAAAACGCCGCGCATGCCCTGGGGAGATCCTGACCTGCAGGGTGTGTGGAATTCGGCGACGCTGACCGGTCTCGAGCGATTCAAAGGCATTGATGATCTGGTGCTCACTGAGGCACAGGCTCACGAACTTGAACGTCGAGATGCAACCTTCACCTCCGATATCGATAACCTGCCAGCAGGCGACCTGCCAGCTGGCAAGGTGGTCGGCGGTTACAACAGCGTCTGGCTTGATCGTGGCACACAATTGTTGCGGGTCAACGGGGAACCAAGGACATCCATCATCAATGATCCCGGTAATGGCAAAGTCCCCTACACCCTGCGGGGCTGGGCCAGATACTGGTGGTCGATGCTGAGCACCCAGAAGCGGAACAATCCGGAAGAGCAACTGCTCGGTGATCGCTGTGTGGTCGGTTACGGATCAACCGGAGGCCCGCCGATGATCCCGGTGGAGTACAACAACAACTATCAGTTTGTGCAGTCACCCGGTGAAGTGAAGATTGTCGTCGAGATGAATCACTCCGTGCGCAACATCAGGATCGATGGACAGTCGCTGCCACTGCAGATTCGACCGTGGATGGGCGATTCCATCGGTCATTGGGAGGGCGATACCCTGGTGGTTGAAACGACGCAGTTCCATCCACAACAAAGTCTCAGAGGCGCGATCAAGTATCAGTTTTATGTTGGCAAGGACAGCAAGGTCAGAGAACGCTTCACACGAACCCGTGCCGATGAAATCCACTATGCCTTCACCATGGAGGATGACAAAATTTATCGACGGTCGTGGCATGGAGAACTCACGTTCAGGCCGAGTGATGGCGAGATCTACGAATACGCCTGTCACGAAGGAAATTACGGCATGGTCGGCATGCTGTCGGCGGCGCGGGATCAGGACATAAACGGTATCCGCTGGCTGTATCGATTGTTGACCAACATGCCCGAAGAAGTCAGCCACAAGCAGTTGAGCAATTCGCGCTTTGCCGATCAGTGAGGCCGTGTCATGGCGGTTCAAAAGATCCATGCACAGCTTGCGGGGTTGGCCGGGTGGGGCTGCGGCGTCAATCCTCGTCTGGTCTGGTATCAGGCAACGCCAGATCTTCGAGGAAAAACGCGGCCAGTTCGCTTCTCCCTGCAACGTTTGCCTTGCGGTAGATTGCAGCGGCCTGCTGTCTGGCCGTCGCGTCGGAAGTTCCACGCGCCTGGGCGATTTCCTTGTGACTCAGGCCCTTGAGCAACAGCAAAGCCGTTTCCTTTTCCGCATCGGTCAATGCCCAGCGGGTGAACTGGAGGCTGATCGAGACCCCCAGCCCGCGAATCAGTGTCTGGGCATCCTGTCGCCATCGCTGCGCGTCCGACTCGGCTGCGGCAAGACTGCGGCTCAACTCGCGACGACGTCGGACCAGCATTCGCAGGAGCAGTGCAGCACCCGCCATGGCAACGAGGGCGATCAGGGCCTCGATGAAGACATGCAGTCCTGCGCCAACCTCATCAAGGTCGTTGGCGATATCCACACAGGCGAGCAGGCCGATCGCAACAAACAGCGCCGAGAGACTGAGTTCCAATGGACGAGCAGGCGATTCAGGGTCGTGCAAGTGACTGATTTTCCAACGTTTCACATCTGTAGGATGGTGCAATTTGCACATGGGGTGAAAGTGTATAGCACTTTCCACGAATGAGAGTTTGCAGATGACGCGGAATCAGGCAGTGTCAACGAATGCGGTACGGGTATGGGATGTCGGTGTTCGCCTGGCACACTGGATGCTGGCGGTTGGCTTTGTTGTCGCCTACGTCACCGAGGGTGACAAGGACGTCATGCAGATTCATGTATGGACCGGTTACGGCCTGCTGGCGATTGTCCTGTGGCGCCTGGTGTGGGGCTTTGTTGGCCCTGAGGATGCGAGGTTCGTGAATTTTGTACGTGGCCCGCTAGCCATCGGGAGTTATCTGCGCAGCCTGGTGTCGGGTGGCGGGAAACGGTATCTCGGTCATAACCCGGCAGGTGGAGCCATGGTGATCCTGCTGCTCGCAAGCTTGCTCGGCACCACACTCAGTGGCCTTGGGCTGTACGCGGTGGACAAGGGCAAAGGTCCGCTGGCAGGCTGGTTGGCAGATCCCGAACCTGTGGCAGCGCAAGCGCCGGCGGCTGACGCAGGCAGCACCAGACCAGCGAAGTCAAAGGCGTGCAAGCGCAGGAATGACAGGAATGAGAGCAATGAGAGGCTGGAGGATGTGCTTGAAGAGGCGCATGAGTTCCTTGCCAACTTCAGTCTGCTGCTGGTGTTGTTGCACATCGCAGGGGTGGCAGCGTCCAGTTTTGCCCATCGGGAAAATCTGCCTCGCTCGATGATTACCGGTGACAAACTGCGGTAAACCAGTAGTGCAGTACTCTGGCACACGACGACCAGGACACCAGACATGAGCCGATCGATTCATTCAGAGATTCACAAGGTCCATCGCATCGGCTGGCTGCGGGCCGCGGTGCTGGGCGCCAATGATGGCATCGTCTCGACGGCAAGCCTGTTGGTAGGGGTGGCCGCTGCAGGCTCAGCGCGCCCGGAAATTCTGATCGCAGGTCTCGCGGGGCTGATCGCCGGTGCCATGTCCATGGCCGCGGGAGAGTATGTCTCGGTCAGCTCGCAGACAGATGCCGAGACTGCGGATACGGAGCGCGAAAAGCACGAGTTGGCAGAACATCCCGAGTCGGAACTGAAAGAACTGACAGGTATCTATGTCGCACGTGGTCTGGATGAGAACCTGGCCCGAAAGGTTGCTGTGCAGTTGACGGCGAACGACGCACTGGCTGCACATCAGCGTGATGAACTGGGGATTTCCGGAACATTGACCGCTCGCCCGGTTCAAGCCGCAGTGGTTTCGGCGCTGACCTTTGCTTGTGGAGCCGCCATGCCTTTGGGGGTCGCCGCCCTGGCACCCGAGTCGGGTATCACCACCCGGGTTGTCCTCACCTCGCTGGTCGCGCTGGCTGTCCTCGGCGCAGGTGGTGCATCGACCGGTGGCGCCGGCCCGGTCCGTGGTGCGAGCCGTGTGCTGTTCTGGGGTGCCATGGCCATGGCGATCACTGCGGCAGTAGGTTCCGCATTTGGTGTTGTCATGGGCTGAAGTCGAGGGGCAGCGCTGTTGAGCAGCTGTCAGCTGCCCCTGCGTTTGGTTCTAGCCCCGTCTGTTCATGAATCTTCTGCTGCGGCTGCCGATAGTCGTGAAAACACAGCGCGTGCTCCTTCCGCGTGCTCGACGTGCTGTCAAGCACGCCTGTGCGCGTTCAAGTCCGCGCCACCATGCGTTTTCACTACTCTCCACGCCCTCGCTACGCCCCTTCATGAATAATGCGGGCTAGGAG
>Ga0163144_10008931_pt1 | contig 21604 bp, 10 predicted proteins | sample OliLak19BULKMAT1_FD_123175 | JGI IMG/M metagenome (GOLD analysis project Ga0163144, IMG submission 123175) | Freshwater microbial mat bacterial communities from Lake Vanda, McMurdo Dry Valleys, Antarctica - Oligotrophic Lake LV.19.BULKMAT1 | ecosystem: Environmental > Aquatic > Freshwater >... | reverse complement strand
TGCGGTCCTTTATATATTGCAGATAGCGCACGGACTGCTTGAGGCGGCCGTTGCCGAACTTCCGCAGCACGAGGTCGGAGTCCACGAGAGGCTCCTTATGCTCGGCCTCGACGTACGCGGCGCACGAGGACCACTGGTAGCGCCACGGCTTGTCCTTGAGCGCGTCGCGCACGCAGGCGAGGTGGACGTAGCGCGTCATCTCGGCCAGATGGGTGTCCTTGTCGACGATGTAGGCCTTGTAGCGCCCTTGGAACACGTGCCCGACGGCGTTGTGCACGCCGTTGAAGTACTTCGTGTACTGGGTGTTGAAGCCCTGCATGACGGCGGAGAGGTTGGCCTGGGAGGTCTCGATCAGAAGATTGACCGAATTGCCGAGGAGGCTGTAAGCGAATACCTCGAGCCCATGTCGTTCCTTGTATTGCTTGAGCAAGGCGAGGAACTGGCGGCGGTCTTGGTTCGACAAGAACAAATCTTGACGATTATTTCCCTGCAAGATGACGAGGTAGCAGGCTCCAGCGTATTGAATTCTCTTCGGTCGTCCCATAGTAATGACATTCTAGCATAAGCGGCGCGCGCAGTGCCAGGCATTTAATGGTTACAAGACGATGTCAGCCGCTCAACGGTAGACGGCGGTGATGGGAACGCCGTCCACTTCGATGAGATGGACGAGGTCGTTGTTAGGAAGGCCGGTCTCAGGGTGCCGCGAATAACCGCTGATGCGGTAGTCGGCCCGCTCGCGCGGAGAAACCCAATGGAGCAGCTCGCGGGTCTCCTGGGGAAAGATCGCCTCGAAATAGCCGTCGTCGAAGTGAGAGGAGGACAGGCGTAGCGGCCTTCGGGAGTCGCTCGCGAGGACGAACTCCAAGGCCTGGCGATGCGAGACCGCCCAATAGTCCTTCATGACGGCGTCTCTCGTCTCGCCTCCCGCCCAACGCGCGAAGATATTCGCGTAGGAAAACTGAAACGGATGGTTCGCGGCGATGAAGCGGGCCGTCGCGAGGATTCCCGCCAGCGCGCACGCGACTATAACGGCCCTCGCGCGCTTGTTCGACCATTCGAGCGCGCGCGTAAAACCGAACACTCCGACGATGACGAAGAACGGGTAAACGAAATAATGATGCCTCCAGCCGTTGTAGAGAGTAGTGCCTGCCAGCACGGAGGCCCCAAGCGGGATCAACCCGAGCAGCAGCGCGATCAGCGGCTCCCGCGTCCGGGCATACGCCCTTCTCGCGTCCCATAGTAGCGGAGCCGCCAGGGCGATAGCTCCGACGAGAAAAAACAAAAGAAACACGGGGGGCGTCGTCAGGCCGATCCAATAAGCGTTGTAGAGCGGCCCCGACCCGAACTCGCGTTCCATTCCGGCGACGCCGCTAAAGGTCCCGCCTCTGACCGAGACGATGAAATTCGCCGTGGTGTCGCGCCACAGCAGCGGCCAGAAAAAGATCATTGCCGGCACAAAGGCCGCCGTGAAGACGCCGCCCAGGCGCCAAACGCGCCGGCGCTCGTTCGCGGCTTCGGCCCGAAGGCCCTCGAGCGCCAGCAGTCCCAGCGTGACGACGGGCAGGATGAGCCCCGCGGCGCGCGTGTCGGTCAGCCAGGCGCAGGTCAACGCGTGCCAAAGCGCGCCGGGAACGTCACGCTTCTCGAGGAGCCGAAACAGCGTATAGGCGCCGGCGATGAAAAAAGACAGAAAAGCCAGATCGACGGTATTGTAAAAAGCTTCGGCGAAGATCCGCGGGTGCAGGATCAGCATGAGCCAGCCCAGCAGGCCCCATCGCCAGTCCTTGAAGACCCGAGCGCAAATCAAATAGAACAGCAGCGAGGCGCAGAAGAAAAGCAGAAAATTGGCGCGATGGCGGAACAGCAGGACGCCGCGCGGATCGTCGAGCGAAAGAAGCTCGCGTCCGAAATGAAGCGCCATCTCCCAAAACGGACCGTGACAATAGTCAAAATCGGGCATGGCGCCGCGCTCGCCGCCCACCGGCGCAACCCGGGTCGCGCCGACCCGGCCGGTCGCCGCGGCGCGCGCGACAAAACGGCCCCATTGATCGCCGAAGCTCTGATTATTGCGTTCATCAAGATGCACTCCGTAATCCCCGGAGAGGGCCAGCCCCACGGCCAAAAACGCGAGGAAGCACATCGCCGGGAGCCCGCGTCGCACGCCGCCCGGAAGCGGCATTTTCATCGTCGGCGCCGGCGCGCGAACGCCGCTGAGAGGAAGTCGGCTGAAAGCCCGCCCAGAAGGCAGAGCGGCAGGTACACCGAGGCCTGCAGCCGCGGCGACATGTCCGCGGGCGCCACCCCGGCGAGAAGGAGCACGGCCAGAAGCGCGGTCACGCCGGCAGTCCAGACGCCGCGTTTTGGGCGTGCGAGATAGATGCCGATCGGCGCGAGAAGGCTCAGAAGCAGCGGCGCCCAGCCGAGGTTCTGGGGACCGCGCTCGAGCCAGGACCAAAACCTCTCACGCCAGCCGCCGCGCGCGCGCGACCGGTCGATGGCGCTGCCGCTGACGATCCGCTCGTTCTCGACCCACGGAAGCGGCGTCAGACCCCGCTTGAAGTTGGGCCAGATGAGGGCCGCGTAGCTCAAGGGCTGAGTGAACATCACCTCGCGTGCGATCGCGCCGACCTCCAGTTGCGCCCGAAACTTCGACTCGCCGCGCGAGCCGCCGTCGAGCGCTTGAAGCCGTTCGACGGCGCGCAGGCGCGGCGTGCAGCGGTGACTCTCCCCGCAAACAGCCGCCTCCTCGAGCAGGATGGCCTTGGCCGCGGCGTGCGTCGGAAGGTCATGGCGGACCAGGGGAATCACGTAATCGACGAGGATCGACGCGCCCAGCGGGTTGAACCCGGGGCAACCGGCCAGATGGTTGTGCGCGAGCCAGGCCCCGAGGGTCAGCGCCCACGCCGCCGCGTAGACGGCGAGGCGCGCGGCGGAGCGGCCCTTGTGCGGCAGGGCCTGGGCCGCCAGCAGCACGGGACCCAGAACGAGGAACTCACCGCGCGTCAGGCCGGCCATCGCCGCAAGCCAGCCCCCGACCGCGAATCGTCCCCGGCCGGCCGTGGGATTATCTCTAAGGCCGACGGCCGCGGCCAGCGCGGCGGCGCAAAAGAAATAAGCCGTCGTCTCGCTGAACAGGAAGCGCTCCTGATACGGAAAGATCAGCTGCAGCGAGAGCAGCGCCGCCGTCCAACGCGCGGCGCGGTCGCCGCCTGCGCGCAGCGCGACGTAGACGGCCACGCACCACGTCGCCAGCCCCAGCGCGTGCTGCGCTCCGGCGAGCGCCGCGGGGCTGCCGCCCGTCAGCGCCATGGAAAACGCGAAAAACAGCGGCGCGCCCGGGAATTGGTCGGCGCTTTCGGCCGAAAACGGCCTCCCGCGGAAAAATTCCAGCGCGGGCGCAAGATAACGGTGATGCGGCGTCTCCTCCGTCGGCACGGCGAGCGCGAAGGCCACCCGCCAAGCCGCGGTAAAGGCGAAGGCCGTGAGGACCCAGGGATCCCTCCAAAGAGGAACGCGCGTTTCCAATGAGGTGCCCATGCGTGGCAGCCGAGCAGCAACGCTCAGGAGAGGACGCGCTTGCGCAGGCCGCCGAGCGCGTCGGTCTCCCCCAGGATCACGAGGCGGTCGCCGGCGCGCACGGGGCGATCGACCGGCGGGTTCAGCTCGTAGCTGTCGGAGCCGGCGGCGACGACGGCCACCACGAGCGGGCAGCCGCCCTCCGCGCCCTTGATTCCGCCGACGGGCTGGCCGATGACGGAGGAGTGCGCGGGCACGGAGATCTCGTCGAAGCGGAAGTGCGAGTCCTTGTTGCGCAGCATCGAGTCGAGGAAGCCGACCGTGACGGGGCGGATCATCTCCGAGGCGAGGCGCAGGCCTCCGATGAACTCGGGGTCGACGACGCCGTCGGCGCCGCTGCGCAGGAGCTTCTCTCGCACGCCGAGCGACTTCTGGCAGGCGAGGACCTTGGCCTTCGGGTTGAGGCCCTTGGCGGAGAGAACCACGAACGCGTTGTCCTGGTCGGTGGCGAGCACGGCGAAGACTCCGGCCGCGCGCTCGACGCCCGCGTCGCGCAGGACCTCGTCGTCGGAGCCGTCGCCGACGACATGGAGCAGGTCGAAGCCCAGCCGCTGGACGAGCGTGGCGATCGCGGCGGGATCGCGGTCGACGACGACGAAGTCACGCCCGGTCTTCTTGAGCTCGCCGCAGATGACGCCGCCGGTGTGGCCGGCGCCGCAGATGATGAAATGATCCTTCAGCTCCCCGATCCGGTTCTCCATCCTCATTCTCCTGAACGCCTTTGCCAGCTCGCCCTCGACGACGATCGCCGTCATCGCCGTGAAGCCGTACGTGAACGCGCCAATCCCGCCGACGATCATGAACATGGTGAAAACGCGGCCGGCATGGCTCAGCGGGTGCGTCTCGCCGTAGCCGACGGTCCCGATCGTGATGACCGTCATATACAGGGAGTCGAACAACGACCAGCCCTCGATGACGTGATAGCCGGCCGTGCCCGTCCCGATGCACGCGAGCAGCAAGGCAAGCACGAACAGGAGTCGGTCTCGAACGCCGGTTAGCTTGCTCATCGGGTCATTCTACCCTAGTCGATCAGGCCGCGGTACAGGTAGGTGTACTCAAGCGCCTTGCGCTTGGCGCTTTGCTCGAGGTCGGCGGCGCCGCCGTGGCCGCCCTCGATGTTCTCGTAGTAGAGGGGATCCGCGCCGAGCTGGCGCAGGCGGGCGACGGCCTTGCGGGCGTGGCCGGGGTGGACGCGGTCGTCCTTCGTGGAGGTGATGAAGAAGGCCCGCGGATAGGCGACGCCTTTCTTGAAGTTTTGATAAGGAGAGTAGGACAGGATCGCCTCGCGCTCTTCCCCCTCGGGGTCGCCGTATTCGCCCATCCAGCTGTGGCCGGCGAGGAGCTTGTGGTAGCGCATCATGTCGAGGAGCGGGACCTGGCAGACGACCGCGTGAAACAGCTCCGGGCGGCGGGCCATGACCGAGCCGACGAGCAGCCCTCCGTTGCTGCCGCCCATGATGCCGAGGCGGCGGGGCGAGGTGAGCTTGCGGGCGATCAGGTCCGAGGCGACGGCCTCGAAGTCCTCGAAGGCGCGCGGACGGTTTTTCTTGAGGGCGGCCTGATGCCAGGCGGGGCCGAACTCGCCGCCGCCGCGGATGTTGGCGAGCACGTAGGCGCCTCCTTTCTCGAGCCAGGCCTTGCCCGCGGTCTCGAGGTAGAAGGGTCCATAGACCGCCTGGAAGCCGCCGTAGCCGTAGAGCAAGGTCGGGGTCGTGCCGTCGAGAGGGGCGTCCTTGCGCCGTACGACGAAGTACGGAACCTTCGTGCCGTCGGCGCTCGTCGCCTCGAGCTGGGTCGCGACGTGGCCGTCGGCCGTGAAGCGAGGCGGCAGGCTTTTCAGGGACTCGACGGCGGCGCCGGGCTTGGCGATGAAGGAGAGGGTGCTGGGGACGAGGAAGGACGTGTAGGTGACGAACAGCTCGGCGCGCAGCGGGTCTGCGGCGGCGATGCCGACGGAGCCGTTGTCGGCGAGGGGCACGAGCCGCCGCGTCCATGCGGCGCCCTCGCGCTCCGCGGTATAGAGGCGCGTGACGACGTTTTCGAGGATCAGCAGATGCAAGGTGCCGCCGACGAAGAAAGCGGCTTCCAGGGAGGAGCGCGAGTTCGGGAAGTAGACGGTCTCGACCTTCCCCGCGAGCGCTTTGTCATCGTAGGCGTCGTCGGGGATCGAGATGAGGGAGCCGCCTTTGCGCGTCTCGCCGTCGACGGTCCAGTCCTTGAGGAGGCGCACGAACAGGCGCGAGCCGTGCCAGGCCTGGACCTCCGTGTCGAGCGGCAAGGCGAGCCGCCGGAACTTGCCGTCGGGCGTCATGCGGTGATATTCAGTCTCGAAGAAGGTCTTCGAGACCGAGATCATCACGAGCTGTCCGTCCTCGTTCTCGTACGAGCCCGCGTCGACCGAGACGTCGGACTCGAGCCCCTCGAAGACGACCGGGGCCGAGGAGACGGAGGTCCCGCGCGCCCAGCGCCGGACCGTGCGCGGGTAGCCGGACTTGGTCAAAGTGCCGGGACCGAAGTCGGAGCCGACGAGCACCTCGTCGTCGCCGAGCCATTCGACGTGGTGCTTCGCCTCCGGGAGGACGAAGCCGCCTGGGACCCAGGTGGAGAGGGCGGCGTCGAACTCGCGCACGACGACGGCGTCCTTGCCGCCGCGCGAGAGATTGAGGAGGCACCGCTCGGGACGCCGGGCTTGGCACTCGGCGCCTTTATTGACCCAGGATTCGCCCTCGTCCTTTCCGAGCTTGTCGAAATCAAGGACGATGTCCCACTTCGGATTCGGCTTGCGGTACTCGGCGAGCGTCGTGCGGCGCCAGAGGCCGCGGACATGCGCGGCGTCCTGCCAGAAATTGTAGATCTTGCCGCCGCGCCAGGTGGGCCAGGCGATCTTATCCTGCGCGTTGAGGATGGCGCGCATATCCTGGCGAAGAGGTTCGAAGCGCTTGTCGCCCTCGAGCTCTCCGAGCGAGGTCTTGTTACGCTCCTTGACCCAGTCGATCGCCTTCTTGCCCTCGATGTCCTCGAGCCAGAGGTTCGGGTCGGTCGCGGCCGTCGCGGCGGGTGCTGCGGCGGGGGCCGCGTGCGACGACAACGAGACGAGGATGACGGCGAGGACGGGGATCAGGCGATAGGCGGTCATCTTGGCTCTCCGGTTAACACTTAAATTATCTAGCTTTTTTGACCCGCCACGCCGATGAGCTTCGCGATCTCGTTGCGCAGCTCGCTGATGCCCGTGCCCGCCTCGGAGCTGACCCAGGCCATGGCCTCGGGCATGAGGCCGACCGCCTGCGCGACCTCGCGGCGGCGATTTAGGGCCTGCGACGACTTAACCTGGTCGGCCTTGGTCGCCACAACGCGCCACGGGAGGCGCTCCCCCTGGAGCCAGTCGAGCATCGCGGTGTCGAGCTTCGTGGGCCCGAGCTTCGCGTCCACGAGCACGAAGATCGCGACGAGGGACTTGCTGCTCTTGAGATAGCCCTCGATCATGGCGCCCCAGCCCTCGCGGGAAGAGGCGGGCCCAACGGCGAAGCCGTAGCCGGGAAGGTCGACGAGGCGGCGCTGGGGCGCGGCCTCGAAGACGTTGATCGTGCGCGTGCGGCCGGGCGTGTTCGAGGTCCGCGCCAGCGACTTGCGGCACAGGGCGTTGATCATCGTGCTCTTGCCGGAGTTCGAGCGGCCGACGAAGGCGACCTCGGCGAGGCTCGGGCCGAGCTTGGCGGGGTCGGTGTCGCTGAGCAGGAATCTCACGGCGTCAAGAGCGTGCGCCATTAGTCCTCCCTATCCGGCAACGGCCAGGCCGACGGCCTGGGCCGCCTGAGCGAGCTTGGCATCAAGACAGACGAAGGTCGTTTCCTCGTCGTTTCGGGCGAGAATACGGGCCGAAGCGAGCTGGAGGGCATCACCCGGCCTGAGGCCCTGCTCGAGGACCAAATGCCTCGCGTCCCGCAGGATGTCCTCGTCCGGCCAGAGGATTCCAAGAGCCGCCTCAAGCCTCTGAGCCCTGAGGCGCAGCTGTGGAAGCTGGTTCGCGTTCAACGAGCCTTCCGCCATCCGGCGCGCATACACCGACTCCATCTCGACCAAGCTGAAAAAAGAGGTGTACCCCGGCAGCCCGGATTTCCTCAACGCCAGCTGCCTTACATGCGCGGTGCGAGATTCGTCGAAGATAAGGGCCAGCAGGGCCGAGGTGTCCCAATAACAGGGCATCAAGCCTCGTCGCGGATCGTCCGAATCAGCTTGCCCGAGTCCGGGCTGCCGGGCTTGAGCTTGAGCGGCGGACCCTCAAAGAGCTCCGCGATGTCCCGCCGCGGCAACGCCGGAATCCGGCTCACCGAGACCAGGCGCGCCACGGCTTTATTGTGGTCGGTCACGACTATCTCATTTCCGCGCGAGACATCCGCGATGATCGAGGAAAGACCCGCCTTGAGCTGCGCGATGCTGAACGATTTCCTATTCACTTTATGATTATACCCCGTATTGTGTCTTTTTTCAATCCCTTTTAATGACCAATCGTCAGTCATCCCCTCGCCAGGAGCCGCGGCCCTGCTTGACCCCCGAGCGGCGCCGCTTGGCCTCGACCGTGATCTTCTTCGAGTTACGGGAGCGGCCGCGCTTGGTCCGGCGCGCCTTCTCGGCGTCGTGGAGCGCCCGGGCGGCGCGGTCGCGCGCCAAGCCCTCGAGGCGGTCGGCCAGCCGCGCGCGGGCGATCAGGCGGTTCTGGCCCTGGGAGCGCTCGTCTGAGCAGCGGATGGACAGGCCGGAGGGCCGATGGGTGAGCTGCACCGCGGTCTCGACCTTGTTGACGTTCTGGCCGCCCGCCCCGCCGGAGCGCGTGAACGTCTCCAGGAGGTCCCCGGGGCGCACGCCGAGCTTGGCGAGGCGCGCTTCGACGTCGTTCCAGGAGGGCACGCCTGATTCTAGCTGATTAGGCTAGCGAATACGGTCGAGGGCGGGATGCTTCTGGGTGGTGGGCTGGCTGGTCGTCACCTGGGCCTGCACGAGCAGGTTCTCCTCGACCTCGAGGTTGCGCTTGCCCAGGTTCTCGCGCACGGCCTTTTCCGCGCGCTGGGCCAGAAGCGCGCCCTCGCCCGAGCCGTCGGCGGAGCGCGCCTGGACGTACTCGTTGACCGTCTTCCAGTCCATGGTGCCGCCGTTCTTCCGCATGAAATCCTGGAACACGGGATCCTTGCGCATCTCCATGAAGAACGGATCGATCTCGAACATGCTGCGGAACACCGTTTCGACCTTCGCGGTCTCGATGTCCATGAGCAGGGAGAACTTGCGCGGCGCCTGGCTCAAAGTGCGGCCCGTGTCGATGCGGCCCATGGCCTGCACCATGTGGACGGCCGACATCTCCTCGGGGCCGAGCACGAGCATCTCGAAGCTCGTGTAGCCGCGGAAGGCGTCCGGGCTGGTGGAGTTGCGCTCGCCCTTGAAGTTCAGGTCGAGGCCGCGGCCGCCGACGCGCGTGTCGAGGATGAGGACCTTCACCTTGCCGGTGTTGAGGCCCTCGATGTTCATCTGGTTGAGGACCTTGGCCTCGGGGACGTTCTGGCGCAGGTACTCGGTGTCGGCGAACACCTTGGCGATCTCGCTCTTCTCGACGCCGGCCCGCTTGAGCTGGGTCTCGACCTTGCGCAGCTCGCGGGTGTTGGAGACGCTGAGGACGATCAGGCCGGTGTTCTTCTGGGTCGCGCGGATGCCGTGCAGGAAGCTCTGGGCGGCCTCGCCGGGCACCTGGCTGATCTGGAAGACGTGCGGGTCGCCGGGCTTGATCCCGCGCGCGGTCATGTACTCCCGGATGCCGGCCTGCGCCTCGGGCGGGATGACGTCCGTCTTGCGCAGCACCGCTTGGTCCTGGGTCGCCTTGAGCACGCTGTCGAGCGTGCGCACGACGCGGGCCATGCGCTGCTCGGCCGTGTTGACGACCTCGAGCAGGACGTTCTTGGGCATCGCGGAGCCTTCGCCGACGATGGAGATCTTGTTGGCGCGAAGATGGGCCTCGAACTTGTTGCCGGCGGTGCCCGACAGCGAGATGAAGTAGGCCTTCTTGTTCGTGGTGACGTCCTTGATGGTGCTCATCGAGTTGTGCGTGTAGGGCAAGGTGAGGTCCGTGCCGTAGTGGAGCTCCCACCAGCGGCGCGACGCGTTGTCCATCGACTCGAACCACTGGCCGTTGTGCACGACGTTGAACTTGCCGGTCTTATTGTCCACGCGCACGCCCGCGGCGCTGTCGTGGAAGCCCTGGACCATGTTGACGAGCTCGGAGCGGATGTAGGAGGAGCCCCGGCCGGTCAGGCCCTTGGGGAGCACCATGGAGCCCAGGTAGGACCACATCAGGTTGTCGCGCTGGTGCGCCGGCATCATCGGATCCTGGGAGAGGGCCTTGAGCATCTTGGCGGCGTGGTGGCGCGTCAGCCCGACGCGGTCCGACGGGGCGTCGGGCAGCTTGCCGGTGAGCGACTGCCAGAGGAACTTGGGCATGCTGGGCAGGAAGCTCACGAAGCCGGCGCCCTCGATCTTCTTGAGGAGGATCTCGGCCGTGTGGAAGCTGTCGGCGCGAAGCAGGTCGATCTCGAGCTTGCGCATGCGGTCCATCGCCGCGACGAACTCGCCGGACTCCTTCGCCGCCGAAAGCCCCTCGATCTCCGCGCGCGACTTCACGAGCTGCGCCTCGATGGGCCCCGGCCCGCCGCCCTTCGCCTTCGCCTCGATCGTGCGCGCCCGGTCGATGAGGAAATCCGCGCGCTTCAGGAGCGCGGTAGGCTCCGCGCCCGAGCCGCCGGGAATCTCGTAGGGCTTCTCGGTGAGCCGGGGATTCTCGGCGATGGGGCGGACGGCCTCCTTCATCTCTCGATAGGCGCCGTACATGGCACTCTCGTCGCCCGCGTAGGCCTCCTGGAGGGCGCGCCGCTGCTCGAGCAGACGGCTGGCCTTCGTGTCCCAGCCGGGCTTGCCCTCGCGCGTCAGCGCGGTGATTTCCGCGCCCATCTCGTCGAAGCGCTTCATGATCTCCGCGCGGGCCTCGCGGCGCAGGGCGGTCATCTCCTTGCGCACCTGCGCCAGCTCGGACTTAAGCCCGCCTTTGTCGCCCGCCGCGATCAGCTCACGCTCGAGCCGCCCCGCCTCGTGGGTGAGCACCTCGATGCGGCGCAGCGTCCCGCCCAGGTCGCCCTTGCCCGGCGCCGCGCTGAGATCGAGCTCGATGGAGCGCAGGCGCCCGCGCACGGTCGCGCGCTCGGCCTCGAGGGCGGGACGCAGGGACGCGTCCGCCTCGCCGATCTTGGACGTCAAGACGTTGGACTGCTCGAGCAGCGCGCGGTACTCTTGATGCGCGGAGCGGCGCTCGACGCTCATGCCCGCGTCCAAGGCCTCCGACTCCCGGACGAGCGCGTCGAGCTTGCCCGTGGACTTGACCCCGCCCAGCTTCGTCTCGAGCACGCGCAGCTCGCCCTTCGACGTCTCGCGGGCCGCGTCGAGCGCGGTGAGCTGCGTCTCGAGGGCGGCGGTGGGCTCCTTCGCCTTCTTCGCCTCCGCGAGCTTCGCCCGGGCCGCGCTGATGTCTCGATCGATGATCAGGGACTCGGAGATCTTCGCGCGGTAGGCCTTGAGCGTCGCGGCGTCCCCGGAGGAGCCCGTCGATTTGAGCAGCTGTTCGAGCCGCCCGTCGACGGAGGCGCGGCGCGCCGCGGACTCGGGCGTCGCCTTCAGCTCGAGCTCGACGGACTCGCGCATGAGGCGGGCGAGCTTGGGGTTGACCGTCAGGCGCTCCGCCGGCGTCCGTCCCGAGCGGATGGATGAGATTTTCTCGTCGAGGCTGAGCAGCCGCGAGGATTTGTCCATGCCGTCGAGGCCATGGATCTTCGATTTCTGGAGCTGCGCCAGCTCGATCTGCTCCCGCAGGAGGGTCGCGCGCCGGCTCCCCTTGGGGCCGATCGCCTCCGCCTCCGCCAGGTTCCGGCTCAGATTCTCGATCTTGGCCTCGAGCGCCATGCTCATCCTGCGCCCCTCGACCGGCAGGCGCGTGAGCCCCTTCTCGGTGTTGGTCAGGTCCATCAGCCGGGTCTGGCTCTCGAAGGCGTCCTTGAACTCGGCCGCGAGGGCGGCGCGGCGCGCGGGATTCATCGCGGGACGTTCGGCCAGCGCCTCGGTCATGCGGGTGAGCCCCGACAGGATGGTGGTGGCCGCCTCCGCCTCCGACGCGGGCAGCGAGTTGCCCTCGACGAGGCGGCGCAGCGAGGCCATGCTGGATTCGACGGCATTCTCGGCCAAGCTCGCCTCGACGGGGCCCTTCGCCTTTTTGAGCTGGCTGACGGCCTCGAGGACGTCGTCGGCGCCGATCTTGATCGAGCTCAGCTTGCCTTTTTCGACGTTCGCCTCGGAGAGGTTCGAGGCGACGCTCTTGATCCTTTGAGCCTGGACGTCGGCGGCCTCGATGCGGTGCGTCTCGAGACGGTCGAGGCTCACCTTGATGCCCAAATTGCTCTCATTGATCGCGGTCGTCGGGCCGTTGAGGCGCGTGACGCGGCCGGAGACCATGCCGATGGTCAGCGCGGGCTGCTGGCCGGCGGCGTCCATCTCGTCCTGAAGCAGGAGGTACTCCTCGACGATGCTCTTGCCTTTCGTCTTGCCTTCGGCGACCATCGTCTTGAGCCCTTCATAGGTCTCGAACTTGACCGTGGAGCCGAGCTTGTTGAAGGCCAGGAAGTCGAACTCCGCCTGCGCCTGGAGCTTGGTGTTGAAGGTGAGGAACATGACCTTGCGCTTGCTCGCGGCCGCCTCGGCCTCGAGATACGGGAGCAGCCCCTCGTAGGCGAGCAAGGTCTTGCCGAGGCTGGTCGGCGCCTTGATGAACAGCTGCACCTGGTTGCCCTGGCGCCCCGAGTTCAGGATGCCGTAATGCAGGCCCTGCCGGTCCAAGCCCTCGATGCTCGCGACGAGGTCCGTCAGGCTCGTGGTCTCCTTGACCGTGAGCTCCGGCTCGGCCTTCTTAAGGCGCGCCTCGATCTTCTCGGTCAGGGCGGCCATGCCGGCCTCCTCGAGCGCGGCGAGCTCCTTGACCGTGGCCGTCTTCTTGGCCGCCTCCCGGCTCTTGACCCAGGCGTTGACGTCCGCCTCGATGCCGTCGACGTGGCTCAAAAGCTTCTCCCGCCCCGCGTTGTCGGCGCGCATCTTCGAGAAGAGGCCCTCGGCCGTCTGGCGCACGAACACGGGGTGGCCGCCCTCTCCGAGGAAGGCCTGCATCAGGCGCACGTACTGCTTGGCGCGCCAGCCCGGGATCGTGCCTCCCTTGGCGTCGCGCACGACCCAGGCCGAGCTGTTGACGGCCTCGAGCGAGTCTCCGAGCGCCCGAACCTCCGACAAGGAGAGCTTGCCTTTATTGATCTTGATGTCCGCCGCCAGCTCGCGGCGCAGCTGGGCCACGAATTCAGAGATGTTGTTGGGGTTGCTGACTCCGGGGAGCTCGGCGGGCTGCCCCGTGCGGTTCTCCGCCCACTTCGCGATCTTGGCGCGGAAGCCCAGCTCGAGCTTACCGTCGCCCTCGAGCAGGCGCAGCACCTCGGGGCGCTGCGCGTACTCGATGCGCAGGGAGTTGAAGATCACGTCGGCGCGCGCCTTGACGAACTCCGTGCGGTTGAAGCTGTGGAAACGGGCCTCCTGCGTCAGGATGTAGTCGTAAAAGGAGGTCAGCGCGTGGCCTTCCGCGGGAGACAGCTCGCCGGCCTTGAGCTTTACGCCCACCGATTCCTTGAACCCCTCGGTCAGCTTGGCGTAGCTCATCTCGCCGAGAGCCAACGTCTCGGCCTCGAGCGCGGTCAGCTTCGACTTCGCCCTGAGCTCGGGCGCCTTGCCGACGGCCTCCTCCCACGAGAGGACCTTCTCGACGACCGACTTCTGGACGGCGTCGAGCTTGGGCGAGTCGAGGGGCAGGGCGATGACGGCGGCGCGCAGGGCCTTGGCCTGCACGCCGATCGGCAGGTTCGCCTCCAGGTGATCCTTAAGGACCTCGCGGACCTTGGCGCTCAGCTCCGCCGGGATCTTCTGGCCCAAGGTGGTCTCGGCGCGGTGCAGCGCCTTCGCGATCTCGATCTGGCCCTCGGGGGTGATCTTCCCCCACCCCTTGATCGTGTTCCCGGGCTGCACCGTCAGCGCCTGCAGGGCGGTCTTCGGCTGGGCGACGAGGCCCTCCGTGGCGACCTCATAGGCGAACTTCTGGACCTCTTCGGTGACGTTCAGCGTCCGGAACGTCGATCTGCCCGCCTCCATCTTCTGCACGCCCATGAGCTCGATCGGATTGATGACGCCGTTCTCCTTGGAGAGGCGCTGGACTTCCTTAAGCTGGCCGATCTCCTTCGCCTGCTTCGTCACGATCCACTCCGCGGCGGGAGGATCCGACATGTAGCGCGCCTCGAACACGCGCTGGGCGATCGGGGGCTTCTGAGGCTCGAGCTTGAGCTTCTTGTCGACGGGAGCGTTCGCGTATTCGCTCGTGCGGCCCTTGTCGTCGAGCTGACGCATGCCCTCCCGCGTCTGCATGTAGGGGCTCGCGTCGCGCGCCCGGTGGGCGGCGTGGGTCGGGATCGCCAGCCACAGGGGAGACTCGAGCCAGGCATGGCCGGTGTGCTTGGTCACCTTGATCCGTCGCTCGATGTCCTCCTCGGGAGCGTTGATGACTCCGACGAACGGCACCGCGATCGGCACGTTGGTCTTCGCATACCAGGCGTACTGCTCGCCCACCCAGGCGGCGCCCTGGCTGAACAAGGCGTACTTGGCCACGTTGTCGCCCATGCTCAAGGCGAAGGCCGCGACGGGCTTGCCCGTGTACCATTTCGCCTGGGTCATGCTCTCGAGCATCCCGACGCGGCCCGTAGCCGCCGCGGCCTCCACGGACGCCGCGCTGTTGAACACGGCCCGGATGCCCGTCGACGCCGAGCCGACGACGCCTTTGCTCGCGATGACCTCCATGTACTTGGAGGCTCTCGTGCCGTCGAACACGGTCGAGGGCAGGCCGATGTAGCCCAGCGCGGCGGTGGGAATGCGGAAATAGCCGAAATCGAGAGAGTCGTTGGACCACTGGGCGCCGCCCTTGAAGCCCATCGCCGCGGCTTTTCCGAGGCCGTCCCAATCCTCCGAGAACATCGAGTGGCCCGGCTCGATGGCCTGCCAGCCGCCGATGTTCACGCCGCCGATCTGCTTCATGCCCACGTCCCAGAGATGGGTGCCGGCCGTGAACCCCGCCGAGATGCCGCCGGCCAGGCCCGTGAACACGATCTGGCGGTGCGCCACGCTCATGGCGCGCGCGCCGCTCGCCACGAGGTACTGCGCGACCGCGCTCTCGCCCGCGACGGCCTTGACGCGGGCCACGCTCGGCTCGATGGACTCTAGCCGCGCCGCGGTGTGCTTGGCGACCTCGCCGATGATGACGAGCCCGCGGCCCGCGGCCCGTGTCGCCATGCCGGCCATGCCCTTGGCGCTTCCCTCGATCATCCCGGCGCCAACGCCGCTGAGCTTGCCCACGCCGTTGAGCGAGGCGCGCGCGATCGGCGCCAGCAGGGCGACGCTGATCGTCCAGGTCACGAGCATCGTCGCCCCATCGAGGTTCTTGTTCGTCTCGGAGACCGCGTTGATGCGGTCGTGGGAGGCCTTCAGCGACGAGCTGATGCGCAGGGCGTCGTTGACCTTCGACGGGTCGCCGCCCGCGGTGCCGCTCATCGAGTATTGGGAGGACTTCGGGTTCATCGCCATGACGCGGCGGCGAGCCTCGGCGAAGTCGCCGGCGGAGACCAGCGCCGCGATCTCCGTGAAAGTTTTCGACATCGCGGGCTTTTCCCCATCCCCGTCGATCGCCTTCATGTCCTCGGCGTACTTCGCCCCTCCCCAGGGCAGCCGCTTATAGGCGCCGCGCAAGGTCATCGAGACGCCGTTATGCAGGTGCTTGAAAGGGTCGTAGCCCGCCTTCATCCCCGTGGCCTGCGACCGCGCGAGGAAGGCCGTCGACGGCGCCTCCAGGTAGATCGCGTAGTCCACCGACAGGTCCCCGAGCTCCTTCTGCGTCGCGGAGAGCGCGGCCTGCACCGAATCCAGGCTCCCCGCGTAGTCCGAGTTGTTCAAGGCCTTGCGCGTCTTGTCGAGGATCATGCGGAGCTCCTCGAGGCGCGCCTTCATCCGCCGCCCCTGCTCCTTGTAGGCCACCTTCTGATCCTGCGTCAGGTCGGACTGATCGATGATCTTCATGATCGCCTGCGCGTCGGGCGCGGTGGGATCGACGCGCTCGCGCTGGTTCTTCACGTGGAACATCTGGGTCTCGAGCACGGTCAGGCTCAGCCAGCGCAGCGCGTTCTGCTCGTCGAGCGCGAACGTCGCGTACTGCGCGTCGGTGATCGTGTCGGCCTTCTTGAACTTGTTCATGTCCGTCTCGAAGCGCAGGACCGCGGCCTTCGTCCCCTCGAGATAGGCGAGCCGCTGCTTGAGCTTGCCCTCGACGATGTCGAAGACGCTGTAGGTCTCGCCGCGATGCGTGTACGTCTTGGCCTTCGCCTGCCGGATCAGGTCCTCCTCGAGGCCCTTCTCGTTGAACCACATGTCGGTCGGATACTGCTTGCCGAGAAGCTCCGCGATCCCGATCATGCGGTCGATGCTCGTCGCCCGCACGTAGTCGTTCTCCTGGTTCTTAAGGCGCCAAAACGTGTACTGCAGCATCTCGTAGTTGTAGCGGCCCGTCTCGGGAACGGCCGCCACCTGGGGCGGCCGGCCCATGTTCATCAGGCGCTGGTTCTTCTGCACGTCGCGGCTGTAGGTCGTGACCTTCTTCGTGGTCATCCGGAAAGCGAGGCCGTCCTTGTCCCAGAACTCGTAGCCGCCTTCCACCTGGCGCTGCGCGTAGGGGCTGCCCTTCGGCGGATCCGCGATGGCCGCACCCGTCATGAGCGCCTCGCGCAGGGCGCCCATGCGGAAGGACTCCTCGACGCTGCCCGCCGGCGCCGTGCCGAGCTCCCCGAACTTCTCCGTGAAGAGCTTCATGGCGCGCGCCGACCCGTCCTGGCGCGCCTCCGAGAAGGTCCCCACGCCGCGCAGGCGGTCGAAGATCGGCTTCATCGACTCGACCTCCTCCGCCGCGTTGTAGCGCGTCTTCAGCGAGAGAAAAATCGTGCGGCCGATCGGCGTGAGCTCGCCGTTCGCGGTGATTAGATAGGTCTTCAGGGGGTCGGCGTCGTCCTTGTAGACGCCCAAATCCTTCATCGTCTTCATCGCGACGGCGGGGTTGGGCTCGGGGGCGCCGGGGGCCGCCCACGCGGAGGCGGGCCATTGAGCCGCGAGCATGGCGGCGCAAACGGCCGAGGCGACGGTACGGCGCGCGAGGGGTCTCATGAGGGGCGCGTCCTGCTCCCAGTGTAGCAGAGGGGACGCCTCCTGTCAGGGCCTAGAGACCCATGCGTTTCGAGGCCTAAGGACCTAGGCCCCGAAATGAAAACTGCCTTGAAAACTCGGCTTTATCGCCAAGACTTTCAAGGCAGCTCGAAGGCCGAAGCCTCCGACGATCAGAACTTGTCGTTCTTGCAGACCTTCATGGCGGCGTCGCGGTCCGCGACGCCCCACCACACGATGGGGCCGACGCAGTTCGCCTTCGCTTCCTTCTGGTCTCCGGTGAGCTGGGCGTTCTGGAACACGGCGAACACGCCCTTCTTCTCGTCGGTCTTATTAATGAACCGATAGGCCAGCTGCCCGCGAACGATCGCGTCCTTCGCGTGCGTCAAGCCCTGCATGGTGCGCCCGGCGGGCAGCGGAGCGTCCGCGTCGAACACCAGGAAAAACTTCTGGCGGAAGATCTTCGTCGTCTTCGCGCTTTCCGGGCTCGCGTTGGCCGTGTCGACGCCCAAGTACTTGAACGAGAGGTAATACTTCTCCGTCTTGTCCTTGGCGTTCGGATCCACCACCTTGTACAGCGCGATGTCCTTCTGGGCGGGGCCCTCGAGAACCAGCTTGTACGAGTTGGGAATGTTGAACTCCGGCTCGAACGGCGCGTCGACCGAGCTGACCTCAGACTCGAACACGTTCGACGGCCCCCCGAGCTTCTCGTACTTGCCGCTCGAGGGAGCGGTCGGAAGGACGACCGCCGGCCAGATCTGGAAGCCCGGGCCGTCGCCTTTGGTCGCCGTGACGATCAGGTCCCCGTTGGCGTAGCTGCCCGTCAGCCCGAAGGGCTTGCCGGCTCCAACCTGTTCCGTCACGCGCTTCGGCACGGCCGCGTAGACGCCGCTATCCTTCGCCGGGACGGCCATGTATTCGCGCAGGGCGTCCAGGAAGATGATCATGTTGTCCATCCCCGCGCGGGCCTTGCCCTCTTCGGCGGGCGGTCCGGCGGCCTCGAGCTTGTCGCCCTTGCCGGAGACCATGCCGACGAGCTCGAAGCCGCCCTCTTTCTTCTTGTCGAGATCGAGGTACTGCACCTGCGAGTCGAACTGGAGCACCAGGTAATGATCCACGATCCGGCCCTTGACCATCACGGCCGCCGGGCTGCCGTTGGCGCCCGCGGCGATCGACTTGAACGCCATCTGCTGGTCGCTCCAGACGGCCTTCGGCACGAGGAGGATCGCCTGATCCCCGCCGGGCTTGCCGCTCGGGTTGCACATGACCATGCCGTACTTCCCCTTGAGGCGGTCGGCCATGAGGGCGGTGTCCTTATCGTATTTCTTGCACGTGGCGTCGCGCAGCAGCAGCTTCTCGAGATCGATGATCGCCATCTCGGGCCTGTTCGGGTCGCCGCCGCCGGTGCCGGGGGTGCCGGGGGTGCCGCCGCCGGGGGCGGCAGGGTCTGCGGGCGGAGCCGGCTTTTCCGGCAGGTTGCCGGGGCCGTCCTTGACTTCCCAGATCTTGAGTTCCTTATTGAACTCGAGGTGATAATCCTTCGTGCCGACCGTTCCGAGGTGCGGCCCACCCAGCTTGCCGGAGGGCACGTTCTCGTTGCGGGTGTCGCTGCCGCGCACGCCGACCTCGGCGAACAGCTGCGGGATGAGGCCCCGGGGATCCTCGCCTTTCCCGCGATTGTCGATCATCGACTTGGGGAACATGGCGAGAGCGCTGCGCGCCCCGCCCTGAGGAATGACGTAGAAGTCCTCGCCGCCGACGTTGATGATATTGCGCATGCCCGCGGCCTGGTCGGCGCGCTTGTTGTATAGCTCATAGATCGACGATTTGAGCGCAGGTCCGCCGCCGGGCCGCTCGAAGGTGATCTCGCGGTTGCCATCCTTGCCCGCGATGCCAAACGAAAGCTTGTACTTCTTATGCCCTTCGGTCCGGTCGTCCAGGATGAACTCCTTATCGCCGGAGCCGATCGGGAAGCGCTGGCCGAAGATATCGGCCTGGTTCGTGATGTCGAAGATGCCGATCTCGTTGACGGTCGTGCCGTCGGGCATCTGCTTCGTGTAGATCTTCATCGAGATCTTGCGCGAGTGAGGGTCCTTGGGACCGGCGACGTCCGCCACGGCCGCGCCGTCGACGTACAGATTGTCCATCGTGTACTGCTGAGTCGCCCCATCGAACTGCGAGCCGGCGCCGCGCGTGACGTTCGGCATGCGCGGCGCGGTATTGTCGTTTTGGTTGGCGCTCGCGTCGACGACCGGCATCGGGCGGCTATCCTTAAAGATGGACTTCGCAGCCTCGACGGCGTCGCCGAGGAACTTGGTGGCGGCGGTCTTCGTATTCTTCGCGGGGATCTGGGCTCCCCCCTTGACCGTGTAGCGTTCGAGGGCCTTGCGCAGGCGGCCTTCCGCGTCCCGTTTGGGCATCACGGACTTTTCCAGCAGACCGCCGTCCTTCACCCAAGAGGGTACTGTCTCGCCGGTGCCGACCACGAAGTAAAGGGTGGCCAGAGTGCCCGCATTCTGGCCCTTCGCCCACTCCTCGGTCAATTTGCCGATGGCGTCCTCGTTGACACCCTCGCCGACGAAGCTCGCGCCGCCGGGACCGGGCTGCACGAGAAATTCCTTGAGACGCGCGCCCACGTCCGTGGCCTTTACCTTCGAAGTATCCGCCAACAGAACCTTGGTCAACTCGTTAATCGAGTTATTGTTCTCGGCCGCGACGGCCACGCCGACGGGATCTTTGCCATCAGTGGCGAGCGCCCGCGGGGAAAAGACCCCGACGGACGCGAGCGCCAAGACGGCCATGATGGGATTCAGGGGTTTCATGGCTTCTCCGATGCTACGGTAAGGATGTTCCTATTGTATCTCCAAGTGCCTTTTTACGCCTGGGCCTAAAGACCTACTTCTTGACTGGAGGCCCCAAGGTCGCTTTGGTCTCGGTCGATTTATTGTTGACGCTCACCAGCCATTGAGACTGAGCGGTACGCAAACCTTCGATTGACGCCCGAGCTGCCGTCGCCTTTGCCTTGTAGCCGTCGGGAACACCAGAGTAGACTGAATTATCGACGCCATCGATCTTCTCCGGCGGAACTGTCGTGGGAACTTTGCCAATCTTTTCCTTCGCCGCAGTCACGCCGTCTCCGACGCCTTTCATGTCCGGCGTAATTTCGTCCGCCTTGGCCCCTTCCGTCGCTTTGACGATCGCCTCTTGTTTGGGTTTATAGTCGAGGTTGGCGCCCTGCACTTTAGGCAACAATCCCCCATCCTTGCCGCCGATCTGGCCAAGCTCCGTCAGAATCGGCAATGAGCCCATTACCATCTTCGGCCCGCCGTCCAGCCGTGTCTGAGCCGCTTTTGCCTTCTCTAAATAGCCGCTCAACGTGGTCTGAGATTCGACCATGGTTTTCTTGAGGGCTTCCATTTTCGCCTTGTTTTCCGCGGACGCCGCCGCAGAAGGCATAGTGGGATTCGGAAGGACTAAGGCCGAGGCGGGGAGATTGAGGACGGTCGTCGCATAGGCGTCGACCTTATCCAACAATTCACGGGCCTCTTTGGCCAGCAGCGTCGGGCTATCGCTGGCGGTGGTCAAAGCCGGATCGTAGTCGCCGACTTTGTCCGAAGACACGTCTTTATACAGCTTTTCGACGTACTTCGGAACGGCGTCGAAGGCCGCCGCCTGCTTGATCGAGAGGTCCGATTCCAAGCCGGCGAGCGTTCCTTCCTGAGTCGGTCTTCGCGTCGCGCAGTCGCTGGTTTTTCCGAACATCGAATCACGGAGTACGGCGAGCTGCGTCGCCTTGTCCCCGAAACCAGCCAACGCGGCATCGAGAGGTGCGTCGGGCTTTGCACCGGGCGTCGGCTTCAGCAACGTGTCCACCTGAGTGCAGATATCGTTCAGCCCCCCGACGGTGACGGCTCCATCGCCGAGCCCGGCGCGGGCCCCGGGAGGAGCAGTGCCGCCGCCGGTCTCCGCGCCACCCGGCGCTTTCCTTTCCCCGCTACCCATCTTCTGACAGGCCACGTTCGTCGAGCCCATCTTGTACTGGCCATTCGGCAGGAAGCACAGATCCATTTGGTCTTTGCCGCAATCCGGGGTGCTCAAAGGAAGCTTAAAGATCCCTCCCGGTTGTCCGGCGGCGCCGCAAGCCCATTCGGTGTTGCCCGCAGCGTCCTTGCCGCCCCACATGTCGCCAAGTTTCTTCATGGACATCTTCGTCAGCTCGGACGCAATGGCCTTCGCCGTGTCGTTGCGGATGCCGTAGAGCAGGAGCTCCGGGTCCTTGAGCTTGCGCTTCTCGAACTCGAGCTTGAGATTCTCCATCATGCGCTCCTTCGCCTCGATGAAGGCCAAGGACTCGCCGACGCTCTTGCTGCCCGCCGCACCCGCGCCGCCGCCCGGCTTGTCGTTGGCGCCCGCGCCACCCTGCCCGCCGCCGCCGAAGCCCTGGCCGCCGGTGGGGATCTGCTCGTTGGCCGCCGCGTTCAGGCCGCCCAAAGCGCTGCCCGTGCGCGAAAAGTTGTCTCCGGCGTTCGCGCCGGCCCGCTTGGTGCCGTCGAGGCCGCTCGGGCTGTTGGGCCCGCGCGCTCCCGCCGCGCCCCGGAAATTCGGAGCCGCGCGAACGAGGTTCAAGCCGCCGCCGCCCGCGCCCGCCGTGCCGCCGCCCAGGCCG
>Ga0163144_10008930_pt1 | contig 21605 bp, 21 predicted proteins | sample OliLak19BULKMAT1_FD_123175 | JGI IMG/M metagenome (GOLD analysis project Ga0163144, IMG submission 123175) | Freshwater microbial mat bacterial communities from Lake Vanda, McMurdo Dry Valleys, Antarctica - Oligotrophic Lake LV.19.BULKMAT1 | ecosystem: Environmental > Aquatic > Freshwater >... | reverse complement strand
GTCTAAGCTGGGTAAGGCCGCGGCCTCGGCGCGCGAGCCGTAAGCAGATCCAGGTGTTCGTTCGACGATTGACGCGCGGATTGACGGGAAGTCGTGCCCCGCCTGACCCGCGAGGACAGGCGCTCGCTGGCGCTGCACGCCGCCATCGCGCAACGTCTCGCCGAACGCCCGATGGAAACTCTGGCGCGTGCCAAGTCGACGCTCAAGCGGATGCGTGAAGTGAATCCTGCAGCGACGCTGTTGAGCGAGTGGGACGTCCTGCTGAGTCGCCCACTGAGTGCCTTACTGCCGGTGTTAGCCGATCCCGGCGCATGGGCACGCGAACTTCGACATGTCACGCCATTTGCGGGTGTGCTGTCAGCGCGCGAGCGTGCCAACGTGTACCGCGATTTCAGGCGCGCCGAGGACGTCGCCGCTTGACGCACACGCATTGACGCACACGCATTGACGCACACGCATTGACGCACACGCATTGACGCACACGCATTGACGCACACGCAATGACGCGCGCCCAATCCGAACACGCCATTCGCGCCGCCGGCGGGTGCTCGGCGTCAATGAGCTACTGGTGATCGGCAGCCAGGCCGTGCACGGCAGTGTCGACGGCGACTTGCCGGACGAGGCGTCACGCTCGGTCGAGGTCGACGTCGCCGCGATGCACGATAACCACGGCAAGTTCGCGGATTTGATCGATGGCGCGATCGGTCAGGCGTCGATGTTTCACGACACCTTCGGCTATTACGCGCAGGGAGTTGTGGAAGCCACCGCCGTGCTTCCCTCTGGATGGCGTGCGCGCCTCGGCGCTTCGAGACGCCTGCGACGCGAGGCGTCATTGCGTGGTGCCTGGAGATGCACGATCTCTGGCTGTCGAAAGCCGTCGCGGGTCGGCCAAAGGACATCGTGTTCTGCCAAGCCCTGCTCGATCGCGCGTTGGTCGAGAGGGACCAGCTGCGTGGTCGGCTGGCGCAGATCGAGGCGCTCGATGACCGGGTGCTCGGCCCGCGCCACGTCGGCAAGACCTCGCGCGAACGCCTTAACGTCTTGACGTCAAACCGGCCATCTCGTACCGTTCGCTATGTCCTCGCTCAAGCGCGCCACAGTGTATTTCGACCCCAGCCTGCACCAGGCGCTGCGGGTGAAGGCGGCGTCCACAGACTTGAGCATCTCCGACTTGGTCAACGCCGCCGTGCGGGCCAGCCTTGCCGTGGACGCCGATGATCTCGCGTCGTTCGAGGCGCGCCAGCCCGAACCCTCGCTCAGCTTTGAGGACGTTCTCAAGGACTTGAAGCGACGTGGCAAGCTATAGCATCGAGATCAAGCGATCGGCCGGCAAGGAGCTGGCCGAGCTGCCAAAACAGGACCGCCTCCGCGTCATTGCCCGCATCGAGAACCTGGCACACGATCCGCGCCCGACCGGCTCGGAAAAGCTTTCGGGGCAGGAGCGCTACCGCGTGCGTGAGGGAGACTACCGGATTCTGTACGAGATTCACGACCACGTGCTGGTCGTGATGGTGGTGCGTATTGGTCACCGACGCGAGGTGTATCGCCCGTGAGCGACGATGCACGTCACGTGCGCCGCGTCGTTCAGGAGTTCGCATGAATCTCCGTCTGAGCGAGGCGCTCGCCGACCGCTACCGCATCGAGCGTGAACCTGGGCGTGGTGGCCTGGCCACCGTGTACCTCGCAAACGATCTCAAACACGACCGCGATGTCGCCATCAAGCTGTTGCATCCCGACCTGGGCGCGGCACTCGGCGGCGAACGCTTCTTAACCGAAATCCGCACTACCGCACGCTTGCAGCACCCGCACATCCTCCCGCTGCTCGACAGCGGCGAGGCGGACGGCCTGTTGTACTACGTGATGCCGCTGGTCACCGGCGAGACGCTGCGCGCGCGGTTGGAGCGCGAGAAACAACTGCCGCTCGAAGACGCCAGCAGGGTGGCCGGATTCAACCAGAATGCGTGGCCGGATTCCGCCAGAACGGGTGGTCGGATTGAACCAGAATCCGTGGCCGGTTTGCGCCGGAATACGCATCTTCCCGAGTGGACGTGAATTCCTGCTGATCGGTGGCGGTGTGAGCGGCGACGTGAAGCTGATCGTCAACTGGCCGCAGCTGTCGGCGTTGGGGCTGGGTGGGAGGCAACCGCAGTGAGCACGCCATGTTCCGATGGCGGCTGGGAACTCGTGTCCCATCGAACCGTGGCGGAATGAGCAACCGAGGGCGATGGGCCGCTATGAGATTGACCGCGAGATCGGCGCCGGCGGCATGGCGACGGTCTACCGCGCGCGCGACGTGAAGCACAACCGGCGCGACGCGCTCACGCCGCCGTGCTGACCCACGGTTTGATTCGCCGGAGCACCGGCGCGAGCGCCTTTGCCGCGACCTCGGTGTCATGCGCGACTTGCGCGCGTAGCCAATAGCCGTTCGAGAGGCAGAAGAAGCGGCACAGGCGCAAATCCCGCCTCGGTCCAGCGAAAGCATACACGAAACTGATCATTCACGCGGATGCTGTGTTGCCCCGCCCGGTCCCGTTTGAGCGCTTCGAGGCGGTTCCCGGGGGGCACGCGCCGGTCGTCCAGCCGGCCCGCGATCTCAAGCTGCCGCAACTTGCGACGGGCCACCGCTTCATGCGCACGAACCGGCTGACGCAACGTCCGCTGGCCAGCGCCGCAGTGTCGTCATCGCGAAAGGACACGATCATTCAAAATCGTAACGCGCCGCGTGATTATTTCAAGCTGCTATCGGCGCCACGCAGCGCGGCGTGACGCGGATTTGCAGTTGCGCCGTTTTCGCGGTCATGCGGTCAGTCTGCGCCGGTCATCGCCCCTCGTCGATACGCACGTCAGTACAGTGCATTGGGTTCTGCTCTCCGCTCAGGGCGTCAGCGTCACCGTCGTCTGCCGTTCGCGGTTAACGTGCAATTGCAGCACATCAGGCCGCGCGTAGTGTCCCGCCACGTCGAAGTTCTGCCGTTCCTCCCGCACGCGCCGGTGTTCGATGGTCGCGACCACCAACTGTTCGCCACCGCGCGCGGGCTCCGCAATCCACTCGCCGTCAGGCCCGGCGATGCACGTGCCGCCTTCGGCAATCACATCGGGTAGCCCGTCGACAATCAGCGCGCGATGTGGCGTGCCTTCCGGAATGTCCGCACGCGTGAGCACACCGCCGACGCTGATCACGTAGCTCCGCCCTTCGCGCGCCATGGTGCGCGTGATGTGCTCGGTGTTCTTCACACTGCCGGGCCAGAGCGCCACGTGGAGGTCCTCGCCCTGCCCGTAGAGCGCCGCGCGCGCCAGCGGCATCCAATTCTCCCAGCAGTTGAGCGCCCCGACGGTGAAGGCGCCGAGAGGGAACGTGCGGAGTCCATGTCCGTCGCCGATGGCCCAGCTCAGTCGCTCTTCGTACGTGGGCATGAGTTTGCGATGCACATTGCGCACGGTTCCCGTGGCGTCGATGTAGACCAAGCTCGCGAACACGCTGTGTCCGCCGCGGTCGGACGGCCGCTCGATGATCCCGACAATCACGCTGATGCTGCGAGCCTTGGCTGCTTCGCACACGGGCGTCAGGTGACCAGCCTCGATCTGTACCGCCTGATCGAGATAGTGTGCGTGCAGCGCCTTCTGCACTGCGTCGTTGAAGCGTGCGCCACCCGTATGTTCGATCCAGAACGGATAGCCTGGCGCCAACGCCTCCCCGAACGCCACCAGGTGCGCGCCTGCGTCGGCGGCACGGTGAATCCACTCCGCGATCTTGGTGATCGTGGCCGAGCGGTCGAGCCAGACCGGGGCGATCTGTGCGCCGGCGATGAGGAGGGTGTCGGGAGGCATCGTCGAAAGGTACCGCCGTTGGGAGGCCCATCGCGACTGCTTTCAACCATGTAGTCGCGAGCTCGCGCGGCCGTGCGCCTGACGCCTACGCCGCTCCGTGCCTGATGATGAACCGTACCATCGCCTCCCGCACCTCGCGGTCACACTCCACGTGTGGGGCATGCGCGCACTCCGGCAGGAGCATCACCTGTACCGGCCCACCCACCTGGCGCTCGATCGCCTCCACTTGCGCGATCGACCCGTACGGATCGTCCAGCCCCTGAATGAGCAGCACGGGACACCGCACACCGGGCAAGCGCGACTCCATGTTCCACGCGCGGAATTCCGGGCGCAGCCACGTGTCGGCCCACCCGTTGAACATGGCGTCCACGTCACGGTGATACTTGTCGAGCTTCCGACGGAGGTCGCCGTCGCGATAGGCTTCGAGCGCACGCTCGATCCCCGTCAGCCCGACGTCCTCGACGAAGACGTGCGGTGCTTCGATGACGATGGCGCGAGTGTTCCATCGCGCGTCCGACGCATAAAGCAGCGCAATCGTCGCGCCGTCGCTGTGGCCGATGAGAATCGGCTCGACGATGCCGCGCGCGGCGAGCACCGCGGGCAGTACCACCAGCGCCTCGTGCGCGAGGTAGTCGACGTCACGAGGTTCGGCCAATGGGTCCGACTGACCGAAGCCGTGGCGCGAGTAGAGGAGGGCGCCACAGCCCGTTGCCGCCGCGACGGTATCGGGGAACGTCTTCCATTGCGCGATCGAACCGAGTCCTTCGTGCAGGAATACGAGGGTTGGGCGATCCGGTGCGGTCGGCTCGATCCATCGAAACTCGAGCTGACGATCCGCGGCGGTGAGGAATCCGGAGTGGTGACGCTCGCCAGCGGTCATACGCGTGCGATCATGCGAGTTTGTTCGGTGTTGTTCGAATTCGTGATCATGCGATCGCATCCGCCGAGTGCGCGCGCTGGCGCAGTACGAACTTCTGAATCTTGCCGGTCGACGTTTTGGGCAGTGGCCCGAACACGACGGCTGTCGGTGACTTGTAGTGCGCGAGAATGGATCGGCAGTGGTCGATCAACTCGCGTTCCGTAGCGTCATGCCCCGGCTTGAGCTCGATGTAGGCGCACGGTGTCTCGCCCCACTTGGCATCGGGTCGCGCGACCACTGCGGCCGCAAACACCGCAGGATGTCGATGGAGTGCGTCCTCCACTTCGAGTGAGCTGATGTTTTCGCCGCCGGAGATGATGATGTCTTTGCCGCGGTCCTTCACCTTGAGGTAGCCGTCGGGGTGAATCACCGCGAGATCGCCAGAGTGAAACCATCCTCCGTCGAACGCGGCGGCGGTCGCGGTCGGATTCTTGAGGTAGCCCTTCATGGTGATGTTGCCGCGAAAGACGATCTCGCCCATCGTCTCGCCGTCGTGGGGGACAGCTGTCATCGTGACGGGGTCGACGACATCCACCGCCTCTTCCACCTGAAATCGCACGCCCTGTCGCCCGTTGTGCATGGCGCGCTCACTTTGAGCGAGCGACTCCCACTCGGGCTGCTTGACGCAGATCGTCGCGGGCCCGTACACCTCGGTCAGTCCGTACACGTGCGTGAGCTCGACGCCGCGTCGCTCCATCGCTTCAATCGTCGACGCCGGCGGCGCTGCACCAGCGATGTATCCCTTGAGGCCGTGCGGCACGCCCTGCCACTGCTCATCCGGCGCGGCCAGCATCGTGTTGTGCACGATGGGCGCGCCGCCGTAATGCGTGACGCCGTGCGCCTTGATCAGCGCAAACATCGCCGTGGTCTCGACACGCCGGAGACAAATGTTAGTGCCAGCGAGCGCCGCCATGGCCCAGGTCACGCACCATCCGTTGCAGTGGAACATCGGCACGCTCCAGAGATACACTGCGTATCGAGGCATGCCCCAGGCGACGATCTCGCCCAGCGCATTGAGGTACGCGCCGCGATGATGAAAGACGACGCCCTTGGGGTCACCGGTGGTGCCGCTCGTGTAGTTGAGGGCGATGGCATCCCATTCGTCTTCCGGTCCGCGCCACGCGTACGCCGGGTCGCCGCCCTCGAGGAACGCTTCGTAGTCGATGTCGCTCAGCCGATCACCGTCGCCGGTATACTCCAAATCCAAAACGTCGATCACCAGCGGCCGAACGACGCAGCGCGACAGCGCCTCCGCGATGACGCCGGAGAATTCGCGATCCGTGATCAGCACCTTCGCCTCGCCGTGATCGAGCATGAATGCGATGGTCGCCGCGTCGAGTCGCACGTTGAGGCAATTGAGAACGGCGCCACTCATGGGCACGCCGAACTGGCACTCGTACATCTCCGGCGTATTGAGCAACATGACGGCGACGGTGTCGTGGCGGCCGATCCCGCGCGCGGAGAGGGCAGAGGCCAGGCGACGGCATCGCGCGTAGGTCTCACGCCAGCGGAAGCGACGCGCGCCATGGATGACCGCGGTGCGCTCGGGGCACGCGGTCGCGGCCCAGTCGATCAACGTCAGCGGCGTCAGGGCGGCATGATTCGCCGCATTCCTGTCGAGTCCTGTGTCATAGGGACTGGGTACGGTGATCGACATCCGGGGACCTCGGTGGCAGGGTGGCAAGGCAACGTGACACGGCCCTCCGCGTCGGCCAAAAGACGTTACGCTGGATTCGACGCGCGCAACAGCGCGACTTCCGTGGTCGGAGCGCGAACGCATCATGCGCGAAGTGGTCCTCAGCGGCCACCATCGCGCTACATTCGCGCGGTTCGTCCTCCGGACTTCCACGACACCATCGCCCTCACCGCACATGCGCCAGTTCTTCTACTCGGCACCCGCCGATGACATCGGCACCGACGGGGGGCGGCGCGCAACATGGCGCGTGCTGGCCATCGTCGGCGCGCTCAATGTCGCGTTGTTGGCACGTATCTGCAGACGCCCGGCCTCACCCGTGGCGGGTTGCGCGATCTCGGACGCGGGTGGATGGACTGGCTGGCGCGCACCGACAGCAACCCGGCGTGGCCTGACACGCTGATTGCGAACGAGATGCGCGTCGCGCCCATGTCCCCCGGGGTGGTGTACGGGCGCTACCGCTATCGCGGCATCGTTTCCCGATACCTTGCCGCCGTGAGAGTTCCGCGCGCCGCCACGAAGTACGAACCGGGTGTACCGCACACCGCGAGCTGGATGCCGTCGAACTTGGCGGCGTCGAATCGCTCGCCCTCGAGGCTGCGCGCCACCTGGATGAACCCGCCGTTGCGCTCGAGCGTTACGCGCCCAGAGAGGCGCAACGCGGAGCGACCGGCCACGACCTGCAGGTCGGCGCGGGCGTTGGACACGCCGCCCATCACGCGGTCGCTGAACACGCGCCAGCGGCGGGCCACGACGTTGGCATCGGTGAAGTCGTCGAGCAGATAGACCATGTGAGCTGGTTTAGGGCAGCGCGCACCGAACGCCAATGCAATGCGCTACGAGCGTCGCGCCGTCAGCCCTTGCACCAGTGCACCGAGTGCGATGCCAGCGATGGCATAGAGCAGCTCGTAGCTGCCGGCACCAAGCCCCGCGATGGCCGGACCGGGACAGACGCCGGTAATGCCCCACCCGATGCCGAAAATCGCCGCGCCGATGATTGTCGCACGATCCATCACTGATTCGTGCTGACCGAACACGCCGCCGAACACGGGACGCGTGAGCAGTCTCGGCGCGAAACGATAGCCGATGAACGTGACGACGACGGCGCCGCCAAGCACGAGGATCAGTCCCATGTCCTGAAAGCGCAGGAAGCCGAGCACGATGCCTGGACGAATCATCGTCGACACGGAGAGACCGAAGCCAAACAGTGCGCCGGCAACCAATGCGGCGGCGAGTCGCGCGTTTGTGGTCATGTGCTCACCCCCAACCGAGTCGCGCCGTGACGTTGGCGGTCAGCATCGCCATGGCCATGAACGTCACCACGGCCAACAGCGACGGCACGCGCAACGCTGCGAGTCCGCAGATGCCGTGCCCCGACGTACAACCACGCGAGAGGCGTGCGCCGTAGCCAACGAGCAGCCCGCCAACGAACAGCTGCCAGGTGGGAATGCTCACGGCGATTCGCGCGCCATGTCCGAACAGCAGCCACCAGGCCGCCGCACCAACGATCAGTCCCGCCGCATACGCCAATCGCCACAGGCGGCTCTCGACGAGTCTCGCTTGCTGAAAGAACGGACGCGTGACGACGAATGACCAGGTGGTGGAATAGACGGAGCTCATCCCGCCGACGAGCCCCGTCAGCGCATAGAGCAGCACCACACCGGCGCCGATACAGAGACCGCCCAGCAGGTAGTGCGGCCAGCCGAAGGGAAATGGGAGCATGACGCAAAGTGCTGAGTGTATGGCGAGCGAGGCAATGGCCGCGTCGCGTTCAATTATTCAGGCTGCACACCCTGCACCTCGCCGCGCCCCGCTCACATCTGCCGCAACCAGCTCACCTTCACGATCAGTGATCGCGCCGTCGGCGTGAGACCATCGAGCACGGCCTGTCGATCGTTGTAGACCACGTACAGGTACGACAGCGGCAGGAATTCCCAGCTGAATCGCGCGTTGAGCGTGCCACGCTCGAGCGCCGTGTTGTACTGGTAGAACGCGCTCCACTGCACGCGTGGGTTGAGCGCGAGTCGTACCTCGGGACCGGCCAAGTGCGTGACGAAGCTCGAATCGCGCGTGCCCATGGAGCGCAGGCGATTGACCTCGTAGGTGGCGCGCAAGGCGACATACGGACTGGGCGACCAGCGCGTGGTCAGCTCGGCGCGATTGAGCGTCCCGTCGAAGAACCCGCCCGAACTCAGCGTCGCCACACCGGCCACTTTGGCGCTCTGGTCGCTCTTGAGCACTACGCCGCCGCGCACGTAGTCGTGCGTGCCCGGCGCGATCTGCACACCGGGCAGCAAGGCCACCGGCGTCGTGGGACGCTGGAAGCTCTGCTCGAAGGTGGGCGTGATGGCCGCCCCGTTGCGAAAGAGCACTTCGCTGGTGGCGACGACGCTCCCTTCCTGCAATACGAGCCTTGACGGATCGTGGAACAACGTGGTTGAGACGCCCGGACGCAGCCAGACGACCGCGCGCGGGCGCCAGCGGGGCTGCAACGTGAACACCAGCGCGGGGCTGGTCATGAGGACATTCGGACGTGACACGAAACCCGTCTGCGGGTTATAGTCGCGATTGACGACCGCGCCGGTGAGCCCGGTCGCCAGCCCGGTGGTGACGCGCGTCAGCGAATATGTCGCAGCCATGCCCGTGCGCCCGCCGATCGTCGACGTCGACATCATCGCGCTCAGTTGCGTCGATTCACCGAGCCGAGTGAACGCATCCACCGAGGCCACGACGTTACTGCCGACAGCGCCACCGTCGCGCAGCGATACGGTTGTTCCGAGGCGTGTCGCCCGACCAAAGAATTTGCTGCCGCGGGCGACGGCGAAGGTCGTCGCCGCGCGATCGCCGAGGGCGGCCTGCCGCATCGCCAGCGCGCCGGCCGTCGTCCGACCGGTGCGATACGCGTAGCGAACGCCGGCATCGATGGGGAGCAACGCGCCGTCGCTGCCGAGTCCGATTCGCCGCGTGAAGAATGGCTGAACCACATAGCTGACGGCGGGCAGGCCACTGGTGTTGGATCCGCTTGGCGCGAGCCCGCCGGCGTTGAGCAGATCCGCGTTCTCGAGAAAGAACTGTCGGCGCTCGGGGAAGAACACGTTGAAGCGGGTGAGGTTGACGACCTGGCGATCGACGTCCGCCTGGGCGAAATCGGTGTTGATGGTCGCCTCCAGCAGACTGTTCGCCGTAGGGGCCCAGATCACTTCGCCGCCCACATCGCCGAGCGACCCGTTGAATGCCTTGGGTGTGGCGTCGCGCGCCGCCTGGCCGAGCGCGTAGGGGCGTATGCGGACGTTGGTCCGCGGGGGCGGCGGTTGAATGGAATCGAGCACGCCGGCATACGTCAGGCGCCACGACGAGAACTGACGCGGATACGGCGTCCACGCGCTCCACTGCGCCACGCGTCGCGTGTTGCGCACGAAGTTCACATCCCACGAGGTCCGGCCCGGCGCGTAGCGCAAGGACGTCCACGGAATCGCCATCTCGGCCACCCAACCCGAATCGGCACGGGTGGTGCGCACGCGCCAGAGGGCGTCCCAGTTGAAGTTGAATGCGTCGCCGCCGTCGAAGGCCTGCACATCGTTCTGCGATCCGAGCGGCGTGACCTGAAACTGCAAAGCGGTACGGCGATCGCCGAGTGGCCCCATGGTGATCGCAAAGACATCGGACTCGGGCGATTCGAAGTCGCGCCGGAGGTCGGGCATGCGCAGCGACGAGAGCCCCGCGCTGTCACGGTTGAACGCGCCGACGTAGAGGTACGTAGCGTCGTAGAGCACGCGCACGTCGGTGGGGTAGCGCGTGGTGGGCGTGAAGTCCGGCCGCACCTGCACGAAATCGGTGGCGATCGGCGCCGACCGCCAGTCCGATTCGTCGAGACGCCCATCGAGCACGATGCGGCCCGTGGCGCGACGGGCCGCGAGATGACGGCGCGTGGCGTCGGTGGGCTCGGGGACCTGTGCGGTCTGCGCGGCGGCAGTGTGCACCGCGCAGCCCAACGACAGAGTAGCGAACGCGAGGCGGAGCGTCTTCAGCGACGGGAAGCCAACGCCGAGGGACGGACGGGCGAAAATACGCATCACCAACGGTATCGCGCGCGTGCAGCTACTTCGCTGGTGCTGTACGCCGCTGACCGCTGACGCTGTACAGATATCCCGTGTACTGCATCTCTTCCCACGTCTGGTCGCCCCACTTCACGTCCTTGCTGGCGTCCGGATTGCTCTTGCTCGTGACCGAGTTATCGTACCAGGCCACCGACTTGAGCTTGGAACCGGCGGGCATCTCGAGCGGGGTGGCGAAGAAGTAATACGTCTGCCAATTGAAGTCGTAGCGCGGCACATCGAGCACGACTTGCGACGTCCCATCGGGCTTCTCGAGTGTGTACTTCCAGCGCGTACCGCGCAGGTGTGTGTGCGGCAGCAGACCCCAGATCTTCACGTTCTGTGTGGGCTCGAGCTCCGACGCCACGGCGACATCCTTGGCGCCGGCCGGCAGCGTAAAGCCGCCGTTGATGAACGCGCTCATGCGGATCTCTTCGTCCGGCGCGCTTGAGGCGAACTTGAAGCCGACGCTGGTGCGGTCGTGCATCTCGTGGCCGCGCGCCGTGTAATGCATTTGAAACGTGAGGATGGTGCCAGCGCGGATCTTGAGCGCGGTGCCCTCGGGGAAGCGCATCACGTTGGTGCCCGGCGCCGTGCCGCCGATGAGCACGCCCAGTCGGCGCGGCGGCCCATGGAGGGAATCCATGCGCGGCGGGTCGGGGGGCGTCTCGTATTCGGGCTTGTTGAGAAACAGTGGACGCGGCGCGGGTGTGCCGGCGGGCCGCGCCGCAGGTGGTGCCGCCGGCGCTGCTCCAGCAACCGCAGGCGGTGGTGGCACCTTGGCATACACCAGCACATGATGCACGACTTCCCGAGCGCCGGGCATGAACTCGATCGCCTGCACCCACTTGTCTTCGGTGAAGTTGGTGGGGATCTCGAAGTACTGATACTCGACCGTGCCTGACGCCGGCACGGTGAACTCCTCCTTCATGGTGACGACCGCGTCGGGCGAGCCCAACTCCCAGCTGCTCGGGTACACCGGCGCGGCGGGCATCGACTTCACGTCCCCCTTCTTTGCGCCAGCGTCGATCCAGCGGATGATCGTCCCCTTTTCCAGGTCGGAGAGGCGTCGATCGTTGAGGAACGTGCCGTGCGGCCCTTCCGCGTGCCACGGCGGCATGAAGCCGGTCTTCACCGCGTCCTTCATTTCCTTGATGTTCGCCTTCGCGCTGTCGTACTCCATCAGCGAGAAGGGCCCGAGTCCGCCGGGGCGATGGCAGGTCGTGCAGTTCTTGTAGAGAATGGGCGCGACATCTTTGGTGAAGACGGGTGCCGCGTCCTGCGCCACGAGCGGTTCGTCATGACGCAGCGCTGCCATGCCAACCAACGCGGCGCCGGCAATGGCGGCCAGTTGCTTGACGCGTGTTCTGCCCGAGCGCACGCCTTTCGGGACGGATCGTTGTTTGCCTGGTGCCGTCATACCTGAGTACCCCAATGGATCGATGGTGAGAGCGAGCGTCCCGGGCCCGAGCCGGAGAGCTGCGCGGGAAGTTCGTACACGCGCGTTTGCGATTCGGCGTTCACGGCATTCGGCCGTACTTGCGCAGTGCCTGCACCAGCGCGTCTGCCGACAGCCCCGTGGCGCGCAATCCATCGGCACCTATCATCGTCTCCGCCGCGAGCATCGCGTTCACGACCGCTTCTTCCGTCGCATCGATCGTCGCGCGGAAATACGCATTGAGCGCTTCGTTGGGCAGCATGGTCATCGACCGCACATCGCGGTCGTCCGCGGTGGAACGATTGGCCGTGGAAAACGCCAGAAAGAGATCGCCAGAGCTGTTGCCCGCGGCGCTGCCGAGCTTTCCAAGTCCCATGCCGGCGCGCTTGGCGATGCGTTCGAGTTGGTGTGGCAACATCGGCGCGTCGGTCGCAATGACGATGATGATTGAGCCGCGACCGGAGATGCTGTTGTCAGGGTCGTCGCGCGAAGGAGTTGCACTGCACTTTTGTACGCCACCCAACCAGGCTCGCGTGGGTGAGCCGCTGAGGGTGCTGCATATGCTGCCCAATGGGCCCAGCTCTCGGCCGACCGGCGCCCCAAGCACCGCGAGATCGCCACTGTAGTTGCACTGCACCAGCACGCCGAGCGTGTAGACACCGCCTTCACGCCTGGGAATCTGGCGAGACGACGTGCCGATGCCGCCTTTGAACCCATTGCACATCATGCCTGTACCGCCGCCCACGGAACCTTCTTGCACCAACCCTGACTGCGCCGCGTCCAAAGCCTCCCACGCATGCTCCGCCTTCACATGTCCGCCGTTGGCATCGTTGAGCGCGTCAAATGTCTCAGCCACCAACGGGTAGGTGAAGACGAACGTGCGCCCTTCCTTGATTTGCCATCCGATAGCGGCGTCGCGCACCGTCCCAACGCTGTGTGTGCCCGTGATGAGGATCGGGCCTTCCAGAAAGCCAGACTCCTTCACCCAGTTGACGCCCGTCATGTCGCCGTTGCCGTTCTGGTTGAACGTGGCGGCCATGACGAAATCCCAGTCGCCTTTGGCGCGCGGGAGAATCGCTGTGACGCCCGTGCGAACAGGTCCTTGACCTGAAACGACCGGACCAGCAGCACCTCGTATGATCGTTGCGTGTCCCACAGCCACACCGGGAACGTCGGTGATGGCGTTATTGGTGCCGGGTGTTCCGGGAAACGGGATGCCCAGCGCTCGCCCACGTGTCCGTGTCTGGGCGGACAGCAGCGTTGGCACCAGGAGCAGAAGACAGAACGCGCGCATGTGGTGGAGCAGGCGGAGAGAAATCAGCGGGGGCTGGCAGACGCTGCTCACGAGGCAGTGGTTTTTTCACGCCAGTTTGAACGACGGAGGGATTGACCCCTCTGCTGAAGTATCCACCACCAGCGGCAACTTCCGTAAGTCCGACCTTCAAGCGTGACCGCGTGTCGACCGATACTCAGGGTGATGCCACTGACCGTCGCTGGACACGTTGCCGACATCTGGTCGGGTCTGCAGGCGCGCCCCCGTCGTCGGGCACGCGTGGGACTGGTCGTGTCCGTGTTGCTGGGATCAATGCTGTTGTGGGCGACGGTGCGTGTACCCATCGAATGGAGCGCCGCGCGCCGGGACCACACCCAGCGACACGCGCTCCTCTCGATGGCGCTGGTTCGAACGCGCGCCGAAATCTCGGCGTTACGCACGCAGATCACGGATCGGTGTGACACCACCACGGTGCGCGCGCTGGTGAGTCACAGCCTGTCGGCACCGGATGCCCGACGCTTCTTCGTGCGCTTTCGTGGCCATGAAGCGGTGTGCGGCCCGATGGGTTCCGGCGCGTGGTTGCCCGCTTCGACGCGATCACTGCTGGTGCTATCGCTGGTGGTATCCGGGCCTGGCGACATCCGTTCGCTGCACGTGGTGCATCCGGCGGACGCGTACGACGTCATCGCAGAACTGGGCAGCGACGTTGCCAGCGTGCTGGACACACCCGTTCCGAACAGTCGGTTTCGATGGATGCACGAGATCGTGCCGGTGGCCGCGCCGTCCCGTGGGGGACGTCTGGGGATGCAGACGGCGCTTCCCGACGGGATGCGGTGGACGACGCGACTGGATGTCATGTCCATCCCCATCGGCGTACAACGGGACTGGGCCTGGCTGCTGCTGATCGCGATCGTCGGCATGTTGATCGCGCGTCTGGCACTGCATACCGCCGTGTTTCGCCGTGTCAGTGCTGAGCATCGCATGCGCCGTGCGGTACGCAAGCGACGGTTCGAGCCGTGGATTCAGCCCATCGTGCGCGCGGACACCCGCGAGATTGTCGGCGGCGAAGTGCTCATGCGCTGGGCGCACCCCGCCAGAGGCATCCTGCCGCCGTCGGAGTTCATCGCGCTGGCCGAGGCGACGGACCTTATTCGGACGATGTCCGAGATTGTCATGGCGAAGGCGCGCGATCGCCTCGCGTCCGCGGTCCACCAGCAGCCCGCCTTGTACATCTCGTTCAATATCACGCCTCGCGAGCTTACCGACCCCGGGCTGCTCGATCGCCTGATCCGTGTCTTCGACGACGAGTCCTTGCCGCGTCAACAGGTGTTGCTCGAGGTCACCGAGCGCGACTTGGTGGACGACGCCGCCGTCGACACGCTGCATGCCCTGCGGGCCGCCGGATTTCGTATTGCGATCGACGATTTCGGTACGGGGCACAGCAGTTTGTCATTGCTGGAGCGCGTGCCCGCCGACAAGCTCAAGATCGATCGGGCGTTCGTGCAGAGTATTGGGGAGGACGGCGCCCCACGTCCCGTGCTGGACGCGATCATCACCATGGCGCATGGTATTGGCCTTCCCCTCATTGCCGAAGGTGTGGAGACGGAGGCGCAACATCGCTACCTCTCCCAACGTGGCGTGCAGTGCATACAGGGGTTCCTGCACGGCCGACCCATGCCGTTGGACGACTTCTCACGGTTGGTCGCGCCCCCGGAGGTGATTGGTGAGGGACAGACGCCGGTCTCACTGGATGGTCTCGTGTTTGCCATGCAAGGGCGGGACGGCGTGGCTATTCGCCACCGGTGGTACCGTTTCCGTCGATACCCGCGCTGCTTCGTCGCCTCGGATGCGGTGACCTGGCTGCAGGGCCATCTGGGCGTCACCCGGGAACGTGCGGTGCGCGTGGGTGAGCGACTGACGGCCCTCGGGCAGATCGAGCACGTGATGGAAGAACATGACTTCAAGGATGAATACTTGTTCTTTCACGTCCGGCCGTCGTTATACGATCAGGATGCACACTCGCACCGACTGCCCGACGTGTCGCTGGTGATCGACGGCCTGCGCCGTGCCGCTCGTCCGCTCTTCGGCGCCGCCTCGGAAGGCCTGCTGCGATTCGATGACGTGTGCCGCGGCGATCGTCTGACCTCGTGGATCGAGACGCAGTTTCGACTGGCTCGCGAGGATGCCCTGCTGGTGGGCGAAGTGCTCATGCGTCGTGGTGCACTGGTGCACGTGTTCGATGACCGTCCTTTCGCCGCCACGCGTGACTTGTATCGCCTGGCGCCGGACCGGGATCTCGCCTCCCGCGTCTGACGAGCCGCTCACGCACCGCAGTCCGTCTCGACCGGTCCGGGGACTGATGAACGCGGCTGGCCCGGCCACCGCTTCAGACCAACCTATCCCGACGCGCCTTCCCCTGCGTGTCTCGGTTGCTGAACTGCGCTTCCGCGGCAAAGAACGACATCTTCCGCTCCTTCGCACTCATCGCGCGCTCGGCGTACATCTCGACCTCGGCAAGCAAGGCGCGCCAGATAGCCTCGATCTCATGGTCGCCGTTCGCGTACGACCGGATGCGACGCGCCGTCCCCTCCAGCACGCGCTTCGCGGTGCGGTAGTCGCCCTGCCGGTTGGCCTCCGTCGCTTCGGCGCGTGCTCTCGCGGCGTACAACATCGCGACCTCGCGATCGACCGTCACCAGCCGAGGCTGCGCATCGTTGGCCGCGTGGTCGGCGTAGGTCCACGACAACTCACCTTCGGCCTCGGTCGAGAGCGCGTCGGTGCCGGCAATGGCCACGCGCACGCTCGTCGTCGTCCCTTCGCGCGCAGTCGGAAACGCGAGCCGCACCACCAGCGTGATGTCCTGACCGCTGGTCAGATCGCCAAGTTCGACACGCAGCTGATGGTCACCACGTGCGTACGTCGTGCGATAGCGATTCAGCAACTCGGCCTCAGCGCCGGGCGGCAGCATGATCTGCAACGCGGCATCGCGACGTACGACGTCCAGTGCTTCCCCAAGCTCGCTCGTCACCATTTCGGGGATCTGCACGGGTGCGTCGACGAAGTAGAAGTGCCCGCCGCCGTGGTGTGCGAGATCGCGCAGCAGTCTTTCGTCGAAGTCGTCACCCACACCGAACGTCGTGGTCGCAATGCCACGCCCACGCAGCGCTTCTGCCGCGGTCACCAGGCCGCTCGGCTCGGTCATGCCGGCGTTGGCCAGACCGTCGGTGAGCAGCAACACGCGGTTGACCGCATCGCGCGACAGCTGTTGCAGCATCTGGGCCGCAGCGGTCATCCATCCGGCATACAGGTCCGTGCCACCGCGCGGCTCGATTTCGCGGAGACGCTGCATCGCGACGCGCTTCGCATCGGGTGTTGCCAGCGCGTTGCTCATGATCGTGTCGACCCCGTTGTCGTACACGACCAGCGTGAACCGATCGGGCGGCTGCAGGAGGTGCAGCGACTGTTCGATGGCCTGCCCGGCGAGCGGGAACTTGTTCTCGCCTTCCATCGAGCCCGAGCGATCGAGCACGAGGCCCACGTGGAGCGGCGGGCGGGGCTCGGCATTGGCCACATCGCGCGGCGGCGCGACGGGGGCCGACAGCGTAAGGTGGAGGTAGCGCGTGCTCCGCGCCGTGGCACGCAGCAGCGTGCGATCAGTACGAATAGCGAGCTGAATGGAATACGTCATTGTGGTGCGCCCCCTGGGGTAGTGGACCGGCCAACAGGCCGCGGTCGAACGTCTTGCCGGGAGAGTACGAGAGGGGTCTGACAGTGCCTCGTGCTGCGGAGTCAGGGCGGCGGATGCGTTACATCATCGCCTCGAGGCGGGCGCGAATCATCGCCCGTACCTCAGGTGGACCGAGGACCTCGGCCTCGGGACCGTATTGCAGGACGTGTCGGACGGCCCACGTCTCGTCCGCGACTGGGTGGTCGATCGTGAGACTTCCGTCGGCCGCCAGCGACTTGCCTTCACGCTCTGCGATCCAGCGTGCGATCGTTGGCGAGTAGCGCACGGTCATGCGCAGCGTCGTGTCCGACGCGAAGGCACGTCCATGCGCGCGCACTTTCGCGGTGATGCTGTCATCGGACTCGAAGCACTGATCGAGCAGCTCGACGGATTCGATTCGATCCAGCCGATAATGGCGCAGGTGGTCATCATCGCCAACCGTGATCACGTACCACATGTGATCGGCGTGCGCGAGCGTATAGGGACAGATGGTACGGTCGCTACTCGTCGACTCGCGTCCCGAGCGATAGCGAAGGCGAATCATCCGATGCGTGCTCACGGCCTCGCGGATGAGCGCCAGATGCTCCGGATCGCCCGTGGGCATCAACGACGCGTGTCGCAGCTCCGCGTGGTCATCGTTGACGGGCAGCTGAGTGATCGCCCCTTGCAAACGCGCGAGCGCCCGATCGATGACGGCGTAGTCATTGGGCGTTCGCTCCTGACGCAGCATCGACAACCCGAGCTCCAGCGCGCACAACTCGGGCATCGTGAGCCGCAATGGGCGGTGAAAGTCCGCTGTTCGCATGCTGACAAGCTCCGGTCCGACCTGCACGACCATGCTGTCGACGAAACCCGCGACATCGAATCGCTGGGTCATCGACACGAGATCATTGAACAACTGATCGCGCGACACGCCGGTCTGCGCAGCGACATCGTCCAGGCGATGCTCCTCATCATCGAGCAGATGCGGAATGACCGTCATCAGCCGGGAGAACTGAGACGACGCCTTCTCAGCCATGTGCTGCGTCCCCTGGCGTAGGGTCCGTTGGCGCAGCGTCCGTTGGCGTCGCGTCGGTTGGCGTCGCGTGACGTGATGTCGCGTCACTTGATGTAGCGTCGGTTGATGCAGCGTCACCCGCTCGCGCATACAGCGCGAATGTGGCTTGCACGAGCTGCTGATACTCGTGCACCAAGGTGTCCGGCGCGACCGGCGCAACCTCGCCAGCGAACGACAGCAGCCAACGCGCGAAGTTGTCGCTCCGACGCACCCTGAAACGTCGGCGCGCGTCGCTGCCGTCAACAGGCTCGCCGATCGCACGCGCGGCCATCGTGGCGCCGGATTGGCCACGAAACTCGATCAGCGCGTCGCTCGAGTCCACGTCACCGATTTCCCATGCCTGTCGGGACTTCGCGTGTTCGCGCAACGAGAACTCGCTGGGGATGTCGTAGTCGCGCGTATTCGGCGCCGACGCATTCGCGCGCACGCTGGACATGCGGCTCACCCGGAAGTTTCGGAGCTCCCCTTTGTCGACATCGCGCGCGCACAGGTACCAGTGGCCGCTCACGTAGAACAGGCCATACGGTTCGACGGTTCGCTCGGAAGGGGTTGCTGAACCCATGCTGTGGTACTGCCCCGTGAGGCGCTTTCGCTTGAACAGGGCGGACCCAAGACTCGAGAGCAGGCGTGCATCCGCTACCGTCCGCGGCGGAACGTGTACGTCATCGGATCGGCCTTCGATCGCTCCGATCGGCTGATCGTAGGCGAACTTCCGCATCGCATTGCGGGCCAACTCGGCGAGATTCGCGTCGCCGATCTGCACGGTGCGTGCGGCCGCCGCGGCAATGATCTGCAGTTCGTCCGGATCGAAATTGAGTGACTGGACGCTCTGATACCCGCCTCGGGTGACCTTGTCCGCCCGCTGCACGCCACGCGCGGAGACGATGTGCACGTACGGCTGATAGAAGTCGGCCACGCGGAGCGAATAGAGGAAGTCTTCGTCGCCAAGTTCGCTGACGCTCTCGATCGGCACGCCGAGGTCACGCAGTTCGTCCTTATCGCGCTCGAACGCGCGTTTGGGGGCCGCCGCGTCGGCGCGCGATCGCGGCGGCTCGCCGTTGACCATATAGGCCGGCACCTTGCCCGCGATCTCGAGAAACGTGAGGGGGCGCCGTGCACCGAGGAGCGCGGAGATCAGTTCGACCCAGCGACGAACTTTCGAATTGTCAGGCGGCATGGTTGACGGAGTTGCGAGCAGTTCGCGATGCAGCATGGAGCAAGGGTCTGACAGCCTTCGATTGAGCGGAATCGGAGGTCGAGCTGGATCGGCTATTGGCGCGCCCGCAAAGGATGCGGGCGGGTGATCGATCGCGCGAGACGCCGATCGAGCGCGCAATGCGATCATCGCTGTCAGACCCCTACCCGACGTTGTCTCCGCGGCCGCTCTGGTCGTTGTGACTGGCAATCGACGGGGGTTTGCGTCATGAAGCGGTTTCTGAGTCGCGAGCCTGAGCAAACCCACCGACGCACGTTGCCCGAGTGATTGTCGCCTTGCGGTTTTCCCCATGCCTTCAGTGACCCCAGCCAGCGCTGCACCGCCCATTCTTAATTCCTATGACGTTCCCGGCGCGCTGTCGATCGCCGGAGAGTACCCCGGCACCGTCAGCCCAGCGACGAGCGCTGAAAAGCTGACGCGGTTTCTCGACGCGGGCATCACGGCGTTCATCGACCTGACGGGGGCACCGGACGGGCTCTCACCGTATGCGGGGCTGCTCACGGCGCTCGGACGCGAATGCGGGATGCAGATCGTTTACGAACGGCACTACTACATCCGCGACATGCACGTGTGCAGCAAGGACGAAATGACTGGCATCCTTGCCGCAATCGATCAGCACCTCGCTGACGGTGGCGCGGTCTATGTGCACTGCTGGGGCGGTGTCGGGCGTCCCGGAAGCGTCGTTGGTTGCCGGCTGGTGCAGCGTGGGCGGTCCGGCAAGGACGCACTCGACGAGGTGCAGCGAGTCTTGATGACCATGTCGCGGCAAAAAACTCACGGTTCCAGGAGGGATCTCCGCAAACGCCGAGGCAGCGCACGATGGTACAGGAGTCTGGGCATGAAGCCGATCGTTATCGCGACACGGTTCACGGCTGTCTGCTTGGCACCGCACTCGGCGACGCACTCGGCTGGCCGGTCGAACTCACACCGCTTTCCGGCATTCGCGCGAACTACGGCGCCCATGGCATTCAGGAGTTCGACGCGCGCGCATCGGGCGGGCGCGGCGCGATCACCGACGACACACAGATGATGTTGTTCACGGCCGCAGGCATTCTGCGCGGCACGGTGCGAGCGATGGAGAAGGATGGGGGAGATGGTCGGGCTGGTCGAGGCGTATCTGGTGCGGAGCGTGAGGCGGGTAAATCGGGATGTCCATCCCGTCGATCGCGTTGCCAGTCATTTGACGGCTGATCCGGTTCACGCTTCCCTGGACTGGTTGGGCCGCCAGGCCTGTTTAAGCGGCCGCCAGCTCAATCGGACGTTCACCGAGCGAATCGGAGTTGGCCCGAAGCTCTACAGCATCGCCTGAAAACATCCTTGCCCGCCCCGGCACCCCGTGAGTCTTGCTCACGCTCAGGCTCCGCTACGGGATCGGTCCCGGCAGGATGTCCGATTCTTACCACGCAAAGCCGACGGGCGGCGATCATCATCAGGCTCCGGTAAGCACGACATCTGCTGAACCAAGGAGCGACGCATGAACAGAAAGCAATTCATCAAGGGCGCGGGCGCGGGCGCAGCGGCAATTGACGGTATGGTCGGATGCGGAGGCCAAGCGGTGGGCCAGGCGTCAGACACGTCATCGGCGACTGTCGAGCGGGGCGAGGGGAGCACACGGCGCGCGCTCCATCTACCCAACGGCAGAACCCGATTTGAGAAAGAGTTGATGATCTGGGGCGCTATTCCGTTGCAGATCAAGGTCTCGACCAATGACACCGCTGGTGCGCTCTTCGTCTTCGAGCATGCCAACATGGGGAAGGGCGGGCAGAGCAGCAGTTTGCCGCCCACGGCATGAAGGTCGTTGGGCCCCCTCTCAACGTCGGCTGAAGATCCCGATCCCGCGCGCTGCCACCGACGGATGGCTTCTTGCCCGCACCCGCGGGAGTCATAAGCAGTACGAGCAGCCGACCAAAACGGGTCAAATGATGCAGCAAACGACAAACGCCCGACCGTTTCCGGTCGGGCGTTCTCGGAGCGGGGGGCTGCTGAGGTCAGGCCGTGGTGTTGCTGCGCTGACGGCGGCGGGCCATGCCGAAGGCGGCGAGCATGCCGACGCCAAGGAGGGCAACCGTGCTGGGCTCTGGCACCGTGTTCGTGTTGGTGAACGCGTAGTTGGTGTACTGCGCACCGACGGCCCAGTCCTGCGTGTAAGCCGACACGTCACCTGGATTCTGGTACAAACCGCCCGTGCTCACAACGAAATCATGGTTGTACACGGTTCCGCACGGGAACGCACCGCCGCAGAGGCCGAGCCCGCCGCTGTCCCAAGTGCTATACCAAGCCGAGTTGTTGATGTTGGTTGGGTTGTTGTCGACAGAGGAGATCAGGTAGTCTGTCGGCAGGCCGCCAAAGAGCAGGGCGGC
>Ga0163144_10008929_pt1 | contig 21605 bp, 15 predicted proteins | sample OliLak19BULKMAT1_FD_123175 | JGI IMG/M metagenome (GOLD analysis project Ga0163144, IMG submission 123175) | Freshwater microbial mat bacterial communities from Lake Vanda, McMurdo Dry Valleys, Antarctica - Oligotrophic Lake LV.19.BULKMAT1 | ecosystem: Environmental > Aquatic > Freshwater >... | reverse complement strand
GGCCGAAGCAGTCGCCGTACAGCTTGCCGTAGGTGCCGACGAAGCGGGTGGAGACCCCGTGCTGGGTGATCACATGGAGCATCGACGGGTGGGAGACCTTGTAGAGTGAGCCGGATGATACCCGTCGTCGTCGAGACGCGAGGCGAGATCGCGGTGATCCGGATGACCGGCGTGCGGGCGAACGCGATGTCGGGCCCGCTCCTCGACGGGCTCGTCGCCGCGATCGACGAGGTCGAGGCGGGCGACGCGCATGCGGTGGTGATCGTCGGGACCGGCAAGGCGTTCAGCGCCGGGCTCGCGCTGCCAGACCTGATCGATCTGGAGCGCGACGCGATGCGGGCGTTCATCGATCACTTCGCGGCGGCGATGCGGCGGGTGCTGACGTGCCCGCGGCCGGTGGTGGCGGCGGTCAACGGCCACGCGATCGCCGGCGGGTGCGTGCTGGCGACCCAGTGCGACGCGCGGGTGATGGCCGAGGGCGACGGCAAGATCGGGCTCAACGAGGTGCAGCTGGGGATCGGGCTGCCGGCGGCGGTGATCGAGCCGCTGCGCGCGCGGCTGCCGGCGGCGTCGCTGGCCGCGGTGGCGCTGGAAGGACAGCTGTTCAGTCCCGTGGACGCGCTGCGGATCGGGCTCGTCGATGCGCTGGCGCCTGCTGACCTGGTGATCGATCGCGCGATCGATCGCGCGGTCGCGCTGGCGAGCGCGCCGCGGCCGGCTTACGCGCAGGTGAAGGCCGCGCTGCTGCGTCCCGTCGTCGAGGCGATCGCCCGGACGGCCGACGAGGAGCGCGAGCGCTGGCTCGACACCTGGTTCAGCCTGCCGGCGCGGCTGCTGCTGCGGGAAGCGGTGTCGCGCATCACGGGGGCCGGGGTCCGGCGTCCACAAAACTAGACGAACGTCCGTCATCCTTGACAGCGCCCGGGGCGCTCGGTAGAAATGTATCCGTTATGGCGGATACGCCCTCCCTGACCGACGCCGAGGTGGCCGACGCGGCCGCCTCGCTCGAGGACGCGACCCCCGAGGCCATCCTGGGGTGGGCCGCTGCCCGGTTCGCGCCGCGGCTCGGGTTCGCGACCGGGTTCGGCGTCGAGGGCTGCGTGCTCGTCGACCTGATCGGACGGCACGGGCTGGCGGTGGACGTCTTCACGCTCGACACCGGCGTGCTGTTCCCGGAGACGTACGGCCTGTGGGGCCGGCTCGAGGATCGCTACGGCGTGACGATCCGCGGCGTGCGCCCGGCGCAGTCGCTGGCGCAGCAGGCCGCGGCGCACGGCGACGCGCTGTGGGAGCGCGAGCCCGACGCGTGCTGCCGGCTCCGCAAGGTCGAGCCGCTCGCCGAGGCGGCGCGGGGGTTCGACGCGTGGACCAGCGCGATCCGCCGCGACCAGACGCCGGACCGGGCGGGCGCGCGCGTCGTCGAGCGCGACGCGAAGTTCGGCATCGTGAAGATCAACCCGCTGGTCCGGTGGACCAGCGACGACGTGTGGCGCCACGTCCGCGCGCACGACGTGCCGTACAACGCGCTCCACGACCAGGGCTACCCGTCGATCGGCTGCGCGCCGTGCACGTCCCCGGTCGCGGCCGGCGAGGATCCGCGCGCCGGACGCTGGCGGAACAGCGCCAAGACCGAGTGCGGGCTGCACGACCGGCCTTCGGCGCTGCGGGTGGCGCCATGAGTGAGCGCGTCCTCGAGCGAACGACCTCCGTACAGGCGAGCGCGGCGTGCCTCGCAGTGCGAGACCGATCGACATGGGCCGTCCGGCCTGTGCCGGAGGGACCATGAGCCGCCAGGGCTTCATCGTGTGGTTCACCGGCCTGAGCGGCGCGGGCAAGAGCACGCTCGCGCAGGCGCTCGCGGCGCGGATCGGCGACACCCACGCCCTCGAGGTACTGGATGGCGACGAGGTCCGCACGCACCTGTCGAAGGGGCTCGGCTACTCGCGCGCCGACCGCGACACGAACGTGCGGCGGATCGGGTTCGTCGCGCGCCTGCTCGCGCGCAACGGCATCGGCGTCGTGACCGCGGCGATCTCGCCGTACGCCGACACCCGCCGCGAGGTCCGCGAGGCCGCCGAGGCCCTGGGCATCACGTTCGTCGAGGTGTTCGCCAACGCGCGGCTCGACGCGCTGATCGAGCGCGACGTCAAGGGGCTCTACAAGCAGGCGCTCGCCGGCGAGGTGCTGCACTTCACCGGCGTCAGCGATCCCTACGAGGCGCCCGCGGCGCCGGACGTCACCGTGCGCAGCGATCTCGAGACCGTCGAGGAGTCGCTGGCGAAGATCATCGCGACGCTCGAGGCGCGCGGCGTGATCGCGGTGGAGGCGGCCGCGTGACGCCGTACGCCGTGTTCCTCCGCCTCGAGGGCGAGCCGGTCACGCTCGTCGGCGGCGGCCCCGTCGCCGCGAGCAAGCTCGCCGGCCTGCTCGACGCGGGCGCGCGCGTCACCGTGGTCGCGCCCGGGGTGCGGCCGGAGCTCGAGCGCGACGGCGTGACCGTGATCCGCCGCGAGTTCCGCGCCACCGATCTCGACGGCGCGCGGTTCGTGGTCGCCGCCGCGCCGCCGGCGGTGAACCGCGCCGTCGCCGAGGCCGCGCTGGCCCGCAACCTGTTCGTCAACGCCGTCGACGACGTCGACTCGGCGACCGCGTACCTCGGCGCGGTGGTCCGCCGCGGTCAGGTCACGATCGCGATCTCGACCGGCGGCGCCGCGCCCGCGCTCGCCGGCCTGGTGCGCCAGGCGCTCGAGCTGGTGCTGCCCCGCACCGACGAGCTCGACGCGTGGATCGAGACCTCGCGCCAGCTCCGCGTGGCGTGGAAGCGCGATCAGGTGCCGATCGAGCAGCGCCGCGCGCTGCTGCTGGAGGCGTTGACCGCATGAGTGGATTTGTCTCGCTCGTCGGCGCCGGTCCCGGCGATCCCGACCTGCTCACCGGGCGCGCGCTCGACCGGCTCGGCCGCGCCGACCTCGTGCTGAACGACGCGCTCGTGCGCGACGAGCTGGTCAGGCTCGCGCCCAAGGCGAAGCGGTTCTACGTCGGCAAGCGCGCGGGCCGTCACTCGATCGACCAGGACGGCATCCACACGCTGATGATCCGCGCCGCGCGCCGCGGCGAGCGCGTCGTGCGCCTCAAGTGCGGCGACCCGTTCGTGTTCGGTCGCGGCGGCGAGGAGGCGCTCGCGCTGCGCGCCGCCGGCGTCGAGTTCGAGATCGTGCCCGGGCTGTCGTCAGCGATCGCCGGGCCCGCGCTCGCCGGGATCCCGGTCACCCACCGCGGCCTCGCCAGCGGGTTCGTCGTCGTGAGCGGGCACGCGGAGAGCGCGTACGCGCCGATCCTCGGCTCGCTCGCGGCGGGCGCCGCCACCGTCGTCGTGCTGATGGGCCTCGGCCGCCGCGTCGAGCTCGCCGCGTTCCTGATCGCGCGCGGCTGGGCCGCGTCGACGCCCGCCGCGATCGTCCTCGGCGCGTCGCACCCCGGCGCGTCGGCGTGGACCGGCCCGCTCGCCTCGCTCGGCGAGCCGGACATCGGCGAGCGAAGCGAGCCGGGCGGGGTGGGGGCCACGGCGGCTTCGCCGCTGGGGCGGGGGCGCAGCCCCCGTGGAATCGATTCGGAGCTGCCAGGGTTGCTCGTCATCGGCGAGGTCGTCTCGCTCGCCGACGTGATCGCGCACCAGGAAGCCGGGAGTGCCCATGTCGTCACCCGCTCATGATCTAGACCACCACCCGATCCCTTCGCGGCTGCGCTTCGGCGACGAGGCCGACGTCGACAAGTACTTGCTCAAGCTCGAGCAGTTCGAGCGCGGCGAGATCGCGAGCGACGTGTGGCGGCAGCAGTGCCGGCTCAACGGCGTCTACGATCAGCGCCAGGAGAAGGTGAGCATGATCCGCGTCAAGATCCCGGGCGGGATCCTGACGCCGGCGCTGCTCGACGCGCTCGCGTTCACCGCCGACAAGTGGGGCCGCGGCAAGGGCCACGTCACGACGCGGCAGAACGTGCAGTTCCACTTCGTCCCCGACGAGGAGGTGCCGGAGCTGCTGCGCTACCTCGCGAACGCGGGGCTGACCACGCGCGAGGCGTGCGGGCACTCCGTGCGCAACTTCACGTCGTGCGTGCGCTCGGGCGTGTCCGCGGACGAGCCGTTCGACGTCACGCCGTACATGGAGGCGCTCGCCGCGTACTTCCTGCGCAAGCCGTTCTCCGTCGGGATGCCGCGCAAGTTCAAGCCGTCGATCGGCGGCTGCTGCGGCACCGACTGCTCGCAGGCGTTCATCAACGACCTCGGGTTCCTCGCGCGCGTGCGCGACGGCCAGCCCGGGTTCCGCGTGCTCGTCGGCGGCGGGCTGTCGACGCTGCGCCGGAGCGCGCTCACCGCCGAGGAGTTCGTCCCCGCGGCGGAGCTGCTCGAGGCCGCCGAGGCCGTGGTCCACGTGTTCCACCGGATCGGCAACCGCAGCAACCTCGCCAAGGCGCGCATCAAGTGGGCGATCGACAAGATCGGGCCCGAGGCGTTCATCCGCGAGTACCAGCTCGAGCGCGACAAGATCCGCGCCGAGGGCGGCCGCCCGTTCGAGCTGCCCGCGCAGCCGCCGGTGCCGGTGCTGCGTCCGGGGCTGCCGCAGCTCGCGGCGGCGCAGCCGGGGTTCGAGGCGTGGGCTGCCGACAGCGCGCACGCGCAGAAGCAGGCCGGGTTCTCGCTGGTCCAGCTCCGGATCGTGCTCGGCGATCTCACCGCGCAGCAGCTCCGCGACCTCGGCCGGCTCGCGACCGAGTACGGCGAGGGCGAGGTGCGGCTCACCAACGATCAGGACGTCGCGCTGCGGTTCATCCCGACGTGGAAGCTGCCGCTGTTGCACGCCGACCTCGTCACCGCGGGTCTCGCGCGGCCGGGCGCCGGGACGATCCTCGACGTCACCTCGTGCCCCGGCGCGTCGAGCTGCGGCATGTCGGTGACCCAGTCGCGCGGCCTCGCGCGCCTGCTCGGCGACACGCTCGAGGCGCGGCCCGACATCGTCGCGCGCGCCCGTACGCTCAGCATCAAGATCTCCGGCTGCCCGAACTCGTGCGGGCAGCACCACGTCGCCGGCCTCGGCTTCCAGGGCGGCATGCGCAAGGTCGGCGGCAAGGCCGTCGCGCAGTACATCGTCTACGTCGGCGGCGGCATCGGCCCCGACGGCGCGCGGTTCGCCCGCATGGTCACCAAGATCCCGGTGCGCCGGCTGCCGATCGCGCTCGATCGGCTCACCGCGCTGTACGCGGCGTCCAAGCTCGAAGGCGAGACCGCCGACGCGTACTTCGCCCGCGTCGAGCTCGACACCGTCCGCGCCACGCTCGTGGGCCTCGACGTCCTCACCCCCGAGGACGCGACCGCCGACGACTTCCTCGATCTCGACGAGCACGGCGCCAACGTCGACCTCCACATCCAGCGCGGCAACGCCGACGTACACATGTGCTGATGCGCTAGACTCGCCGGGATGGCGAGTCGTCGAGATCGCGCCGACGCCGAGCGCTGGCGAGCGCTGGCGAAGATGTCCGCGGCGGAGTCGATCCGGGTCGGCGAGGCGCTGTGGGCCTCGGATCTGATGCGGATCGCCGTCCCGGGGCCAGCGCCGCGCCCGCCATCGCTCGCGCTCAGTCTCGGGCTCGGACTCGGGCGTTCGCGCAGGCCGGCGCGGTGAAGCCGGCGCCGTCGTTCGACGCCTTCTGTCGCGACGCGCTCGATCTCCTGAAGTCGCGACGGATCAAGCACGTCGTCGTCGGCGGGGTCGCGGTCACGGTGGTTGGGGAGCCGCGATTCACCGCAGATCTCGACGCGATCATCTTCGTGGAGCTGCCCGCCCTGGAGCGCCTGCTGCGCTCGGCCGAGCACGCAGGGTTCGACGTCGACGTCGAGGCCGAGCTCGCGACCGCGCGGGGAGGCGGCTCGGTGCGGATCAGCCGCGGCCGGTTTCACCTCGACCTGATCGTCCGCAGCCTGTTCATCGAGGATCTCGCCTACGACCACGGCAAGACGCGTCGCGTGTTCGATCGCATGGTCCGCTTCCCGTCACCCGAGGATCTGCTCGTCCTCAAGATCGTCGCCGGTCGTTCGCGCGACCTCGTCGATGCCGAGGGCATCGTGAGGCGGCACGGGGACAAGCTCGATCGACGCTATGTGGAGCGCGTGCTGACCCAGGTGTGCGAGCTCGCCGAGGATCACGCGATCCTCGATCGCTGGCGCGCCCTGCTGATCGGCCGGGCGGATCGGCCGGCCTGATCGCCGGGCGCGCGGAGGTTGCCTTCGTTGCCCTACATTCGCGCTGGTAAACGGGATTGACTCCGTCGGGGTGTCATCTCACGATCGCTCCGTGCAGGGAGAGACCGTCGGTAGCTACAAGATCCTGGGGAAGATCAGCGAAGGGGGGATGGGGGTGGTGTACCGCGCGGAGCATGCCCTCATCGGCAAGTCCGCCGCGGTCAAGCTCCTCCACCCGGAGCTGTCCGCGAACCAGGACATCGTCAACCGCTTCTTCAACGAGGCGAAGGCGGCCACCGCGATCCGGCACCCCGGCATCGTCGAGGTGTTCGACTTCGGCTACATGGCGAACGGCATGGCGTTCATCGTCATGGAGTTCCTCGACGGCGAGCCGCTGTCCAAGCGCCTCGCCACGCGCGGCCGGCTCGAGGAGCGCGAGGCGCTCTCGCTGATCCGCGGCACCGCCAGCGCGCTCGCGGCCGCGCACGCCAAGGGGATCATCCACCGCGATCTCAAGCCCGACAACATCTTCCTGGTCCCCGATCCGGACATGGCCGGCGGCGAGCGTCCCAAGCTGCTCGACTTCGGCATCGCGAAGCTCACCGACGCCGCGAAGGGCGGCCTGTCGAGCAGCAAGACGAGCACGGGCGCGGTCATGGGCACGCCCACGTACATGTCCCCGGAGCAGTGCCGCGGCGCGGGCGAGATCGACCACCGCTCCGACCTCTACGCGCTCGGCTGCATCCTCTACGAGATGGTGTGCGGCAAGCCGCCGTTCGTCGCCGAGGGCATCGGCGAGATCATCGGCTTCCACCTGTTCATGGCGCCCAACCCGCCGAGCCAGATCGTCCCGGGGATCTCGGCGAACACCGAGGCCCTGATCCTGAACTTGCTCGCGAAGAAGCCCGAGGATCGGATCCAGTCGGCGATCGAGCTGGCGCGGCTGCTCGGCCACGGCTCGACGCCGTCGGCGAACACGATGGGGTTCAGCCACGGCGTGCGGCTGCCGACCGCGCCCGTCGTCGTCGCGCAGGGCACCGTGCCCGGGAGCTACGGCGGGTACACGCCGGTGCCGGGCGCGCTCACGAACCCGTCCGCGCAGGCGCCGACGACGCTCAGCGGCTCGGCCGCGCAGGCGAGCTCGACGCCACCGCCGAAGAAGTCGCGGACCGGGCTGTTCGTCGCGCTCGCGGTGTCGGTCATCGGCGGCGGCGCGGTCGCGGGCGTGATGGCCACGCGTGGCGGCGGCGGCGGCGACGACGACAAGACCGAGACGCAACCCGCGGGCGCGCCGACCGCGGACGTGACGCCGGACCCGAAGGATCCTCCGCCGCCGGCGATCACGGTCGACGCCGGCGCCGCGGTGGTCGTGGCGCCGGCCGACGCGGCGCCCGCCGCGACGGCGGCCGACGCCGGCGCCGCGGTGGTCGCGACCGACAAGCCCGACAAGGACAAGCGGGATCCCAAGAAGCCGCGCAAGCCGAAGGATCCCAAGAAGCCCGATCCCACGACCGGCCCCAAGGTCCCCAAGGGCCCGGCGATCGAGACCGACATATGAAGGGCTCCATCGTCGTGGTCGCCGCGCTGGTCGCGGCACTCGGTGGCCATGCGTACGCGCAGGACCTGTCGCCCGAAGAGAAGCGGGCCAAGGCGCAGGAGCTCAACAAGCTCGGCGCCGAGGCGGTCGCGAAGCAGGACTGGGCGACGGCGCTCGACAAGTTCCAGCAGGCCTACGGGTTCTTCGCGAGCCCGAAGGTGCTGCTCAACATCGGCGCGATGCTCGCCGAGCTCGGGCAGGACGTCGAGGCGGCCAACGTCTACCAGCGCTACCTCGACGATCCCGGCTCGGACTCCACGAAGCGCACGGACGTGACGACGACCCTGACCAAGCTCGACGCCACGCTCGCCGTCGTCGCGATCAAGGTGACGCCGGCCGACGCCGAGCTCCAGCTGCTCGGCTGGCACCCGGGCTGGCTCGTGGCGAGCGCCGACTCGCCGTGGCTCCCGGCGACCCAGATGGCGCGCGTGCGGATCGCGCCCGGCTCGTTCGTCGTCAAGGCGCGCAAGCCCGGGTGGAAGCCCACCGACATCAGCGGCACCGCCTCGGCGGGCGCGAACCGCACCGTCGAGCTCACGCTGACCGAGGAGTCGAAGGTGCTCGTGCCGGACGTGGTGATCGCGCCGCCCGACCCGCTGGATCCTCTGAATCCAGACGACGACCTCCAGGACACGCTGCCCGTCGAGGCGCCCGCCCCGCCGGCGATGCAGCTCGGCGCGCTCGTCGACGTCGCGATCGACGGCAAGTTCGAGGGGTTCGCGGTCAGCCCGGGGATCAGCGTGCGGCTCGCCAACAAGGCCGAGGTGCTCGTCAAGGCGCAGATCGGCGGCTCGAAGGGCGTCTACCTCGGCGGCACGTACTACTTCCTCGACGGCAAGCTGCGGCCGCAGATCGGCCTGGGCCTGCCGCTGTTCATCAGCGACGGCGTGCGGGTCGGGGTGCGCGGTGGGCTCGGGATCTGCTTCGAGGCCGCCGCGCGGATCAGCGTCGTCGCCGAGGTCGGCGGCGAGTACTTCTTCAATCCCGAGATGGATCGTCTGAGCTTCGTCGTGGTGCCGGTCATCGGCGTCCACGCTCGTCTCTGAGGGGAGCACGCATGCGGCAACTGGTTCTGGCGGTGGGGATCGCCTGTCTCGTCGGCGTGGGCTCGGGGTGCGGCGTCGACGACCTCGACGTCGCGACCACCTCGCAGGCGCTGAGCCTGTCGCCGTCGAGCCACACGTTCGCCAACACCATCGTCGGCGCCTCGTCTTCCGAGAAGAAGTCGACGCTCAACCACCTCTCGGTCACCCCGATCACGGTCAACAGCATCGTCGAGAGCTGCGGCTCGTACAGCCTGACCGCCGAGACCGTCTACTACGAAGACGGGGTCGAGAGCGCGCGCGTCACGTTCTCCAACGGCGACCAGATCTACCGCGCGAACGGTGAGTTCGGCCTCGAGCAGGTGGAGGTCGAGATCTTCATGACGTTCTCGCCCACCGCGCGCGGCGCGACGGCGCCTTGCACGGTCAACGTCACCACGTCGAGCACCGATCCGACGATCACGCTCAACGGCACCGGCGTGGCGCCGCAGATGGACACCAGCCCGACCTCGCTGAGCTTCACCTCCCGCCGGATCAACACGACGTCGGCCACGCAGAGCTTCACGATCACGAACAACGGCGACACCGGCCAGAACCTGTCGCTCACCTCGTTCACCGTGAGCCCCAACTCCGAGGACTGGGTCGTCTCGCTCGACACGTCGACCTCGATCGCCCCCAACACCGTGCGCACCGGCACCGTCTCGTTCTCGCCCAAGGCCGCGGGAGCCCAGAACGCCACGCTGACGATCAACAGCAACGATCCCGTCGACTCCAACGACACGGTCGCGCTCACCGGCACCGGGCTCACCGCGACGGTGGCCACCAGCGTCGGCAGCCTCACGATCCCGAGCGGCGGGGCCGGCACGGTCGTCAACCAGACGAGCACGAACACGCTCACGGTGAACAACACCGCGACGACCAACGGCACGACGTTGAGCGTCAGCAGCGTCACGTTCTCGGGCAGCCACCCCGCGGACTTCAGCATCACCAGCCCGACGTTGCCGACGACGATCGCCGCCGGCGTCAACGCGACGTTCGCCGTGCAGTGCCGGCCGTCGGCGACCGGGACGCGCACCGCGACGATGACGGTGAACACCGACGCGGACAACGCGCCGCAGAGCCCCACCGTGACCCTGACCTGCACGGGCATCAAGCCCGACATCTCCGTCAGCCCGTCGCCGGTGAACTTCACGACGCCGATCGCGCCCGGCTCGTCGGCCAACCTCACGCTCACCGTGTCGAACGCGTCGGGCGCGCAGTCCTCGCCGCTGACCGTGACCGCGCTGACCCGCAGCGGGACCAACTCGGCCGACTTCTCGACCAGCGGCGTGACGCTGCCGTTCACCGTCCCGGTCGGCGGATCGCAGAACGTCACCGTGACGTTCGCGCCGACCGCGCTCGGCACCCGGACCGCGAACCTCGCGGTGGTCAGCAACGACGTCGAGACCCCGACGACCAACGTCACGCTGAACGGCACCGGTCAGGCGCCGGAGATCACGCTCACCGCGCCGGCGACCAACTCGCTCGACTTCGGCAGCGCCGAGGTCGGCACGCAGACCGGCACGCAAGCGGTCACGGTGCGCAACGACGGCAACTCCAACCTGACCATCAACTCGGTCTCGTTCACCGCCGGCGCGACCGGCGACTACGTCCGGACCGGCCCGGGGTTCCCGGCGACCATCGCGGCCGGGAACAGCTCCACCTGGAACATCAGCTGCCTGCCGACGACCACCGGCAACCGCGCCGCGACCCTGGCGATCGCGAGCAACGACACCAGCGAGCCGACGACCAACGTGTCGCTCGCGTGCAACGGCGTCCAGGGCGTGCTGACCCTGATCTCGCCGACGAGCCCGGTGGACTTCGGCACGGTGCGCACCGGCGATTCCAGCGACGTGTTCCTCACCGTGCGCAACACCGGGACCGCACCGGCGGACGTCAACGCGGCGTCGATCGGCGGGGGTGACTACGCGATCTTCTCGCCGTTCTCGCCGCCACCGGTGTTCACGCTCTCCGAGGGCGCGAGCGCGACGATCGGCGTGCGGTTCAGCCCGACCACCACCACCGGGACGCTCCCCGGGAGCCTCACGATCGCGTACGAAGCGACCAGCCTCGTGATCCCGCTGACCGGCGTGGGCACGAGCGCGATCGTGTCCACGAGCGTGCCGACGCTCGCGTTCAGCTCCGTCGTCGTCAACACCCAGTCGACGGAGCTGAGCGTCGACGTCGAGAACGACGGGACCGCGGACCTGACCGTGTTCGGCGCCACGATCGGCGGGACGGACGCGGCGAGCTTCTTCATCACCAGCGGGCCGTTCTTCCCGGCCGTCGTCAGTCCGACGGGCCGAGCGCAGATCGGCGTCGTCTGCATCCCGCCGACGATCGGCACCAAGACCGCGACGCTATCGGTGGACACCGACGCCGACAACACGCCGCAGGACCCGACGGTCACGCTGACCTGCACCGGGGCCAAGCCGGACCTCACGGTCAGCCCGTCTCCGGCGAGCTTCGGGAACGTCGTGCCCGGCACGCCGACGCCGATGGTCGTGACGATCTCGAACGCGAACCTCAGCACGACCTCGGCGTTGACGGTCTACGGGCTCACGCTCTACGGCCCTGACGTCGCCGACTTCGCGCTCGCCCCGGCCACGACCCCGTTCACGCTCATGCCGGGCGGGACCCTGCCGCTCACCGTGACGTTCACGCCGAGCGACCTCGGCGTGCGCACGGCCTACCTCGAGATCAGCAGCGACGATCTGGAGACCGCCGTGGTCGAGGTCGTGCTCACCGGCAACGGGTTCGCGCCGGAGCTCGCGCTGATCGCGCCGGCGAGCGCGAGCCTCGCGTTCGGCGACGTCCAGGTCGGCGCGACCTCCGCGACCCAGGCGGTCACCGTCGAGAACGCGGGCACCGCGACGCTCTCGATCACGTCGGTCGCGCTGATCGGCCCCGACGCGGGCGAGTTCGTCCTGACCGGCACCACGGCACCGCCGACGATCAACCTCGGCGCGTCCGCCACCGCGTCCTGGAACATCGCCTGCAACCCCGCCATCAGCGGGCTGCGGCAGGCGACCCTGCGGATCGTCAGCAACGACGCCAGCGAGCCCGACACCGACGTCGCGGTGACCTGCACCGGCACCCAGGGCAACCTGGTGGTGACCTCGCCGGCGACGCCGATCGGCTTCGGGGCGATCGCCGTCGGATCGCAGTCCACGATCGTCACGGTGACGCTCCAGAACGCCGGCGGCGCCCCGGTGACGATCAACAGCGCGGCCTCGGTCGGGCCCGGACCGTTCTCGATCGTCACCAACTTCTCGTCGACGCCGCTCGTGCTCAACCCCGGCAACACCACGACGCTCGCCCTGCGGTTCACGCCGACCGCCGACGGCACGGCGAGCAACACCCTGACCGTGTCGTACGACGCGACCGTCCTGTCGGTCGGTCTCAACGGCACCGGCAACGCGGCGATCGTCAGCGCCACGCCGCCCGGCGGGCTGGCGCTCGGCGAGGTGCTGGTCGGCTCGACGGCGACCACCGGCACGATCACGCTGACCAACTCCGGCAGCGCGCTGCTCGACGTCACGTCGGCGACGAAGACCGGCCTCCAGGCGGGCGACTTCGTGGTCGTCTCGCCGACGTTCCCGCTCAGCGTCGCCGCCGGCGCCAGCGTCGGCGTCACGATCCGATGCACGCCGTCCGCGATCGGCGCGCGCAACGCCAGCGTGCAGTTCGACACGGACGCCGACAACGTCCCGCAGGACCCGTCGATCGGCCTGTCGTGCACGGGCGTCAAGCCCGACATCACGGTCACGCCGCCGACGGTGAGCTTCGCCAACGTCGCGCCCGGAGGCTCGGCGCAGCAGACCGTGACGATCTCCAACGCGAACGCGGCGACCACGTCCACCTTGTCGGTGACGGGGCTGGCGCTCGCCGGCGGACAGCCGGGTGACTACCAGCTCTCGCCGAGCACGCCGTTCACGCTCGGCGCCGGTGAGAGCCAAGACGTCACCGTGACGTTCACGCCGCAGGCGCTCGGGACCCGCGCGACGACGTTCACGATCACCAGCACCGATCAGGAGACGCCGAACGTGAACGTCGCGCTGACCGGCAACGGCTCGGCGCCCGAGGTCACGCTCACGGCGCCGGCCAGCGGCAGCCACGCGTTCGGCGACGTCAAGGTCGGCACCACGTCGAGCACGACGTCGGCGACGGTGCAGAACGACGGCAACGCGACGCTGACGATCGCGTCCGTGACCCTGATCGGCACGAACCCCGGTGACTTCACGGTGACCGGACCGACGACGCCGCACAACCTCGCCGGCGCGGGCACCGCGACGTGGACGCTGGCCTGCGCGCCGACGACGACGGGCGGACGCAGCGCCACGCTGCGGCTGACCACCAACGACACCAGCGAGCCGATCATCGACGTGCCGCTGACCTGCAACGGCACGCAGGGCCTGCTCGTCGTGTTCAACCCCGCGACGCCGATCGCGTTCGCCACCACCGACGTCGGCTCGTCGTCGGCCGAGGTCGTGGTCACGCTGCGCAACCAGGGCACCGCCGCGATCCAGGTCACCGGCGCCAGCGTGTCGGGCGCGTTCGCGATCTCGACCCCGCTGTCGCAGGCCACGCCGTTCAGCCTCGCGGTGAACGCGACCGCGACGCTCGGCCTGCGGTTCACGCCGACGGCCGACGGCCTCGTCACCGGCACGCTGACCGTGACCAACGATGTCGTCGCGCTGACCGAGGAGGTCCGCGGCACCGGGCGCGCCGCGCTGGCCGGCGTGTCGTCGGCCGCGCTCGCGTTCGACAACGTCCTCGTCGGCTCGACGCTGACGACGCGCACGTTCAACCTCCAGAACACCGGCTCGGCGGTGCTCAACCTGACGGCGATCTCCAAGACCGGCGCCAACCCGGCCGACTTCGTCGTCGTCTCGCCGGGCCTGCCGACCACCGTCGCGGCCGCGGGCAGCGTCACCGTGACCGTGCGGTGTACGCCGACCGCGTCGGGAGCGCGCACGGCCACGCTGACGCTCGACACCGACGGCGACAACGTGCCGCAGGACCCCGTGGTGTCGATGACGTGCAACGGCCAGAAGCCCGACATCCTCGTCGCCCCGTCGCCCGTGGTGTTCGCCGCGGCGCAGCCGGGCACACCGCAGCAGCTCGAGCTGACGGTCTCGAACGCCGGCGGCGCGGGCTCGTCGGCGCTGTCGGTCAGCGCGCTCGCGCTCGGCGGGACCCACGCGGCCGACTTCGGGTTCTCGCCCACCGGGGCGTTCACGCTGGACCCGGGCGCGAGCCGCGTCCTGACGATCACGTTCACGCCGTCGTCGTTCGGCGCGAAGACGGCGTCGCTGACCTTGACCAGCGACGATCAGGAGACCCCGACGACCGTGGTCCCGCTGACCGGCAGCGGCTCGGCGCCGGAGATCACGATCGTGCAGCCCGCGGGCGCGACGATCCCGTTCGGCGACGTCAAGGTCGGCACGACCGGCACCGTGACGAACGTGCAGGTGCGCAACGACGGCAACGAGGACCTCGACGTCACCGGCGTGCTGCTGGTCGGCGCGCAGGCCTCGAGCTTCGTCGTCACCGGCGCGGCCACCCCCGCGACGCTGACCGCCGCCGCGTCGTCGACCTGGGCCGTCGCCTGCCGCCCCACCTCGCTGGGCGCGAAGACGGCGACGCTGGAGATCCACAGCACCGACGCGGACGAGGCGATCAAGACGCTCGCGCTGACCTGCAACGGCACGAGCGCGTTGCTCGTGGTGACGTCGCCGGTGACGTCGCCCATCCAGTTCGCGGCGACGCGCGTCGGCGAGATGTCGCCGGAGATCACGGTGATCTTCCAGAACACCGGCACCGCGCCGCTGACGATCAACGGTCCGGCGCTCGCGTCGGCGGCCGAGTTCGTGGTGTCGACGCAGTTCCCGTCGACCCCGCCGTTCAACGTCCTGCCGGGCGGCACCACGACGCTCGGCGTGCGGTTCCTGCCGTCCGACAACGGTGACCTCGACGGGACGCTCGACCTCAACTGGGACGCGACCAGCCTGTCGGTGCCGCTGCGCGGCCCGGGGCGACTCACGGAGGTCTCGATCACGCCGGTCGCCAACCCCGACGGCGACGTCGTCCTCGGCGCGGTGTGCGTCGGGCAGGCGCGCGTGGTCGGCGTGCGCGTGCAGAACGTGGGCACCGCGTCGTTCGTCGTGACGGAGGCCGCCGTCACCGGCGACGCGTTCTCGGTGGGCGCGCTGACGCCCGCGACCCTGACGCCCGGGACGTCGGTGACGATCGACGTCACCGTGGATCCCGAGCTCGGCGACGCGACGGGGCAGCTCGACATCACGACCGACATCCCCGGCGTGTCGGTGTACTCGCTGTCCCTCGTGGCCACCGGCATCGCCACCGGCGTCGGCGTGATCCCGGACGCGCTCGCGTTCCCGGCGACGCTGCCGGACGAGGTGTCGCCGGCGCAGACGGTGACGGTGACCAACTGCGAGGTGGAGACGATGTCGATCGGCCAGGTCGCGCTCGAGGGCGACGACGCCGGTGACTTCGGCCTCAACGGTCCGACGCCCCCGCCGGCGATCGTGCTGGATCCCTCGGAGAGCGCCCAGTGGTCGATCGAGTTCCATCCCGACACCGAGGGCGGCTCGGAGGCGACGCTGCACCTCTCCCACGACCTCGACACCGGCGGCGGCGTGATCGACGTGCCGATCTACGGATGGGGAGGCACCGGCGGGCCCGACGCCGGCGTCGGCCCCGACGCGATGCTCGATCCCGACGCCGAGCCCGCGCCCGACGGCGGCGACCCCGCCGTCGATCAGCAGAGCTACTACGCCTGCAGCACCGGCGCCCCCTCCTCCGCCACCCTCCTCCTGCTCCTCGGCGCCCTCGCCCTGGCGACGCGCCGCCGGCGCCCCCGCCCCCTATCCGGGACGGTCCTGCAATGTTGCATTGATCGCGATGTTCGGCCGGATTCCGGCCGGCGATAGCAGGTAACTCCGCGAAGCCACGTCGACCTCTGCCAGATGTGGCAGGGAGGTCGTCATCTTCAAAACCGCGCCAGGACGTTGAAATCTCATCGTTCTTTTGAACGATGCAACTTTGCAGGACCGTCCCCTGTTGGGTTCCCTGTTGGGTTACTCCGGCGGCAGGCCGCGGGAGGCGCGGCGCCAGGCGCCGTAGGCGGAGACCTGGCCGATGGCGCACAGGCAGAGGGTGCCGGAGAGGGCGAGGGCGCCGCCGAGGAGCTGGATCTGGGTGAGGCCCGCGGAGAGGCGGATGTTGCGGGCGTCGCCGAGGAGGAGGGCGAGGACGACCAGGCCGAGGCCGAGGATGAGCTGGACCAGGCCGACGGACAGGGCGGACTTCCAGCGGCCGTAGATCGCGCGGATCGCGTCGACGATGCCGGCGATCCCGCAGACGATCAGCAGGATCACGATCTTGTTCGCGAGCCGCACCTCGCTGCGGCCCTCGTCGACCTGTCCGTTGAGTGACAGCGCCATCAGCAGCAGCGCGCCCGAGAGCACCGCGGCGACGATCAGGACGGGGAGCGCGAAGCTGCGCCTGGGCTCGGGTCCGAGGATGAACACGGGCGGCGGCGGGTAGTAGTAGCCGGGCGGCGGCGGCGGCGGCGGCGGATAGCCACCCGGTGGCGGCGGTGGCGGGTATCCGCCGGGTGGCGGAGGCGGGTACATGGGCCGAGCCTAGCGCGGCGGCCGGGAGCCGAGGTAAGCGCGTCCGCGCTCCATCAGGCCGCGGAACCCCTCGAGGTCGCCGGCGCGGACGACGGAGCGGAGCCGCTCGATCGCGTACAGCAGCGCGGTCAGCGACTCGGTGCCGTAGTCGTTGAGGTGCTGGATCTCGAAGTACAGGTCGGGGTTCTCGGCCGCCACGCGGGACGCGACCTGGAGCTGGGCGTCGAACGTCGTCGACGACAGGGTCGCGAGCCGCGGCGCGGCCTCGCCGCTCTCGGCGAGCGCGGTGAAGAACGCGATGTTGAGCGCGTGGCTCAGGCCGAGCACGTACGCGATCAGGCGGTCGTGGCTCTCGAGGTCCATGTCGACGAGGTTGGCCATCGTCGAGGCGAACAGCGCGCGCGCCTCGGCGGTCGCGCCGGGGACGCCAAGGTCGACGAAGATGATGTGCCGGCCGCTCAGCAGCTCGGTGTCCGGCCCGAACATCGGGTGCACGCTCGTGACCTTGCCGCCGGCGTCGCGCAACGCGCGCAGCCCCGCGCGCAGGGGGCTCTTGAGCGACCCGACGTCGAACACCAGCCCGCGCGGCGGTGACGCCGCGAGGTCATGGAGGATCTGGTTCGACGCCGGCATCGGCGCCGCGACGACGATGATCTCGTGATCGAGCGTCGCCGCCTTCCAGTCCTCGACGTACGGCACGCCCTCGACGGGGCCCGCCGGATCCGCGACCTCGACCGCGAAGCCCTGCGACGACAGGAACCGCACGAACCACCGGCCCATGTTGCCGCGGCCGCCGATCACCAGGACGCGCCGGCCGCCGCCCTCGCCCCGCGCCGCGACCTGATCCTTCTCCTGCACCGTCAGCGACGTGCGGATCAGCGCGAGCATCAGCTCCTCCCCGAACGACGCCGCGAGCCCGAGCTCCGACGCGGCCGTCCGGGCGCGCTCGATCACGTCGCGCTCCTGGCGGAAGTCGCGGGTCGCCTTGCCCAGGCCGCGCTTGACGGCGCCGATCTGCTGCGCGACCGCGTTGCGCCTCGCGGCGGCCTCGAGGATCTCGCGATCGATCGCGGCGAGCTGGGCGCGCAGGTCATCGAGCTCGGGCATCCGCGCAGCCTAAACGATCTCGCGGGCCCGAAAACGCCGAAGCCGGCCTTGCCACGTGGCAAGCCGGCTCCGGAGTCAGTCGATCACGCGATCAGTGCGTTACCAGCGACCGCCGCCGCCGCCGCCGCGGTCACCACCGCCGCCGCGACCACCGCGACCACCACGGCCACCGCCGCGATCGCCGCCGCCACCGCCGCCACGGTCACCGCCGTAGCCGCCGCCACCGCCGCGGTCACCACCGCCGCCGTAGCCGCCGCCACCGCCGCCACCGCCGCGGAAGCCGCCGCCACCACCGCCGCCACCGCCGCGGGGCTTCTGCTCCGCCTCGTTGACGCGCAGCGGACGGCCGTCCAGCATGCGACCGTCCATCTCCTGGATGGCGCGAGCGGCCTCTTCCGGGGTGGACATCGTGACGAACGCGAAGCCGCGCGAGCGGCCCGTGGCGCGATCGGTCACCAGGTAGACGTCCTCGACCGCGCCAAGCTCGGCGAACGCGGCACGGACGGACTCTGCGCCCGTGTCAAAGGACAGGTTGCCAACATACAGACGGTTGTTCATCGATCAGTCTCCGGGGCCCGTAGCGTTCAGGGTGTTCTTACCGCCCCCGCAGAGGGGCCTCGTCTCGGAGAGGGCGGCTCGCAGCCTACGCTGCGACAACTGCATCCCGGGGGCACGTCGTTCTCCGTTCAGACGGGGAGCCAATCGATGAGCCGGACTGACAGTAGCAAGACAATTAGACACAAGGCCGAACAGGGACGCAAGCCCAGCCTACCTATGGGCGCGCAAAACAGGCGTCGCAGACCGTTCCGGCCCCGGTCATGGCGGTGTTGGTGACCGGGACGTGGGCCCCGCACCGGGCGCACGCGGTGAGCTGGGGGGCCGGCCGGGTCTCGCCGGTCGCGTCCTCCAGGTCGTCGATCTCGGCCTCGAGCCGGACGTCGAGCAGCCTCACGTCGAGGAGCTTGGTCTCGCCCAGGACCTGGCACATCACCGACAGGGCGGTGCGCAGCTTGTCGAGCTCCTTGCGCTGCTCGATGACCCGGCGCTGGAGGACGGCGAGGTCGCCCTTCGCGATCGCCGCGGCGTCGGCCCGGTCGTGCGCCTCGTGGATGGCCTCTCGCTCGGCCCAGGTCATCTGGTCATCGAGCAGAGCCTGGAACACACCGAGGCGAGCCATCGACCGAGCCTATCACCGGCGCTGCGGGGCGAGCTGCGCGAGCTGCCACGCGCCGAGCTGGACGCGGAGCTCGTCCGCGACGCGGCGATCGCGCAGGCGACCGGCGGCGAGGCCGATCACCACCGCGTACACGACCATCAAGCCGATCAGCGCGATGCTGGTGGCGGGCTCGGAGAACTCCGCGATCGTCGCGCGGATGGTCAGGTGGTCGGTGGCGATCGACGTGGACGTCGCGAGCAGGCCGGCCTCCTCGAGGGCGATCGGCCCGATCAGCGCGGCGACGACGATCACGACGCTGCCCGGCCGCCACGCGCGCCGGCTGTGGAGCAGGAACGCGACGGCGTTGACGGTGAGCAGGGTCGGCGCCATCACGTAGGGTCCGAACAGGCGCCCGGTGGTCGCGAGCGCCGCGCTCGAGATCACGAGCCCGACGAAGTACGAGAACGCGTCGTACTTGCCGCGCATCGAGCCGTAGTACATCGCGCTCGCGGTGGCGACGATCAGCACCACCCAGGTCACCGCGATCGGGACGTCGCGCAGGCCCATCCACAGGACGACGGCGCCGAGCGGGAGCCAGCTGATGTAGAGGTACGCCGCGACGCGCGCGACCACGCAGTAGGTGTCGCGCACGGTCTCCTCGACGGCGGCGATCACCTCGGGCGGCGTCTCGCGCGGCGGGGTGACGGTGAGGCGGACGACCACCGACTGCGCGAGCGGGTGATCCGGCGCCAGCGCGAGCGCCCGCGACGCGAGCTGCATCGCCTCGCCGCGGGCGCGGCGATCGCCCGCCAGCGCCTGAGGCACCGCCTCGCCGGCGGCGGCGGCGAGCTGGTCGGCGAGCAGCGTGCGGCGCTCGACGTCGCGGTCGCCGTCGAGGAACGCCTCGACCGCGGCGCGCAGCGCGGCGACGCTGGGCGTGCGCTCGTCGAGCCGCGCCGCGGTCGCGAGCACGCACGCGATCTCGAGCTCGGGCGGGACCTGGCGCTCGGGGTAGCGCAGCGACGCGCGGGCGTCGGCGCCGGCCATCGTCGACGCGATCATCGCGTCGGCCGCGCCGCGCGCGTGGAGCGGGTGCCAGGTGAGGATCTCGAACAGCGTCGCGCCGAGCGCGTAGACGTCGGCGCGCACGTCGACGGGGTGGCCGGAGGCCTGCTCGGGCGGCATGAACCCGGGCGTGCCGAGGGACGTGCCGGTCAGCGTGAGATCGCCGCCGTCGTCGCCAAGAGGGCTCCGCCCCCTCCCCAGCGGCAACGCCGCCGGGGCCCCCACCCCGCGCGACTCGCTTCGCTCGTCGAGGCCAAGGGCGGCGACCGGCATGACCACGGACGCGCCGAGGTCCGGATCGGTGGACAGCGTGGCGACGCCCCAGTCGAGCACATAGACCTCGCCGTAGTCGCCGAGCATGATGTTCGCGGGCTTGAGGTCGCGGTGGATCACGCCGCGCGCGTGCGCGAGCTCGATCGCCTGGCACATGACGATGAACGCGGTGAGCAGGCGGCGGCGGCCGAACCGGTGGAGCGCGTCGCCGTCGCCGCGGCGCAGGCTGGTCAACGCTCCGTCGAGCGTGACGCCGCGGACCCGCTTCATCGTGAAGAAGATCGCCCCGTCGGGGCGCACGCCGAGGTCGTAGACCGGCACGACCGCGGGGTGATCGAGCTGACCCTGGATCCGCGCCTCGCGGACGAACCGGCGCAAGGCTTCGCTCACGTCGGGGTCCGGGTGGGCGACCTTGACCGCGATCGCGCGGCCGATCCGGTGATCCTGGACCAGCAGGACCTCGCCCATCCCGCCGCGGCCGAGCGTGCGGACCTGCTCGTAGCGCTCGACGTGGCCCGCGTCGCCCAGCTCGCCGACCGACGTGACCTCGTCGAGGCGGACCGGATCCGCGGCGGGCTCGCGCTCGCGCTCGCGCGACGTGGGGCGTTCGACGCGGGTCGGCGGGACGTCGGCCATGCGCGCATCGTAAGGGCCCCCGAGCGGCCAAGTCGCTCGTTCTCGCCGCCGATCCATCCCCGCTGGCGTCGTTGCCGCGCCCTCGTCGCGCCTCGCCATCGGGGCGGCTCGACGACGAGCACCGACCGTCTTGGCCGCTCGGGGGCCCTCGGGCGTATGCTCGGCGGGCATGATTTCGCTCGCGCGCGAGGCGGTGGAGCGGGTGCGCGCCGCGCTGGCTGCGCTGATCGTCGACCCGGGCGTGCGCGTCGAGCGCAGCTACGTCGGCGAGCCGGCGGACGAGGCGGAGCTGGCGCGGTGGCGCGGGCGCGTGCCGGACGATCTGCTCGACGTGCTCGCGCTCGTCGACGGGCTCGAGCTCGTGTGGGAGTGCGAGGACGGAGACGCGCCGGGCGGGATGCTGCGGTTGCCGCCGGTGCACGCGCTCACGGTCGTCGACGGCCGCGACGGCCTCGGCTACGTGCTCGTCGACGGACGGCGGCGCGGGATGGGCAGCTACTACCGCGTGCCCGACGCCGCGGCGGTGACGCCGCCCGACGTCGTGTACACGCTGCGCGGCGACGAGCCGCGGCAGGCGGAGATCGTGTGCGACAGCTTCGCCGAGTACCTGCTGCTCGCCGAGCGCGCGCGGTTCGCCGCGTCGTGGACCGACGACGTCGCGTACCAGCGGCAGCGCGCGCTGCGCGAGCGTGATCGCCAGGCGGCGGAGCGCGCGGTCGAGGCGCTGGGCGCCGACGCGTGGCGCGCGTGGCGCGACGCGCTGTGGGGATCGCCGGACGACGTCGCGGAGATC
>Ga0163144_10008928_pt1 | contig 21607 bp, 17 predicted proteins | sample OliLak19BULKMAT1_FD_123175 | JGI IMG/M metagenome (GOLD analysis project Ga0163144, IMG submission 123175) | Freshwater microbial mat bacterial communities from Lake Vanda, McMurdo Dry Valleys, Antarctica - Oligotrophic Lake LV.19.BULKMAT1 | ecosystem: Environmental > Aquatic > Freshwater >... | reverse complement strand
GGCGCTGAACCACTGCCGGAGCTGGGCGACCTCGGGCGGATAGTTGTACTGGAGATAGGGAGTGGCCACCAGTTGCTCGATCCCCTCGATCTGGGAAGGGTGGGGGATGAAAATCGGCTGCAGTCCTCCCTCCGGCATGGGGGGGACTCTAACGACGAACTCATTGAGGATGACCAGCGAATCCCCGGGCTCCTGGAATACGGCGAGCGCGATGGAGTTGTCGAGCATGTCACGGCTCCAGCGGATGATGGCGGGCGGTGTGGTTGTTAGGTTTTGCGAGACGAGCCACATGTCATGCCCTTCGCGCGGGCGCAGGACCAGCCGGTGAGGGAGGAAATGGACCGGCTGGGAGTAGGTGTAGGTGGTTTCGTGGATCAGATGGATTTGTTCCCAGTCCTCGGGAGGAGTGTCGTAGATTTTCATGAGTTTCCCCGGATCAAAGCAAGGCGATGGCTTCCTGTCCAGCGGCCAGGCTATCCCTGGTGACGGGGGTGAAGTTTGGATCGTTGCAATAGCAGCTTACGATGCTGGAGGTCAGTTCCGGGTTTCCAAAGATGGTGCAAACCGCGGCGTCCGCGGCATCCCGGCCGGTGGCGATCCGCACGAGGCCGTTGAGCGGTGCCAGGTGCGTGGGATCGAAGATATACCACCAACCGTCGATGAAGACCTCGAAGCAGGCATGGAAATCCGGCGGGTCGAGCTGATAGGCATAACAGGTCGCATAGCGGGCCGGGACATTGAGCGAGCGGCAGAACGCGATGCCCAGGTGGGCGAAATCACGACAGACCCCTTGCCGTTGTTCCATCGTTTCGACCGCGGAACTGGTTTCCCCGGAGCTTCCCGCGACATAGGAGACGTGATCGTAAATCCAGTCACTGACACCCAAGGCGATTTCGTGGGCGCTGGTGAGGTGGCCGAACAAATCCACTGCCTGGTGGCGAAAGCGGTCTGCCGGACAATACCGGCTGGGGAAGAGGTAAGATATGGCCTCGGCGCTTAAATTGCCGGGAGAGTCGGCGTAGAGCGAGCTGACGGGAACAATGCGGGTCGCGGTGCTGACCTCCGCCTGATAGGAGACGCTCAGGGTGCCGGGGTTGAGGGTCGCCAGGCGCGAGAAGCGGTTCATGCCACTGCCGATGGAGAGATCCTCGACGTCCACGTAGGGATCGACGTTCATCGACTCGTTGAGGATCTGCTGTCCTTGGGTTTGGATGCATTTCAGGGCGAAGAGAAAGGTCGCGGGATCCCGGAGGGTGTAGTCTAGCTTGCAGGAGACTTGGAAATTCATCGGGTGGAATTGGTTTCGGTTTGAAGGTGGGCAGGAGATTGAAAGGGTCAGGATTCGACCGGATCTGCGGCTGAAATTGTTTCGATAACCGGAGCCATTGAGGCCAGGCGGTCCGTGGCGGCGGTGACCGAGGTTACCATTCCATCCGCTCCGGAAGTCCTCAGGGTTTGGCTATCATCCGAGGTCATCTCTTCGACGCCCCAGATGCCGACAATGATTTTCAGTTCGGGAAATGCCGCCCGGAGTTTCGAGCAGAGATAGCGTGCGTGGATGACGGTGGATGGCGAAACGGTGGAGATGCAAACGACCGAGGGGGCCTTCTCCCTGACCCAACTGACGATCTCACCGGTCATCAATTGCGAGGACGCGTTGCACGCTGCGATGCCTTTCTCGCGCAACAGGTGCACGAGCATCCCGCCTGCCAATTCGTCCCGCTGTGCTTTCGCCGGGACACAGCCTACCAGGAAATCCCCATCGTTGACCGAGGCGGAGGTGTCGAAACGGATTTCCAGCTCATCCATGATATCGTCGAGGCCGTTTCTGATGAAATCCAGCCCCTCGCTGTCGAGGAGGCCCAGGCGTTTGTCCGTCTCCGAGGCGGTGATCACCGGAATGAGGACCGAGTCAAAGAGCGCGCTTGGGGGATTTTTTTTCAGAAAATCGTCCACCATTTCCATTTGATCGTGATCTCCGGAGCGTTGCAAACGGTAGTAGCATTCCTCCGCCTGGGTCAGGGCATCCTCGTCGCTGAGGACGATGCTGAGAAACACCAGTTTCGGGATATGCCGGCCCATGACCACCATGCAAACAGTTAGAGGGGTCGCCAGCACCAGTCCGACGGGCCCCCAAAGGAAGGTCCAGAACAAGGCCGCGACGATCAGGGCAATGGGAGACACCCCGGTGCTGGAACCATAGAGCCAGGGTTCCATCACGTTGTTGCTGATCAGCTCGAGCACGATGAACAGGCTGATGGTCAGAATCGGGGCGAGCCAGGACGGTGACACCGCGAGGGAGAGCAGGATCGGAAATGCCGCTGCGATCCAGGGGCCGATGTAGGGGATGAAGCGCAGGACCGTCGCGAGAGCTCCCCACAGGATGGCATTGGGGATTCCGATGAAATAGAGGCCGATAGCCACGGGGATGCCGAAGCTCACGTTGACGATGAGCAGCATCCTCAGGTACTTGGAAACGCGTGATCCGGCGTCATCCATGGCGCGGCTGGTGGCTCCGATCCGGCCTTGGCCGATGAGACGGATCATGCGGCTGCGCAAATCCTCGCGCTGCAGGAGCATGAAGACGAGCAGCAGCAGCACCAGGGCGAAGGACCCGAGCGTGCCGAAGACCGGAGTCAGGTAGCCCTGCATGGTCTCCATCCGGCTGTCATTGTTGCTCACCACCGCCACCGGCGTGGCCAGCTTTTCCGCCCTGACCTCTTCAGAAGATTTCATGATGGATCCGCCCTCTCCGGGCAGGTCCTTCTTCAGTTCCTTCAATGTATCCGAGATTTTTTTCACCTTTCCGTTCTGCGGCATTTGGAGGGAACGAAGCTTGGTCTGGATGTTCACCTTGTAGTCGGGCAACTGGTTCGCCAGATCGACCACTTGCGAGGTGAGCACCCAGCCGGCCCCGAACGTGGCGGTGACCAGCAGTCCCACGACGAGCAGCACCGAGACGATGCGCCCGAGCCAGCGCTGGAGGCGCGTTGCGATGGGCGCCAGCATGAAGGTCAGCAAGGCCGCCAGCGCCAGCGGAACGAGGATAGCCCTTCCAAAGTAGAGGGCGCAAATGATGAATGCTCCGAGCAGGACGGTTGATATGGTCGCCAGCGAGTCCGCCGTTGATGCCTTTTTAATAGGAACTGCCATGGTTGAGAATCTATCGTTTTACTTCGGGAAAAACATTCCCGAGTCTTTCCGGCGAAGCGATGGGAATCATCACCCCTGGGAAACGAAATACGTTGGCTTGACCGGGGGTGCAACTAAAAGTGCCGGGCGGATGGTTGGGGAATGTGTCCCGACTGTCTCAGTCGGGGGGGAGGATGGAATCCGGCTGAGACAGCCAGGATACATGCGCCACCATCCGGGATCGCCCACCACTTTCAGTTACCCCCCCTTGACCTGCGCGGATGATTCCTGCTAAAGAGTCCGCGCAATGCGTCGACTTCCTCAGATCAACCTGCGCGGCACGGCGGTCCTTTTGGGCGCGTTGCTTTCCGTCGCTTGTTCGAAAAGGGAAGCGGAAACCGTGTGGTGGCAGGGTGAGGAGGAACGGATCGAACTCAGGCAGCAGCTCACTTTGAAGGAATTCCGCCTCTTGAAATTGGGATCGGACGACTTGCCCGAACTCAAGGAACTGCGTCAGGCAAACAAGGCCCTCGCTCACCCGCTTGCCTCGCTGAGGCAGCGGAAATTGGCACTCGAGTCGGAAGTGGAGTCCATGAGGCACGAACGGGTCGATTTCCGGATCGCGATCATCCGGGATCAACGTGATCGGGCGACCGGCACGAAATTGGACAAGATTGAATCGCATTCCGGCAGGATCTATCGGGATGTGACCATCGCGTCCATTGATGATGCCGGGGTGACCATCCGCCATGCCCACGGCTCCGCGAGATTGAAGTATGGTGATCTGGATTCCGGGCAGCGCACGTTCTTTGGCCTGGACGCCGATCTCGCGGCAGCGGCTGCGGAAAAGGAGGCCGGGGATCTGGTCGCTTACGAACGGTGGATAGCCCGGCGGATGGTGGTGATCCGTGAAAAAGAAGAGGAGCAGCAGAAAATTGCCAGAAACGAGATCGCCGCGGAGCGCAGCCGGATCCGGCTTGCATCCAATACGGCAGGTGCTTCAGGTTCGAGGCCACTCGCCCAGCCCGCCACATCGGTGGGAACCCGCTATTATCCACGCTATTCCTCAAGCTACTATCCACGCCGCTCGCGCTACTATCCGGTCTATCAAGGTTATACTCCCGGTTACCGCAATGTCTGCTCATCTGCGGGAAATTACAATTATCAGTATGTCCAACAGTTGTCCGCGCGGAACCAGCCCCGGTCCAGGTGCTACCAACCGCCTGTCTATTCTCCGAATCGCACCTCATTTGCCAATACCACAATCCCATCCCATCCATGATGCCAATTTACCGATGCTGGCCCTTGGCCGTCCTTATGTCCCTAGCCTGCGTCTCATGCGGCGATGATCCCAAGCTGGTCGAGAAGCGTGCGAAGCAACGGGCTGAGATTGCCGACATCAAGGGGGATCTCGAACTGATAGACGAGAGGTTGAAGCAGCTTCCTCCCGATGTGACCGACGAGTTGTCAGAGGCCAGGAAAGCTTCCGAGAATCAATCCGCCGAAGTGGCCAAACTCGAAGCGGAGGTCGATGCGCTGGAGAAGGAGAAGCGAGTCCTGCAAGCCGAGTTCGATGCCTATCAGGTCAAGTATCAGGCCAAATAAACCTCACCTAACTGTCTTATGTCTTTCAGTGATATGATGTCGAGCGCCCGCGGGCCGGGTGTGATCGGGATGTTATTGGCCTTGGTGGTGCTCGTCGGCTTCGGAGTGTTGTTCATGTTTGCCTTCGACGAGAGCTTCCAGGGCGGAGGTCCCACGATCGAATCGGAAATCGCCTCGCAGGCCCGGGATATCGAGAATTACACGATCGGGGTTGCCGCAGGCAGGGAAAAGCTCGCGCTTGCTCCCGCGAGGGATGCGCAGGCAAGGGACCTCCGCAAGGTGAAGCGCGAAACCCAGTTACTGGTGGAAAAATCCGCTGAGTTGAAAACCAACATTGAATCGGCGCAGGAAGATATCGCCGCGACGAAGGAGGAATGGGCGAGCTACAAGGACGAATACCGCGAGTTCATCCGCGGCAAGTCCAAGGGCGAGGAACTCGAAACCCTCGAAACCCGTGGCGGCGACATCTTCAGGAAGGTGAACGTGCGGGAAGTCACTGCCATCGGGATTCAGATTCGCCATGCGGAAGGATTCAAGCGGATCCCGTTCGAGGAACTCTCCGACGAGATGCAGGATCTCTATCAATTTGACCCCGCGCAGAAGCAGGATGCTCTGGCCGCCGAGGCCGGGGTGCGTGCCCGGCACAATGCGGCTGCCGCGGTTGCGGGCGAAATCTCGGAGCAGAAAATGGCCGAACAACGGGCAAAGGATGATGCGGAGTCAAAGGCGAAGATCCTGAGTTCAATTCAGGAAAAGGAGGCCCAGATCCTCGCGGCTACCAGCGATATCCAGAGTCTCGAACAGGACAAGATCCAGGCCCAGGCGGATGCGAATGCCGCCCGGGCGGCCGGCAAGATGCACCTGAGCAAGTCAGGCAGCATCAATTCGAGGATCCGCAGCAAGCAAAACCGCATCTCGACCCTGCGTTCCGAGATCGGGCGCTTGAAGTCGCAACTCTAACGCAATGATTTCAAGTCATGTTGTCTCCTGACGATCATCCGGGGATCTTCAGTTTCCTGGTGGGAATCGTGGTAATTGTGATGACTGCGGTCGGACTTTCCATGTTGGTCGATCAGCGCTTCAGATTCTCATCAGGCGTCGGACAGATCCGGAAGGAAACCGCTTCCTCGGAAGTCGAAATCGCGGAGCTTCGTTCCAGGCTTGCTTCCAGGTCCGCAACCTTGGCCGACCAGCAAACGGGAAGGGAACCTGCATTGCTCGAGTTGCCGGAAGCCCGTCGGAATCTAGCGAATTCCAAGCGGAGGAAGGAGGAGCTTTTAACCTCAAGGGACCTACTTCGGGAATCGATTTCCACACTGGAGTCCGGGTTTTCAAAATATCGCTCCAGTTACCGTCGCATGACATGGGAAAAGGCGAATGGTGAAAAAGTCGGCAATCTGAAAATCAGGGGCGGGCGTGAATATCTTCAAGCGACGATCACCAAGGTGACGGATGTTGGCTTGGAAATCAGCCATGAACATGGATTTGCCAGAATCCATGCGCCCGATCTGGACGCGGTATGGCAGGAGCGATTCCAATGGAGTGACGAGGAACGCCGCGCCAGGCTGAGAGAGGAATCAAGGAATCGCGAATCAATGACAGTCGTCGTCGCCGGAGAGGTGCCACGGAAACCGGAAAAGACGCTTGCCGCTACAGTAGGTATTCCCAAAAAGCCAACGGTGTCGAAGACCGACGAAGCGGAACGGGCCAATGAAGTGAAACTGCTCCGAACCCAGGTCATTGGTTGGCAGTCCAAGGTGATCCGACTCGGTTCGGATCAAAGAGAAGCCTCGTCAAAGGCGGGTTATGGCAATCCGAAATCCGTTCCCGGAAGCTTGGAAACGTGGAAGGCCAGAGCCGCGAGACTGGACCGGGAGCTGTCGCGGGCACGGATCGAGTTGACATTGGCCCGGGGGAAATTGGCAGCCATTTCGCCAGGTGATCCGTTGCTGGCTCCCGGAGCGGGTGGCGCCCCGTATTAAGTTACCCGGGATTCGTCAAAATCCGTATTGCCCTGCTGGGGCGGATACCTTGAAGTCCTCCCGTGCGCTACGAACCGATACCAGCCGAATTTTTTGTCCGCAACCGAAATAACCTGCGCGGCCTCCTGAAACCCAAAAGCATGGTCATCATCCATGCCAATGATATTTATCCGACCAATGCCGACGGCTCGATGCCCTTCAAGCAGAACAGCGACCTGTTCTATCTGACGGGCGTGGACCAGGAGGAAACCACGCTTGTCCTCATGCCGGACGCGGTGGACCCCAAGGAGCGTGAGATCCTGTTCGTCAAGGAAACCAGCGAACACATTGCCATCTGGGAGGGCGAGAAGCTCACCAAGGAACAGGCTGGTGCCGCCACCGGGATCGAGCGGATCGAATGGTCGGGTTCGTTCGAGAGCTTTCTCCACCGGATGGTTCCCCAGATGGACCATATTTATTTGGAGACCAACGAGCACCTGCGGGCAAACACGGTGATGGAAACCTGCAACGCCCGCTTCATCAAGCAATGCCAGGCGCGTTATCCACTGCACCGCTATGAACGCCTCGCGCCCTTGCTTCATCGCCTCCGGATGACCAAGGACGCGGAGGAAATCAGGATCCTGCAGCGCGCCTGCGATATCACCGGCGCGGGATTCCGCCGCGTGTTGGGATTCATCAAGCCGGGTGTCGGCGAATGGGAGATCGAGGCCGAGCTGCTGCATGAGTTCGTCCGCAGCGGCTCGCGGGGATTCGCCTACACGCCGATCATCGGCAGTGGCAAGAACGCCTGTGTCCTCCACTATGTGGAAAACGACACGGTCTGCCAGGATGGTGAGATGGTCCTGATGGACGTGGCCGCCGAATATGCCGGCTGGGCATCCGACTTGACACGCACCGTCCCGGTCAACGGGAAATTCACCAAACGCCAGCGCGAGGTCTACAATTCCGTGCTCAGCGTCTTCAATGGCGCGAACGAAATCCTGCGGCCGGGCAACACGCCAATGGAATACCAGAAACAAGTCATCGAGCTGATGGAACGCGAGCTGGTGAATCTCGGGCTTTTCTCCGCCAAGGAAGCACGCGCGCAAGGGCCGGACAAGGCGTTGGTGAAAAAGTATTTCATGCACGGCACGTCGCATCACCTCGGACTCGATGTGCATGACGTTTACCCGCCCCACGAACCCTTCGCGGAAGGGATGGTCTTCACCATCGAGCCTGGCATTTACATCCGCGAGGAAGCGCTGGGCGTGCGCTTGGAAAACGACCTCCTCATCGGCAAGGACCGCAACATCGATCTCATGGCCAACATCCCCATTGAGGCCGATGAGATCGAGGCGCTGATGAAAAGATGAATTTACAGCAGAATCATTTGTTGGATCTGGATCCAATGATTTTGCTGTAAATGATTCTGCCATCCTTTTTCTTTCCGATGTGTTTGTGAAAACGAGGATGGCCGTCTCGGCTGTCGTCTGGAAACGCAGCCCCCGAAACCACAAATCCTGAAGCGCGGCAGTGGTTTTCAGTTTCCACGCGCCGCCAGTCCGGTAAGATTCCGCGCATGATTGGAATTGTATTGGGATCCGGACTCGGGCCATTGGCGGATGCGGTGGTGCTCGAACGCGAGGTTCCTTTCGCGGATGCCGGGATCCCCGCCTCGTCGGTCCCGGGACATGCCGGCAAGTTCGTCTTCGGGAAATTGGGCCGCACCCCGGTCGTTCTCATGAAAGGGCGCGTCCACCTTTACGAAGGGCACGGGCCACGACTCGTCACCGCGGGTGTCCGCTGGATGGCGGAGCAGGGGATTCAACAAATCATCCTCACCAACGCGGCGGGCACCCTCAATCCGGAGTTCATTCCGGGTGGCTGGATGATGCTGAGTGATCACTTGAATCTAACCGGGACATCGCCTCTCGAAGGTGCGGACTTCATCGACATGTCAGTCGCCTACGATGGCGAGTGGCGTGCCCGGTTCCGGGCTGCCGCGCTTTCCTCTGGAATGACCCTCCGCGAAGGCGTCTATGCGGGATTGCGCGGGCCTCAATACGAAACTCCCGCGGAGATCCGCATGCTCAGGGCAATCGGAGCGGATGCCGTGGGCATGAGCACTGTGCTGGAAACCATCCAGGCGCGCTCGCTCGGCCTGCCGGTGGTCGCGTTTTCCTGTCTCACCAACTGGGCAGCCGGCATCACCGCCGCGCACCTCGACCATCACGAGGTCCTCGCAACCGGCAAGCAAGCCGCCCAGGCAATGATCGGTCTGCTCACGGATGTGCTCGGTGGGGAATAGGCGAGGGCAATTGTTTTTTTCAAAGCCTGTATGGTTGCCATGCTCCCAAGAGTCCCCTAGTTTCAAACCAATGGTGGTGACAAAAACGTTACGGGCGGCGTCGGGCTGGTTGGAACTTGGCCTTGCGGACGAGGCGCTTTACGAGCTTCAGGCCCTTCCTTCCGAGGTGCAAATGCTGCGTGGACCCTTGGAATTGAAGCTGGCTGCGCAAATGGAACGCGGGCTGTGGAATCCTGCCTCCGAAACCGCGAGATTGCTCTGCAACAAGGCCGAGGATGTGCCCGAGTTTTTCCTGCGCGCCGCCTATTGCCTTCATGAGACCGGCGACACGCTGGCCGCCTGCAACCAACTCCTGCGAGGACCGAAGACCTTGTTCGAAATGCCGGTCTTCCACTACAACCTTGCCTGCTACCTGTGGACGCTCGGCGAGGGACCACGCGCCAAAAGCCACCTGAGGCAAGCCATCGAAATGGACGACACCTACCTCGAATCCGCCCAAGAAGACCGGGACCTGGCAGGAATGAAATTTCCGCTGTCTTGACGTTGCCGCGCACCAGGATTGGTGGAATCCGGTGCGCGGGCAGGTGAGAGCGCAAAAACGGGCGCCCACGCGCCCACGCCTTTGCTCCTCGGCCCCCTCGCCGAGGACGGCCCGTGAACAGGAGAGGGGTTGTGTCACCGAAAAACCGCAGTCCTTCTGGCTCGTTGTGGCTGGCGCGTCTCGCGCCAGACCGTCGCGGGGGCGTCTCGCCCAATGCTGTGAGTTTAAGATTTTTTAGACCGCAGATGAACGCAGATGAACGCAGATGAAAATCCAAAATCATCCCTCTTTATCTGCGTCCATCTGCGGTTTGATTTTTCTGAATTCTTCAGTCATTATGCTTAATCTGACAGTATCGGGCGTCTCGCCCGCAGTCTCATGGCCGCTCCAGCCCATTTCCGGCGAGGGTGCCAGAAATTGCAAGCGAGGGCGCTTGCTCTCCCCAACGCTGTGCGCTTCACGCCAAAATCCACAAATCCTGATTAGTGGCTGTCTGATGTCTCTTCCGTTCCGGGAACAGGCGGGATGAATCCCGCGCTCCGTTAGAACTCACTCGACGTTCTGCACCTGCTCGCGGATTTTTTCCAACTCGGTCTTCGCCTCGACGATGGTCTGCGCGATCGACGCGTCGTTCGCCTTCGAGCCGATGGTGTTGAACTCGCGGAAAAGCTCTTGGCACAGGAAATCCAGAGCGCGGCCTGGTGCTTCGGTGGCATCAAGGTATTCGCGGAATTTCGCGAAGTGGGAATCCAACCGCGTGAGTTCCTCGCTGACGTCGCAGCGGTCGGCGAAAATGGCGATTTCCTTGACGACGCGCTCGTCGGCCGGATCGAGATCGAGCCCGGCTTCCCGCAGGCGCTTGGTGAGGAGTTCCCGCTGGCGGATCGGGCGGCCCGGAGCCTCGGTGCCGATTTTAGCGGCGAACGAGACGAGCGTTTCGAGCCGGGCAAGGAAGTCGGCCTTGAGGTGGTCTCCCTCGCTGGCACGCATGGCGGCGAGTTGCGAGAGCGCGGCGGTGAGGGCCGGTTCGATGGCAGGCCACGCGGTTTCGGCATCGATGGTGCCAGAGCCCATCGCAATGATGTCTGGCTGGCGCAGGAAATCGGAGGCGGTGGGCAGCACCGGATAGCCGACGGTTCTCCCCAGTTGGCCGAACGCCTTGGAAAACGCGAGCGCGGCATCGGTGTTGATCTTGAATCCCGCGGCGGCCCCACCCGCTGGCTCGATGGTGATTGAAACCTGGATACGCCCGCGCGAAATGACGCCCAGCACCGCCTTGCGGATGCGGGCGTCGAGCACATTGAGCTCGCGCGGCGCCTGCACGACCACCTCGGCCTGCTTGCGGTTGACGGCGCTGATTTCCACAGTGGCAAGCCACGCGTCCGTCGTCCCGCAACCCCGGCCGAATCCTGTCATTGAATGCATGGACCAGTGATGGAGGAAGCGGGGTTTCGGGGCAAGTTTTCAGTTTCCAGCCCCGGCTTTAGAGTCGAGTCTCCCCGCATGGCGAAGGTGTTGGTGGGACTCTCGGGCGGCGTGGACAGCGCGGTCGCGGCGGCGTTGTTGATCGAGCAAGGGCACGAGGTGGCGGCGGGCTACATGAAGAACTGGATCAACGAGGAGGGGATTCCCGGCGATTGCCCGTGGGAACAGGACATCGAGGATGGCCGGGCGATCGCGAAATCGCTGGGGATCGAGTTCCGCGTGATTGACCTGATCGACTCGTATCGCGACCGGATCGTGGAATACCTGATCGAGGGCTATCGATCCGGCGTCACACCGAATCCGGATGTGTGGTGCAACCGCGAGATGAAATTCGGCGTGTTCCTCGACTACGCCCTTTCGCAGGGATTCGAGCACGTCGCGACGGGTCACTATGCGCGCCGCCGGACCTTGAGTGATGGAACCGCTGCAATTCTGCGCGGTGCCGACCCTAACAAGGATCAGAGTTATTTCCTGTCGCTGATGACCCAGCGGCAAGCGGCGCATGCGCTCCTGCCCACCGGTGAAATGCTCAAGCCGGAGGTGCGCGAGGTGGCCAGGAGGTTCAATCTTCCCGTGGCGGAAAAGAAGGACAGCCAGGGGATTTGTTTCCTCGGTCAGGTAAAGATGAGCGATTTCCTGCGGCATTACGTGACGGACACCCCGGGTGAGATCGTGAATTTGTCCGGCAAGGTGTTAGGCGGACACCGGGGGCTGCATCTTTACACGCTTGGACAGCGGAAAGGCCACGGAGTTGCCTCTCCTCGCGAGGGCATGGCCTATGTGGTCGTCGGAAAGAATCGTGACCGCAATCAATTGATCGTCGGCTGGGATGTTCCCGAATCCGAGGGGCTTTACACGCAGGAGTGCACCGTCGGCACCTTGTCGGCGATCAACGAGCCTTTCGACACCAAACGCCTGATCGATGCCCAACCCCGCTACCGGGCGAAGGCGGAGCCGGCGGTGGTGGAACCGTTGGAGGACGGCAAGGTCCGCTTGAAATTCCAACGTCCGCAGCGGGCGATCGCGCCGGGACAGATCTGCGCGTTCTACGAGGGCGGCAGGTTGTTAGGTGGTGGGGTCTTTGAGTCTGCGGACCCAACACCATCGCACGAAGCCGGCGCTGGACCTCGGGCAGAGGTAGCGGGTCTTTCGCCCCGCCGAGGGAATAACTCCCACCCCGGACCTTGATGCTGCGTCCGCTCGTTCCGTCGAGGGCCTGGCTCTCGATGCTCCCGACGCCTTTCATCTTGAGCTAGGCCGTCCTCCTCCCATCCGGCAATGATCGGATCCGGATCCCCGAAAATCTTTTTGAGCCCGGCGAGCGACTTGATTTCCAACAAGTCCTCCGTCTTCGGCAACTCCTCCTTATAGCAAAAGGCTTCCGAACCGCGATGGTATCTGCCGCGCGTCAGGTTTTGTGATTAGGGGATTGGCGCGACTCGGCGTGGCGGCGGTTTTCAACCGCCATGCCTGATCAAAACTGGAAGAGGGGCATGCGGTTGAAAACCGCTGCCACGATTCCACAAAACCTGACGCGCGGCAGTATATCTGCCCCGCATGCGGACGAGCCATGTCCCAGACCGCGCTGCCTGTCCAGACAAAGCATGGCAAGGTCGGCACACCGATCTGCTTCGATTGCGACTATGAGGGCGTCGTTAGAAAAATGACCGCGGCTGGCGCGGAATGCATCCTTGTTCCGATGATGGACGCCGAATCATGGACCGCCCGGCAGCACGATCAGCATGCCGAACTTTTCCGGATCCGCGCCTGTGAGAACGGCCGCTGGATGTTCGTCGTCGGCACTTCCGGCGTCTCGCAGTTGATCGATGCGAACGGCTTCGTCCACACGCGATTGGCCGCGATGGCCGCAGGACCGATCTCTGGTGTTCTTGGCCGTGAAACCCGACTGACGTTTTACACCCGTGCCGGATGGCTAGTCCCCTGGTGCTTGTTAGGCGTGGCCGCGATTGGCTGGCTGCTATTGATGATTCCCGCGAGCCGCCGGCTTTTCCCATGGTCCAACACGATCCACCAAATCAGGCCGAATAGGAAATAGAAAACTATCTCTGCAATTGCATACATGGTGGAAGTATTTAAGCGCGATTAGAGGATTTATTGAAGATCGTCCAAGGTCCACCTACGGGCGACCCGGAAAGCCCGGAGGTGGAACTAGAGCGTTGTCAACCGTTTGGTGCAACGTCTTTGTCCGGGTCTTAGAATTTCTTGTCCATTGGTTAGACTTCCATACTCCGGCAAGTGACTCTTCAGTCATTCGAATCCGGCCATCGACCATTTCAATCTTCCAATCGGGATACTGCTTTTTCACGGCCCGAAAGTAGCCGAGAGCCTCTTGAAGGTTGCGGATGGACTCGTCTGGATTCGTTGCCTTCTCCGCTTCTTGCGTCAACAAAAAGGCAAGGATTTGTGGATTCTGGCACGGGTGAAGCGCGCAGCGCTGGGGAGCGTAAGCGCACTCGCTTGCAATTTCCGGCGCCCTCGCCGGAAATGGGCTGGAGCGGCCATGGGACTCCGGTTTTTGGGTAAAACAATCCATGTCCTGTTCCCGAGCCGTCCTCGGCGAGGGCGCCGGGGACCACACGCGAGGGCGCGTGTGGTCCCCTTTTGCCCGTCATCTCCCTCGCATTCATTTCACAAATCCTGATGCGCGGCAGTATACAATTGGAGAAGTGGGGTCACTTCACGCTGGAAAGCAGCTTGCACACTCATTTCCGCAATCAATACCCAAAGCGCCTGCGATGGAAGCGGAGTGTCATGCGGAGCGCCGTGACTCCAGGGATTCCTGGATTTCCCGGAAAACCTCCTCAGCCGGCAGGGTTTTCACCGAGCCTGACCGGACCTCCTCGATGCGGCGTCGCACCTCACTTATCTGCTCCTCTTCGAGCGAAGGCTCGCCATGAATGGTGGGTATCAAGCGCTCGACCAGTTGCAAGCGGGTTTCGTCCGATAGGGTCAATGCTTCCGCAAAAAGCGTGTCGAGCGTCACATTCATGCGAAAAGCCACACCGGGATGAAATGCAAGACAATGCCGCAGTTCCGGCCTGATGGACCCTTCCGAATCAATGCCTGAAATGCCGGTTGCCGGTGAAGACCATCGCCATGCCGGCGGCGTCGGCGGCGGCGATGACTTCCGCGTCATTGCGGGAGCCTCCCGGCTGGATGCAGGCGGTGGCACCGGCATCGATGGCGGATTGCAAGCCGTCGGCAAAGGGAAACATGGCGTCCGACGCGACGATGCTGCCGGTGAGGTCGAGACCGGCTTCGCGGGCTTTCCAAACGGCGATCCGTGACGAATCCACGCGGCTCATCTGGCCGGCTCCGATGCCTAACGTCCGGTCGGAGCTGGAGTAAACGATGGCGTTGGACTTGACGTGTTTGACGATCCTCCAGCCGAAGCGCATGGCGCGCATTTCTTCTTCCGTCGGCGGGCGTTTGGTGACGACCTTGGACTCGAGATTGTCGAGTCCGAGAGCGGAGTGGTCGCGGTCCATCACCATGATGCCTCCGGGGCACGAGCGGATGACGGGTGACTTTTTCTCTGCCAGATAGCCGTCGTTCATTTTCATGAGACGGAGGTTTTTCTTCTTCTGTAGCAGGGCGCGGGCGTCGCTCTCAAACTCGGGGGCGATGATGACATCGGTGAAAATTTCGGAAATCACCCGGGCGAGTTCGAGAGTCAGCGGACGGTTGCAGACGATGACGCCGCCGAACGGTGCCTGTCTATCCGTTTCAAATGCCTTTTGCCAGGCGACGCGCAGATCCTCGTCGTCCTGACCGACGCCGCACGGATTCGTGTGCTTGAGGATCGCGACGGTGGGGCGGACGAAATCGAGGATCAGGTCGGATGCGGCCTCGATGTCGAGGACATTGGTGTAGCTGAGTTCCTTGCCCTGGACCTGGGTGAAAAAATCGTTGAAATTGCCATAGAGCGAGCACTTCTGGTGCGGGTTGTCGCCATAGCGGAGTTCCTGTTCGAGCGGCAGGCTGAGGGAGAAGGTGCAGCCGGTGCCGGTCCGGCATTGGCCGAGGTAATTGGTGATCGCCGCGTCGTATTGTGAGGTGCGGAGGAACACTTTAACGGCAAGTTGCTCGCGCAATCCCTTGGTGGTGTTGCCGCCGTTTTCCTTCATTTCCTCGATCACCCGCGAGTAGTCGGCGGGATCGACGATGACGGTGACGCTGGCGTGGTTCTTCGCCGCGCTGCGCAGCATGGACGGGCCACCGATGTCGATTTTCTCGATGGCTTCCTCCAGCGTGACGTCCGGTCTGGCGACGGTTTCCTCGAACGGATAGAGATTCACCACCACCAGGTCGATGGCCGGGATGTCATTCGCCTTTGCCTGCGCGACATGCCCGGCATCATCGCGGCGTTGAAGCAGACCACCATGGATCTTCGGGTGAAGGGTCTTCAGGCGCCCGTCAAAGAGTTCCGGCGCGCCGGTGAATTCCGAGACATCGATCACCGGGAGGCCCGCGTCACGGAGCGCTGCCGAGGTGCCGCCGGTGGAAAGCAATTCCACGCCCATGTCATGGAGTTCCTTGGCGAAGGCGGCGAGGCCGGTTTTATCGGAGACGGAGAGCAGGGCGCGGGTGATTGGCATAAAGATGGTCTTTCGCGTGGTTCAAAAGTTGCCGGTCGAGTGCCGGACGGCGGAGACCCCGTAACCAACCCGCCGCCCCCGGGCAAGCGCAATAGCCTGCCGCCCGGACGGCCAGTCAGGCGATGGACCCGCAGAACTCCCGGAACGCCAAGGTTTCCTCGTCGCTGGCCACCCCGGCGAGGCTGCGGAGGATGATTCGGCATCCGGGCCGTGTCCTGAGATAGGATAGCGGGTTTCTCCATCGTCCGAATGCGGTTCCGATCGCGTGCCGGTGATGGTGAATCAAGCGCCCGACGGATGAGGGAAGGAAATCTGGCGGAACTGCGGCAGCGTTAATAGGGAATTGAACATGGCAACCCGGCAGGCGCAAGTCACCGCCGAGTGGCTTTGCCCGCGGTTTTTTTCCCGACCATCTTACCGACCAGCTCGGCCACCAGCGGATTCGGAAAACGGCGGCTGGGCGTGATGGCGTGGAAGGTTTCCTGGAGCTGCGGGATGCGGTGCGTTTCCACCAGTTCGCCACTCGCGATCTCGTCCTTCACCACCACCGGCGGGACGAGCGCGAGGGCATTTCCCTCTCTGGCGAAAAGCCGCAACATCGCCATGTCATCGACCTCCGCCATGATTCTCGGTCTCACGCCCGCAGCCGCTAACAGCCGATCGAATCCCGCGCGGGTATTGCTCTCCAAGGTGGGGAGGATGACAGGCACGTCGCGGAAATCGCCGGGAAATTTCAGCTTCTTCCCTTTCCATTCCGGCGTGCCCACCAAACTAACAGGCTGGCTGGCCAGAAGGTGGCTGTGCCAGTGCGTCTCGGCATCCTGCCGGACGGGATGGTTGGACAGCGCGAGGTCGATCTGATGGGAATGCAGCATTTGCAGCAACTCACCGAGCCCGCCGGAACGCACGATCACCTCCACGTCTTCCCTGTGGAGTGCCGGCTTGAGGAACTGGAGCTGGAAATTCCGCGAGAGCGTGGCCACCGCGCCGACACGCAGGATCTGCCGGCCGCCGTGCGGCCGGTGCTGCATCACGTCCATCAGCTCCTCACCGGCCCGGCCGATGGTCTCGGCGTAATCCAGCGCCACGCGCCCGGCTTCCGTGAGGACAAGTCCGCCGCGCGTCCTTTCGAAGAGGATGTGGCCGAGGCTTTCCTCGAGCTGCTTGAGCTGGATGCTCAACGCCGGAGCGGATAAATTCAGCTTTTCGGCCGCCCGCGCCAGACTTTGCTCGCGGGCGATGAGCCGGAAATAGCGGAGGTGGTGGTAGTTCAGGAATGGCATCTGCACGCTTAAGTAAAACTTACGCCCAAAGTTAAAAGCATGTAATTCACTAAAATCCTGAATCCGGTCATGTTGCGGGCCGTGCAAGCCATCCTACCGTCACTTCTTCCCGTCATTCCCGCCCTGCCATGGATCGCCGGATTCCTTTGCAATGGGAAATCCGGAACCACCGCAGGCCGGATTTCCACCACCCTCGCCACCGGTTCGGTGGCTTTGGCGCTGATGATGATCACCGGCTTCGCTCTGAATGGTCCGCTCGGCACCCAACTCCCGCTCGGGCTTTCGCTCCGCCTGGATTCCATCTCCGCGACGATGGCGCTGCTGGTTTCCTTCCTCGGATTCGTGGTGCTCCGGTTTTCCTGCCACTACCTGCACGGCGATCCCGAACAAGCGCGCTTCTTCGCGTGGATGAATCTCACGTTGGCCTCCGTGCTCGCCCTCGTCCTGTCCGGGGATTTCCTGATGCTGGCGGCCGCCTGGATTGCCACCAGCTTTTGCCTTCACCGCCTGTTGCTGCATTTCCCCGGGCGGCCGGGCGCGGTGTTTTCCGCCCGCAAGAAATTCGTCATCAGCCGGATGGGCGACGCCTGCATGGTCGCCGCGCTGGCGGTGATCTATCATCACCACGGGACCTGGGATTTTGGCAAACTGTTCGCCACCGCCGCTGCCGGAAACACCGCCGGGTTGCCCGCCGCCTGCATCCTGCTGGCAGTATGCGCGGCGCTGAAGTCCGCGCAGTTTCCCTTCCACGGCTGGCTCCCCGACACCATGGAAACACCGACTCCGGTCTCCGCCTTCATGCACGCGGGGATCATCAACGCGGGTGGCTTCCTCATCGTCAGGACCAGTCCGTTGTTCGTCCACGCTCCCCACGCGCTGGCGTTTCTAACCATCATCGGCACCCTGACCGCCGCGTTCGGCGCGGTGGTCATGCTGGTCCAGCCAAGCGTGAAACGCTCGCTCGCCTACTCGACCATCGCGCAGATGGGATTCATGATCCTGCAATGCGGTCTCGGCGCGTTCGGCCTCGCCCTGATCCACATCGTCGCCCATTCGCTCTACAAGGCGCACGCCTTCCTGCGCGCGGGTTCGTCGGTCGGCGCGGTCCGTCGCGCGGCCATCCCGCTCGCGACTCCGGCGCTTCTGCTAGGGTTGGCACTCATCGCCGCGGGTGCGACGGCGATGCATCTCCTGGACATTCCACACGGCGGACAACCGCTGGTCTTCGCATGGATCCTCGGACTCGCGCTGGCTTACGGACTCGCCCGCGCATGGTCCGCGTCCGGCTCCGGCATCCGGGAAATCGCGGGGGCGCTCGCCGCCGCCGCCGGCATCGCACTGGCCAGCCTGGTCCTGCATCTCGTGGCAGGGTCGCTTTTCCCGATGCAGGAAATCTATCAACCCGCACCGTGGCTCGCCGGATTCGTCGGTATCGTGTTCGCCGCGCTGTTTGCCTTCCAGTGCGTTCTCTGGCGCGCGGCACACCATCCGTTCGGACGCCGCGTCTATGTCCATGCCCTCAACGGATTCTACATCGGCACCCTCGGCAATCGCCTGCTAGACAGGTTGTGGCCAAGCACCCACAACGCCTGAAATCGAACCCACCACTTTCATCCATCATGCAAAAGACAGACCATCATCCCGTCATCGCGGAAGCCCTCAAGCGCATCCCGCCACTGTGGCCCCTCAGGAATTTCGTCGCCGTGAATCCATTCGTCGGCTTGAGCGACCAGCCGTACGCCAAGGCCTGCGCGATCCTCGAGCGTGTTTCAGGAAAATCCCCGCTGCAGGCTCCCGAGGAATATCTCAAGGCATGGCGTGAAGGCACGATCACCCCGCAGGACATCAAGGAAACGGGCGGCAGCGGGGAAGCGATGCTCGCTTTCCTAACATCCGGGAAAAATCACCGGCCGACAGCGGTGATTCCGACCGTCGCGAATTTCCTCGACCGCGGATTGTCGCACGACCGTTGGTCCGCATTCGTGACCGACCAGATCTCGAAATGGTGTGGCGTGACCTACGACGACAACCAGACGACCTGGCGCTCGCCGTGGCACGGCGGCGATCTTTTCACCGGTTGGAAAGCCGCCGCCTCCTGCGACCTGAATCCCGAGGCATTCGGCCTGCGGGGCTTCCGGGCATCGGTGGCGGCGCTTCCAGACGAACCGTATGAAAGCATCGCGAAATGCCTGGAGATCCTTTGCCCGGCCGGGTTGGAAGCCGTCGAATTCCTGCATCGCCAGCTCACGACGGTTTCCGGCTGGGCCGGGCATGTCCAATACCGCGTCCATGAGGATGCGCTGCGCGGAATGGAAAACCATTCGCTCGCCGGACTGCTGGCAATCCGGCTGTCTTATGATGCCGCGCTGTTCGAGGCATTTCTATCAGGCAAGCCGGCGGCCGACCGATGGTTTCTGGAATCATCGCCGGTCGTGGACGAGGAAGGGATTTCCATGCTCGCCCTGTGGCAGTCCGCCTACGAGGCGGGTTACCGGCGCGAGCTGGCGAGGGGTCTGCTAGGTGGCGGGGTTTCGCAAGGCGGGAAACGCCCTTCGTTTCAGGCGGTCTTCTGCATCGACGTGAGGTCCGAGGTTCTCAGACGCCATCTGGAGGCCGCGGCGCCTGACGCAAGGACGATTGGATTCGCAGGATTTTTCGGGTTTTCCGTGGCTCACCAGACGACAAGCGACGAACCGGCATCATCCCGCTGCCCGGTCCTGCTGGTCCCTGGCATCACGACGGGCGAGGCGTGCGGCGGAAGGACCCGCGCGGCTGCCGGATCGTGGAAGGCATTTCAAAATTCCGCCACCTCCTGTTTCTCGTTCGTGGAAAGCATGGGACTCGCGTTCGGCGCGACGCTGGCGAAAAGAATCGCGGGTCACTCAAGTGCTGAACGCCCGGCACCGGTGGCCACCGATCAATTTGGCGCGGACCTCGACCAGCGTGTCGCGACGGCCGAGGGCGCGCTTCTGAACATGGGCCTAACGAAAAACTTCGGCCGGCTCGTGCTCATCTGCGGCCACGGCAGCAGCAGTGCCAACAACCCGCACGCCTCCAGTCTCGACTGCGGCGCGTGCGGTGGCCACGCCGGGGATGTGAACGCGCGCCTCGCTGCCGCGACCCTCAATGATCCGCTCGTCCGCGCGGCGCTGGCGGATCGCGGGATCCGGATCCCGGCGGACACGGCGTTCGTGGCCGGACTGCACCTCACCAGCACCGACGAGGTGGCCATCTTTGATAGAAACCTCATCCCGGTTAGCCACGCAAGTGACTTGGACAAGCTAACAAATGCTTTGGGAATCGCCGGTGAAGCGGCAAGGTCCGAACGGGCTCCGGCGCTGGGTGAGTCGGCCGTCGCGCGTGGTGGTCTGCTGAAATCCCTGCGGAACCGCGCGGGCGATATCTCGCAGGTGAGGCCCGAGTGGGGACTTGCCAACAATGCCGCGCTGGTCGCCGCACCCCGCGAAAGAAGCGCCGCGCTCAATCTGGCAGGTCGGGTTTTCCTGCATGATTACGATGCGACGGCCGATCCCGATGACAAGATCCTCACCCTGATCCTGTGCGCCCCGGTGGTTGTCGCGAGCTGGATCAACCTGCAATACCACGCCTCGCGCCTGGACCCGGCTAACCTCGGGAGCGGCAACAAGACGCTGCACAACGTGGCCGGAGGCATCGGCGTGCTGGAAGGAAATGGCGGCGACCTGCGGAACGGACTGCCGATGCAGTCCATCCACGATGGCGAGCGCTTCATCCACGAACCCCGCAGGCTAACGGTTTTCATCGAGGCACCACGGGAACGCCTCGCCGCCGTGCTGGCCTCGCAGCCGTCTGTCCGCGAACTCTTCGATAACCAATGGATCCACCTCTGCGCCATCGACGGGGAGGCATGCCATCTCTATCAAAACAACGGCTGGAAGCGGATCGCCAGCAAGGAAGACCCCGCCAGGTCTCTCGTGCTTAGCTGAAAATGTGGGTCGATTCATCTTCTTTTGGAAATCACAATTCGCCTTCTTCCGAAACGTCCGGAGTTCAAGGTTCACCTTGTCTTCATGAAGAACCCGCTAGTGCGTAGCAGATTCAATGTGACGGATAGTCGCGGTGCGGCCGTGGTTGCTGCGTCTCGCCGCAACGAGGCATTTCGTTGCCCCGAGACGGGGCAACCACGTTCAGCGTTCCATCCGCCAATTAGTTTTGCCAGCCGGTTGTATTGGAGGAACCGACACCGGCAGATTCACCGGCTTCGGGAGTGACCTTGTTTTTGTTAGCGGCGGACAAAGTGCCGTAGGCATGGAAGTTGACGCTAAAGATGTCTTGTGCCTGACAGGTAATGCATGCTGCGAGGGCCAGGACGAGAGTTGCCAGGGGCCGGGATCCTGGTCGGGTGCGGTGACTCATGGATCGTGATTGTATGTGTATCAGCGTGGGTTGCTGCAGATTAATCCTTCTAATCTGGTTTCCAACGATTATCGAGGTCTGATTTTTTAGAGCATGAACGCGGATTTTAGTGAGGCCGTGGATTCACGGCTTTTTGACCGGCATTTCCATTGCCCCCTTGACCTGACGTTCCATTCCACGAGTTTCGTGCCGCATGCTTGACGCGATCATCATTGCCATCGCCCTTGCGGTCGGCGGCTACCTGGCCTTCGCCCCGCGCTTGGGAAACTCCTCGAAAT
>Ga0163144_10008927_pt1 | contig 21608 bp, 16 predicted proteins | sample OliLak19BULKMAT1_FD_123175 | JGI IMG/M metagenome (GOLD analysis project Ga0163144, IMG submission 123175) | Freshwater microbial mat bacterial communities from Lake Vanda, McMurdo Dry Valleys, Antarctica - Oligotrophic Lake LV.19.BULKMAT1 | ecosystem: Environmental > Aquatic > Freshwater >... | reverse complement strand
CGGGTTCTGTGTTATTCTCTCCGATTCACCGCATGACGGTTTTCGATGAATAACCACTCAGTCATTCGCATCAAGGGGGCGCGCCAGCACAATCTGCAGAACCTTGATGTCGAAATTCCCCGCAACAAGCTGGTGGTTGTCACCGGCCTGAGCGGATCGGGCAAGTCGTCCCTTGCTTTTGACACCCTCTATGCCGAGGGACAGCGAAAATACGTCGAGAGTCTTTCCGCCTATGCCCGCCAGTTTCTTGACCAGATGCAGAAGCCGGATGTGGATTACATCGAGGGACTTTCTCCGGCCATCGCCATCGAGCAGAGAACGTCCGGAGCGAACCCGCGTTCGACCATCGCGACCACGACGGAGGTCTATGACTACCTGCGCTTGTTTTTTGCAGCGGTGGGCCGTCCGCATGATCCGGTGACGGGCGAGCCGGTGGTTCGCCAGACGCCACAGCAGATTGCGGATGAGGTTTTGTCCTGGCCCGAGGGTTCCAAGCTGCTGGTGCTGGCTCCGCTGGTCGTCAATCAAATCGGGGAATTCCGTGACGTGATCGAGAAGGCGAAACGGGAGGGCTTCGTACGGCTGCGGATTGATGGCAAGGTGATTGAACTCGGACCGGAAGCCCCGAAACTCGCCAAGTCGAGCCGTCATACCATTGAGGCGGTGGTGGACCGGCTGGTCGTGCGCGAGGGCATCGGACAGAGGCTGGCGGATTCGATTGAAACCGCGCTGCGATGGGGAGTGGGAAAGATCGCCGTGACGCGTTTGGAACCTGAGGCCAAGGGCTGGCTGGAACAGAAATTTTCCACCGATTACTCCAATCCCTCGACGGGTTTCAGCATGCCGAAACTCACGCCGAAACATTTTTCCTTTAACAGTCACCATGGGGCCTGTCCGGCCTGTCATGGCATAGGCACGGAGTCGTTTTTCGATCCGGAATTGATGGTCGATGAGTCCAAGACCCTGGCACAAGGCGCGATCAAGCCATGGCGGGTGGGTCAGAAACGTATGCGGCAGTATTACGGGTGGATTCTGGAAGGGCTTTGTGCGGATACGCCGGTCAAGATGAATGTGCCCTTCTCGGACTTGCCGGAGAATTTCCGGTCGCTGCTTTTTTACGGAACCGGAGATCGCGCGCTGACGGTGCAGGTTTCCGCAGAAAAGAAAATTTCCAAACCCTTTGAGGGACTGATCGCGCAGATGCAGCGGTTGTATGAAAGCAGCGAGAGCGAGTTCACCAAAAAACGCCTGCGGGGTTTTCAAGGGCGGCAGCTTTGCGCCGTTTGCCAGGGAGCACGGCTTCGTCCGGAGATTTTGGCGGTGACTGTTTCCGACATCAACGGACGCGCTTACAACATCAATCAGTTTTGCGGACTCTCCATCGTGGATGCGGAACGCCTTACTGGTGAGTTTGCTTTGAGTGATTCGGAAAAAGAAATCGTTTACGATGTGTTGAGGGAGATCGGGCAGAGGCTGAGGTTCCTCAACGAAGTCGGCCTGGATTACCTGCAACTGAGCCGGGAAAGCGGCACGTTGAGCGGCGGAGAGGCACAGCGCATCCGGCTGGCCACGCAGATTGGATCGGGTCTCGCCGGCGTGCTCTATGTCCTCGACGAACCCAGCATCGGATTGCATCAGCGCGACAACGACCGGTTGATCGGGACGTTGCGCTCCTTGCGCGATCTGGGCAACTCGGTCATCGTGGTCGAGCACGATGAGGACACCATCCGGGCGGCGGATCACATTTTGGATCTCGGTCCGGGGGCCGGGCCGCGCGGTGGAAAAATCGTGGCTCAGGGCACGTTGGAAGAAATTTTGCAGAGTGAGGATTCGCTGACTGCGCAATACCTCAAAAAAACGCTGAAAATTTCCGTGCCCCGTCACCGGGTGCCGCCGCGTCAATCGCGCAAGCTGGCGGCTGAAACCGGCGACGGCTGGCTGACGGTTTTCGGAGCGCGGGAGAACAATTTAAAAAATGTCACGGCGGCGTTTCCCGTCGGGTGTTTGACCTGCGTGACGGGGGTTTCCGGCAGTGGAAAATCCACGCTGGTGAACGACATTCTCCATGCGGCGCTGGCGCGGGATTTGAACCGTGCCAAGGATCGTCCGGGCGCGCACGACCGCATCGTCGGCATCGAGCAATTCGACAAAATCATTGTCATTGACCAATCACCGGTGGGACGCACGCCACGCTCGAATCCCGCCACCTATTCCGGTGCGTTGGGTCCGATTCGTGATTTGTTCAGTGATTTGCCCGGCGCGCGGGTGAGGGGGTATGATGCGAGCCGGTTTTCCTTCAACGCGAAGGGCGGACGCTGTGAGCACTGTCAGGGCGATGGGTTCATCAAGATCGAGATGCATTTTCTGGCTGACGTTTACGTGGAGTGCGAAATCTGCCGGGGCAAACGCTACAACCGGGAAACGCTCGAGATCACGTACAAGGGCAAGAACATCGCGGATGTGCTCGACCTGACCATTGATGACGCGGCACGCTTTTTCCGCAATATTCCGTCCCTCTCCTCGAAGCTGGAAACGTTGCAGGATGTGGGTTTGGGCTACTTGCGGTTGGGTCAGTCGGCGACCACGCTTTCAGGCGGCGAGGCGCAACGGCTCAAGCTGGCTTCGGAGTTGGCCAAGCGCGCCACCGGCCGCACGATCTATCTGCTGGACGAGCCCACGACCGGACTTCATTTTGCGGATATTCACAAGCTTCTGGAGGTTCTGATCAAATTGCGCGACGCCCACAACACGCTGATTGTCATCGAGCACAATCTTGAGGTCATCAAATGTGCGGATTGGATCCTCGATCTTGGACCCGCTGGTGGTGTGGGCGGGGGACAAATCGTGGCGGAGGGAACGCCGGAAAAAGTGGCACTGGCGGTCGGGAGCTTCACCGGGCAGTTTTTGGCCCGGGCCTTGAAAACATGAAAAGCAGGCTTTCCGTTTTTGCGGTTCTCCTTTTTGCGGTGACGGGTCGTGCCGAAGACGCCCGGCTCGTGGCGGCCAGGCAGGCGCTGGATGGCGGGCTTCCCCAGGTTGCGATTTACAAGCTCCAGCAGGCTTCTGGAAAATGGCCGGCCAAAGAAGACAAAGAAGCGGCGGATTTGTTGCTCGGGCGGGCTCTGATTTCCGCCGGACGCCATGCCGAAAGTGTCGTGATTTTGGAGAAAATTGTCGCTGCGAATCCGGCGGCGGATTTCTGGCTGGCGGAGGCTTTTGCTGCCTTGGGGCAGCCGGAAAAAGCCCTGCCTCTCTATCATTCCCTGAGCGGTGATCCTCAACTGGCTGGTCCGGCGGCCATTGGCGAGGCGCGCATGTTCGTGGCGCTGCGGCGAGTGCCCGATGCAGCTGGAATTCTGACGGAGTATTTGAAAAATAATCCCGCATCGAACAATGTTGCCTTGGAGTTGGCCGGAATTTTGATCAACGCCGGGAATGCGGCCGGCGCTTTGCAGTCCCTCGCATTTCTGCAAGACGCCACCCCCGAGCAGCAGCAACTGGCCGATTATCTGGACGCCCGCGCTCTGATGATTTCCGGGGAATTCCAATCCGCGGAGGAGAAGCTCAAGGCCATTCAGGATCCGCCCGCCGTGCTGGCCGCAGGAATTGCCCAAGCCTCTGCCGCGTGCAGTTTGCAACGCAAAGATACCGATGCGGCGGAAAAAATTCTGGAAAAGTTTATTGAGGAAAACTCGCGCCTTCCCGGATTGGCTGAGGTTTTTGCTGCGTTGGATCGCGTCTATGCGGCGGAAAGCGAGGCTTCCAGCACCGATTTGCGCAAGTGGTCGGACGACTCGAAGAATACCGTCCGTGCGGCCCTCGCACGGTTCTATCTGGCGCGGAACGAAGCGCGTTCGGGGCGGGGCGAAAAGAGCCGGCAACTTTACGCCGATTTCCTGACCCGCTATCCCGGCCATGCCCTGACCGATGAGGCACTGCTGGAGTTGTCCGCCTCGTACCTGGCGGGCGGGGATGCCGCGCAGGCCCTTGCCCTTGCGCAGAAAGGGCGGAATCCCCGGCTCGATTTTCTGCAAGGGCGGGCGCTGTCCGCGCTGGGTAAGTACAAAGAGGCTGCGGGAAAGTTTTTCCAGGCGGCGAGCGAGCCCGCGATTGAAACCGAGGCCCTGACCAATTCCGCCATCTGCGGCTTGCTGGCTGATATTCCCGATGCCAAAAATCCCGCCATTCAGAAATTGCGAAGCCGCCAGGAGGCCAAGGGGATTCTCGAGCGGATCTTTTTTCTCGAGGCATTGCATCAGGCCTCCCAAAGAAAACCCGGAGCGGCCGGTCTTCTGCGCGGCATTGCCGAAGGCGGCTCGCCTTGGGCCTCGCAGGCCAGACTGGCTTTGGCCGAATGGGATAATTTGCAATTGGACATCGCCGGCGCGCAAGGCGAGTTGAGGCGGATCTCCTCCAGCGATCCCGCGCAAAAAGAGCGGGCGGATTACCTCGCCGTTTTTCTGGCCGATACCGGAGATCAGGATTCCGAGTCCCGGACCGGTGATCTGGCCACGGCGTTTCTCCAGGAGTTTCCGCAATCCCGCTTCGAGCCCGAAGTGCGCATGAAGCTCGGGGAAATGCTGTACCGCCGGGGCGATTACCTCGGGGCCTACGGGGAATTCAACGCCGTGGGCGACAAATTCCCCGACTCCCCGCTGGCCGGGAAAGCGACGTTTCTTTCCGCGCAGGCCATGTCCCGCTCCCTGAGCCCGGACGCCATGGAGAAGGCGATCGAACTTTACAACGAAGTGGTCAAAAGCGGCGGACCGCTGGCCCAGCGCGCCCGTCTCTCCCAAGCCATGCTTTTTTATGTCCTCAAGCGGCCCAAGGATGCGCTGGGCGTGTTTGAAATCATTTTGGCGTCGAAACCCGATGCGGAGCTTCGCTATATGACCTTGATCGAAAAAGGCGAAACCCTTTTTGCCCTCGGCGCTCAGGATGCAAGCAACTACCGGCTGGCGATTGCGGCCTGGAAGGAAATTGTTTCTGATGCGACCGCGCCCAAAACCTGGAGTCATCAGGCCCTGGCCAAAATGGGCGCGGCCAATGAAAAACTCGGCAACACCGATGCGGCACTCGATTGTTATTACAGCGTTTTTTCGCAGGGGCAAAAAGGCGAGCCCGAGTATTTCTGGTATTACAAGGCCGGCTTCGACGCCGGCCGCCTCTTTGAGTCGCAAAAACTCTGGAAGGAAGCCATTGCCGTTTACGAGAAAATTGCTTCCATCGATGGCCCGCGTGCTGTGGAAGCCCGCGAACGCATCAACAAACTCCGGCTGGAAAACTTCATCTGGGAAAATTAACTTTTGAATTTTCCAACCACTGATTTTCACTGATGAAAGACATTTCCTTATTAGGGCCTTTTAGTGGAAATTAGTGGTTCGTCTTTTTATGCCTATTCACACCAAACTCTTCATCCCCGGCCCCGTCGAAGTCTCCGCGAAAACTTATCGCGCCATGTGCGAGCCCATGATCGGCCACCGCAGCGGTGAATTTAAAGCCCTCTACGCCGGCATCCAGCCGAAACTCCAGGCTCTCTTCGGCACCACCCGCCCGGTTTTTCTCAGCACCTCCTCAGCCTGGGGCGTAATGGAAGGATCCATCCGCAACCTTGTCGGTAAAAAAGTTCTCAACGCCATGTGCGGCGCCTTCTCCGACAAATGGCTCGATGTCAGTAAACGTTGCGGCAAACCCGCCGAGGGTCTCCAGGTGGAATGGAGTCAGCCCATCCTGCCCGGACAAATTGAAAAAGCGCTGGACCAAGGCGGCTTCGATGCCCTCACGCTCATCCACAACGAGACCTCATGCGGCGTGCGCAATCCGCTGCCGGAGATTGCCGCCGTGATGAAAAAATTCCCCGACGTCATGTTCATCGTGGACTCGGTTTCTTCCTTCTCCACCGAACCCATCCCCATGGACGAACTCGGCATTGATGTGCTTCTGACCGGCAGCCAGAAAGCTCTCGCCCTGCCGCCCGGACTCGCGCTCTTCGCCGTTTCCGAACGCGCCATGGAACGCGCCAAAACCATCGAAGCGCGCGGCTATTACTTCGACTTCGTCGAGTTCGCCAAGAACCAGGCCGAGGACATGACTCCCAGCACGCCTGTGATTCCCCTCCTTTACGCGCTGCGCTCCAAGCTCGACGACATCTTTGCCGAAGGCATCGAGGCCCGTCACGCGCGGCACAAAAAACTCAATGGCATCGTCCACGACTGGGCCACTGCCAAGGGCTTCGAATTCTTCGCCCCGGAAGGCTACCGGTCCCTCTCGCTCACCTGCGTGAAAAACAACCGCGAAGTGGATGTCGCCGCCTGGATCAAACGCCTCCGCGAAAGACACCACATGATCATTGATGGCGGTTACGGCAAACTCAAGGGCAAGACTTTCCGCATCTCCAACATGGGCGACGAGACCGGGGAAACCATCGCAGTCCTGCTGGCCGCGCTCGACGATACGCTTGAGGGTTAATCCGGCGGCTCCTTCTTGGTCTGTTCTTTATCCTTGTCATGGGGAAGAGCCAGGATCGTGCTGACGACGCCATGGGTGTGAAAATCCATTCCGACACAACCACCATCGCGGCGCCGCACGATGAGAGTGAGACTGCATTGGACAATCCGGTGCGGCACGCCGAAAAAAATCCAAATCCCTAAAACTCATGAATCACGAACACTGCATCGAAATTTGTAACGGCCTGCTGCGCGGCGAACGCTCGGCGGTGGAAACATATAGCCAGGCCTTGGAGCAATACCGCGATAAACCAAACGTCGTCGCCGAACTTACCCGCATCCGCAGCGGACACGTCGAGGCCGTGAGCGCTTTGGAGGCCAATGTCCGTTCCATGGGTGGAACTCCGGAAACCACCTCGGGTCTCTGGGGATCGGTGGCCGGAGCCGTGGAGGCAACAGCGAATCTCTTTGGAGCCGGTTCGGCCATCGAATCTCTCCAGCAAGGCGAGAAAGCCGGCCAGCGCGATTATGAAAGTGCTCTGGCTGACGATGAGGTGATGACGGAATGCAAAGGTCTCATCCGTTCAAAACTTCTCCCGCCGCTGCTTGCCAATGTGGCCGCGCTGGAGAAGCTGCAGAAGGCAACCTGAGCGGTTTGGGGCGGACAGAGGGAGAGCGTCATTGCCTGCGACAAGGGATCCCACAATGAGTGGGAATCGCGGGTTTCGACGATATGAAGCCTGCTTTGTCTTTGCCTGAACAGTGGATTAGCCAGCCGCTTAAGAGGCGTGACAGGGGTTTTCTAGTCGCAGGGTCGAGGGGACTTTGTATCTGGCGGTTCGTTTTCCGCCATTTGACCTCCGGCCTGTTGGCTGATAGGTGTTTCCCCCTTTTCCAATGAGCAATTACAAGGACACGCTGAATCTGCCCAAGACCGACTTCCCGATGAAGGCGGGGCTGACGACGCGCGAACCGGAGATGCTGGCGCGCTGGGAGCAAGCGGGGCTATACGCCCGGATTCAGGAAAAACGGAAGGATGCGCCGCTGTTTGTGATGCACGACGGGCCGCCTTTCGCGAATGGCGATGTTCACATGGGCACGGCGCTGAACAAGGTGCTGAAGGATTTTATCGTGAAGTCGCGGACGATGCTGGGATTCCGCGCGCCCTTTGTGCCGGGATGGGACTGTCATGGGCTGCCGATTGAGTTCAAGGTCGTGAAGGAATCGCGCGGTCTCTCGCCGGTGGAGATTCGGCAGCGCTCGGAGGAATATGCGAGGAAGTTTATTGATGTCCAGCGGCGGCAGTTCCGGCGGCTGGGGGTTTTTGGCGATTGGGAGCACCCCTATCTGACGCTGGATCCATCGTATGAAGCGGAGATCATCCGGTCCTTCGGACGGTTCGTGGAAAAGGGGCTGGTTTATCGCGGCAAGAAGCCGGTGCTGTGGAGCACAGGAGCGCAAACGGCGCTGGCCGAGGCCGAGGTGGAATACGCGAAGCGCACGGATCCGGCGATTTATGTGAAGTTTCCGCTCGTTCATGCGACAGGTGCGCTGGCGGTCGCGTCCCTGGTGATCTGGACGACGACGCCCTGGACGTTACCGGCGAATGTGGCGATCGCGGTGGATGCACGGGCGGACTATGTGGTGGGGGATTTCGGCGGGACAAAACTGGTGGTGGCGAGGGCGTTGGTGGCGGCTTTCTCCGCAGACACGGGATTGGTGTTGAATGCGGAGATCGCGGTTTTGAAGGGCGAAGATTTGAAAGGACTCGAGGCGCAGCATCCGTTTCTGCCACGCACTTCGCGGGTGATCACGGCGGATTTTGTCACGATGGAAACAGGCACGGGCCAGGTCCACATCGCGCCGGGGCACGGCAAGGACGACTATATCGCGGGTCAGCAGAACGGCCTGCCGACGCTCTCGCCGGTGGATGATTACGGCAAGCTCACGGAGGATTGCGGGATGCCGCAGTGGGCGGGGAAGAATGTTTTCGCGGTGAACAAGGAAATCGTCGAGTTCCTGCGCGCCAACGGCTCGCTGCTGGCAGCTCATGATTACACGCACGATTATCCGCATTGCTGGCGGTCCAAAACACCGGTGGTGTTTCGCGCGGTGGAGCAATTTTTTATCCGGGTGGATGCTCTTCGCGCGGCGGCGCTGCAGGCGGTGGACACGGCGGCATGGATTCCTCATTGGGGACGCACTCGCATTGCGGGAACGGTGGAGACGCGGCCGGATTGGTGCATCTCGCGTCAGCGCACATGGGGCGTGCCGTTGCCGGCTTTCTATGATACGGCGGGCGGGCCGATCCTGGATCAGGCAGTGATCGAAAAAGTGGCCGCTCTGGTGAAGGAGCAGGGAACGAATTTGTGGTTTGAGAAAGATGATGCCTGGTGGGCGGAGGCGGTGGGACTGCCAGCCGGAACGACGCGGCGCAATGACACGCTGGATGTGTGGATTGACTCGGGCGTTTCCCATGAGGCGGTGCTGCGGCACAGGCCGGAGTTGCGTTTTCCGGCGGATGTTTATCTGGAGGCGACGGATCAGCATCGCGGGTGGTTCCAGAGTTCGCTCATGACGAGCGTGGCGATGAATGGATGTGCACCCTACAAAACGGTCATCACACACGGCTTCGTGGTGGATAAGGACGGGAAGAAAATCTCGAAGTCGGCGGAGTACAAAAAGCCGACGCAGGCGGAGCATTTCGTGGATCAATATGGCGCGGACATCCTGCGGCTGTGGGTTTCTTCGGTGAAATACACGGACGAGGTGCCGTTCGGTGAGGATGTGTTCAAGCAGGTGGCGGAGCGGTATCGTGGTTTCCGCAATGTGTTGCGCATTTTGCTGGCAAATCTGAATGGGTTTGAAGGGGAAGATCTTTCCGGCGCGACGGTGATTGACCGATGGGTGTTGAGCAGGTTGCAGGAGGTGATTGCGCAATGCCGGGCGGGTTACGAGGCCTATGACTTCCGGGCGGTTTTCGAGACGTTGAACCAATTTTGCACCGTGGATCTCAGTGCGGTTTACGTGGATATCACGAAGGACCGCATGTACTGCGACGCGGCTGACAGTCCGCGGCGACGGGCGACGCAGAGTGTGATGCAGGTGTGCTTCGATGCGGTGACGCGTTTGCTGGCACCGATCCTGGTTTTCACGGCGGACGAGGCGTGGGAGTTTGCGGGACGGGTGGGGAGTGTGCATCTGGAGACTTTCCCCGAGGCTTCCGCCGTGTTGCGCGACGAACCGTTGGAGGATCTGATGGACGAGTGGTTGAAACTGCGCGGGGTGGTTTACCAACAGGCCATCGAGCCGGCGCGTCAGGCCAAGACAATTACAAAACCGCTGGAGGCCAGCATCACGCTGCAAGTTCCGGCGGATCAGATCGCCGGATTGGAAGCGGCGAAAAATGAACTTGAGGAGTTCTTCATCATCAGCGAGGTGCAGTTTGTGCCGGGTGCTGATGTGTCCGCAAAACTTGCGAAATCTCCCCACGCGGGCTGTGCGCGCTGCTGGCGTTTCCTGCCGAGTGTGGGGCAAATTGAGGCGCATCCGGATCTGTGTGATCGGTGCGCCGAGGCGGTGAAATGAAACTCTGGCTGACACTTTCGCTGCCTTTGTACGTGTTGGATCAACTGACCAAGTGGTTGGTGCTTCGGAATATCACGACGGACGAATTGATCCCGGTGATTCCCGGATTTTTCAATTTGGTGCAGGTGCATAACACGGGGGCGGCGTTCGGGATGTTGCGGAATAACAATTGGTTTTTCGTGGTGCTCTCCTCGGTGGCATTGATTGTGCTGGTGGTGCTGACGTGGCGGGGTGTTTTTTCGGACCGTTGGTCACGGCTGGCGGCGGCGTTGTTGCTGGCTGGCGTGGCGGGTAATCTGACGGATCGCTTGCTACACGGGCACGTGATTGATTTTCTGGATTTCATCCTGCCATGGTATGGGCGGTGGCCATCTTTCAATGTGGCGGATTCCTGCATTTGCGTGGCGGCGGCCCTTTTAATTTTTTCCTCATTCTTTGATGGAAAAACGAAGCCGACTGCGGGATCATCTCCGCTATGAGTTATCCCCGTAGTCCCGCTGATAAAGTCGGCGGCGTTGTGTATTTCGGCCGCATGGTTGACAAAATCCGTCAGATGGCGGCGGGAACCCTGCATCCCGACCTTCAGGCCAATCTGGGCACCGGCTTTGATAAGCGGTGCGTGGATTTTCTGGGAGTTTCCTATGAGGCGTTGGTGACTAAGACGGGCGAGGGATTGGATGATGAGGCGCTTTTGGAGTGGAGCTTTTCGGAGGGGCGGCGTTCGACGGAGGACGAAATCATGATTTGGGACGAATTCATGCGTAAGCGGGGCTGGAATGATGAGGCCACGGAAATTTTGGTTAAACGCAAAAAGGAAAGCGGTTTTGACGGCCGCGATGAGATTCGGACGATGTTTGATTACATCAACGCGGACGAGGGGCGGGCGGTTGGGGCATAGCCGGAGAACTCACTTTTCGAGGCCCGGCTTAAGCGTTTTTGGGGGCGTGAGTTGGCTGACGAGAACCTTGTCCACGCGCTGGCGATCCATATCGAGAACCTCAAAGCGGAATCCTTGAGCTTCAAAAAGTTCCCCTTCAACAGGGATGTGGCCGAGTTGTTCGCAAACAAAGCCGCCCAGGGTGGAGTATTTGCGTTCCTCCTCCATGCTGAGCCGGAAAGCCGGAAATCTCTCCTCAAGCTCCTCGATGCCGACCAGGGCATCGACGAGAAAAGTGCCATCCTCACGTTGTAAGAACGGAGTCGTTCGCCGTTGGCCTTCCACTGGCAATTCGCCAACAATGGCCTCCAGAATATCATTGATGGTAACAAGGCCGCTGATGCCGCCATATTCGTCGGTGGCGAGGGCAATGTGCCGTCCTTGTCGTTTGAAAGTCTCAAGCAAATCTATGGCAGATTGGATTTCCGGTACGACGAGTGCGGGTGTGATGAGGTTTCGCACATGCACCGGGGTGCCGGCGGCGAGATTGGCATAGACACTTTTGACCGAGAGAAAACCCAAGACATGATCCTGCCGGCCTTCATAGACGGGAAAATGGGAGTGATGGCTGACCACGATCTTGTGCCATAATTCCTCGTGCGTTTCGTCCGCGCCGATCCAGACGATGCGCGGGCGGGGGGTCATGATCTGGTGAACGTTCAATCGGTCCAAAGCGAGGACGCTATGAACCATTTCGCTTTCCGTCTGATGCAGGACGCCCGCTTCCAGCCCTTCCTGCACCATGCCGGCGACCTCCTCCTCGGTGACCGTCGCGTCTTTTCGTTCCCGAATGCCCAGCAGGCGAAGGATTGCCTCCGTCGAACCGCTCAGCACATGGACGGCGGGAGAAGCGATGCGGGAAAGAATCTGCATTGGTCTCGCCATGAAGATCGAGATGCTTTCGGGATTCCGCAACGCAAGGCGCTTCGGAACCAACTCGCCCACAACGAGCGAGAAATACGTGATGACGAGCACGACCACGCCAAGGGCGATTTGGTCAGCATAGGCGCCGAGATAGGGAATGTGGTGAAGTTTCGCCGCAATTTCATCGGCGAGAGTCGCCCCACCGAAAGCCCCTGCGAAGATGCCGATCAGCGTAATGCCGATCTGGACTGTTGAAAGAAATCGATTGGGCGTTTCGGCCAGTTCCAGTGCGGCGATGGCGCCTGAATTTCCTTTTTCGGCGAGGGCGCGCAGGCGGGCCTTGCGTGAGGAGACAAGGGCCATCTCAGTCATGGCGAAGATGCCGTTCGCCATCAGAAGGATAGCGACGATGAGAACTTCAAAGGCAATTTGATACATGGAAACGGGCAGGATAAACTCGCTGGCTGCGAAGGCAACTGAAAGCGAGAAGCGCTTCGCAGCCGGAGGCGGAATGCGCCAGACCGAAAAGCATCACGAAGCCGCTGGAAGCCAGGCATACAGCCTGGCGAGAGCTTGATTTGGCGGTCGCTCGGAGCTTGACCCTCCTGAAGATCAGAAGGTGATGGCGGCGCGACCGCCGATGACGAGGGCGTTGTTCAAATCCTGCGTGCCGCCGGGGTTGATGATGTACTGCAGGTCAGGTTGGATGACGAGCCACTTGGTGATCTGGGCCTGATAGGTCAATTCCAGCACCATTTCCGCGCCGACGCCGACGGAACCTTCGCTAGTCAGGGTGTCCTGGGCCGTGTTCCCAAGCTGGGCGTAGGCGAAGGCGAGGCCGATAATATCCTCATCCCGTGTGGGGATGAGGCCTTTGTAGGTGAGGCCGGTTTCGAAGTAGAAGTTCAAAAAGTTACGATCTTCCTTGGTGAAGGCGATGCGTCCGAAGAAGCCGAGGCCCTGATCGGATTTTTCCAGGCTGACGGGGGCCTTGAAGGATTTTGTGGACTTGGAATCTACCACGGATTTTCCATCCCTGGAAGGAGGGGCTGGCAACCCGGCGGAGGGTTCGCGGTAGAGCATCTGGTCGAGGACGAAATACCAGCCGTAGTTGCCGGAGTTTGTGCTTTCGGCAAGGGTGTCGGCGAGCTGCCCGGTCTGAATCCACATGCCGGCCTTGAGTTGTCCGGGGAGGCCGGTTTCCTCATCGCGATGGTTCCAGCGGGCCTGGGCTTCGTTGAGAAAGAGAAAGCCGTTCTCGCCGTCGAGCCGCCAGCGGAAGCCTTGGCGATTGACATTTTGATCATAGACATTGCCTTGGAAAACGGCCGTCTGGAAAGTGAACCAATCCACCGGAGTGAGGGCGAGCCGCGCCCCGAGGGTTCCCATCGGATAACCGGGACCGCCGGCCGGGAGGTTGCTGTAGAGGAAGGCGGGCCAGCCGAAGGTGCCGTTGATGAAGGTGCTGCCGTAGTCGGAAATGGCGAATTCGGAATCGGCGGTGAGCTGGCCGAAACGCAGGGAGATTTTGTCATCGAGGAGGTTTTGCTGAAACCAAAGTTCGAGCATGCGCAGAGTGTTGAATCCGGCGATGTTTGAAACGGTGAGGAAATTCCCGACGAGGTCCTCGCTGGCATCGCGTCCGCTCAGCCAGAGCCAGGTCGTGTTCATGCTGGCGCCCTGCCAGCCGACTGCTTTCTCGAGATCGAGATTTATGCCGAAGTCGAGCAGGCCGGTGTAAACCGAACCTTGTTTGAGTCCGCCGGTGGTGTTGCCCCAAACTTCCGCCGTGTAGCCGCCGAAAACTTCCACACCACGATCCGCCAGGGTGGTACGAATGCCGCCCCATTCGCCGGTGGCGGTGTCGCCCATCAGCCAACTCATCATGGCGTTTGGTTTGCTGGCGGCCTGTTGTTGTTCATCGAGAATTTGCTGCTGGGCGCAGAGCGGACCGACGAGGAGTGCCGCCAGGAGACTGAGGATAAATGTTTTTTTCATGCCAGATCGGGTGTGTTAAAAATCGGTATCGCGGTGGAGCGGCGCACAGACTGCGTTTTCGGCTTTTTCCTGTCAAGAGCAAATGGTTTGCAATCTCAATAAAGTGAGACTGTTGAGAGCGGGAGAATTTTTTCTCATTTGCGAACTTCCTGGAAACGTGGGATTAACGTGCCATCAGTCGGCATTCATACAGTTGGGAAAAACCTGAGAGACGCGGGCGGCGGAAGCCGTTTTTCCTGCGCTGGTGGTTTTACGTGCCCATCGCGCTCATCGTGCTTGGAGCGGCGGCTACGTGGATCGGGTGGATTTACATCACGACGGAGTACGAGCGGCGGGCGGGGGAATTCGATCTCACGCAGCTTGAGCGGATGGAAGCCGCCTCGATTATTTTCGATCGGGAGGGGAAGGAAATGGGAAAAATTTTCATCCAAAACCGTCATCCCGTGCCGCTCGATAAAATCGCGCCCATGATGGTGAATGCGGTGGTCGCCGCAGAGGACAACAAGTTTCAAACGCACGACGGCATTGATTACATGGGAATCCTGCGCGCGGCTTTGGCCAATTACCGCCGGGGAAAAATCTCCCAGGGTGCGAGCACCGTGACCCAGCAACTGGCGCGGAATTCCTTCGAACTGCGCGAGCGCACCTACAAACGCAAGCTGGTGGAAATGTTTCTGGCCCGGCGCATCGAGAAAACTTTCTCCAAGGACAAGATCATGGAGCTGTATCTGAACCGCGTGTATTTCGGCAGCGGGTTCTACGGGGTGGAGGCGGCTTCGCGCGGGTATTTCGGAAAACCGTCCAAGGATATGGATATCGGCCAGTGTGCCATGCTGGCCGGCTTGCTCAAAAGTCCGCAGGCGCTCTCGCCCTTTAACAACAAGGACGCCGCCACGCAGACCCGCAATTTTGTGCTCAAGCGCATGAAGGAACTCGGGTTCCTCACGGCGGAGCAAGCCGGGCAAGAAACCGCCCAGCAACTTTACGTGATGAAGCGGACGAACCCCTTCAAGGTTTCTTACGCGATTGATTACATCCGCCAGCAAGTGGTGGCCGCACTGGGATTCGACCGAGCGATGAACGGTGGCTTCCGCATCGCCACCACGCTCGACATGAAGCTCCAGCGCGGGGCCGAAACCGCCATGCGCGACACCTTGGCCAAGGTGGAAAGCCGTCCGGGTTACCAACACATCACATTTGAGGCCTACCGCGGTTTTTCCAAATCCATCGAGGACCAGATTAACAAGGGCAACATGACCATTCGCATGCCCGAGCCGAAATATTTGCAAGGTGCGGTGCTGGCGGTGGAAAATTCCACCGGGGCCATTCTGGGTATGGTCGGTGGCCGGGATTTCCGCCATAGTGAATTCAACCGCGCCACGATGGGGCGGCGTCAGATCGGCACGGCTTTCACGCCCTTTGTTTTTGCCGCCGCTTACGAAAAGGGAATTTTTCCCGGTCAGATTGTGGAGGACGCCTGCTTCGACAACCGCTTCGTCATGATCGGCGGGGATGCCGGGATTCTCGGGGAGTGGGGCGTCGAGCGCGCTGATAACGAATACGAAGGACCCATCCCCGCCCGCGACGCGCTGGCGAAAGGAAAAAATGCCGCCACCGTGCGCCTGGGAATTCTCACCGGACTTGATCAGGTGAAAAAAGTCGCGGCCGATGCGGGCATCCTCTCGCCCCTGCGCAATTACACCAACGCCTTCCTGGGCAGCAGCGAATTGACCCTCGACGAACTCACCCTGGCTTACACCGTTTTTCCCAATGGCGGACTTCGCCCCAAGCAGCTCTACATCATCGAAAAAATCACCGACGGCGCGGGCAACCGGATCTACGCGGCCAAGCCGGAAAAGGTCAAAGCCATCAGCCCGGAGGCAGCCTATCAGGTGACGGCCGGACTCGAGGACGCTCTGCGCAAGGGCACGGGTTCCATCGCCTTCGCGGAGTACGGACTCAACGACGTGCCGATTGCGGGAAAAACCGGCACGGCCTACAACTTTTCCGACACGTATTTTCTCGGCTACAACAGCTCGGTCACTTGTGGAGTGTGGGTGGGTTTTGACAAGCCCAAGCGGATTTATCGCGGGGCCTTCGGACGCGATCTGGCCCTGCCGATCTGGAGCAAAATCATGAACCTGGCGGCGGAGGAATTCCCCGCCGTGAAATTCCTCAAGCCGGACACGCTCAAGGCGGTGGAGATTTGCAAGGTCTCCGGCCTGCTGGCCACGCCGAACTGCAAACTGGTGACCGTGAGCAACGGGCAGCAGGGGGAAAGTCCTTCGACTTACACGGAGTATGCCACCGATGCGCAGATGCCGCAGATTCGCTGCGACATTCACGGCGGCGGTATTCGCAACTACGCCCGGGAATACGGGCAGGAGGAGTGGCCCCGCGCCGCCTCTGCCGTGAACCTCTCGACCATCCGCCCGGTGGCCGTGCTGGCACCCACGCTGCTTGGACTGAACGATATTTACAATTCGGTGAAACCCGCCGCGCAAAAATTCGATGACAACATTCCCGTGGCGCGGGCCATTGCGGTGGAACCTGAAGCAAAGGCTGATGATGGCACCGGGGAAAAAACGCCGGAGGACAAGCCCTCCGGCAGCGTGCTCGACGAGGTGGCGGCGGAGCAAAGCCAAGCGGTGGCTGCCGTGTCTCAGCCGGAACCCGAAGTGCGCAAAGCCGAGGCGGTCAAGCCGCTGGACTCGCCCTTTGACGCTCCCGCCATCCAGGCCCCCACGCCGGAGCCGATCAATTTTTGATCCGCAATCCCGCGAAAAACTTCGCCAGGGTGGCCGTCTCTTTACGCCCACCGCGAAGTCGGAAGCGGAACCAGGTGTACGTCACGAAACGTGACACCTGAACGGAGGAACGCCTCAACGGAGTGAGGCGACTACGTCCCGAATGGCACGAAGTTAAGGCAAGTTTGGGAGGACCTACCCTTACACCTGAACCTACCCCTACTCGCCGCTCTTTCCGCGGGTAAGTGCAGGTTCAAGTGTAGCTGTAGGTCGGAGATTCCGCACGAGCTTTTCTGTCCAAAATACTCCTTAACTTCGTGCCATAGGCGGCTACATCCCGGATTTTTCCACCTGCGCCGTCAGACGCAGATCGTGGCCGAACTTGGTGTAACTCACATCGCGCAGCCGGATCGCATCCTCGTTTTTTCCAATGCCCCTCGCGCCCGTGGCAGGAGTGGGGCCTCCGGTCAGGATGGGGGCCATGTAGAAGCAGACTTCATCCACAAGTCCGCGATCAAATGCCTCCCCCAGAATCCGCCCGCCGCCCTCAATCAAGACCCGCGTCGCGCCAAGCCGGGCGAGTTCCCGCAGGGCGGAACGCAGACTCATGTTTTTGAGGATCACGGTGCGGTCCTTGCATTCGTCGCAAAAAATTTTCGCACCAGCCGGTAGCTTTCCGGACTTGGTCCACACGGCTCGCAGGGGTTGTTGAAAGGAGCGCTGACCGCGCACGGTGAGCTGCGGATTATCAATGCGCACGGTTTCTCCGCCCACCAGAACCGCTTGCACGGACGCGCGCAGTTTCATGGCATCGCGCCGTGAGGCTTCGCCGGTGATCCAGCGGCTTTCCGGCGGCGAACTGATCCGGCCATCGAGTGTCATGCCGGCCTTGGCGATGACCCACGGCAGGCCGGTGGAAATCCATTTGTTCCAGTCCCGGTTGAGAGCCGCGCAATCGTGTTCGAGAACGCCGGTCGTCACGGCGATGCCTGCGCTGCGGAGGATCTTTCCGGCTTTACCCACGTGGCGGGGATTCGGATCGGTTGCGCCATAGACGACGCGGGCAATGCCGGAGTGAATAATCGCCTCGGTGCAGGGTGGGGTGCGTCCGTGGGTGGAACACGGCTCCAAGGTCACGTAGAGAGTGGTTCCTTGCCCCGACTGTTTGCCGAGGGCTTTCAAGGCCTCGATTTCGGCGTGAGGTTTGCCGGCCGCACGATGCCATCCCCGCGCAAGAATGCGGCCGTTTTTGACCAGGACTGCACCAACGGCCGGATTGGGTGACGTTTTGCCCAGGCCTTTTCGAGCCTCCAGCAAGGCCTCACCCAGGAACTTTTCGTCGGCAGTCATGCGGATAACGCTGGGGATGGAGAGGAAAAGATTCAACCGAAATCCCAACCGGAAGAATATTGACAAAACACGCGTGTGCCGCAATTTGTGCTACATGAAAACGGCCACGGTTCGCGATCTGCGAAATCACTACACCAGCCTGCTTCGTTGGACAGCGGCAGGGGAAGAGATCCTCATCACGCAAAAGGGCGTGCCGGTGGCCCGGTTGCTGCCGGTCGGATCCGTGGCACCGCCCTCCGTCAATTGGGCGGATAGCCCCGAGGTTAAACGCGATCGCCGCCGCGAAACCCGGCTTACCGCCTCGGAATCTTCCGCCTTAATCGCGGAGGCTGGTGGAAAATGGTAGTCTGCGGCGATACCAGCTTTTTCTTTTCGCTCTACGGCAACGATGCCAACTCAAAACGCGCGGTGAAGTGGGCTGCAGCTTGCCGAAGCTCGCTAACAACCAGTCCTTACAACATCTACGAGTTGGCCAACGCTTTGCGATTCGCAGAATTTCGCAAAGCCATCCGGCCCGGCGAAGCGGCCATGTCCTGGGCTCAGTTTGAAGCAGCCGTGCAATGCGGTCGCTTATTGAAACCGGTCTGCAATCTGGCTGATGTGCTGGACGAGGCGACCAGACTTTCCTCCACCCATACGCTCGCCGGCGGCCATCGCGGGTTCGACGTTCTTCATGTCGCAGCCGGCTTGGTGCTGCGCGCTGATGAGTTTCTTACGTTTGACGCCAATCAGATCAAACTGGCGCAGGCCGAGGGCTTGAGGGTGCCGCTATGATGACCACCTTTTGTTGGTCACGAGAGAAAGTCTTTACAGCGTGAAACTCACTCTTCGGCAAAAATCACAGTTCTTCCATGAACTGGTTCAGCTTGCGCGCAGTGCCGTCCCCTTGCCGCAATCCTTGGAAATGCTTTCCCGTAATCCCCGCCAAAAAACCGGGCAATGCGCCAGGGTCATCCGGGAAAACCTGGTTGCAAGCGGTCAGGTCGGGCGGGCTTTTGCCGGGGCCGGTTTTTCGGCTGGTGACACCGCCGTGATCGAGGCGGGGGAAGCCACCGGGCGGCTCGATGTGGTTTTTGGCGAATTGGAGGTTTATTACACTCAACTCGCGGAGGCCCGTCAGCGGATTATCTCCCGGTCGCTCTATCCGCTGGTAGTCTTGCACTTGGGGGCGGTTCTGCTCGCCATTCCCCCGGCCATCATTGAGGGAGGCTGGCGGACGTTCTTTTATCACGCGGTTCCTCTCATCCTGGGATTTTATGTTCTGCTCATCGCGGTTTGGCTGGGTTGGGGAATGATGCGAAAGGCCCTGGCGGAAAGCGCCAACTCGGCCCGGTCCCTGCTGTCGCTTCCTGTCCTGGGCGGGTTTCTCTCGGACTGGACGGCTTGGAAATATTCCAGCGTCCTCTCGCTCTACGTGCGGGCCGGGGGAGGGTTGCTCAAGGCGTTTGAGATTGCTGGTTCCGCCTGCGAGAATGCCTGGCTGCGTTCCTTGAGCTTGTCCGCGGTTTCGGAGGTGCAGGCCGGTCGCGGGCTGGCCGAGGCGGTTCGTCAGAAACCCGGCTGGCCGCAGGTGCTGGAACGCGCCCTTGAGGTCGGCGAACACTCCGGCCGTCTCGACGAGGAGACGCAGCGGGCGTCGGAAATTTACAAAGAGCGCACCATGGGAAAGTTCGACGCCTTCTCGCGCTGGACCCCCAAGCTGCTCTACATTGTGATCCTTCTGCTTATGGGTTGGCAGGCTCTCAGTATGATCACGAATGTTTACGGCGCCGTTGGGGCGGCCCTGGATCAGTAGGAAACCGAAGAAGGGATTTTTCTTTTTCGCAAGACGGATCGATTGAGTATAGTTGCCCATGCCCGCACCGGCTGAAATCTTTCAAACTCTCTCCGGAATTTTCCCGTCCGACGCGATTCTATCCGCCCCGGAGGATCTCATTCCGTACTCCTTCGACGGGACGGCGGTGTTGCAGCAGATGCCGGTCGGCGTGGTTTTTGCACGCACGACCGAGCAGGTGGCTGAGTTGGTCAAGGCGGCGAATGCGAAAAACTTCCCCATCGTGACGCGCGGCTCGGGCACGGGTTTGAGCGGAGGCAGCGTGCCCTCCGAGGGTTGCATTGTTCTTTGCCTCTCACAGATGAACCGCATTCTCGAGGTGGACACAAAAAATCTCACCCTCACGGCCGAGGCGGGAACCGTCACGCTGGCGATCGCGGAGGCGGCCGACAAGGTGGGGTTGTTTTATCCGCCCGATCCGGGTTCGATGAAAATCTCCACCATCGGCGGAAATGTGGCGGAAAACTCCGGTGGTTTGCGCGGCCTGAAATATGGCGTGACGCGCGATTACATCATGGGTCTCGAAATCGTGCTTCCGTCCGGCGAGGTCATTTTCACGGGCAACAAATGCGTGAAGGATGTCGCGGGCTATTCGTTGCGCGACCTCTTCATTGGTTCCGAGGGCACGCTCGGCATCATCACCAAGGTGCTGATCGCCCTCATTCCCAAACCGGCGGCGCGCAAAACGCTCCTGGCCACCTTCGACCGGATGGAGGATGCAGCCAACACCGTCTCGGCCATCATCGAAGCAAAAATCATTCCCTGCACGCTGGAGTTCCTTGATCGCGTGACGATCAATTGCGTGGAGGATTACATGAACATGGGGCTGCCGCGCGAGGCGGCGGCAATTTTGCTGATGGAAAGCGACGGCCATCCGGTGGCGGTCGAAGAGGAAGCCGCCCGCATGGCGGAAATCTGTTCATCCTTTGGTGCGCGCGAGGTGAAGGTCGCGCAAACCGAGGCCGAAGCTCTGCTTCTCGCCACGGCCAGACGGGCGGCTTTTTCCTCCCTGGCCCGGTTGGCGCCCACCACGATTCTGGAGGACGCCACCGTGCCGCGCAGCGAACTCGCGAAGATGGTTGCCCGCATTCAGCACGTGGCGGAAAAATATCAACTCAAGGTCGGAACCTTCGGTCACATGGGCGACGGCAACCTGCACCCCACCTTTCTCACCAATGAGAAAAACACGGAGGAGATGCACCGGGTGGAGGAAGCGATGGTGGAAATTTTCGACTATGCCATCGAACTCGGTGGAACCATCACCGGCGAGCATGGGGTCGGACTGGCGAAAAAGGCGTTTCTCAAAAAAGCCATCGGGGATCTGAATCTCGAGGTGATGAAGCAGATTAGAAAATCCTTCGATCCGAATGGCGTGCTCAATCCGGGGAAGATTTTTTGATGAACGCTCAGCGTTCTGCAAAACCCGCAAGCCTCCTCCGCGAACTCGACTACGCGGTTTTGCAGCAGTGCATGCATTGCGGCCTGTGTCTGCCGACGTGTCCGACCTATGACGACACCAAGGTTGAACGCAACAGTCCGCGTGGACGCATTGCGCTCATGCGCGCCATTGCCGATGGCAAGTTGGAAGTCAGCGAGGCCTTTGCCGATGAGATGTATTATTGCCTGGGTTGTCTGGCCTGCGAGACGGCTTGTCCGGCGGGAGTGGATTACACGCAGCTTTTTGAAACCGCCCGGGCCGATGCAGAGAAATCCGGGGTGCTGAAGAGCCCGAAGCGCGACGCGATTCGCCTGACAATCCTCCGCGGGCTTTTTACGCGTCCGCGTTTGCTGCGGTTCGTGGGGCGGTTGCTCTGGTTGTATCGCGCCAGTGGCGCACAGTTCGT
>Ga0163144_10008926_pt1 | contig 21610 bp, 15 predicted proteins | sample OliLak19BULKMAT1_FD_123175 | JGI IMG/M metagenome (GOLD analysis project Ga0163144, IMG submission 123175) | Freshwater microbial mat bacterial communities from Lake Vanda, McMurdo Dry Valleys, Antarctica - Oligotrophic Lake LV.19.BULKMAT1 | ecosystem: Environmental > Aquatic > Freshwater >... | reverse complement strand
CCCAGTCCATACAGCGTCCACGCTCCGACCGACGGGCGGACGAACTGGAAACTGCCGGTGTGCATCTGCGTAAAGGCCTGCGCGTGGTTCGGCAGGTCGGTCTGCATGCTGTGAATGACACACAACTCGTCGGCCTGTTTGGCCAACTGTGGACAGACCTCCGAAATCCAATGCCCCGATTGGCCATGCTGTGCGAACTTGAATGGCGAACCGAGCAGCCTGGCTCCTCCCCGATCACGGCCAACAGTCGAGGGTGCACCGGAGTGTCTGTTGAGCGCGGGTTTGTAGTCGAACAAATCAACATGCGACGGTCCGCCGTTCATGCAGAGGAAGATCACTCGCCTGGCCCGCGCAGGAAAATGCGTTGCCTGATGGGCCAGCACTCCCCCGCGCGGTGTCGACTCCTTCGCTGCCGCGGCGTGAGCCATCCCGGCAAACGCCAGGTATCCGAACCCGGACGCGCACGATTTGAGCGAGCGCCGCCGCGAGATGTTAAACGTTTGCAGACCGCCTGGATGCCGTATTGCCATGGGTGTCCGATCCTGGAAGCTGAGTCAAAACCGCAGCCACGTTCGCCAGAGCGTGGGATGTCTTGTGGTTTCCGCCCCGTTCTGGCGAACGTGGCTGCGTCAAAATCCCGAGATTGCATCTAATCCAGGTTTCTGAATTCTGCAGTCGACAGCAGAGCCTGGCAATAGCTGATCAGAATCTGCTGACGTTGTGTCTCATCGTCTCCGGCCAGCGGCTTTCCCTGCTCGAAGAATGCCGTTGCCAATTTCACTTCGTCGGCGTCCGGAACGCGACTGAAGCACAAGAGGAAGGCGAGGCGGATGCGTTTCTCGTCGTCGTCCGTTTCGCTCTGGAGCCGAACAGCCAACGCTTTCGCCTGCGATTGCACGAACGGGCTGTTCATCAGATACAGAGCCTGAACGGGTACGTTTGTTGTCTCGCGCGCGCCGGTGACCAGACTCGGTTCAGCGAAATCAAAGAGGTCCAGAATGTCGGGCAGACGATCCCGAAGCACTGGAAGGTACACTGATCGATGTCGCGACCCATCGAGGTCCACCGGCAAACTCGGATCCAAACCAATCAGTGAAATCGGCCGATCACCTATTTGCTTCGCCACAAGTGATCCAATCGGCCGCGTCACGTCGAGTTCTCCCGCAGCAACGAGCATCGCGTCGCGGATGGCCTCGGCATCAAGTCGCCGCTTGAAGGCTCGCCAGAGCAGTTGGTCTTCCGGATCGGCCAGGAATGCTGCCTCCTTGTACGCAGACGCCTGACGATACGTGCGAGACAAGACGATGTCGCGCACAAGCTTCTTGACCGACCAGCCGTTCGACATGAAACGCATCGCCAAATGATCGAGCAATTCCGGATGACTGGGTCGCTCGCCGCTGAAGCCGAAGTTGTCCACCGTCCGCACGAATCCCGCGCCGAGCAAATGATGCCACACACGGTTCGTCATGACACGAGCGGTCAGCGGATGCTCGGGATGCGTCAGCCAGCGAGCAAACTCCAGTCGCCCGCTGTGGTCGGCGGATACCCCTGCGGCATTCTCGATGACAATGATCCGCGGAAAGCCGCGCGGGACGGGTTCACCGGGCCGACCAACTTCTCCGCGTTCCATGAGCGGCGCGTCAACGATCTTCTCCCGATCCAATACTCCCATGGCGAGAGGAAGGGCCTGGCCGAAATCGTCCACCTTTTCCAGTTGCCCCTCGATGCCGCCAGAGGTCCAGAAGATTCGCAAGGCATCACGCAGAGTGAAGAGCTTCTCGGTGTCCTCTCCCGCCATCGCAGCCTTCATCACAGCCGCCATCCCGTCTGACTGCTCTTTCCTGAGTGCCGCGAGCTGGGACTTGAGACTGGCCGCCTGCTGTGCCGGAATGGACGCATGGAAGATCGGCAGATTGGCACCGCGCGGCAACGGCAGGGGATCCCCGCCGACTCGATTGGCTGGCGACACAAATGTACCGAAGTAGGTCCTGGTGCTGGCGAACACTCCGGCCAGAGCGTAGTAATCCTGCATCGAGTACGGGTCGAACTTATGGTCATGGCAGCGGGCACACGCCACGGAATTTGCCATCACGGCCCGCGTCACCGTGTCGATCTGTTCGTCGACGAGATCGGCCTCAAACTGCAGCGGATTTCCTTCTTCAAGGTTCTTCGGCCCGAGTGCCAGAAAGCCAGTAGCAATCAAGAGGCGAGCTCGCTCGGCATCGCCGTCAAAGGGAAGCAGGTCTCCAGCAATCTGCTCGACCAGGAATCGATCAAATGGCAGGTCGGCATTGACTGCGTCAATGACGTAATCACGGTATCTCCAGGCATACGGAAACGAGATGTTTGCTTCCTTACCGCTTGATTCGGCGAAGCGCGCCACATCCAGCCAGTGCCGTCCCCAACGCTCTCCGAAATGCGGTGAGGCGAGCAACGGATCGACCTCTGACTCCAACGCTGCATCGAGCCCATCCGCTTCGATGTGCTGGAGGAACTCGCGGATGGCCTTCGGTGAAGGCGGCAATCCCACGAGATCGAAGTGCAGTCGCCGCAGCAGGGTCGCCGGTTCTGCATCCGCCGACGGAGTCAGACCGCTGGCGTCAAGTTTCGCAAGTATGAAATGGTCCATGTCGCGTTTGGCCCAACTCGGGTCCCTCGCGGCCGGAAGCGGGTGAGTGACCAGCTTCTGAAACGCCCAGAACTCACGCCCGGCTTCGATGGTGACCGGAGGACTGGTTCGAGTCTCTGGCTCAATCTCGCGCGGGTCGGCAGCTCCTGACTGAATCCAGAGTTTGAAATCGCTGATGACGGAGTCCGGCAGTCGCTCCTTTTTGGGAGGCATCTTCAGGTCCGGGTCGGTATGACCGATCGCGGTCAGCAACAAACTTGCCGATGAGTCGTCCGGCACGACGGCCGGACCGCGGTCTCCTCCCGATCGAATCGTTTCACGCGAATCGAGCAGCAGTCCGCCTTCCGACTTGCCGGATTCGATCGAATGGCATTTATAACAGTGCTGGACGAGAACCGGTCGGATCCGGGATTCAAAGAAAGCGATCCCTTTGGCGTCACCCGCTGCGGTCTTTTCATCGGACCGCGCGACGCCGGTACTGATCAGCAGCATGATCGTCAGGGCGAGGCATGTGCCTTGCCGCGCTGACAATCCCCGATCCTGCCAGACGAACGATGCAGCAGGTTGAGCAACATCCAGCGACATACGAACTCGATCCTTTGATGCCGGGACACAATCAGGAACAGGATGATATTACTCAATGGGGGAACAAATGTCGCGGGTCTTCCGCGTAAACCGGATGGCGTCCCGTCGCGTTGAGAATGACGCGTTCTCTGGACCGCATGATGGTTTGCTGTTCCGGGATCAGGTCGTCGTATCCGCAGATGTGCAGCAGGCCGTGGATGATGTAGAGCGTGAGTTCGTCCTGTGTCGACCAGCGGCCCGCGGGTGCCATGTCTTCCGCAATCTCGGCGCTGGCGATGATTTCGCCTTCGATCGCAGCGCCGGCAGCCCTCAGTGCGGACGCAGCACCATCTGATGACGCGGCGACGAACATTTGGCAGGAGGGCGTCGGCTGCGGTTCGTCCGCTGAAGTCGAGTCGTCATTATCAGAGTTGTTGTCGTCAGAGTCTTCAGCGGTTTCGAATCCCAGCTGAAAGCTGAGGACGTCTGTAGGGTAGTCATGCTGCAGGTGATCGCGGTTGATTGCACGGATTGCCGCGTTGTCAACGATGGAGACGCTCAGTACGGCGCTGGCGACGTGTTCAATCTGCAGGGCGTGCAGGATCGCCGCGCGGATCGCATGGCAATCCACCGCGACTGTTTTCTGGCAATTGCTGATGTCGATTTCGAAAGACATCATGCGGTTTTCTGACCGGGATAACGGACTCGTCCGTGGTGCGCTGCCAGCAGAGACTTGATCAGGCTTTCTTCCACCATGCGGATTTCATTCATCTTCAGATTGCACTCGTCGAACTGGCCGTCGAGTAGTCGCTTCATGCTGATTTCGTGGACCAGCGACTGGATGCGTCTGGGCGTCGGTTCCTTGAGAGTCCTGCTGGCGCTTTCGACAGCGTCCGCCAGCATCAGCACTGCCGTTTCACGCGACTGCGGTTTCGGGCCGGGATAGCGGAAGCTGGACTCATCGGCATCTGTCCGGTGATCTTCGTCGGCCTTGCGAGTGGCTTCGTGATAGAAGTATTCGACGAGTGTCGTTCCGTGATGCTGTTCGATGAAACTCCGCAGCGGGTCGGGAAGATTGTGCTCTTCGGCCAGTTCGAGCCCGTCTTTGACGTGCCCGATAATAATCAGAGTACTCATCGCGGGTGCGAGCGACTTGTGATGATTCTCGGAGCCCTCGGTCATGTTCTCGATGAAGTACTCCGCCTTCAGCATCTTGCCGATATCGTGAAAATATGCGCCGACGCGGGCCAGCAGGCCGTTGGCTCCGATGGATTCCGCAGCAGCCTCCGCCAGCGACGCGACGGTCATGGAATGGTTGTAAGTTCCCGGCGCGCGACGGGCGAGTTCCTGCAGCAACGGATGCGAAACCGCGGTCAGTTCCAGCAGGCTGATATCGGTCACAATACCGAATGCCTGTTCGATGAACGGCAGGCTGCCCGCGACAAGATAGCAACAGACGAGCGACCATCCGGCGAACTTGAGTGCGGTCACGATGATGCCGATATTCAGCCAGGCCGCTTCCGTGTCATGTGCTTCGACAACACCGATGCCCCAGACGGTGTAGAAGGAAACGGCCGCCACGAGAAAACCGGCCTTGATCATTACCATCCGCGACTTGATTCGCCGCAACGGAATGATCGATGTCACACAGATCGTCATCAGAGCCACGAAGTGCCCGAGGTCACTCAGCGTCGCCATTGAAATCATCAGCGACAGGCAGAATGCCGTCAGAATTGCGACGACCTGGCTGTAGGCGATGGCTGTGATCATGACCGCCGCCAGCAGAGGAATAATCTCTGCCCGCCACGGATCGCGGCTCATCAGGCAACCCAGAAACACTGTGAAGGAGCACATTCCGACAAAGATCAGCAGCTTTGAAGTATCCTCCAGCATCTCGGGAGCCGCGTACTTCAGGAATGCTCCGAACAACAGGACGAGCAACAGCACCAGCATTCCGGTGCCGCAGAGCCGGGTCAGACTCTGGCCGATGGTCCGGCCGGATTCATGAGCCGCATGCTCCAGCCTCAGCAGTCCCAGCTGTTCGCCGGTGTCCGCCAATTGAGTCTCGGCCGGGATGATGACCGTTCCCTTCTGGAACTTGTTGAATTTTCGCGGCGACGAAGCGGTAGCGGTTTCGCGTTCGTCGATCGTCGCCGCCGCATCAAGCTGAAGCTGATTCTTCAGATTCTGTAACAGCCATGCTTCGACAGTACCGCGGATCGACGCCAGCATGGTGAGACCAGGCCAGGCTTTTCCGAGCCTGCCGGTTTCCTGCAGTTGATCCTGCAACAGGACATCCGCCAGCACTCCGTGGTGAAGTACGGCTCCGGTCTCGTCGATAACTTTGATGGCTCGGTTGCGGTCAAGTGCCACCGCACCATCGGGCACTTCCCCCATCAGTCGGCGGGCTGCGACGTTGTCGATCAGTCCCAGATTTCTGGCGTCCGTGAGCAGTTCATCCACGTCCTGCATCAGTTCATCCAAACGCTTGCCGGCAGATTCATCCGCGTCCCGCAGCTGGTCTTTCAGCGCATCAAACGTGGCCTCACGGGTCCCTGCTTCAGTGCCTTCAAGTCCGAAGGCGGCCAGAGTCGGCGCGGTCAGCCGGTCAACGGATTCGGCATTGGCAATCTCGCTCAGCTGAGCACGCAACTGCGATTTCAGCCGGTCGATGACTTCCGGAACCTGCAGCAGTACCAACGGAGCTGCCTCTTCAGCTTCCTTGCGGACACGCTGAGTTTCCAGCACGTTCTCTTCTTCGAAGTCGGTTCGGGCCTGCAGTCCAGCCGCTACAAACTGTCCGGCGCGATACGTGAATCGAGACTCCCACGCCTGCACCGCCAGCAGCAATGACACCACGGACAGTGTCGCCACCAGCACGAGTGTCAGCACTCGATAGTCGCGGAATGCCGAAAGAAACCGATCCCGGATGGACGGCGTCGGACGAAACACGCGAGCCTGTCGCGAGCGTCGGGTTCCAAAAAACGACATAGAGGCTTCATTGCCGACGGATACGCGTCCGTGACGCTGGATGGAGCCGGGAATGAATCGCTCAGGAGCGGTGTGCCGCCTGAGCGGTGTCTGTTTCGTACGCCGAAACGATTTCCCGCACCAGCCGATGTCGGACAATATCCTGCCCGGTCAGCTGAACAATCGCAACCCCAGGGATATGAGAAAGCCGCCTGATACCATCACGCAAACCGCTTTCCACGCCTTTTTCAAGGTCATTCTGCGTCCCGTCGCCGGTCACGACAATCCGGGAATTGAGACCCATGCGTGTCAAAAACATCTTCATCTGAGTACACGTCGTGTTTTGAGCTTCGTCCAGAATCATAAAAGTGTCGTTCAGCGTCCGCCCTCGCATGAACGCGAGAGGGACGATTTCGATGACATCGTTGGCCATGTAACGACGGACCTGTTCCTGGTCCAGCATGTCGTGAATCGCGTCGAGCAGAGGCCTCAGAAACGGATTGACTTTCGCGAACATGTCGCCGGGGAGGAAGCCGAGTTTCTCCCCGGCTTCCACGGCCGGACGGACCAGAACAATCTTCCGCACATGCTCCGCGCGCAGGGCTTCGAGGGCCAGAGCGACCGCGAGATATGTCTTTCCCGATCCCGCCGGGCCGTCGCACAGGACCAATTCGCTCTTGCGCATGGCCTCCATGTACACCTTCTGCCCGTCTGTCTTTGGACGGATCTGGCCGACTCGGTCTTTGCCGGAACGCATCTCCTGTGTCACCCGACCCGATAGAAACGAGTCGCTGCCGGAGTGATTCGAGTGCGTGGAATGCTGGTACTCAGAATGGATCATGGAGTTCTTTCCGTTTGTGTCAACGACTCCCGCAGTCAATGCCGGAGCCACATCACCAGGCGTCAGATCCTGATTCTGCCGCAGTATGTCCCGCCACTGCTGCAGCGTTTCGCGACAACGGCGGACCTGATCGTCGTCACCAGAGATCCGAACTTCATTCCCCCGCAGAACCACCTGAGCGCCGGTCTGCGAACATAACCGCCGGAGGTTGTCGTCCCGCAGACCGAACAAGGCTCGGGCTTCGTCGTGGTGACTGAGTTCGACAACAGACTCGGACATGAAGAGTCGCTTGAATTGAAGAATGAGTTCCCGGCAAAGCGGAGCCGGACAAAGCACGGTTTTAGGTCAGAGACAATTCGGGGGCAAGCAATCGTTGTTCCGCCTGGACAGCGAATCGTGCCAGACACACCCAAAGTACTCCTGGTTCCCGCGATTTCGTCTCGGCTCGCCCGATTGCATCAATTGTGCGGAAACTGTCAGCCAGTGAATCCGCAGTCCGTATTCTCAGGATGAGGTCGATCTTCTAAAACGCGGACTTGAGCTGACTGCAGGCCCGTCGGTGCAAAAGGATTTGCCATGAGTTACAAGCAACTTTTTCTTCTGATTCTGACCATCTGGTCGGCGGAACTGTTTACACGTCTGCTGTTCGACGCCCTGATCCCGCCGCAGATGGAGTACATGACGTATTACCTGGAAACCGACAAAGACGGCATGTTTCGCGGCGGAAATATCATTGAAGAGGTCGGCGACCGCGGATGGCGGATGGTGAGCGCCGTGGCGAATCCGCAGAACAAGGACGAGATGATCCTGTTCTTCCAACGGCAGACGCTGCTGTCGAGCGGCGGATAAGTTGCTATCCCACAAACTCCGGCACCACGAGTTTCGGTATCACGCCTGACTCAAAGCCTCTGCGCAACAGCAGCCGGACAGCCTCCCGGCCCGTCGGCCCAAAGTCCAACGTCCAGTCGTTGACGTACATGCCGACAAACCGGTCGGTCTTCTCATGATCTAGGTTTCGACCGTACTGCATCGCGTGCTGCAGCGCTGCCTCACGGTGGTTCAGCCCATACTGGATGCTCTGCTTCAGCAGCGAAGTCACTTCCAGCATCGACTGTTGTCCGAGGTCACGTCGGATGGCATTTCCCCCCAGCGGCAGAGGGAGTCCGCCGGTCTCGTTATACCACCACTTTCCAAGATCAACGATGAGTTTCAATCCCTGACTGGCGTACGTAAGCTGACCTTCGTGGATGATCAGCCCGGCATCGTAACTACCGTTTTCGACCAGATTCAGGATCTCGTCAAACGGCTGAACGTCGTAGTCAAACGAGTCGTGCAGAAGCAGTTTCAGTGAGAGAAACGCGCTGGTGAGTGTTCCCGGAATGGCTATCTTTTTCCCCTTGAGGTCGCTCACGGCAAACGGCTCCCGGGCGACGACCATCGGGCCATAATTGTCGCCCATGCTCGCACCGCAGGCGCACAGTGCGTACTTGTCATCCACAAACGCGAAACCGTGGATGCTGACGGCGGTCAGTTCCAGTTCTCCGTTAAAGGCTCGCCGATTCAGAGTCTCAATGTCCTGCAACTCGTGCACAAATCGATACCGACCCGTGTCGATCGCATCATTGGCCAGCGCGTGGAACATGAAGGCATCGTCCGGATCCGGACTGTGGCCAACTCTTATCAACATGGTCTGTGAGGTCATGAACGTAACGTTTCCGAAGATGAAAATGCGAACGATGCCGACGGATTATGGTCCGGAAGGCGACGATCGTCGAGGATTCCGACAAGGAGCCTTTGTGAATCACTCACGCGTGGGAATGCGAATGATCCCAGGGAAAACCGCAGCGGACCATATGGCTTAACGTGGGCCAGGAAATTCGTTGAACCGCCGGGCAATCGTTCGACTGTCCCAAATTCGACCCCAGCGGCCTTGGGGACTGACTGTTAAACGTGGGGCAAGCTGCCAGCTTGCCGACTCACGTTCTGAACACGCCGATCTCGTGACAATTTTGGCAAGCTGGCAGCTTGCCCCACGGTGGGTGATGACTAAAGCGTCGGTCCCTGACCTGGATTGGGGCGTTCAATCGAACCTGGGACAGTCGAAATAGTAATGGCCATACCTCGTAACGAATGACGCCGATGGGTATCCTTCAATTCCCCGTGTCTACCCTGCTCTCACCTGTCGCGCAAGGAGTTTCCTCATGCTTCGACGCCGGGATTTTCTGGCAGCATCCGCCGGATTTGCTGTTTCCTCGCTGATGCCGACCATCGGAAACGCTGTCCCCAGGCGTGAACGCAAAACTGTGGCGTTTTTAGGCACGGTCGTGTATCAGCACTCGCACGCTCAGCATTTTCTTGACCGGCTGACTGAAGGCTATACATGGAAAGGCGGTTGGCAGATTCCGCGAGTCGACGTGGCATCTGTCTACGTCGAGCAGTTTCCCGAGAACGATCTGGGTCGACAGCGAATCGAAAAACACAAGCTCAAACAGTTCGACAGCATTCGTCACGCGCTGACGCTGGGGGGGGACTCACTCGCAGTCGACGGAGTTGTGATCATCGCCGAGCATGGCGATTACGAACGCAACGACAAGGGTCAGGTACTCTATCCGCGTTACAAGTGGTTTAAGGAAGTCGTCAGAGTCTTCGAAGACAGCGGGCGAGCTGTCCCGGTCTTCAACGATAAGCATCTGTCGACGGACTGGAAGGAATGCGTCGAGATGGTCGACGATTCGAAGCGACTGGGATTTCCGTTCCTCGCCGGATCATCTCTGCCGGTGACTCTCCGTCATCCGTCGATCGACATGCCGTACGGCTGTGACCTGAAAGAGAGTGTTTGCGTGGCTTATGGCGGCATCGACATCTACGACTTTCATGCCTATGAAACAGCCCAGTGCATGTCCGAACGCCGAAAAGGAGGCGAAGTTGGTATCAGCAGCATTCATGCTCTGAAAGGTCCTGCTCTGTGGGCCGCACTGGAAGCTGACGATCGGCGAACGACCAGAGATCTTTTTGTCGCCGCACTGTCACGCAGCCACAATTTGCCCGTCGAGGGTGGGTTTCCGACGGCGAAGGTCAGCTACGAATGGGCGAAAACGGCCCTCCCGAACACGACGGGGTTCTTTGTGCTGCACCGGGATGGATTCCGCACCACGGCGTTCCTGACCGGCATTCGCGACTTCAACTACGCGGGATTGATCGGCTCAACAGGCGAAATCGTGACCTGCCAGATGTACCTGCCAATGCCCGGCCACGGATCGACTACAGCCGACTTCTTCAATCCGCTGACTCGTCACATCGAGGACATGGTCCTGACCGGGAAAGCTCCGTATCCTGTGGAACGAACTTTGCTGACGTCCGGTATGGTGATCGCCGGAGTTGAATCGATGCACGGCGGCCAGACCCGATTCGACACTCCTGACATGGCAGTCGCGTATCACGGTCCAACAGAATCAACGTTCTGGCGGGATTAGGCCGCAAACAAGCGAACTCGATTAAGCGTTAATGTCATGTTTATGCGCGCAGCGGCGACGAGTCGCGGGAGTTGCGACGAGTGACTGCTGGTTGAGGATTCGGAATAGCAATTCGTTTCTGGTCACGTGTTGTGAAAACTTCGGGGTTGCTTCGGGTATCCAGACTCGAAGCTTTTGTGTCGACTCACTTCTGAGTCGACCGCATCGACCTAAATCAGCAGGCTGTCGCAAAGACGGAAGAATGCGGGAGTCATGTCGGTCCAGTTCAACAGTCGCAATACGACGGTCCGAGCGTGCCGGATGATCTGGCACGGGCTGTGAATGATCTCATCCAGAAATGTCCGGAATTCCATCGTCAGCAGTCTCGTCCGCGCGGCTTCATGCGTCGTGCCGTGGCGAGGTGAAATCGGCAGCAGGAACGCCGCAGGCGAAGTCTTGAATCCGGCGAATCCTCGCGGCTGCTCGTATTGAGCCGCTTCCAAAGCGGCTTCCAGGGAGCATGGCCAAAGGCTGTTGACAGGACTCCGTGATCAAAACTGGTATGCGGTCGAGAGGCTGCCCGGAGGTCTCCAGCGGTAACCTTTCGGAAGGGCAACGAGACCGCTTCAGAACAAGTCTCATGGCAAGGTTTCGGAACCCATCGGAACGCTGAAAGAAACCGGAGGAGGGGAGCTGCCTTCAGGATGTACGAATGAGCCTTTATTCCGAGTGCAGCAGGAATGCACACCCTGTTGATCCCATCCATTGAGGCAAATCTCAGTCTGGAGTCGGCAGTGATGATCTTTTGATCGGCTGGTGATAAAAAGCGATTCGTCACTACAGTTACGTCCGTCGAAAATAAATTGTGGCAGTAGTGCTGTCTCGAACGAACAGCAGATCGGATTTTCGAATGGAGCCCGGCATTGATGTCGAAGAAGTCATCCAGATTCATCGCAATTGCACATTGCAGTGGCATGAAAGCGCACCAGTCCTGTCTGGCGAAGGTGTGTTCGCACTGATTGAACAAAACCACCTCGAAAATTTCAATTTGTGGCATGAGGAAGACGTTGCGCGACGCGATGATCTCGGTGCTGATCGCGTCCGCCAGGCTAAGCGAATGATTGACCGATGCAATCAGAAGCGCAACGATCTGGTGGAGGGTATCGATCGGTCTATCGTAATGGCTCTAAACCCGCGAGTGGAGGGATGCCCATTCAATTCGGAGACTCCTGGCATGATGATCGACAGGCTCTCCGTCTTGTCACTGAGAGAGTTCCATATGGCGGAAGAGGCGTTACGCAACGATGCTGTTGCAGAACATCGACGTCGTTGCTTCGCAAAGCTTCAAGTCATTCGTATGCAGCAGCAGCATCTGCGAAATGCACTGGCTGAATTACTGGATCAGATTAAGGCCGGGACGCGGAGTTTCAGAACATACTCTCAATTCAAGATGTACAACGACACCGAACTCAATCCCCAGCTTCGCGGAGAAGATCATCAGGCGCGACAGATTCCCGTTGACCGCTGAGTTACCGAATCCGGCCGCTGCAATCCGGTAAGAACAACGATTGAGTCTGCTTCAACCCGGTTCGGAAACACCGTTGTTCGGGAAATCCAGGCCTTCAAGCGGACGGATGTGAGGACAAAGTTGATCTGGCCAATTGGCTGGCAGCAGAGAGCGGTGCAGCCAGGTCAGCTCGACGACGTCCGGGATCAGATTGTCGTGCGAATCGTTCCAGAGTCTTCCGTAATTGTTCGTGTGGGCATGCGCCAGCAGCCACCTGTGATGCAGCATTTCAAGCAACGGCATCGCTCGCAGGTACCATTCAGTTGTGGCTAACCAGTGGAGTTCCATGACCAGGAGTGCGCATCCGTTTGCATCAGCGGACAATGCTTCTCCATGCTGCTCCAGGACGGCATATTCTCCTGCTTCGATGTCCATCTTAATCGCCCAGCTCGATGCCGTCCCGATGTGGTCCAGGGCCTCCGGTGTTGGATTGCCATCGCGCAGCTCGGCCGGTCTTGCGATGTAATGCAGCCGGGCTTTCTCTGCGGCACTGCATCCACGAGTCAATCCTTCCCATTGCTGCGTCGTCGTCGTATGGTCGTAACAAACGACGGGCATCTCGGTGAGACGCAGCCAGTCAAGTTCAAACGAAATGTCCCAACCGATTCCGAACGAGACGAGTGGGATCTGCAACGAAGGGTGAATTTGAGACACGGGAGACTGGACGGGATCGCACGGCACGAGATAACCGCCATCCTTCCGTTGTCCAATGCGGACGAGTTGCGGTTGGCCACAATCGCCAGGCAAGAGCCGCGGTTGCAACAAGTCGTGAATGCTGCTCATTTCCTTCTTTGAGTCCTCTGCAGTGTTGCTGGAGATCGCAGCCTGAACAAAAAGTGAGTCTGTCCTGAACCTCGGGCAGGAAAGTGACAAGCTTCCGATTGCAAATCACTCAGTCCGGGAATTTGCTCAGCGTAATATGCTTGCCATTCCAGTTTGCGATCGTCACGCCGTTGAGGTTGAAGGGGGGAAGTAGTATGTTGATTGGGTGCCATGCGCCCATCATGATGTCACCTTGACCGTTAATCGCGATCCAGTCATTGCCGATAAGCGCCCAGCGACAGTGAGTGGAGATCCGATCCAGCATCGACTTTACAAAAGCGTTGGGAAGGTGCTGGGCCACACAGTTCATAATGATGAGATCGACGTGAGGTATCTTTTCATCACACGGATTGAGGACCTGAAACTTCACGTGATGAGCACCAAATAATCGCGTGTTCGTTTCGATTACGGACGCAACCACGTCCACGCCAAGGTAGTGTTTGTTTGTGAGATCGACATGCCGCATAATCTGCCAGTCGCCGCAGCCAATATCGAGTATCGTTTGGATGCCCGGGGTGTGCTGAATCAGTTGGTTCAGCAATTCAATGAATTCACGATTCACCTCCGGTGCTGAGCCGGGACCACTTCCGACTCCATTCCAGCCGCCTTGTCGATAGATCCTGTCAAAAACAGCAAACGGGGATTTCACTTTTCGATCCCACCATCGCTCCACCTGGTACGTTTGGAAATTGAGTGCCCAATCCCAGAATGATTCGTTCGAGCGACAGACCCACATCGGCACTCGCCAGCCAGCCGCGATGAAGCACGGGCCGGAATGAGGCATGATCAGGAGATCCAGCTTTGCGACGAACTCAATGATCCAGGAGATATCACATTCTGACTGACGGTAGTCCTCAACGTCAGGTGGCAGATACGCGTTATCCAGATTTCCGAAGCAGACGATCCGATGCTTTGGATAAACCCGCCTCGCTTCCTCCAGCATTTCTGTCAGTGTCACCGAATCAATGTCACCCAGTGTGTTCCCGTGTGTGATCAGGCCAATGAGTTTTGCCGCTTTAGGCCCCGTTTCCTTCGACCGGGGCCGATTGAAATGCACGTCGAAACTTTTCGTTGGCTGCAGGCTTGCGTCCATAAAGCGATAAAACCGCTTGACGCCATTCATGGAAGGCCACTCGTCAGGTGTCGGATCGCCGCCGCAATCCACAGCGTCGGGAATCTCCGCTTTCGGCACCCAGACTACGCCTTCAAAATACTGGCAGGCATCCACGCGGCGAGGATCGAACCAGACTTTCACTGGTTTTCCGATCTTCACCGAATACAGGTGTGCAGCGGCGCAGAAACCCATCACATCGCCGAGCATCTCGTGCCCGATCCAGAATCCTCCCATTCAAATGTTGCTCCGTAGCAAGGCATCTTTTGATCGCATCGCATGGACGATTGCGGGATTGACCCTCGTCTTCTGACCGGTCATGTAGTCTTCAAAGTCCCAGTACGAGCCATTGGGCAGCCGCCCCGCGAACTGCCCTGTCCAGTCCGACGCCCACACGTGTTGAGTTGCGGAGAACCTATTCAGTTCCGGGTCATCGACAAAGTGACCGACAAAAGCGAGCGGTGGTTCTTCGGTGAAATTCACGAGATGCAGCTCTTCCCTGGCATACGTAAAGAACGTCATGGCCTTGTTGTAGAACTCTTCAACAGCGTCTTTCCGCACAATCCAGAATCCGGCATTGCAGTTGTAAATCTTCGAGGACTTGACGCCATGGTAACGGAGCAGCAGCAGGTACCACCTGATTGGACATCCCCACCAATCGGCTCTGTTCACAAATTTGCTGGTACAGTCGCTCTCCAGCTGAACGAACCACGGGTTCTTACGGAGTAGTTTGTCGAACGTACCCTCGCCGGGATGGCGCACAAAGAAATTGTCCGCATCCAGGAAGACAAAGTAGTCGTAGTCGAGGCGGCTGACGTGTTCCAGCAAAAACCGGAACTTGAAGAGATAAAAGGATCGGTCAAATGACCCGCACGGATGGCATATCGCTCCGGGAATCTCAGCGTCTGTCCAGATATGAAAGTCTTCCTGTACGCCACACTTTCGGCCCGAGGCAATCGCGGTTGCCATCATCCTGGCGTGGTCTCCGTCTGCCACTGACCAGTAACAGAATCTGTGCTTCTTCATCGAACTGAAATTTCCTCGTCATACGAGATGAGAAGCTGCTGAAGCGTCTGCACGGGGAGCACGCAACAACGGATACGACCGGGGCTCACCGTGAATCCGATCCAGGTGAGTGCATCGTTGTCCGAAAGAAGTTTTGCGTCTGAAAGACTCATTCGCTGCAGCTTTTCACACAACACCGATGCGGAAGCTCTGCACAACAGACAGCCACGGACCTGATGCCAGGCTTCTTCAATAATCGATGCTTCAACTTTGAGCGAAAGCGTGACCTCATCTGCACACACGGGGTTGCGTTTCGTCCCGGTGAGCGTCGCTGTTCTCAGCAGCCCTCGGTTGCATGGGTTTTCCAGATGATCCCGCAACGTGTCATCGTTCATCCCATAGCCATCCAGTTCGTGATTGTCAACTCGCTGGACGTCAATTGTACCGACATGTAGCGACATCCCTATTCACGGGAACTGATACCTCGCGCTTCATATTCCCTTGCACCTGATAATGTACCATTCCTGAGCCGCCGGTGCCAGGGCCGTAACAGTTTGAGAACCTGTCGCCAGTGCATGGTTCTGGCAAGCTACAGAAAGGGTACAGCAATGTCGTGGGAGGTTTACAAGGGCTTGGATCTGCCTTCGAGCCCGACTGGAGACGCAGGTATCAATCTCAAAGACGATCTGAAACTGCTCGCGGATCGGGACTTGTCGAATTCGGCAGTCCCCGGCAGCGTGCTGTTTGTGGGCGGCACGTCTGGAAGCCCTGTGCTGGCAGAGGATGTGGGAATGTTCTGCTGGGACAGCACGAACAATCGCCTTGGCATCGGGACCTCCACGCCACAGGAGCAGGTTCAGATCCAGGGGAATGGCAAGGGGCTGCTGATGGCGACGGGCGGTAGTGGGGAGACAGAAACTTTTATCTATTTTGGTTCGGGTCTGTCGGCGACCGGGCAGTGGCAGCGAATCAAGTATGTTTTCGTAACCAGCGATCTGACCTTCGAACGGAAGGACAGCGCCACTGGGCTCTGGTCAGCAATCATGACGCTTGACTGGCAAAAGAGTCGTGTCGGAATTGGTACGGTGACGCCCACGACCATGCTGCACGTCGGCGGCCCCATAACGGTTGGGGCTCCACCAACCCCAGCCTCGGAGTTTCCTAATCCGCCAACGGGCCAGGTTCAGCTCTATGTAGAATTCGTTGGGTCAGTGCCAACCCTCAAGGCCCGCTTTGAGGACGGAACCGTAAGAACCCTCGCGTCAGGTGTCTAAACGAGATCACAGGGAGTTTCTGTGCTGGATTCCTGTTGCATTGAAGGCCCGCGATATTGAGTCGTTGGCTGCTGTTTGGTTCAAAACTGGATACTGCTGGAGTCGTGTGGCCATGTCGAGCAGTTCTTCTTCGTCGAGTAGCAGCAGCTCTTCGTCCAGCAGCTCTTCGTCGTCCAGTTCTTCGAGCAGTTCCTCTTCAAGCAGCAGTAGCTCGTCGTCCAGCAGTTCTTCATCTTCCAGTTCCTCCAGCAGCTCCTCCTCAAGCAGCAGTTCGTCCTCAAGTTCATCAAGTAGCTCTTCATCCAGCAGCAGTTCTTCGTCGTCGAGTTCTTCCAGCAGCTCCTCCTCAAGCAGCAGTTCGTCCTCAAGTTCATCAAGTAGCTCTTCATCCAGCAGTAGTTCTTCGTCTTCCAGTTCTTCGTTGACTGGTCCTATCTGCACTCCTGCGAATGCCTGCGGTTGTCCCGTGGTGTACGGTGTGAATCCGGTTTCCGGGCAGTTGGACTGGGCGGCTCCGGGGGTTATCTCCCGCGGATTCGGACAGGCCTGGGGCTATTTCGCGCAGTACAACAATGTGGCCGGCTCAACCTTCAATGACGGACAGGGATACAACTGGCAGGTGCCGTCATGGCCGAGAATGCAGACATCGACATGGGGCGGTGCTGACATCATGTTCCGGAACCTTTCCGGCAACGTTGAATACATGCAGACGGGGAGTTCTGCAGGCAGCTATAATGCCTTGTTCGGAAATCAGAATGTGCTGTCGAAAGACACTGCCGGCGAGTTCACTCAGCAGACGGCCGACGGTACGAAAGTCGTCTTCAACTCCCTGACGAGCGCCACAAATCCGGGGCTGATGAAAACGAGAACCTCGCCGGGCGGAACAGTTCTCACATTGTCCGGGGCGTTTGGTCCGAATCAGATACTGGATGCAATCCGAACCAACACCACCACCAGTGGTGTTGTCCGCGACGAATCGTTTCTGCAAACATTCAATGCCGACGGAATGCTGAGCACCGTGGTGCTGCGGCGGCGAACGGACGGCGGAGTCTGGAAGAATGTGGAACAAACGACCTACAACTATTACGACGGGAGTACGGCTCACGGTTCAGCCCGGGATCTCAGAGTTTGCACCAGTCAGACGTGGTCGGATGCAGGAGCAGGTGGCTGGACTGCTTCGAAGGTCAGCTATTTCCGCTATTACAAGGCTGGCGACAGCGGCGGATTTGAGCATGGCCTGAAGTATGCTGTCAGTCCGGCGACTTTCGTGAAAATCCAGAGTGACGGTTTCGAGCCGGCAACCATGACCGATGGACAATTGTCGCTCTATGCCGACCGATACTTCCAGTACGACGCGGTGACGCATCGGGTTGTGAACTGGCAGCTCAATGGTGGAACTCAGTCGTTCACGCTGGAATACTCGTACAACCCGCACAGCGTTGCCCAGCCGCTGCCGTTTGGTCATTGGTATCAGAAGAGTGTGCTCACCCGTCAGGATGGTTCGAAGCAGATCTTCTATTCCAATTTCTACGGGATGGTGATTCTGTCGGTGCTGGAGAGTGCCGACGAATTGCGGCAATGGTGCTCGTTCAGCCGGTATGATGCCAATGGTCGAGTGATCTGGCAGGTGAGTCCGTCGGCCATCACCGGCTATGATGAAGAATTCAACGATCTCCTGAACTACATCGCGGTCGAACAGCGGTATCAATACATCAGGAACAGTGCCGGCCTGATTCAGGTAATGACGTACGTCGATGTCGGGGCAATGGCCAACTATGTTCAATCCCGCGGTATCCAAAATGGTCAGTTTGGAATTGAGATACCCCAATCATTCACAACCTATACCACGCGGACTGTCGGAACGGCGACTCGGGTGCTTGTTGCCGCGCAGCAGGTTTACAAGGATGAATTGGGTGGGTCGCCAATCAATACGACATACAGTTATCTGTTTGTCTTCGACCCTCCTGTCGACGTGCTGCAGCCGAGCGAGATCACGACCACGCTGCCAGTTGTCCCGACGTCTCAGAATGGCAGTGGTATTGCAGCCACGACCAAACAGAAATTCAGCCTGCTGGGCAATCTGATCGAAACGACCGATGAACGAGGTCTGCGGACCGGGTATTCGTACGATGTTTTCACAGGAGCTGCGACGCAGTCAGTTGTTGATGTCGGCGGTCAGAACCTGACGTCGGATTACGAAGTCGATGTGAAAGGCCGGACCACACAGACGCTTGGACCCGTCCATGAAGCGGTCATCGTCTCTACAGCCAAACAGATTCGCACGGCGAGCTGGACCACCTACGACGACGCCTCCAACAAAGTGACATCGGCGAGTGGATTTGCAGAAGGATCTGCTCCGAGTTACACGTTTACTCTGGTCAATCCGGTCTCAATCACCGTTTCCAACAACAATGGAAACGTCCTGGAACAGATTCAGGCGACACGAGCATCCGCCTCCGGAAAGCTGCTGCCCGGCGATATTTTCCTGCAACCCAGTTACGTCCGCTGGACCACGAACCAGTACGAACAATGCTGTCGCATCTCGTCGACGCGGATGTACCATCTGATCCCGTCCAGCGGGATCGGCGTCGAATGGACAAACTACGACACCACATCGTTTGGCTACGACGAAATGATCCGCCGGGATCAGACGACATCACCGGGCGGCACGATCACCATCAGCCTTTTCGATGATCGCAACCTCGTGACGGCAGTCGACATGGGGACCAACGCCACCGGTGCGACGGAAACCGATCCCACGGGCGGCGGAGCGGCAGGCAACAACATGGTGCGGGTGACTGAATATCAGTACGACGGTGGTGCCGCGATGGGCGACGGCAACCTGACAAAGACCTTTGCATACGTCGACACCCAGACGATCCGTGAAACGTCGATAGGTTACGACTTCCGCAACCGCCAGACGTCCGTCACGGGCGAAGAGAATTCTTACAGCGGCACTACTTACGACAACCTGAATCGCCCGACTTTGCGGGAAATTCGCAACGGATCGGCGGGGGCAGTGCTGCTTTCGAAATCCGAATCAAAGTATGACGACCGTGGCCGCGTGTATCAGTCGATCACCTGGGCTGTCAATCCGAGCAACGGTGCTACCGGGTACACGCTGACCAACAACACCTGGTACGACGCAGCCGGCAGTGTGATCAAGTCTCTGCCTGCCGGATCAAAACTGTTTACCAAGACGACGTATGACGTGCTTGGCCGGGCGACGATTCAGTACGTCGGATTCGACATCGATGAAACGACATACCCGGAAGCGACAACTGTCGTCGGCGACACGATCCTCGAACAGCAGGAAATGACGTACAACCAGATAGGAGCCGTCCTGAAGACTGCGACGAAGCAGCGATATCACAACGCACCGGCTTCAGAAACAGGGGCACTTGGTGAACCAGCATCGACAACAGCACCGAAAGCCCGCGTGACGTATTCGGCATCCTGGTTTGACGGAGTTGGTCGGACCATTGCTTCCGCGAACTACGGAACCAATTGCGACGCATTCGGTGTCAGTAATCCGCTGACTCGTCCTGCCACTGCCTCGACCCGTTCGGACACGATCCTCGTCAGCAGCATCAGTTACAATGATGACGGCGAAGTCATTTCGACGCTGGACCCGAAGAACACCGAGTCCCATTTTGAATACGACGCTGCCGGACGACAGGTGACCAACATCGAGAACTACGTCTCGGGCAGCTCGGCTGCCGATCAGAACCGGACGACATGGACCACGTACAACGCCGATGGCCTGACGAAAACACTGACCGCCTCGAACAATGACACCGGCAATCAGCAGACGATCTACGACTACGGCACCACGCTGGCGAATTCCGGCATTGCGTCCAGTCAGCTGCTCCGGTTTGTGACGTATCCGGATTCAAACGGGACCAATGGAGATTTCGTCACTTACAACTACAACCGCCAGGGCCAGCAGACACTAGTGACCGATCAGCGACGCTGTCAGCATGCGTATGACTACGACGGACTTGGCCGTCAGATCCATGACCGCGTCCTTTCTCTGGGGACGAGTGCAGTCGGGCCAGTTCGGCGGCTGTCGACGACATATGAGTCCCGTGGCTTGATCGACAAAGTGACGACGTGGGATGACCCGCGCGTCGGATTCGGCACTGTGCAGAATCAGGTACAGAATCTGTACAACGACTTTCGTCAGCAGACGCAATCGTATCAGGAGCACGCCGGGAGCGTCAATACTTCGACGACTCCGAAAGTCCAGTACAGCTATGACAGCGGATCGGGCAACTCGAACACGATCCGAATGACGGGGATGACGTATCCGAGCGGTCGGGCTCTGTCGAACAGCTACGGCACGGTGAATGAGATCGACGATGCTTCCAGCCGTGTCCAGTCGATGAAGTTTTCCATCGAAGGATTCAATCTGGTCGATTACCAGTATCTGGGAGCTTCGGGCTTCGTGAACGCTGCATCTGCTCAGCCGGGGATCAACTGGACACTGATCGGCAGCGGGAATGATCCGACCACCGGAGACATCTACCATGGTCTGGATCGCTTCGGTCGAGTCGACAACTGCCTCTGGAAGAAGTCCACGGCGACGCTGGCTCAGATTCAGTACGGCTACGACCGAGCGTCAAATCGCACATGGCGAAAGGATGGTGTGCTCACCGGGTACGATGAACTCTATCTGTACGACGGTTTGTACCGGCTGACGGACCAGATCCGGGGAACTCTGAACGATACGCGGTCGGCGATCACCAGCACGACATTTCAGCAGCAGTGGGTGCTGGATGCCACCGGCAACTGGGACACCTTCAAACAGGACAATGACGGGACCAGTTCGTGGGATCTGGTGCAGGCCCGAGCGGCCAACAAGGTGAACGAGATCACCGTCATCAACAATACGGCGGGTGCCGCATGGGCGAAACCGACGTATGACCTCGCCGGCAACATGGTCGGTATCCCCAATCCTCCGGCGACGACGACGGGCTCCACACCGGCTTGGGTGCCGTTTACCGAGGCTCAGTGGAACACGTTCACGGAAGCTCAATGGAATGCCTTCACAGAGAATACCGGCACCACTCCCCAGCAGATGTCGACTCAGTACGATGCCTGGAACCGGCTGGCGAAGATTTCCGACGGGACAAGCACCGTCGAAAATGTCTACGACGCTCGTGGTTACCGCATCCGTAAAGATTCGTACACTGGCACCGCGCTGAATGAGTCGCGGCACTATTACTACACGCCTGGCTGGCAGGTCGTGGAAGAACGACTCGGCAGCACCGCGACCGCTGAACGCCAGTACGTCTGGGGTCTGAGATACATCGACGACCTGGTCATCCGTGACCGTGATGCCACCGGCAGCGGCAGCATCAACGAACGCCGCT